>Ga0207675_100005477_pt1 | contig 12159 bp, 7 predicted proteins | sample KBSSwiS42_FD_184305 | JGI IMG/M metagenome (GOLD analysis project Ga0207675, IMG submission 184305) | Switchgrass rhizosphere microbial communities from Kellogg Biological Station, Michigan, USA - KBS Switchgrass S4-2 (SPAdes) (version 2) | ecosystem: Host-associated > Plants > Roots >...
AACGGCGTGCTGCTGGCCGGCATGGTGGGCGTGGCCTCGGCCGGCACGATCGCGCTGTCCGCGCATCGGCTGGCGTCGGGCGTGTCGCTGCTGCTGGTGCTGGGGCCGCTGATCGAGCAGCAGGCGGCGACGCCCACCCTGCTCTCGCGCTACACCGCCGCCTCGCTGGTCGTCTTCGGCGCGCTGCTGTTCCTCGAGGCCCGCAACAGCCATCGCCGCTTCACCGAAGCGTCGCGGCTGCGCTTCGAGAACGCGGCCATCGCCGAGGAGCGGCGCCGCGCGCTCGTGTTCGCGGAGCACTCCAACGCGGCCAAGACGCGCTTCCTCGCGTCGGTCAGCCACGAGCTGCGCACGCCGCTGAACGGCATCATCGGCATGACGCAGCTGGTGGCGGTGGAACCGCTGTCGGCGCTGCAGCGCCAGCGTCTGGACGTGCTGCGGCACTCCGCCGAGCACCTGGTCACCGTCATCGGCGACCTGCTCGATCTCTCGCGCATCGAGTTCGACCGCATCGAGCTCGACGCGCAGCCCACGCTGATCGCGCAGACGGTGCGCGACGTCACCGACCTGCTGCAGCCGGTGGCCGAGGAGCGCGGCCTGGACTTCGAGGTGGTGTTCGACCTCGGCCTGCCCGCCGCGGCGCTGATGGACGCCTCGCGCGTCAAGCAGGTGCTGCACAACCTGATCGGCAACGCGCTGAAATTCACGGCGCACGGCGGCGTGGGCGTGGCGGTGTCCATGGCCGACGGGCAGCTGCGCTTTCGCGTCAGCGACACGGGCGACGGCATCCCGCCCGACGCCATCGAGCGCATCTTCGACGCGTTCGAGCAGGGGCCATCCAGCACGGCGCCGGCGCGCTCGGGCACCGGCCTGGGCCTGACGATCTCGCGCCGCCTGGCGCGCGCGATGGGCGGCGATGTCACGTGCCGCTCGATCCCTGGTCGCGGCACCACCTTCGAGTTCACGATCGCGTTCCGGCCCACGCCCCGCACGCCCACGCCGCGGCCGTCGCTGAGCGAGGAGCTGGCCGCCGCCGGCGAGTCCGAGGAGCCGCCGGTGGTGCGGCCCGGCCGCGTCCTGGTGGTGGAGGACAACGAGGTCAACGCACTGGTGGTGCGCGGCATGCTGGAGCAGATGGGCGTCAATGCCGAACTCGCCATCGACGGCCAGAAGGCGCTCGCGCGCATGGGCCAGACGGCGTACGACCTGGTGCTGATGGACTGCCAGATGCCCGTGCTCGATGGCTGGGAAGCCACGCGCATCTGGCGCGCGCGCGAGACGCGCCTGCGCCAGAGCCAGCGCGTGCCCATCGTGGCGCTGACGGCCAGCGCCGCCGCCGGCGAGCGCGAGCGCTGCCTCGAGGCGGGCATGGACGACTACCTCAGCAAGCCGTTCACGCGCGAGGCGCTGGGGGAGCTGGTGGATCGCTATCTGGCGGCTTGAGGCGCGCCGGCCCGGAAGCCGCCCGGCGGACGTGGATCCTGCGACTTCGCGCAGGATGACACTTCGATGGCGCGGAGCGGCAGCCAGGTTGCGCGCGGGCGTCGAAGGCCGGCGAGCTCATGCCCGTCAGCCTGTCCCAACGACGTTCTTCAGACGTCAGTTCTTGAAGTTGCCATCGTTGCGAGACACCGAGGATCCCGCCGCGCAGGAGGTGAACTCGCGATTGCCGCTCGAGGTCGACTGGTTGCTTTCCCAGACGGCCGTCGAGCCGTTCCACTTCACGTATTTGTATTGCATCGCCGTGCTGGCCGGCAAGGAAATAGTTCCGGTCCAGGGCACGTTCGCGCCGGATCCCTGGATGGTCAGCGCCAAGCCCGAGGCCGGCGTCCAGTTGCCCAGCGCCGCCTGGTTGCCCACCACGTACAGGTTCTGGCCGAACGTCGTGTTCGCGTTGGCGATGGTGAAGGTCACCGCGCAGGTGGTCGATCCGCCGCCCGAGCCCGACACCGTCTGCCCCGTGTAGATCGCCACCGCCGGCACCGTCGACCCGCCGTCGGCCGGCACCGTGATCGACGCGTTGCCGCTCGAATCCACGGTAACCGAGTCGCTGGTGCAGGCGGTGCCCGCCGCGTTCTTCAGGCCGTGCACGATGTTGCAGTACGTGCCGGCAGGCAGCCCCGTATAGAAGCTGCGCGACCACGCCGAGCTGCTGTTGTTCAGTGCCACGAAGCCGACGTTGCCGCGGCTGAACGCGATCTGGTTGGCGCTGCCCGTCACCCAGTTCGCCTGCGTCTGGTTGCGCGCGGCCGAGCGGAACTTGACCATCGGGTAGATGTCGCCCCAGCGGTGCACGAAGTCCCAGTTCACGTTGATCTGCGCCACGCCGTTCGAGTACGGGCTGGCGCTCGGACGGTCCTGGTCGTTGTTCGAGAAGCGGAAGCCCGACTGCAGCTGCGCCTCGCCGTAGCCCTGCGCCAGCATGAAGATGTTGGCGAGGTCGTAGCGGTGCGAGCCCTGCGTGTCGTTGGTGGCGCCGGTGTAGTTGCTCGCGTCCAGCGAGCCGCCGTTGCGCTCGGTGTCCCAGTTGTTGATGAACACCGTCGCGTTGGCCGGCTGCACGAAGCCCCAGGTGCCGCCCCAGTTGTTCCAGGTGCCCATCATCGACGGGATCGTCGACGGGCTCGAGCCGTTGGCATTGCGGAACGCGTCGCGCATCGCATAGGTGAACTGGAACTCGTTGATCGTGCCGACCGGGAAGTAGTCGGAACGGATCACCTCGCCGTCGGGCACGATCTCCTGCGTCACCCAGATGGCCTCGCCCTGGTTGGTGGTCGGGTGCGCGGACTTCACCGAACTCATGATCGCCTGCAGCGACGCCGCGGCCTGGTGCTTGGCGGCGTCGATGCGAAAGCCGTCGATGCCCAGCGTCAGCAGCGCGTTCAGGTAGTTGACGACCTGGCCGCGCACGTAGGTGCTCTCGGAGTTCAGGTCGGGCATGCCGGAGAGCCGGCAGTTCTGCACGTTCGAGCGCCCCGCCGCGGCGTTGTAGTCGGAGGACTGGATGTCGCAGGCGGCGTGGAAGTCGCTCGCGCTGAAGTACGGGTAGGTCAGCGTCGACGAGTTCCACGTCGAGCCGTCGGTGGCGGCGCCGGAGTCGGCGGCCATCTGGTTGACGACGATGTCGGCATACACGCGCACGCCGGCGGCGTGGCAGGTGTCGATCATCGTCTGCAGCTGCGAAGGCGTGCCGAACTTGCTCGTCAGGTTGACGTAGTTGACCGGCTGGTACGCGCCCCACCAGGTGCTGGTGACCTTGGACGCCTGGGGCGGCGAGATCTGGATCGCGCCGAACCCCTGCGGGCCCAGGAACTGCGTGCACTCGGTGGCGAGGTCGTTCCAGCTCCACTCGAACATCTGCACCGAGGTGTCGCTGGGATTGAGCGCGAAGGCGCTGCCACTGAAGGCCGCTGCGAGGGAGGCGGCGAGCGCGCTCGCGCGCAGCCGGCGGGAAGGGAGGAATCGCATGGTGCTTGTCTCCGGGCGTCCCGATCGAAGCCGGTCGCCGTCGTCTTATTGATCGTCACGCGGGGCGCGCGAGGGCGCGCGGGGAGGCGCTCTGCTTCGAGCAATGCCATGTCCTTTCTCGAGTTCAGGTAGTTTTAATACTCATGAATTCGAGAAACAAGAGGACAAACTCCCCGATCCTGGGTATCCGGAGCGATCTTTACCTGTATAGCTGGCGAATACATTCCTGTCTCAATGAAAAGTAATTACACAAGACGATGTGCAAGTAAAAGATTTGCCTTGTAGTTTCAATACCGCCACCGCGGCAAATCGGCGGAGCGTGGCGCCGACCCCACGCCCCCGGAGCCGCCAGCGCGGCGGTCGATAATCCCGGCATGCAGATCCACCGCGGCCTCGCCTCCCTCGCCACCCTTGCCCTCGCGCGCGGCGGAACGGCGCTGACCATCGGGAATTTCGACGGCGTGCACCGCGGTCACCAGGCGATGCTGGCGCTGCTGCGCAACGAGGCGCGCCATCGCGGCGTGCCGGCCTGCGTGCTCACGTTCGAGCCGCATCCGCGCGATTTCTTCGCGCGTCGCGCCGGCAAGCCCGAGCTCGCCCCGGCACGCATCTCCACGCTGCGCGACCAGGTCGTCGAGCTGGAGCGCTGCGGCATCGACCACGTGATCCTGCTGCGCTTCGACGAGCACCTGGCCGGCCTGCCGCCCGAGGACTTCATCGCCAACGTGCTGATCAAGGGCCTGGGCGTGCGCTACGTGCTGGTGGGCGACGACTTCCGCTTCGGCACGAAGCGCGCCGGTGACTACGGGATGCTCGACGACGCCGGCAACCGGCTGGGCTTCGACGTGGCGCGCATGCTCTCGTACGAGGTGCACGGCCTGCGCGTGTCCAGCTCCGCGGTGCGCGACGCGCTGGCCGCGGGCGACATGGCGAGGGCTGCGTCGCTGCTGGGCCGGCCGTACTCGGTCAGCGGCCGCGTCGCCCACGGCAGCAAGCTCGGGCGCGAGCTGGGCGCGACCAAGCGCGGCGCCGGCGACGGCTTCCGCACGCTGAACCTGCGCATGCCCGAGGCGAAGCCCGCCGCATCGGGCATCTTCGTCTCGCGCGTGCACGGACTCACGCCGGAGCCGCTGCCGGCGGTCTCGAGCCTGGGCGTGCGGCCCACCATCGAGAAGGCCGGCCGCGTGCTGCTGGAGACGCACTGCCTGACCTGGCCCGACCCGCTGGGCCGCGAGGCGGCCTACGGCAAGCTGATCAGCGTCGAGCTGGTGAAGTGGCTGCACGAGGAGCGCAAGTACGACTCCCTGGATGCCCTGCAGGCGGGGATCGCGGCGGACGTCATCGCCGCGCGCGACTTCTTCGATCTCTGAATCCGTACTGGAATCGCCCACGTGGATCCTGCGACTTCGCGCAGGATGACACTTGCTCTGGCACACGTGGATCCTGCGACTGCGCGCAGGATGACACTTGGTTTGGCACACGTGGATCCTGCGACTTCGCGCAGGCAGGATGACACTTGCTCTGGCACACGTGGATCCTGCGACCTCGCGCAGGATGACGGGCCAAGAAGGGAAGCCAGCAAGAGGCGTGTCATCCTGCGCGAAGTCGCAGGATCCACCCCCACCCAGGCAGCCTCTTCATCGCCCGGCCCACTGGCGGTAGCGCTTGACCAGGCCCTTCGTGCGCACCTGGTCGGCGATCAGCGTGAACAGCGGCGAGTAGGCGCGCGGCGCGCCCTGCCCCGCGGCGACGGCGCGCAGCCGGCGCTTGATGAGCGCCATGTTCGCCAGGCCGGCCATGCCCTTGTCCTTCCAGGTGACGGGCGTGGGTGTGGCGTCGAGATCCTTGCCGGAGAACCAGGCGGCGGGCAGCTCCGGCCGCAGCGCCAGCGCCGTGGCCACGCCCACCATCGCGACGCCGCCGGCCAGCACCTGCTCGGCGACGGCGCGGCGACGGATGCCGCCGGTGGTCATGACGGGCATCGCCGCGACCGCCGCGAGATCCTTGGCGAACTCGAGGAAGTAGGCCTCGCGCGCCAGCGTGCGGCCGTCGGCGCTGCGACCCTGCATCGCCGGGGCCTCGTAGCTGCCGCCGGACAGCTCCACCAGGTCGACCGGCAGTTCGTTGAGCCACAGCAGCACCTGGCGCGCGTCGGCCTCCGAGAAGCCGCCGCGCTGGAAGTCGGCCGAGTTCAGCTTGACCGACACGCAAAAGCCGGGCGACACCTTGGCCCGCACCGCCTGGACCACCGCCAGCAGCAGGCGCGCGCGATTGGCGAGCGATCCGCCCCAGCGGTCGGCGCGGCGATTGGCCAGCGGCGACAGGAACTGCGAGATCAGGTAGCCATGCGCGGCGTGGATCTGCACGCCGGTGAAGCCGGCCTCCTCGGCGGCCCGGGCGGTGTCGGCGAAGCGCGCGATGACCTCGGCGATGTCGGCCTCGGTCATCTCGCGCGGCGCGGCGAACAGGCTGCTGTGCTTGCCGAGGTCCAGCGCCACCGCCGACGGCGCCCAGGCCTCGCCCTTCATCGCCGCGAACACCTGGCGGCCCGGGTGATTGATCTGCATCCACACCTGCGCGCCGTGCGCGCGGGCGTCACGCGCCCAGGCGGCGAAGGGCTCGCGCGGGGTGTCACGCTCCAGCACGATGCCGCCGGGGCCGGTCATGGCGCGGCCGTCGATCATCACGTTGCCGGTCAGGATCAGGCCGGCGCCGCCGGCCGCCCAGGCGGCGTACAGCGCGCGGATGGCCGGTCCGGGCACCTGGCCGGCGTCGGCCATGTTTTCCTCCATCGAGGCCTTGGCCACGCGGTTGGGGATGACGGCGCCGTTGGGCAGGGGGAGCGGGGTCGACAGCGGCAGGGATTGGGGCGACTTCATGGAGCTTCGGGCCTTGGAAAACTGGAAAGTGGCGCAATGCTAGGATTGAAGTCAGCTTGAAGGTCAAGCCCTTTTCAGGAGCCCGCCATGAAGATCGGCGAACTTGCCGCCGCCACCGGCCTCGCGCCGTCGGCGATCCGCTTCTACGAGCAGAGCGGCCTGCTGCCCGCGGCCGAGCGCTCGGCCAACGGCTACCGCAGCTATTCGGCGGACGCGGTGGAGCGGCTGCGCTACATCCAGCTCGCGCAGGCCCTGGGCTTCACGCTGGACGCGCTGCGCGCCAACCTCGTCACGCGCGCCGGCCAGACGAAGGACGAGATCCACGACGACATGCTGCAGCGCCTGGACACCCGTCTCGTCGAGATCGACCACATGCTCGCGACGCTGCGCGCCCAGCGCAAGGACCTGCTGGCCGTGCGCGCGCAGATGGAGGCGAGCTGGGCCGAGGGCGAGTGCCTGGACGCCGGCAGCGTGACGTTGACGCCGGTCGAGCACCCTGCCCCCGCGCCGGCGCTCCCGCGCGCGCGCCGCGTCACGCGCGCGAGCGCCCCCGTGCCCGCCCCGGCGCACCGGGCGCAGCGCCGGTAGAATGGGCGCCATGTCGCTGCCATCCAGCCTTCGTCTCGCCACCTGCCGCTGGCACGCCGCCACGCGGCGCCAGGCCACGCGCGACCGAATTATTGGCGGGCTCGCCACGGCCTGAGCCCACCACCGACCTCGCGCCAGCGACTGGCGACGCGGTCATCCGGCATTCCTTCGCCGTCGCTCCAGACGGCCCCCGGCACTCCAACGCCACAGCCTTCCAGCGCGTCGCCGCCTGACGCGCCTCCCGCCATGACCGCCGACACCGACAAGACCACCCCCGACTACCGCGCGACGCTGAACCTGCCCGACACCCCGTTCCCGATGCGCGGCGACCTGCCCAAGCGCGAGCCGGGCTGGGTGGCGCAATGGGACGAGGGCGGCATGTACAAGCGCCTGCGCGCCGCGCGCGTCGGCAAGCCGCTGTTCGTGCTGCACGACGGCCCGCCGTACGCCAATGGCCAGATCCACATGGGCCACGCCGTCAACAAGGTGCTCAAGGACATGATCGTCAAGACCCGTCAGCTGATGGGCTTCGACGCGCAGTACGCGCCCGGCTGGGACTGCCACGGCCTGCCGATCGAGAACGCGATCGAGAAGGAATTCGGCCGCAAGCTCAGCCGCGACGACATGCAGGCCAAGAGCCGCGCCTACGCCACCGCGCAGATCGGCCAGCAGATGGTCGACTTCAAGCGCCTGGGCGTCATCGGCGACTGGGAGCATCCCTACCGCACGATGGACTTCGCCAACGAGGCCGGCGAGCTGCGCGCGTTCAAGCGCGTGATCGAGCGCGGCTTCGTCTACCGCGGCCTCAAGCCCGTGTACTGGTGCTTCGATTGCGGCTCGTCGCTGGCCGAGTTCGAGATCGAGTACGCCGACAAGAAGAGCTTCACGATCGACGTCGGCTTCAAGTGCGCCGAACCGGCCAAGCTCGCGGCGGCCTTCGGCCTGCCGTCGCTGGCCAAGGACGCCTTCGTCGTGATCTGGACGACCACGCCGTGGACGATCCCCGCCAACCAGGCGCTCAACCTCAACCCGCAGCTGGAATACAGCCTGGTCGACACCGAGCGCGGCCTGCTGCTGCTCGCCTCCGCGCTGGTCGACAAGTGCCTGGAGCGCTACGGTCTGACGGGCCAGGTGGTCGCCACCACGCTGGGCCAGAACCTCGACGAGATCCGCTTCCGCCATCCGTTCGCGGAGGTGGACAAGGGCTACGACCGCCTGTCGCCGATCTACCTGGCCGACTACGCCACCGCCGACGACGGCACCGGCATCGTCCACTCGTCGCCCGCGTACGGCGTGGACGACTTCAACTCGTGCGTCAGCCACGGCATGAAGATCGACGAGATCCTCAACCCCGTGCAGGGCTCGGGCGTGTACGCGCCGGAGCTGCCGCTGTTCGGCGGCCAGTTCATCTGGAAGGCGCAGCAGGCCATCGTCGACGCGCTGCGCGACGCCGGCCGCCTGTTCGCCACTTCGCAGATCACGCACAGCTACCCGCACTGCTGGCGCCACAAGACGCCGGTGATCTACCGCGCCGCCGCGCAGTGGTTCGTGCGCATGGACGAGGGCCAGGGCGTCTTCACCAAGGACAAGGCGCCGGCCACGCTGCGCCAGCTCGCGCTCGAGGCGATCGACCAGACCAGCTTCTATCCCGAGAACGGCAAGGCGCGCCTGCGCGACATGATCGCGGGCCGTCCCGACTGGTGCATCTCGCGCCAGCGCAGCTGGGGCGTGCCGATCCCGTTCTTCCTGCACAAGGATTCGGGCGAACTGCATCCGCGCACGATGGAGATCCTCGATCAGGCCGCCGACATCGTCGAACAGGGCGGCATCGAGGCGTGGAGCCGCGTCACCGTGGAAGAGATGGTGGGCGCCGCCGACGCGCCGAACTACACGAAGAGCACCGACATCCTCGAGGTGTGGTTCGACTCCGGCTCGACGTTCTTCCACGTGCTGCGCGGCACGCACGCCGGCACGCCGGAGCACCCGGGCTTCCACTCGCAGGGTCCGGAGGCCGACCTGTACCTGGAAGGCCACGACCAGCACCGCGGCTGGTTCCACTCGTCGCTGCTGATCGCCTGTGCGCTGTACGGCCGCGCGCCATACAAGGGCCTGCTGACGCACGGCTTCACGGTGGACAGCCAGGGCCGCAAGATGAGCAAGTCGCTCAAGAACGGCGTCGATCCGCAGGAGACATGCAGCAAGCTGGGCGCCGAGATCATCCGCCTGTGGGTGGCCGCGTCCGACTACTCGGGCGACATCGCCGGTGACGACAAGATCCTCGCCCGCGTGGTCGACTCGTACCGCCGCATCCGCAACACGCTGCGCTTCCTGCTGGCCAACACGAGCGACTTCAATCCCGAGGCCGACGCCGTGCCCCTGGGCGACCTGCTCGAGATCGACCGCTACGCGCTCGCGCGCGCCGCGCAGCTGCAGGCCGAGATCCTGCAGCACTTCCAGGTCTACGAGTTCCACCCGGTCGTCTCCAAGCTGCAGATCTACTGCTCGGAAGACCTGGGCGCGTTCTACCTCGACGTGCTCAAGGACCGCCTGTACACCACGGCACCGAAATCGTTCGCGCGCCGCTCGGCGCAGACCGCGCTGTGGCACATCACGCACGCGATGCTGCGCTGGATGGCGCCGATGCTCAGCTTCACGGCCGAGGAGGCGTTCCCGGTGTTCGCACCGGGTGCGTCGTTCTCGATCTTCGCCGAGACGTTCTGGCACATCGAGTCGGGCGACAGCGCGCTGATCGCCAAGTGGGATCGCGTGCACGCCATCCGCGAGGCGGCCAACAAGGCGATCGAGGAAGTGCGCAAGGCCGGCGGCGTCGGCTCGTCGCTGCAGGCCGAGCTGACCATCGCCGCCGACGCGGAGGACCGCGCGCTGCTGGCCTCGCTCGGCGACGACCTGAAGTTCGTCACCATCACGTCCGCGGTGCGCGTGGTCGAGGGCGACGAGCTCGTGGTGACGGTCACGCCGTCCACGTCGCCCAAGTGCGAGCGCTGCTGGCACTGGCGCGCCGACGTCGGCACCGACGCCGCGCACCCGACGATCTGCGGCCGCTGCACGAGCAACCTGTTCGGCACGGGCGAGGTGCGCGCGATCGCCTGATCGTCCGCGCGATTCCTTTCAAGACGAGGCGGCGCCGCGAGGCCCCGCCTCGTTTCGTTTCGCCGATGCCGCGGTCGCTCAGTTCAACGACCAGACGTACTCGACATCGGTCGTCGTGCCCACCGGGCGGCCCGATTCGTCGGTGCCGACCTCGACCGGGCACTTCGCCAGCGCGGCGGCAGCGGCCTGGTCCATCAGCCGGTGCTCGCGCGTCGACCCCGAAGCGTGCAGGATCTGCGAACCGGCGATGCGGCCGAGGGCATCCACCGTGAAGCGGATGCGCGTGCTGCCCGTGACACCCGCGCGCTGCGCCGCGGCGGGGTACTCGGGATGGCACTGTGCGGCGCCGGCATCGATGCGTGCGGCACGCGGCTCGATCCGCGCGGGCTTGCGCACCGGGTCGTCGTCCGGCCCGATCGAGGCCACCTGCACGGGCGGTGGCAGCGGCTTGTCGTCATGCTTCTCGACCACGATCGTATCGGGAGGCGGCTCGACCGAGTCGACGACCGGCACCACGATCGCGGTCTTCGGCAAGGCGGTCGCGGGCGGCGGCGGTTCGATCGGCTTGGGCGGCGGCGGCTTGACCGGCTCGTCGATCGGCTGCAGGGGCACGAACGCCTCATGGCGTGGCGTCTGTTGCAGCCTGGCCGACAACAGGGCCGCCGCGAGCACGACATGCAGGCCGACGACGATCAACAGGCCGACCGGATGCCGGTCGGTGCGACGCTGCGAAAGGGCAAAGCTCATGCGAAGGTCCTCCAGGTTGGCCGACAGGCGCGCTGGCCGGCGATGCCGGATCACGCGTTCGTCTCGATGAAGCGCGCCAGCGGCCGAAATGGGGTGAACCACCGGGAAAATGTTCCGCGGCCCTGGCGGCGCCGACGCCGCGCCCGCGAGCCCGGCGGCGTTCGCGCCGGCGGTCAATGGGGAAACGCCCCTTGTTTCATACGTTTGCTAACAATCAGGAAGCGCTCCACAACGGCTAAAGTAGGTGCTTTTGCGCGGAGTCAATCCCCCGCGCGGGGCGCCGCGCCCTTCGAACCCCTTTCGTCCCTGATGGCCACCCGTTCCCTTTCCCGCTCCGCCAGCACCAGCCCGTCGATGTGGCTGTGGCTCGGCATCGCGCTCGCCGTGGTGCTGCTCGACCAGTTCGCCAAGGCGCTGATCGTCGCCGACATGCGCCTCGGCGAGAGCCGCACCGTCACCTCCTTCTTCGACGTCGTCCGGCTCGAGAACACCGGCATGGCCTGGTCGCTGCTGGCCAACGCCGGCGGCTGGCAGCGCTGGTTCTTCATCGGCCTCGCGCTGGCGGCCTCGGCCTTCATGGCGTACCTGCTGCGCCGCAACGGGGCGCAGCGGCTGTTCGCGTTCGCGATCGCGATGGTGATGGGCGGGGCCATCGGCAACGTCATCGACCGCATCGCGCGCGGCGCTGTGGTCGACTTCCTCTCGCTGCACTGGCACCAGGCCTACACCTTCCCGGCGTTCAACCTGGCCGACAGCGCGATCACGCTGGGCGCCGTCTGCCTGCTCGTCGACGAACTGCTGCGCGTGCGCCGGGGATGACCGCCGTGCGCCATCCGTCCCTGCACCGGCTCGCGAGCGTCGCCGCCGTGCTGCTGGCGCTGTCCGGGCCCGCGGCGCGCGCCGCGCTGCCGGCCGGCCTGGCCGCCAACGATCTCGAGGCGATGACCAGCGTCGAGCTGCGCGAGCGCATCGCGCACGGCGCCACGACGATCATCGTGCCCATCGGCGGCACCGAGCAGAACGGCGCCCACATGCTGCTGGGCAAGCACAACGTCCGCGCGCACCTGCTGGCCGGCCGCATCGCCGATGCGCTGGGCAATGCCATCGTCGCGCCGACCGTCGCCTACGTGCCGGAGGGCAGCATCCATCCGCCGGCGGCGCACATGAAGTACTCGGGCACGATCTCGGTGCCGGACGCCGTCTTCGAGGGCCTGCTCGAATCCACCGCGCGCTCGTTCAAGCAGCATGGGTTCCGGGACGTCGTGTTCCTCGGCGACCATGGCGGCTACCAGTCCGACCTGACTCAGGTGGCCGACCGGCTCAATCGCGAGTGGGCGAAGGATCCCGCCTGCCGCGCCCACGCGCC
>Ga0207675_100005482_pt1 | contig 12154 bp, 10 predicted proteins | sample KBSSwiS42_FD_184305 | JGI IMG/M metagenome (GOLD analysis project Ga0207675, IMG submission 184305) | Switchgrass rhizosphere microbial communities from Kellogg Biological Station, Michigan, USA - KBS Switchgrass S4-2 (SPAdes) (version 2) | ecosystem: Host-associated > Plants > Roots >...
TGAGCCTGGGAACGATGCCGCTCTCGCTTCCGCCATTGAATGCTCTGCGCGCCTTCGAGGCCGCGGCGCGAACTGGAGGTTATGTCGCCGCCGCCGAAGAGCTTGGCGTCTCGCCCGCGGCGGTGAGCCAGCAGGTCCGCAACTTGGAAGACTTCCTCGGGAAGCAGCTCTTCAGGCGTTTCAATAATCGTGTCCTTTTGACCGATGCGGGCCAGGTGGTGTTCGCCGGCGCGTCGGATGCTCTGCAGTCGATCTCCGCGCTGACCGAGCAGGTCATGTCCGGCGGCACGAGGTCACGGCTCGTGATCAGTGTGATCACCTCCGTTGCAGAGCGCTGGCTGGAGCCGCGCCTCGCCGCGTTTGCGCTGAAGGAAAAGGCGCTGCGCATCGAACTCCGGGTCGAAGGAGATCCGGTCGATTTCGCCCGCCACAATATCGACCTGCGCATCTGCTACGGCACCAATATCTATCCGGAGATGAATACGATCCGCCTGTTCCAGGACGAAGTGCTGCCGCTCTGCAGCCCGAGCTATCTGGAGCGGAATGCAAATGCCGAGACGCAGGGCATGGACGGTGTGCCTGATGACGATCTGATCCACACCAGCTGGGGCCCCAGCTTCGTTTCACACCCGACCTGGCACGCGTGGTTCGCCAAGTCCGGCATCGATCGCCCGATCGATGCCAAGGGTTATCAGGTCGGCATGTCAGGATTGTCGCTCGATCTGGCTCGTGATGGCGTGGGCGTCGCGTTGGGGCAGAAGGTCATGGCGGCCGGCGATCTGGCGGCTGGGCGGCTGGTGCCAGTGTCGGACATCGCCATCGAACTCGGCCATCCCTATTGCCTGGTCCATCCGCGCAGCAAGGCGCGCAGGGCCGGATTGCAGGCACTGATCGACTGGCTGAGCAAGGAAGGTGGCTAATGGTCCATCAATGCTTGCGACAATTCAGCCGTTCGCTGCGTCCGCTTCTGGCAAAAGTAGACGATGTAGGCTCTCGGCGAACGTGAGCGGGCGCTGGAATGGCTGGCGCGTGCATTGGCGATCGATCCAGATGACAACCTTGGCCGATACAACGCAGCATGCGTCTACGCGCATCTGGGCGAGGTCGACCGCGCCATCGATCTGCTGGAAATCTGGATTGAGCAGACCGGAATCGATTTCAAGAGATGGTTCCAGAACGATTCCGATCCCGACTCGGTTCGAGATCATCCGCGCTATAAGAAGCTGTTGGAACGAGGCGGATTGTAAGTGCCGATTGTCGGCATTGCTATTTCGAGCGGCTCTACAATGCGATTTGGCGAATGTCCGCTACTGACCCGTTGCGGACGTTGGATGGAAGGCGGGGAGGGTTGCGGCTCGGTCCGGAGGCCCATGTAGCGCAAACGTGCGCGCCGCGATTGCCTGGATCTTCGATCGACCCCAAACGGCCATCTGTCGGGTAGCATCGCTCTCATGGCTGCCTGACCGACATCGCGCTCTTGCTAAGATCACGTCTGGATTTGCCGTGGGCAGTCGGCAGCAAGCAGACCCCATGTCCTCTACATTTGGCTTTCGATCGGCAACATGCGGACGACGCCCACCATGAACCTCTGCCAAAAGCTCGTCTCAGGGTCTTTGTCGTACTCCACTTCTTCCCCGTTCGTCTCCGCGGTCCAGGCCAGGCCATTGTCCTTGTCCAGAGTGACGTGAAAGGCACTGCCGGGGGCAACCCCTTCATCCATCAACACTCCCACTTGGCGGGCAATCTCCGGATTGTCGATCATCACTCCGATTTCAGTGTTGAGCGCCATCGATCGGGGGTCGAGATTGAAACTGCCGATGAACACGGATTGGCGATCGAACACGAGACACTTGGCGTGCAGGGCCGCCCTCGATTTGCCCGCCAACTTCGACCACCGCCTTTTCATATTGGTATCCGGCTGCAGCTCGTACAGCTCGATACCGGCCTGGAGCAGCTCCTTGCGGGTATTGGCATAGCCCGCATGCGCCCCCATCATATCGTTAGACGCAGCGCAATTGGTCAGTACTCGGACCTTGACTCCTCTCGCGATGAGTTGCCGCGCCCCTTCGATGCTCCGGTCGCTCGGAATGAAATACGGCGACTCGATCAACAATTCGCGCTGCACCTCGTGGGCCCGTTTGCTCAGGGCCTGATATATGACCCCTGGGTTGGCGTCGGTGTGCACTCTGGAGGGCTGTTCCACGACAACGCGGCCCGGGCCCCAGATGAAATTGTCGCGAATCTGGATCAGCCGTGCCTCAAGGTCAGCGAGTTGTTGGTCGATGAGATAGGGGTAGCCGGCCGCAGCAATGTTGGCCTCTAGCCGTATTTTTTGAGCACCCAAATCCTGTTCAGTCGGACGTTTTTGCACGATCGCGCCGACGGGAATTGCCCACTCGCTATTCCAGAACAAGTCGAAGCTTGCAGATAGTTCGTTGACGACAGGTCCGGCGGTCACAACGTCGAGGTCACGAAAATTGTGATCAGACCGGACGCCGAAATAGATATCCGCAATGTTGCGTCCCCCCACAATACTCAGTGCGTTGTCCATGACGAGGAGCTTGTTGTGCATCCGGTGGTTGGCGCGGCCAAACTCGCCCAAGAAGCTCAACGTGCGCCACCCCCGGTTCGTGATCGGGTTGAAGACCCGGACTTCGATGTTGGGATGGGCGTCTAGCGCTGCGACAGTAAAGTCTTTGCCTTTCGTTTGATAGATGTCGTCGATCAACATGCGCACGCGAACGCCGCGATTGGCGGCACGCAGCAGCCGGTCGGCTAGAATCCGCCCGGTTGTGTCCGCATCCCAGATGAAATACTGCGCGTCCAACGTTTGCTCGGCTAAGTCGGCCATAGCCAGCCGGGCGATGAATGCGATCTCCCCCTGACTAACGAGGGAGAAGCCGGACAAGCCTGGGTGCTTGTCGGAAGCCTCCTGGAACAGCGCGCCGACGGTGGTAGTCTCCGGATGTGCGAATGCGCTTGATGGTGTGCGCTGGTATTTCCAGTTGACTGTGGCGTTGCCGCTCAGAGGGAGTGCTCTTGCAAAGAACTGGAACATGTTCTGGTACAAGCGAAACTTGGTACTCATTCTTTCCATCCGTACGCTAAGGAGCTTAGCATAGCGAAAGTGTGATCTCTGAGCGGTCCGCAGCTGGTTGGTGTTCTTCACTACGACGCCGCGACGGCGCTCGTGGACTATTTCACCTTGCATGGAGAAGGCAGCTACCAGCGAGCTATCATAGCACGCAGCCCGGATGTGGGACTATCGATCGATTGGACCCTGACGCGGACCCGGATTCGGGACTTCCGCACGCTGCCTTCGAGGATATGACAAACGTTCAGTTGCCAAGCCGAACTGTTCTGCCAGCAATCCGCATTCAATGCCGCTGGTACGTCAATTGAACTGGTGTAGGTCCCAGTAGCCCCGCTCAGAGACGATGCGACCCCCTCTTTCCGCATGGTGGCGCGCCTTAAGCATCTGGCTGGCGCACGAGGACAACTAAGCCACCCCAGGTCACCTAAGTAATCCTCGCCTCTGGGCCAAGAAAGAGTCGCTCCGCCAATGGGCGGCGAGCGGCTATGCAGGGTGCCAGGTTCGACGACAATAGAAGACCGGCCATGCCGCGAGCGTTGCTGAGCACCTTCCGCGTGGGAACTTTGGAGCTGCGCAATCGCGTGGTGATGGCGCCGATGACACGCAATCGCGCCGGCGCCGGCGAATTGGCTACCCCTATGATGGCGACCTACTACGGTCAGCGCGCGGGGGCGGGGCTGATTGTGACGGAAGCGAGCCAGGTCTCTGAAGACGCGGTCGGCTATCCCAAGACACCCGGCATCCATACCGACGCGCAGGTCGAGGCCTGGCGTCAGGTGACAGATGCGGTTCATGATGCCGGTGGCCGCATCTTCGTCCAGCTTTGGCATGCCGGCCGCGCCTCGCATCCATCTTTGCTGCAAGATGGGCAGGCGCCAGTGGGGCCCTCGGCCATCGCTGCCGCGGGCAAGGCGTTTACGGCGCAGGGCCTCGTACCGTTTCCCGAGCCCCGTGCACTTTCGCAGGCGGAGATTCCGCCACTCATCGCAGCCTTTGCACATGCATCATTGCGGGCAAGAGCGGCCGGCTTCGACGGTGTCGAGATCCATGCCGGCAACGGCTACCTGATCGACCAGTTCCTGCGCGATGGGACCAACCAGAGAATTGATCGCTATGGCGGCTCACCCGCCAATCGCGCGCGCTTCCTGCTCGAAGTCACCGAAGCAGTCGCCGCGGCCTGGGAAGGAAACCGGGTCGGTGTGCGCATCTCGCCGCTGCAGACCTTCAACGACATGCGGGATTCCGATCCCGCGCGCACCTTCCGCTACGTCGCAGAAGAGTTGGATCGATTCGATCTTGCCTACCTCCACGTGGTGGAGGCCGTGGATCCTAACGCGCGCAACCTCGGCCTCGCGATCTCGCCGATCGTGCGCCGTGCGTTCGATGGCCCCGTGATGCTGAATGGCGGCTACACGCGCGACCTTGCCGACCGCGCCATCATCGACGGCCTCGCCGACCTGGTCTCGTTCGGCTCGGCCTATATCGCCAATCCGGACCTGACGGAACGGTTCCGCCACCACCATCCGCTGAACACGCCCGATCGCGCGACCTTCTACGGCGGCACTGCCGAGGGCTACATCGACTATCCCGCGATCGGCGAAGAACTGAACCTGTTGAGAGCATGACCATGCCGGCACCCGCCAATTCTGACGCGCCCAAGACCACCGATATCCTCTGGTTCCTGCCGACCCATGGCGACGGCCGCTACCTGGGGTCGGAGATCGGCGCGCGCCACGTGACGCTGAACTATCTCAGCCAGATCGCGCGCGCAGCCGACGAGCTCGGCTATTTCGGCGTGCTGCTACCGACCGGCCGCTCGTGCGAGGATTCCTGGGTCGTCGCTTCAGCTATGGTGCCGCTGACCCAGAGGCTGCGCTTCCTGGTGGCAGTGCGGCCGGGTCTCTCCGAGCCGTCAATGACCGCGCGCATGGCGGCGACTCTGGACCGCCTTTCCAACGGGCGGCTCCTGATCAACGTGGTGACCGGCGGCGATCCGCTGGAGCTGCGCGGAGACGGCGTGTTCCTGGATCACGATGAACGTTATGCGGTCACCAGCGAGTATCTGGCGATCTGGCGCCGGTTGCTCGAAGGTAAGACGGTCGACTACGAGGGCAAGCATCTGCGCAGCGAAGCCGGAAAGCTGCTCTATCCGCCCGTGCAGCAGCCCTATCCACCGCTCTATTTCGGCGGCTCCTCGCCGGCGGGACAGGAGGTCGCGGTCGATCATTGCGACGTCTACCTGACTTGGGGCGAGCCGCCGCAGCAGGTTGCGGAAAAGATCGAGCAGGTACGCAAGCTGGCGGCTTCGCGCGGCAGGACGCTGAGCTTCGGCATTCGCCTCCATGTCATCGTGCGCGAGACCGCGGAAGAGGCCTGGCGCGAGGCCGACAACCTTATCCGACACCTCGATGACGACGCCATCCAGACGGCGCAGAAAGCGTTCGCACGCTTCGATTCCGTGGGCCAGCAGCGCATGGTGCAGCTGCACGGCGGCAAGCGCGACAAGCTCGAGATCAGCCCCAACCTGTGGGCAGGCGTCGGCTTGGTGCGGGGCGGAGCGGGTACTGCGCTGGTGGGAAATCCCGAGCAGGTGGCTCAACGTATGAAGGAATACATCGAACTCGGGATCGAGCGCTTCATCCTGTCGGGCTACCCCCATCTCGAGGAATGCTACCGCTTCGCGGAGCTGGTGTTCCCGCTGCTGCCGCTGAAGGTGACGACCGGCAACGATCTCGGCCGCGCGCGGAACGCTGGTCCGTTCGGCGAGGTCATCGCCAACGTCGCGGCGCCCTCGCAGCGCCGCGTCGCCGAATCGTAAGCGCCGAGGAATTCTGCGACGGTCGCCGAGTTTATCTAGTTTGTCGATCATCCCGATCGACAAATAGCATGGCGATCCGTGTCGCTGTGGCAACGGCAGAGGTACGGAAAGAGCGGCCCGTCACCTCCTATGCCGCGGTGACGGGCCGCATCATGACGGGCAGGAGGACGATCCATGCTGAAGAAATTCATTTCACTTACCATCGCCGCGATCGGGCTGGGCGCCATCTCGACCGCGCCGGCCGTCGCTGACGCGGTCCGTATCGGCTACCAGAAATACGGCACCCTGGTGATCCTGAAGGAGAAGGGGCTGCTCGAGCAGAAGCTGGAGCCGCTCGGCTTCACGGTGAGTTGGACGGAGTTCCCGGGCGGTCCACAGCTGCTCGAAGCGCTGAATGTCGGTGCCATCGATTTCGGCACCACCGGCGAAGCGCCGCCGATCTTCGCGCAGGCCGCGGGCGCGCCGCTACTCTATGTCGGCTACGAGCCACCGGCACCGACCAGCGAGGCGATCCTGGTGGCCAAGGACAGCCCGATCAAGACCGTCGCCGACCTCAAGGGCAAGAAGATCGCGCTGAACAAGGGCTCCAACGTCCATTACTTCCTGATCAAGGCGTTGGAGAAAGCTGGCGTCGCCTACAGGGACGTCAACATCAGCTTCCTGCCGCCGGCCGACGCGCGCGCCGCGTTCGAAAGCGGCGCGGTCGACGCCTGGGCGATCTGGGATCCGTTCTTCGCCGCGGCCCAGGCTGCGACCGAGGCACGCACGCTGGCGGACGGCACCGGCCTCGTCTCGAACCACCAGTTCTTCCTGTCGGAGAAGAAGTTCACCGCCGACCATCCGCAGGTGGTCGACGCCATCCTGGCTGCGCTCGAGGAGATCGATGCCTGGGCCAAGGACCGGCACGATGAGGTTGCCGCCGAGCTCAGCCCGAAGGTCGGAATCCCGGCGCCGATCCTGAAATCGGCGGTGGAGCGGCTCAGCTACGGCCTGAAGCCGATCGACGAGTCCGTGATTGCCGAGCAGCAGAAGATCGCGGATACCTTCTTCGAGCTTGGCCTGCTGCCCAAGGCGATCAAGATCTCGGACGTCATCCGTAAGCCGACCTCGTGATCCAATGACCGAGCGGGTTCGGCTCACCTCTCGGTATCTGGACGGCCTGGTTCCCTGGCTGCTGCCGATCCTCGTCGTCGCAGCCTGGGAACTGGCTGCGCGCTTCGGCGTCCTGTCCGCGCGCGTGCTGCCGGCGCCCAGCGACATTCTAGTCGCCTTCTGGATCACCCTGAAGGACGGGTCGATGATCCATCACGTCGCGGTCAGCGCGCGGCGCGCGCTCTATGGCCTCGTGATCGGCGGCGGCATCGGCTTCGTGCTCGGCGTCCTGACCGGCGCGCTGCCGGTAGCGGAGAAGCTGCTCGACACCTCGGTGCAGATGCTTCGCAACATTCCGCATCTCGCGATCATCCCGCTGGTCATCCTGTGGTTCGGCATCGGCGAAGAGGCCAAGATCTTCCTGGTCGCAATCGGCAGCCTGTTCCCGATCTATCTCAACACTTTCCACGGCATCCGTACGGTGGATCGTGGCCTGGTCGAAATGGCGCGGGTCTATGGCCTTTCGCCGACGGCCCTGTTCCTGCGCGTCATCCTGCCGGGCGCGCTGCCATCCATCCTGGTCGGACTGCGTTACGCGCTCGGCATCATGTGGCTGACGCTCATCGTCTCCGAAACCATCTCCGCCTCCGAAGGGATCGGCTACATGACGATGAATGCCCGCGAGTTCCTGCAGACCGACGTGGTGCTGCTCGGAATCATCGTTTACGCCCTGCTAGGCAAGCTGGCCGACAGCGCGACCCGCGCGCTGGAGCATTTGGCGTTGTCCTGGCATCCCGCCTACCAGACCCGGAAGGCGGTGGCGGCATGAGGGCGGCGAACGCAAGCCTGCGGTGGGTCGCGCCGCTGGGGTTAGATGATCCAGTCGCGCTCGCATCGGTGCCGGCTGAGACGCATGCCACAACACGGCCGGGGAAGGGGCTGTCGATCCGCTTCGAGCACGCAGGCAAGTCGTTCGGCCAGCGGCAGGTTTTGGCCGGCCTCGATCTCTCGATCCCGGCCGGGCAATTCGTCGCGATCGTCGGCCGCTCCGGCGGCGGCAAGACAACCCTGTTGCGGCTACTGACCGGACTCGACCAACCGAGCCGTGGCCGCGTCCTCATCGATGAGACGCCGGTCACCGGCTTGCAATCATCCGTCCGCCTGCTGTTTCAGGATGCACGCTTGTTGCCGTGGCAGCGCGTCATCTCCAATGTGGGGATCGCCCGGGCCTTCGGCTGGCGCGAGGCGGCACAGGCCGCGCTCGCCGATGTCGGCCTGGCGGACCGTGCGAACGATTGGCCGGCGGTGCTGTCGGGCGGCCAGCGCCAGCGCGTCGCTCTTGCCCGCGCCCTGGTCAACCATCCGGGAGTGCTGCTGCTCGACGAACCGTTCGGCGCGCTCGATGCCCTGACCCGGCAAGAGATGCACCAGCTGGTCACGCAAATCTGGCAGTCGCACGGCTTCACCACCGTGCTCATCACCCACGACGTGCGGGAGGCCGTCACCCTTGCCGACCGGGTGCTAGTTCTGCGCGGGGGCCGCATCGCCCTCGATCTCGAGATCCCAGATGCTCGACCGCGGCTGACCGGCAACGCCAAGCTTGCAGCCCTCGAAGCGGAAATTCTGAGAGAAGTCTGAATAGTCATTTCGCCGCCACACCAAAGTCTGCTCCATTGTTGGATTTCCTCTCACATTCCGGCGCGCGGCAGCGAGCAATCCTCTGCAACTGGCTGAAGGAGCTGAGCTTTCCTCGCTCAGAGCCGACATCCTTAGAAGGTCGTCGATAGCGAGCCTGGAAAGCTTTTGGGCAACACACCTGATGCTTATTGGCCAAATTGACACGAGAACGCGTCAGTCTTTCTCATACCGCCACGGCTGAGCATTGAGCCGTTGAATGCCTTCAACGAGAACATTGCGGAGGACGGAGCTACCATGGCGAGACAGGGATCGAAGTTAGCTCGAGCGCTTGAAGTAGAGGCGCGCGCCCATCAGCAGCTTGTAAACATTGGCGAGGAACTAAGGACCGTCTATATGGCCGGCCGGCAGCCAGACGACGACGAGATGTTGAGACTTCATCAAGCCTATGATGCTCTTCTCGCGGCAGCGAGAAGCATGTACGCGGCGGTCTATGGGGAGCAGGTGATAGTCACGCGCAAGCGCGCAGCATAGCTCGTTATCAACTCTGCAATAGTGGTGTCCCGCTGGCAAACAGCCAGCGGGATTTCTCCTGTCTGCTGAACGCTCGGACGATCTGAGCAGCGCTGATTCAACTTCAACTCCACTGGGTGCGGCCGGCCTCTGATCGCGGGGCCTGCATTGTGGCTTGTTGGCATCGAGAGTTGCTCCTAAAGATCGAGCGCTTGCGGAAACACGACCATGTCGCGGATGGCGACATGGGGCGGCCTGCTCAACATGAAGAGGGCCGCCTCGGCAATGTCCTCGGACCGAAGCCCCTCGCGGCTGGCGACCTTCCTGTCGATCGCCTCGGCATCGGTGTAGCCCCAGAGCTCGTTCAGAACGGTGCCGGGAGCGAGTGCGCCCACGCGAATATTGTCAGCGATGACCTGGCGGCGCAGCCCGTAGAGGAAGGCGTTCACGGCATGCTTCGAGGCGCTATAAACCGGCTCAAAGGGGATCGTCAGATGTGCGGAAATCGAGCTGGTGACCAGGATGTCTCCGCCTCCAATCTCGCGCATATGCGGCAGAACCCGATTGATGGCTCGAAAGACTGAGCTGACGTTGATCCCGAGCAATTTTTCCCACTCATTCGGATCCCCGTCGACGGCGCTGCCCGCGAGATAGACCCCCGCATTCGCGAACAGGACCTCCAACCGCCCTAATCCTTTGATCGCCGTTTCGACCATCCGGTCGACGTCGGTGGGGATCGCAAGATCTGCCGGGATGACCACAACGTCGCCCCCGAGTTCCCGCGCCAGGACGTCCAGCTTGTCGACAGACCGTGCCGAAATCGCCAGACGCATACCTTCCTGGGCAAAGGCCTTGGCGCACGCGCGACCGATTCCAGAACTCGCTCCCGTGACGAGAACGCCCTTTCCCCGCAACGACTGCATACTTTCCAATTCCTTATTGAAAGGACGGCAGCGCTCGAACCTGAGCGCCGCCGTCGAGCTTAGACTAGTGGTTCGACGTGTCCAGACACATAGAGGCAACCACACTTCCTGAAAGACACGCCCATCGCGGCTCACGACAGTTGTGGGTCAAAGGCAGACGTCTAGGGCCGCAGACCACCAACGTCTGCTTTGTGCCAGAAGCCGACGGTGACGTAGTACGCGTGCCGACAGTATTTCGATGGTCGAAAAGACTGTTTCTCCTTCAGGCCAAGACTCAGAAGGTATGGAGTGACGTCGCCGCAGCAACGCCATAACGCCGTTTCTTCCAACGACGTCGCGGACCAAGACGTCGGCGCCTTCTTCAACGAGAAACCTGACAAAATCAACGCTGACTTGCCGGGCGAAATGAGGCGCGGATTTCGTCGATGGCCTGGCTCGGAGCCTGGAGATGCGGGTAGTGCCCGATGCCGGAAAGAAGCTTGAGGCTCGCCTGGATCCGGTCCGCGAGTTCCATCCCCATTTCCTTCTTGATGTACAGGTCTTCGCTGCCCCAGACCACGGTCACGGTCGTCGCGAGCTTCGCCAGATTCGATTCGAAGTATTCCTGGTCCCGCGTGAAGTGGGAGTAATAGTGGTAGAAGGCGTCCACCGACGTCATTTCACCGTGACTCCAGCCACGCGCCATGTCGTCCCTGAATTCGCGGGCCACTTCGTAGTGGGCTTCTTTTGGAAGACCGCGCCAGAAGATATTCGCGAGAATCTCCTCGCGATTGGCGTTCATAAAGGCCCGAATCCGGTCCGAGTCCGGCTTCGATTTTAGGGCCCGCAAGTTCTCCGACATATAGGCCGGCCGATTGAAGGGCGCGAAGTCGCCGACGATGAGCGACCTCGCGATGTCGGGCTCCTCCAGCGCCAGCAGAAGAACCGGCAATGCGCCGACGTCGGTCGCGTAAATGGTGAGCGTCGACCGGTCGATGCCGGCGCGATCGACATAGTTCTTCAGGACGCGTGCATAGTCCCGCGGCGCATAGGAGAAACGATCGACCGGCGGGCGCGACGAAAATCCGAAGCCCGGCCAATCAAATGCGTGGACTTCATAGTCGTCGGCGAGCGCGAGACCGATGTCCTTCCACGCATACAGGGTTTCGGGAAAGCCGTGCAGAAGCAGCACGGTCCCCTTCGGTTCTGCAGGATGGATGACCATCCTCCGGAGCGTGATGTCAGGATCGATCGCAATGGTGCCGATTTCGACCTTCGGCTGCTGTGCACGCTGCGACATGTCATCATTCCTGTTCTTGATGCTTGTTACAGGAGACTCGTGAGCTCACCGGCCTGCCCTGTGATGTAGCTGTGGCACCGTCAGCGGCGCGATCCCCTCGACCCGCGCACACTGGCGATGGACTTGAGCCCATTGCCGGGGAAAGCCAGCAATGGGCTCTTTTCATCTCGGCTGCTGGCATGACCCCTCCTGGAAGTTTAATCTTTGGCTGGAGTGCCAACGGGCCGAGGAAGGCGAGCAAGTCGCTGATTTCATTCGGTGCACATTCTGGTGGCCAACATGACGAGCTACATCTTCGACAACGCGGCAGTGCGTGAAACGGAGCAACGGTTCTCCAGCCTAGAGTCGCTCTATGACCCACTCACCACGCGCCATCTTGTGGCGACAGGCCTAGGTCCAGGTTGGCGGTGCTGGGAGATAGGTGGCGGGAGCGGATCGATAGGACTCTGGCTCTCCGACCGCATCGGACCCCAAGGTCATGTGCTGATGACCGATATCGATCCGCGGTTCTTAGCTGAGAAAGGCCGCAGCAATCTCGAGGTGCGGCGTCATGATGTCGGCCTCGATCTACTGCCCGAACCTGCATTCGATCTTATCCATACGCGCTTGGTGCTCATTCACGTGCCACAGCGCGAGGCGGCCATTCCGCGCCTGGTGACGGCGCTGACGTAGATCTGCTCGAACGGCAGGAATGTGCCGGTCAGCGAGAAATGAATGACGTCTTCCGCGGCGGCTCCGGCCGGCTGGAAGTTCGCCGTGGGATCGGCCGCGAACTGACGCAGCAGGCTCAAGCCGTGGCG
>Ga0207675_100005485_pt1 | contig 12152 bp, 9 predicted proteins | sample KBSSwiS42_FD_184305 | JGI IMG/M metagenome (GOLD analysis project Ga0207675, IMG submission 184305) | Switchgrass rhizosphere microbial communities from Kellogg Biological Station, Michigan, USA - KBS Switchgrass S4-2 (SPAdes) (version 2) | ecosystem: Host-associated > Plants > Roots >...
CTTCGGTTACCGTCCTCGACATTTCATTCGTGGTAGCGCTTTGCTCTTCCACAGCGGTTGCGATCACGCTTGAGATGTGACTGATCTTGTCGATGACACCGCGGATGCTTCCAATCGCTTCCACGGCGCCGCTCGTGTTTTCCTGGATAATCTTGATTTTTTCACCAATCTCTTCTGTCGCGTGCGCCGTCTGCTTTGCCAGTTCCTTGACTTCGTTGGCCACGACCGCAAAGCCTTTGCCGGCCTCACCTGCCCGCGCAGCCTCAATCGTGGCATTCAGCGCAAGCAGGTTCGTTTGCTGTGCGATCGACGTGATCACATCGACAACTTTTCCAATCTCAGCACTCGAACTGCCCAGCCTGCTGACGATGTCGTTCGTGGCCTCCGCTTTCTGCACGGCTTGGGCCGCCACCGCAGCAGCTTCGGTAGCATTCTTGGCAATTTCATTAATGGTGGCACTCATCTGTTCCGCGCCGGTGGCAATGGTGTGCAGGTTCTGGTTCACGTGTTCGCCGGCTTCCGACACAACGGTGGCCTGGGCGGACGTCTCTTCCGAGTTCGCGGTGATCTGTTGACTCGATGCCGACAACTGCTCGCTCGCACTCGCCACATGTTGGGCGTTTTCACTGATCGAGCCGATCATGTCACGAAGCTTGCTCACGAACTTGTTAAAGTACGACGCCACCTCAGCCACCTCGTCACTGCCATGTGTTTCGACCGTTTTGGTTAAGTCGCCTTCGCCTTCCGAGATGTCTTTTAATCTCGCGACGATGTGCCTTAACGGATTGGACACAGCCCTGCCGATGATCCAACCTGTAAGCACGATCAGTAGCGCCGATCCAAGGGCAACGGCCATCATCATCCACGTGCCCGATCTCACGTTATCGGTCGCTCTCGCCTCCAAAGCCTTGTCGTACTCATCCGCCGTTTTCACCAATTCTTCTACTGCCGCCTTGTGGCGAATCGCAATTGCTAACAATCTCTCGCGCGATCGATCCGCCCTCTTACTGTCGCCGCTGACCAAAGCCGGCGAAAGTTCTCGATCGACTTCGTCAAAGTACTCCATTGCGATATTGCGGACAGGCCCCGACAGCTGTGACTTTATGGGACCATCAGCGATCCTCTTCACGTCGCGTTCGTAGGTATCTTCAAATGTCTGCCGAACGTCACTGATCTGTTGTAAAAGTTGTGTTCGCCGCTCCCGGTTTGACTCAAGAATTGCCCGGTACACCAGGATTCGCGCTTCAACCAAGTTCAAAGTTGGCGGGGCGATGTCGCCCTGAAGAATCATCGAAGCGTCGATCTGCCAGTACAGCGGGCTATTGATCTCCACCGCGCGCAACGTCGAAAATGACACCCACGCGAAGGCGCCCAGGGCCAAGATCGCCATGGCGACTAACATCCTCAACTTCCAAGTGATCCTCACATCCGCTAAGCCAACCATGACACTTCCTCCGTGTGACTAGGCCTTGGCGTCCTGTAAACCCTTCAGATCGCACACACTCGATGTATCGAGTACGTGCATCAGATTTCCTTTCAGCTTGTGCACTCCCACGATCACGCTGCGCATTTGCGGCGCCAGAGTCTCCGGGGATTCCTCGAACGTGGATTCATCGACGTCCATCACATCGCCGATTCCATCCACCAGTAAACCCATCAATCCGTCCACGGTTCGAATGACGACTCCGGTCGGCGGGTGGGCTTTCTGGCGATCATTCAACTCGAGCCTCTGTCGTAAATCGAGAGCCGAAACGATTTGTCCGCGCAAGTTCATAAGGCCTGCGATCGCTTTCGGGGCAAGAGGTACTTCAGTTAACTCGACCGTTCGCAACACCTCTTGAATGTTTTGCGACTCAACCCCAAACATCAGGTGCTGGAGATAGAAGGTGGAAAATTGTTTCGTCACACTGGCACCACCGCCATCGCCTTGCTTCTCTCCACCACTCCCTGTTCTGGGGCTTGCAAAATGCCCGACACATCGAGCATTTCCGTGACACGTTCTCCAATCACCGCCGAGTAAAGAACGCCTGCTCTTGTGGCTGGAATTCGTACCTCGGTTGTGTCTTCGACGATATCGATGATTGTGTTCACGATCAGCCCGAACAACCGCCCGTTTTCCTGGATGACGAGCACATCGATCGACCCTGGCGGTGGAAAGGTTGTGTCATTCGGGGCCAATCCCCCGTCTCTGCGGACTTCGAGAACGCGGCTCAGGTGAATCAGGGGAAGAATCTGGTCACGATACTGTACGACCCACTCATTCCCGCTGCGTTCGACATCCGATCCCGCAAGCTTTTCCAGCCTCGCAAGCGCGTTCAATGGAATGGCCATCCGCGACCCGTTGGCTCCGTCAAATAGCACAAGCTTCTGCTTTTCAACTGTGTCTTTCGTGTTGAGCGCACTTGCTTTGATGGTCTGCCCATCCGGACTCTCCGTTTTGATTCCTGCGCTTTCTGCCAATCCGGGCACGTCCAGAATCAGCGCGAGTTGGCCATCTCCCATGATGGTCGCGCCGGCGTACACGCGAATTCCCTTCAAATGCTTACCCAGCGGTTTGACCACGATCTCCTCGGTATCGTGTACTTCATCGACCACCAGACCAAATCGTCGACTATCCACTTGCAGCACCAAGATGTTCTGTCCGTTTGGCTCTTCCTCGCGCAACTTCAACTCACGATCCAGGTAGACTAGCGGCAACAATCTTCCACGTAGCCGATAAACCGGTGCGCCGTGTACCAGTTCGATACCGCTTCCGGACTGTCCAGCATCGAGTCGCACAAGTTCCACGAGGTTCATCTGAGGGATCGCAAACCTGCGTCCTACGCTGCGCACAACCAGAGCCGGGACGATCGCCAGCGTCAATGGAACCTTGATCTTGAAAGTTGATCCTTCTCCCAACTTCGTCTGGATCTCCACCGAGCCGCCCACATGCTCGATGTTTGTCTTGACGACGTCCATTCCAACGCCGCGGCCGCTCACATTCGTCACTTTTTCAGCTGTCGACACGCCGGGTAAGAAAATCAGGTTTAGTGCTTCGGTGCTTGACATTCGAGCTGCCTGATCCGCGCCGATCGCACCCTTCTCAACAGCTTTGCTCTTGATTTTTTCGACGTCGATCCCGGCGCCGTCGTCGGAGATCTCAATCAGAACCTGCCCTCCTTCATGCGATGCCCGGAGCCGCACCACGCCCTCAGGAGGTTTCCCCGCTCGTACCCGACTGTCGGGCGTCTCGATGCCGTGATCGATAGCATTACGCACTAAATGGGTGAGGGGGTCGTTAATCGCCTCGAGCAGCGTGCGATCCAATTCTGTGTCTTTGCCTTCAGTATCGACGTGCACTTGTTTTCCGCACCCCACGCTGACATCCCGCGCCACGCGCGGCACCTTGTCGAACAACCGACTGATGGGCTGCATGCGTGTCTTCATCACCCCTTCACGCAACTCCGATGTGACCAGATTCAATTGCTGTATCGTTCCCAGAAACGCGTTGTCTTTCTGCTGTGCCGCATACTGCAAGACCTGATTTCTTGCCAATACCAGCTCGCCGACAAGGTTCATTAATCTGTCCAGCAAGGTCACTTGTACGCGGATGGTGGAATCTTGACTCGTGGCCTTGGATCGGCGCTCTTCCATCAAGCGCAATGCCTCTGCCAGTTCGTCGCTCTTCAACACTCCAAGCCCAACCAGAATCGCTCCAATGGGGCGGGTGTCACCGCCTTCCTGCGCTTCCAGCGCTCTCGCGACATCCTCTGGTTTCACGCGCCGCTGCTCGACCAAAGTGCCGCCGAGCTTGCCGACATGAGGAGTTTTCTTGCTGCGGCCCGCGGCTGCAGGAGTGGCGACCTTCGATTCTGGCTTCGACTCCTCACAGTTTTCTCTCGCCATCGCTCGGCGCGAGGTCGCTACGCTGACCGGTTCCTGTTCCAGTAGTTTCTTTAGCTGATCTATCAGCCCTACGCGCGCATCTTCTCCATCATGCTCGGTCACGTTGATGGCGGCCAACATCTCTCGGATCGCATCCACCATCGATAGCAGCGCACTGCCAATCTCCGGTGTTAGAACAAGCTTCCCATCGCGTAGTTTGCTGAGAAGATTTTCACCGGCATGCGTGAGGGCTTCCAGCTTCTGAAATCCCAGAAACCCGCAGGCCCCTTTGATGGAGTGAATCGTCCGAAAAATACTGGCCAGTAGTTCGCGAGAGTCTGGCGTCCCCTCGAGTTTCACCAGTTCCGTGTCCAGGCGATCGAGGTTCTCGTTGCTTTCAACGAGGAATTCCTTAATCAGGTCGTCCACAGTTTCCCCTCGGTACTAAGTGCGGACGCGGTCACGCACCAGAATGTTCATCGGAGAAGGAAACGCGAAGCTTTAGCCGGAATGGTCTGCTCGTAGAGCGGCGGGGCAACCTCAATTAAAATTCACCAATAAAAAAGGCCGCCTTGTCGGCGGCCCTTGCATTCGCAACTTACTTGCGGTTACCCCTTAGTTCTGAGGAGCTTCTCCGCTCTTCTTCATGCCACCATGTTGCATCCGGTTCGATTGCATGTTTTTCCACTTCTCTTGCTGATCCGGGGTCAACACGCCCTCAACTTGAGCGCGATATTTTTCGTGAATCGACTTCATCTTTTCGTGCTTTTGATCTTGCGAGAGTGACGAGTCCTCACGCACAGGCTTCATTTCCTGCCACTCACTTTGGAAGATCGGCTTCAGTTTGGTCTTTTGATCGTCAGTGAGGTTCAACTCGCGGCTCATCCGGTCCATTCGGCTGTCAGCATCGCCGCCATTTATCCCATGCTGATGTTGCATTTTCGCGGGTGGGGCTGGCTCTGCTTGCGGAGTGGCATCTTGCGACATCGCGAGTCCAGACATTCCCATTGCGCCTGCCAAAACCAACACTGCTTTGTTGAGTACTTTACTCATCTTTACACTCCTCATACGTAAGTTCCTTTGGGACCTTCTCTATAAACACGACCGGAAGGCGAAAAGTTGCGACTCCAATCGCGTTTGAGATAAAGCCGCGGTCGCGCCAGAGTTCGTCCGCGGCGCCTGTGGTAATATCGCCGCCCTGTTCCGAAAGTAACCCCTGTGCGGACGCTTTCGGTAGATTGACCCAACGATTTTCGCGATAGTACCATCTCAGGAACATAGTCCGCGTTTTGCACAGGCCGATTCTTACGTAAGTGGCTCATGTATATGCGATTGCCCTCTAGCTGGATTTTGCCGCTCGCTTCCGTTGTCCTGACCGCCGGGACAACCGCGTGTTCAGGGCCCAAATCCAGTGCTGCACTCCCCGCACAAGCAACCGCACCCACGATCACGGTACCCGCTTCACAACCCGAGAAAACAGAAGCACGAGGTCAAACTCCGGCTGAGCCCACCAGTCTCACACAACAACAGCTTGCGACGTCATCTCCGTTGGATGCGGTCGCAGAACTCATTGCGCGCGTGGACAAGGAATATCAAACGGGAATCGACCATCAGCGCGCCGGTCGTCTGGATGCAGCAAGAAAGAGTTTCAATCAAGCCTTTGAACTTCTCCTTATGAGTAAGTTCGACGTTCACTCCGACGACCGCCTTGAGCAGGAATGCGATCGGTTGCTCGAAGGCATTCATTCCGTCGAAGTCGCAGTAGCTCCTGAAGCAGACGCGCAGGAACAGAAATCCGAGCCGGCCCCCATTGACGAAGCAAACGAAGTCACGTATCCGGTCGATGCGAATGTGAAGGCGAAGGCAGAAGCGGAGATCAAATCGACTGCGTCCGACTTGCCGTTGATGATGACGGATCAAGTTGCCGGCTACATCAGCTACTTCTCTTCACGCGGACATGCAACCATCGCAAATGCGCTGGTGCGTTCGGGCCGGTATGAAGACATGATTCGGCGGATCCTTAAAGAGGAAGGTGTGCCGCAGGATCTCATCTACCTTGCGCAAGCTGAATCCGGATTTCATCCTCTTGCCTTGTCCCGGGCTGGTGCCCGCGGCATGTGGCAATTCATGGGAAGCCGCGCAAAAGGATACGGGCTCGAACGAAACTTCTGGATGGACGAACGCCAGGATCCGGAGAAGGCGACGCGTGCCGCCGCTCGCCATCTGAAGGATCTCTATAACCAGTTCGGGGACTGGTATCTTGCGATGGCAGCTTACAACTCCGGGCCTGGAACCGTTCAGAGCGCCGTTCGCCGTACCGGCTACGCCGATTTCTGGGAACTTTACCGCCGCAATGTTCTCCCGAAGGAAACTCGCAATTACGTTCCGATCATCGTCGCCGTTACGATCATGGCCAAGAATCCGGAACAGTATGGCCTTGACACGATCGTGCGCGAAAAACCGCTCGACTACGACACCGTCAAGATCAATTATTCCGTCGATCTTCGTCTCGTGGCCGATTGCGTTGATGGTTCTGTTTCCGATCTTCAGGACTTGAATCCCAGCCTGCTGCGCTATGTCACGCCAAAAGATAAAGACTTTGAGCTCCGACTTCCCACGGGAGCAAAGGACAAATACCTGACTAACATCGCTGGCATACCGGCAGACATGCGGCCGTGGTGGAGATACCACAAGGTTGGTCAGGATGACACGCTCGCGTCGATTGCTCGTACCTATCGCACGACCGCCAAGGCGATTTTCACAGCTAATGAGCTCGAGACCGAAGAACTCACACCGGAAACTAAACTTATCATCCCCATCACGCCAGGCAAGCATTCTGCCGGCGAAGACGGGATGACCTATGCACGGCGCACCACCCGTTACAAAATTCGCAAGGGCGATTCCGTGTTGTCAGTGTCGGAAAATCTCGGCATTCCGCCACGGATGATCCGTTCGTGGAACCATCTCAGAGGGGACAGCCTTCAGGGACGTCGTATCCTCTACGTCCATCTCCCTGTTAGTCCGGCCGCCACGCGGGAAGCTCAGCTGACACAGGTCAAATCGAAGACATCCAAATCGAAACACTCGTCGTCCCCGGCAACTTCGGCAAGCAGTGGCGTTCACCATAAGGTGAAGCAGGGAGAAACCCTTTACTCGATTGCCAATTCCTACAACACCACCGTTTCAGCCCTTAAACGCGCCAACTCCAACGTCGCCACACTCCGACCCGGGATGGTTTTAATCATCCGCCCGTAAGCGTTATAACGAATGTGGTAGGCCATAAACCTACTCTTCGCTATTAACGACTGCCGACTGTCAGCTTCGGTCCTTTTCCGAACGTAACGCCAAAAAAATCTCCGGAGTTCCACTCTGGGCGCTTATCCTGCTGCGCTATCAAGTATCCAATCAGAAAATTGAGACGAGTACCCTTAGCCGCAGACTCGAAATCGAGCGGTTGTGCCATATTGTCACCAGGAGTGTGATATCTCGTCGTCAACCACTGCTTGATCACGTTCAGCCCATCGATTTTCGGGTCCAATGCCTTGACTCCATCTGTGATGTACACGGCCGGGATTCCTTGCAACACGAACGAATACTGATCGCTGCGAATAAAGCTCACTTCTTCTGGCATTGGATCGGGGGACAGCTCGTAACCAAGTTTCTGCGCTGCTTCCTCCACGTTTTTCGCAAGGTTCGAATGCTCTGGCCCCATCGGCACCACGTCTTTCATCGCGAAATATAGTCCGGGGGCTCCATCGATATTGACGTTTGCCACGATGGCCTCACGGGGTACCGTGGGTGAGGTCGCGTAAAAATCGGAGCCAAGCAACCCCATCTCCTCGCCGGTAACAAAAACAAAGATAACGCTCCGACGCGGAGGTGTCGCCAAGTTCGAGTACGCCCGCGCAATTTCAAGAAGCGTCGCCGTACCTGATGCGTTGTCGATCGCTCCGTGGCACACGTTGTCCCCTGCAACAGGGGGACAAATCCCCAAGTGATCCAAATGTGCCGTGTAAACCACATACTCGTTTCGCAACGCGGGGTCGGATCCCTCAATCTTCGCCACAACATTCGCGCTTTGGAGCTTACTTTGCCGGCTCGCCACTTGCAGACGTACCGTCACCGGCAAAGGAAACGCTTGCGGCTCACCTTTACGGGCTGTTTCTGAGACTTGTTCGAGGGTGCGCTCCGCTCCGGCAAACAGTTTCTTGCCTGCAGAATCGTTCAACAGTGCCTTTCCTTTCAATTCGACGAACGCATCATGTGGCTTCCCTGCTCCATCCAGCCACCGCATGTCTCCCGATTCCACTTGAGGACGCAGCCAGTCCCAGGAGTATCGCTTCCAATCCTCGGGCAACATGAGATCCAACATACCGATCGCGCCATGTGCCACAGCGTTCCGCTGCTTCACGAGTCCATCGGAGTAGTAGGCCCGTTCCGTCGATGGAAACTTTGCCGGCGCACCATAGATAAGAGCGACGATTTTGCCCTTCACATCTATCCCTGAGTAATCGTCGTACTTCTGATTTGGTGCCGTAACTCCAAAACCCACGAAAACCACTGGCGCTTCCACGGAGGATTGCTGTCTCAACATGTCGGGGGTTAGCAAGTAGTCCTTGCCATCGGTCAATCTTTCTTCTTTTCCCGAACTGATCAGAGTGAAGGAACTTTGTGCCGCATCGACGACCGACTTGCGCAAAGGCACATTTTGATACCAGCCGTCGTTCGCCCCCGCGGCCTTGAGCCCGATCGCCTCCAACTCGGCTTGGACGTAACGTGCTGCGATGTCGTATCCGCGCGTTCCTGGGGCGCGACCTTCCAGCAAACTATCGGAAAGGAATCTCATGTGCGCGCGAATCGCGCTCCCGCGGATGCTCTGCATGACCTGCTGCATCACAACGCCATCCGGCAGATCTGCGGCTTGTGTGGCCACGACGAGCACTAGCATGAGCAAGGACACAACACCTAACATCCGTCTTTTCATCATTTTCCCCCTCATTTCCTCGTGGCTCCAAAGTTGCCGCCATTGTACGCGACCGTGCAGCACATGATGCGCCGGAAGGACATGCCGTGGTCAAAACCTTCCCCACGTTCGCAGATGCTTAGATTTTTACTTCACTGCAACTCGCAAAATTGCTGTGCTATAATCCGCGCCGCTTCACCCCAGCTGCAGTTTCGCGCGGTTCTGTTATTTTTCTCGTATGTGTGCAGCTCTTCGCCACGTCCTGGCCCGGAGAGCAGCGGTAACCCTCAGGAGGATCGATGACTTTTTACGACGAGACACTCTACGGACGTGACGAAGAAATGGACGAGTATGGAGACAGCGGCGCTTATGGCGAGTCGCTCGAGGAGGAAGAAGATTACGAGGAAGAAGAGGAAGAAGAAACCGGTGTCACCGATATTGGCGAGCCCGAGCCGGAACCGGTAGCCACGCCACCAGCTCGTCCCGCTCCGGCTAGACCTTCGGGGGGAGGCGGCGACAGCAAGCCCAAGAAGAAAGCCCCGGCCAAGAAGAAGGCCAGCAAACCGGCGAAGAAAAAACCGGCGAAAAAGAAAGCAGCAAAAAGGGCTGCCAAAAAGAAGCCAGGTAAGAAGAAACCGGCGAAGAAGGCTGCTAAGAAACCCAAGCGGCCCGCAAAAAAAGCTGCTCGCAAGAAGAAACGTCACTGACATCAATAGGGATTCAGCGAGATACAAGGAAAAAGGGACGGGATGAAACCCGTCCCTTCAGTTTTTTTAGCACCCAGAGTCTACGCGGCGCGGCGGATTGCAACCGTGCCCGCATCCTTCGTTGCCTTGCGAGCCGCGAGCGAGAGCATGATCCGCGAAATCCCGCTCATGATCAGGCTCACTCCAACCAAAGTACCGATTGCCCATGCGGCGCTCGATGGCCACTGCGCGTATATTAGCCCGCCCAACACCAGGGTCACGATCGCGTCCATTAACATCCATGACGCGCCTTCAGTCCCTCGCATGTTCCACCACATCACGATGTCGAGTACCGCTTCAATGATGAATAGCGACGCCAACAATAAGGTCAACGAGGCCACGCCAATCAATGGACGCATCAGCAGGTAAGTGCCGAATGCAACATACGCCAGCCCAACCAGGACTTTCCAGATGAGGCTTTTGGTGCGATGCGCATGAAATGCCAGCACCAGGTGCACGACCCCAGCGAACACGATCATCCATGCAATAAACGCATTGACCGCGATCGCCGCTATTGTTGGCGAGGCAATGGCCAGCATTCCGAAAACGACCAATGCCACGCCCCAGACAATCGACCAACCCGAAGCCTGTCGAATACGGCCCGCAGGCGAGAGCGTTGAAATAGCCACGGTTCCTCCTCGTTTTGAAACCTCAATTGTTTGGTGCTGGCTTCAAGGCCAAGGATTGTAATCCAGAAAACCGAAGACCGCGTGATTTTCTCAAAGGTCAACAGTTTGTCAGGACAACTGGCTGTTATTTCTTCTCCAACGCGTTGAGGCACTTCCCATAGAGTTCAAGCAGATGAGCTGCGTAGTCCTCAGGCTTCGCCGCTGCTCCTCCGCCCTGAAACCCGACCCCGGTCGAACTTGTCTTGCCATATCCCGTCGTCATGGCCACAAACTTCATCATGTCCAGCGCAATATCCTCATTCCGCCGCGAACCCACCGAAATGCCCGGCACTGCTTCCATGGAAACCTCCAAAAATTGTCCTGCAAACTCACTGCCCGGTTACAAAATTACCAAATCTGAAGCGGCCGTGCTTTACACCGTTCCAGCTTTGAAATTCTTACGCGGGGATAAATACCTATGAAATCACCCGATCTCGCGCCCATCAAAACGCCGCTCCGAGCATGTCGATCATCAACCGGATCGCCGTCTGCGCCGTTCTCCCGCTCGAATCGCGCAGCGGATTCACTTCCACGAGGTCCATCCCCACAAGCTTTCCCTTCTTCATTAATCCAGTCATGAGTTCGTCGATCTCCGCGAACGACAAGCCGCCGGGCTCAAGCGTGCCAGTCCCTGGCGCGAGTGTAGGATCCATGACGTCTACGTCGAACGAAACGTAAATATTCCCACCCGGCGAGACTTGTGCCAACGCGGCCAGTACCCCTTTGCGATGGATTTCCTCTGATGTAATGATCTGGTTGTGAAGTGCGCGCGCGTTCCCCATCGCCTCAGAGTCGTTCGCAATCCCGCGCATACCGATCTGCACAATCTTCTGAACCTGCGGAAGCTTCGCAGTCCGAACCACCCATGTCGCATGGTCCAGATTTCCAGGTCCGCCGTTCCAAGTGTCCAGATGCGCATCTAAATGAATGAGCGTTAGCCGCACTCCATCAAATGCCCGCACAACCGGGAACGTGATGCTGTGATCACCCCCAATCACAATCGGAAACGCGCGCTTCGTTAGTATCTTCTTCACCGCCTCCGTCACCAGATCATTGGTCCGAGAGGGCGTCGTTGGCATGACGTTTACATCTCCTACATCGACCCACCGTTTTCCTTTTAATGTGGTTCGATCCCCATCGATGTAGTAAAACCCCTCGGTCAGATCGTGGTTGTATTCCTGAGAACTCTCGCGCATCTCTCGAGGGCCGTACCGCTCTCCTGGTTGTCCCCATGTTCCTTCGTCAAAAGGTACGCCCAACACCGCAAAGTCCGCTTGCACCTTTTCGATGTCCGGCACATACGGCGCTCCCAAGAACGTTCGTACCCCGACGAACGTTGGAACAGCTTGGGCCCATGCGCTGCACGACCCAACCACGATTGCGAACAAAACACTTAAGACTCTCAGACTTCGCATGCCAGTCAGCCCACCCTTTTCTCGTCCTTTTCTATGCTTCTCAGTCGTTGACATGCATAGCAGCCGGAGATGATAGCACTCACAATGCTGGCGACCGCCTTTTACCGTTGCGTGGAAGGTCTACTCTGCTCTCTTCACTTCACTCATGAGACCTAGCAAGTTGCCCTCGCTGTCCCGAAAGAACGTCATCCATAAGTCGTGGTCGGGCATTTTTGCTATCAGATGTGGCTCATCCTCAAAGCGCGCGCCGCCACCCAACATTTGCTCGTGTGCAACTTTGATGTCGGGAACGGCGAAATAGATAATTGAGCTGGGATGGTCAAACTCTGGTTTCTCAGGCGCGCTCAACATCAGTCGAACGCCGCCGCAGTTAAAAAAGGTAAGTTTTCCCGTCGAGAACAATAGGGGAAGTCCCATCACGTCCCGATAGAATTCGGTGGCGCGATCGAGATCTTTGATGTTGATTGCAATCTGTCCAATGCGCGAGATGCCAACC
>Ga0207675_100005486_pt1 | contig 12152 bp, 9 predicted proteins | sample KBSSwiS42_FD_184305 | JGI IMG/M metagenome (GOLD analysis project Ga0207675, IMG submission 184305) | Switchgrass rhizosphere microbial communities from Kellogg Biological Station, Michigan, USA - KBS Switchgrass S4-2 (SPAdes) (version 2) | ecosystem: Host-associated > Plants > Roots >...
GCCACCCTTCTCCGGGAAGAACGCCTCCGGGTCGGTCTGCGCGCACAAGGCCCGCTCCTGCCACCCGTTCTCCTCGGCGTCGTCGCTGTCGAGCAAGTAGAGCTCTCGCACGGTTTCGCCCTTCGACCCCAGGATGGCCCCCGAGATCTGGCCATCAACTTGTTGGATGATGTCCCTCACACCCGCCCGCCTTGCGACGGAGAAACACACTAGTGTGATTACATGCCTGTCGCTCCGGTAAGTCAAGCGGGATGGGAGTCTGGCCGACCCATCTGAAGGAGCCCAGTTGCCGCCTGCTGCCCCGGATCCTGCCCCTGTTGCACTGCCCCGTCGGGTCACCGTGCTGTCCGGCGGCGTCGGTGGTGCGCGGTTCCTCCAGGGGCTGATGCGCCTGGTCGCGCGCACGGGCAGCGAGACCGAGGTCACGGTCATCGCCAACACCGGCGACGACATCTGGGTGCACGGCCTCAAGGTCTGTCCGGACCTCGACACTGTGATGTACACGCTCGGCGACGGCATCGACACCCAGCGCGGCTGGGGACGTACCGACGAGACCTGGCACGCCAAGGACGAGCTGGCGGCGTACGGCGTGGAGCCGACCTGGTTCGGGCTCGGCGACCGCGACATCGCCACCCACCTGGTGCGCACCCAGATGCTCGAGGCCGGTTATCCGCTCTCGCAGGTGACCGAGGCGCTGTGCCGGCGCTGGCTCCATCCCGTCTTCGGCGACGGTCTGCGGCTGCTGCCGATGACCGACGACCGCACCGAGACGCACGTGGTGATCGACGAGTCGGCCGGTGGCCGCCGGGCGGTGCACTTCCAGGAGTACTGGATCCGATTCCACGCCGAGGTCCCCGCCTCCGAGGTGGTCGTGATCGGGCTCGACACCAGCAGTCCCGCCCCCGGCGTCGTCGAGGCGATCACGGACGCCGACCTGGTGATCGTGCCGCCGTCCAACCCGATCGTTTCCATCGACCCGATCCTGGGGGTGCCCGGGATCCGCGAGGTCCTGCGTGCAACGTCGGCACCCGTGGTCGGGCTCTCCGGCATCGTGGGCGGCGACCACGTCCGCGGTATGGCCCGCCAGATGCTCGGCATCCGCGGCATCGAGGTCAGCGCGGCGGCGGTCGCCGAGCACTACGGCGCCCGCTCCGCGGCCGGGGTGCTCGACGGCTGGCTGGTCGACACCGTCGACGCCGACCTGGTCGAGCGGGTCGAGAGGGCGGGCATCGCCTGCCGGTCGGTACCCCTGATGATGACGGACCTGGACGCCACCGCCGACATGGCGGCCGCCGCGGTCGACCTGGTCAGCCGATGAGTGGCGGCCGGATCGAGGTGCTCGCACCCGACGGGATCGGCGAGGTCGCCGCGGGCGCCGACCTGGTCGCCCTCCTCGTCGACGCCTTTCCCGACCTTGCGGACGGCGACGTGGTCGTGGTCACCAGCAAGATCGTGAGCAAGGCAGACGGTCGTACGACGCCGGGCACGCGCGAGGACCTGCTCGCCGGGCAGACCGTCCGGGTGGTCGCACGTCGCGGCCCGACCACCATCGTCGAGAACCGCCTCGGTCTGGTGATGGCCGCGGCAGGGATCGACAACTCCAACGTCGAGGCCGGCCAGGTGGTGCTCCTCCCTCACGACCCCGACGCCAGCGCGAGGGCGTTGCGCACCGGGCTGCTCGCCACCACCGGGCACAACGTCGCCGTCGTCGTCACCGACACCGCCGGCCGGGCCTGGCGGCAGGGCCAGACCGACCTCGCGATCGGCGCGGCCGGCTTCGTGGTCCTCGACGACCACGCCGGCCGCGTCGACAGCTACGGAAACCCGCTCGCAGTCACCGCCCCGGCGCTCGCCGACGAGGTGGCCGGTGCCGCCGACCTGGCCCAGGGCAAGCTGGCGCGCCGGCCGGTGGCCGTGGTGCGCGGCCTGGCGGCGCACGTGCTCGGCGCCGACGACGACGGACCCGGCGCTCGCAGCCTGAGGCGGCCGCTCGCCGACGACATGTTCGCGCTCGGCGCCCGGGAGGCCGTGGTCGCCGCGCTCGCCGGGGAGTCGGCCGAGGCGTTCGGCGCGCCCGCACCCGCGGCCGACCTGGTCGCCGCCCTTGCGCGGGTGGGCGTCACCGGGGCGGCCGACGGCGAGCGGGTCAGGCTCGCCGGCGAGGCCGGTCCGGAGGCCCGGGCGGTCGCCCACGCCCACGGCTGGGTGTCCGATCGGGACGTTCCCGCCGTACTCCAACCACACCTTCCGTAGACTCCCGCCTCGTGGCCAAGTCGAAGAACGTGGAGCGCAAGGCGAAGATCGAGCAGCTGCGCCGCGAGCAGCAGCGCAAGGAGCGTCGTCGCAGCATGGCGATCCTCGGCGCGTGCGGTGTGGTCGTGGTCGCCCTGCTCGCCGCCGCGCTGATCCCGTACATCAAGAACTTGCGCGAGGACGACAAGCTCAAGAGCGCCGCGCTGAACACGCTCGGCGTCACCGAGGCGTCCGCGGGCTGCTCGCCGGTCAAGAAGGAGACCGCTGAGGGAAACCAGCAGCACGTCGCGCCGCCCACCCCGATCAAGTACGACTCCGCTCCCCCGGCATTCGGCAAGCACTGGGGCAACTTCCTCACCGGTTCCGAGATCCGCCCGTTCTACACCGTCTCCGACCGTCCCGAGATCGAGCGGCTCGTCCACAGCCTCGAGCACGGGCACACGATCATCTGGTACGACGACACGATCACCAAGGGCAGCAGCGACTACACGGCGCTCGAGCAGATCGCCACGAAGCTGGGCACCGACTCCTACGTGATGGTGGCGCCGTGGACGACGAAGGACGGCGCATCGTTCCCGTCCGGCAAGCACATCGCGTTCACGCACTGGACCGGTCCCCAGAAGCAGCAGGGCATCTGGGAGTACTGCACCAAGGCCAGCGGGCCGGTCGCCCAGACGTTCACCGACGACTACCCGAAGGAGAACTCGCCGGAGCCCGGCGCCGCATAGGTCTCAGACCTCACCACGACCGCGCTCGCGGAGGAGGTCGACCACGGCCTTCACGTCCTGGGCACGGTCGGCGGACGCGACCAGGAGCGCGTCGCCTGTGTCGACGACGACCACGTCCTCGAGCCCGAGCACGGCGACCACGCGGTCGCCGGACGGTACGACGAGCCCGGTGCTGTCCTGCACCACCACCGACGCCGGATCGCCCAGCACCTGCATGCCGTCGGTCGCGGCCGGCAGCATCGCGGCGAGCGAGCGGAAGTCACCGATGTCGTCCCAGCCGAAGCTCCCGGGCACGGTCGCCACCCGACCGGTCGCTGCGGCCGGCTCGGCAACCGCATGGTCGATCGCGATCTTCTCCAGCATGGGCCACCGGTCCTCGATCGACGCCGGGTCGGTCGCGATCGCGCGCAGCCCCGCGGCGAGCTGGGGACGGTGCTCGGCGAGCAGGTCCATCAGCACGGTGGCCCGGGACACGAACATGCCTGCGTTCCAGCGGTAGTCACCCGACGCGACGTAGGCCCGCGCCCGCTCCGCGGAGGGCTTCTCCACGAACTCGACGACCGTCCGCGCCGTCGGGAAGCCGGCCAGCGGCTCGCCCGCGCGGACGTAGCCGTAGCCGGTCTCCGGGCCCGTCGGCTCGATCCCGATCGTGACCAGCAGCCCCGTGTCGGCCACCTCGGCGGCCTCCCGCACCACCGCCCGGAACGCATCCTCGTCCCGGATCACATGGTCTGCGGCGAACGACCCGATGATCCCGGTCGGGTCGTCGCGCTCGATCGTGGCGGCGGCCAGCCCGATCGCCGCCATCGAGTCGCGGGGCGCCGGCTCGGCGATCACCTGGGCGGGTGCCAGGTCGGACAGCTGGCGGCGTACCGCGGTCTGGTGCGCGGCACCGGTGACCACGAGGATCCGCTCGCCGACCAGCGGGAGCAGCCGGTCGACCGTGGCCTGCAGCAGCGTGCGCCCGGTGCCGGTGAGGTCGTGCAGGAACTTCGGCGACGCCGCCCGGGACAGGGGCCAGAGCCGGGTGCCGGCACCGCCCGCCGGGACGACTGCCCACAACCGCTCGACCGCATCCGCCATGGCGTCACCCTAGGGTGAGCAGGTGCTGACGACGTTCGAGCAGGTGCTGGTGTCCCGGCTTCGCACCGACCCGGGCCGGCCACTCGTGACGTTCTACGACGACGTCACGAACGAGCGGACCGAGCTGTCCGTGACGACGTACGCCAACTGGGTGGCGAAGACCGCGGGCGTGCTGACCGATGACCTCGGACTGGACACCGGTGATCGGGTGGCGATCGACCTGCCGTGCCACTGGCTCGGCCCGGTGTTCCTGGGTGGTGCCTGGCTGGCCGGGCTCGAGATGGTCACCGCCGGCGACGCAGACGTGGTGGTGCACGGGCCCGACGGGTCCGAGCGCGCGGCGGACCAGCGGCTGGGCTGCGCACTGCTGCCGTTCGCGGTCGCATCGCCCGAGCCTTGGGCCGACGGGGTGCTGGACTACGGCGTGCTCTGGCCCGGGCAGCCCGACGCGTTCCTCGGGCTTCCGGGTGGTGCCCACGACGCCGCGCTCGACGGTGCCGACCAGGCGGCGCTGCTCGCCCGCGCCGCGTCGTACGACGGCGGCGACCATCGCGTGCTCACCGACCTGAACCCCGTGGTCGGGGCCGGCACCGACCTGTTCGTCGGCACCTTGGTGCAAGGCGGGTCCGTCGTGTGGACGGCCCGCCCCGACCCGGAGCGCTGGGCGGGGCGGGCCGGTCCCGAGCAGGCCACCCGCGAGGTGCGGGCGGCCTCCCTGTTCTAACCGCCCAGGTCGTACTTCGCGAACCCGGCCGCGACGAAGCGCCGCGCTCCGAGTCCGGTGCCGGACCTGGTACCCGGGACCAGCCACAGGTACCCCGTCGACCTCTCCCGTGCGAGCAGGTCAGGCACCCGGTTGCCGTCGACGTCGCCGGCCCCCACCACCCAGTCGTAGCTGGTGTCGGCGGTCTTCGCCAACGCGGCGGCCGCGTCGGCTCCCGCATACGGCACGTAGCTGCCGTCGGCGGAGACCAGCAGCGAGGCAGGCGCCCTGGTCGCGTTCCAGAGAGCGGCGCCGATCTGGTTGAACGCCCGAAGCCTGGTCGGCGCCCGGAACCGGGGCTTCAGGCCGGTCCTTCCGTTGCCCGGGAAGATCGTCATCATCCCGCCGGGCTCCTTGCCGACCAGGTCGGGATGGCCGTCGGTGGTCACGTCGCCGACCGGCGCGATCCGGCGGAACTTCGCGAACCCGGTGCCCAGCAGGACCTGGCTCTTGAAGCGGCCGGCGCCGTTGCCGCGCCAGAGCCAGATTCCGTTGCCACCGTGGGCCCGGGTGGCGAGGTCGGCGTGGCCGTCCCCGTTCCAGTCTCCGACGTTCATCAGCCTGCCCGTCGTCGGGCGCGTCAGGTTGCTGGTGACCGGCGCGGACACGTTCGTCCGGCCGTTCCCGGTGATGATCGCGAGCTTGTCGCCGACCACCCCGATCGCGTCGGCCCTCGCGTTGCCGATCAGCTGGCCGCCGGAGACGGCGTGCCAGTCGCGGAGGGAGCGGAAGGGGCCGAGCGCGTGGGAGACCGAGCCGGTGCCGGTGCCCGGCAGCACCTCGATCGTGCCGGTGTCGCCGTGCCGCAGCACGAGGTCCGGCAGCTTGTCGGCGGTGAAGTCGCCGCCGAGGACCGCGTCGACCCCGGTCATCGACACCGGCAGCACCCGCGGCGTGCCCAGCGACGTGCGCCGGCCCGGGAAGAGCCGGAGCGTGCCCGCCTGCGAGTTTGCGACCAGGTCCGGGCGCCCGTCCCGGTCGAAGTCACCGACGCCGTAGGGACGGTGGTAGTTCCAGGTCGCCGCGATCACGACTGGGCTGCGGAAGGTGGCCTTGCCCGTGCCCGCGAGCAGCACCAGCCGCTTCCTGGCGTCGCGCGCCACCAGGTCGGCGTTGCCGTCCTTGTTGAAGTCGCCGGCCGCGGTCAGCCAGGTGTAGCCGGCGTACGCCGCGGACCTGCGGATCGGGAGCCGGAAGCGGCCCGAGCCGTTGCCCGGCAGGACCATCGCCACGTGCGTCCGGCGGTTGCGGACGAACAGGTCGCCCTTGCCGTCGCCGTTCAGGTCGCCCGGCGCCACGATCGCGTCGTACGACGCCCAGGCGCCGGACGTGAGCACCTTCCTCGTGAACCCGAACTGGCCTGCCGTCGGCACCACGAAGATCCTGCCGGTCGCCTTGTCCCGGACGAACAGGTCCGGCCACTTCGAGCCGAGCACGTCCGAGCGGGCGGGCAGCGCGCTCGCGGACTGCGGCGTGATCGGGCGACCGACGGGCGGCACGGTGGGTGGCCTCGGCGTCGGGGTGGGCTTCGGCGTCGGCTTCGGCGTCGGCTTCGGCGTCGAGGTCGTGCCCCTCTGGATCTTCGCCGCCATCTGCCGGATCTTCGGGATCTGTGCGTAGAGGTACCTGCCCGGGCAGGCAGTCTGGCCGACGTCACGGTGGCCGTTGATCGCCTGCAGGTAGCGGTCCTTCACCCACAGCTTGCTGGCGTCGGCCCTGATGTCGTACTTGGAGAGCTTCCAGGCGAACAGCTCTGCGTAGGCGTCGAGCACGGCCTGACGAGGCTGCACCTCCTCGAAGTTGCCGATCGCCGACATCGCGAAGCCGACCTCGTTGTAGCCGAGCGTGTGCGCACCGACGACCGCCTTGTTCACACCGCCCCAGCGGCCCTCCCAGATCCGCCCGAAGCGGTCGACCAGGAAGTTGTAGCCGATGTCGCGCCAGCCGCGCGCCTCCACGTGGTACGCGTAGATGCTGCGCAGCAGCTTCGGCACGTCGTCCCGGGAGTAGTTGTTCGCGTTGACCGTGTGGTGCACGAAACCGGTCTTGATGGTCCCGTAGCTGGGAGCGCTCTGCTCGCGCAGCTTCTCGTTGGCGCCCCATTGCGCGCGGGAGAAGATCCGCGGCTTCGGGGAGACGGCCATCGCGGAGAGCGCGAGGTCGCCGGAGGCCGGCGCGGCGGAGCCGCTGGGCTGGGCACTGGGCTGGGCACTGGGCTGGGCACTGGGCTGGGCACTGGGCTGGGCAATGGGCTGGGTGGCCGGCTGGTCGAGGGTCGCCGTGTCGATCGCCGGCGCCTCGTGCTTCAGTCGACCCTCGCCCGGGTCGATCACCGCGAGCTTGATGTCGCGCGGCTCGCGGCCGGACGCGGTCCAGGCGCGCACCTGGACGGACTGCACGTGGCCGACGACGCTCGGTTCGGTGCCGGCGCGCTCGCGGCGGCCTTCCGCCTCGGAGGGGTCAGGGCCGTGGTCGTCGTGGTACTCAAGGGCGGTCCAGGTCGACCAGCGGCCGTTCTTGCGCGTGCGTACGTCGACCTGCAGCTGGGCCTCGGACAGTTGGTCGGCCTGGTTCCAGGTGACGCCCACGGTGGCCAGCCCGGTGGCCTTCTCGGCCGGGGACACCACGGCGAGCCGCAGGCCGTCGCGTGTCGGTTGCTCCTTCTTCGGCCGGCTTCGGTCGACGCCGTGGAATGCCACCTGGCGCACCTTCGGCGTCACTGGCGCCGTGTTGACGTAGGCGTCACCGACGGTGACCGCGGGCTCCATCGACCCGGCGTCCGGCGTCGGCGCCACGATGTCCAGGTTCACCACGCCCGCGGCTGCGACCGCGGTCGCGAGCACGCAGGCGGTGACCAGCAGCTGCTGGCAGAAGGTGACATACCTGGTCTTGCTGAAATGCATGCGACAGCGCTCCGGTGTGGGGTGAAAGAATCACACGAGCCACAAGTGTCACACCATTAACAGGTGACATGACAAGCGATGTCGCCCAATTACAAATGTGTAATTAGCGAATCACAAGACTGTTATTCAATGCATTTCAAAATGGCGGGAGGCCTTTCGCAAAGCCGTCCTCAGACCTCGGAGCCGAGCTCCTCGTCCGCCTGCTCCTCGTCGTCGGACTCGTCGTCGTAGTGCAGGAACCGGATCGCGCCGTCCACGCTGCCGTCCGGCGTGGTCTTGGAGTCGTACATCAGTCGCCCCGCCTCAAGGACCAGCACCCGGTCGCACATCGAGCGCACCGACGCCGTGGCGTGGCTGACGTAGAAGATGGTCGTGCCCTCGGCCCGGATCTCCTGCATCTTCTTCAGGCACTTGCGCTTGAACGGCCGGTCGCCGACCGCGAGCACCTCGTCGGCCAGGAAGATGTCGGCGTCGACGTGGACGGCGATGGAGAACCCGAGCCGCGAGTACATCCCGGAGGAGTAGTGCGACACGGGGGTGTCGAGGAAGCGTCCGATGTTGGCGAACGCGACGATCTCGTCGAACTTGCGCTTGGTCTCGGCCTCTCCCATGCCGAGGATCGCGGCGTTGAGGAAGAGGTTCTCCCGACCCGTCAGCTGCGGGTGGAAGCCGGCGCCGGTGGCGATCAGGCCCGCGACCCGGCCGCGGGTGAGCACGGTCCCCACCTCCGGCCGCATGACGCCGTTGATCAGCTTGAGCAGGGTGCTCTTGCCGGACCCGTTCAGCCCCATCAGGCCGACGGACTCGCCCTGCTCGACGGTGAAGCTCACGTCGGAGAGCGCCTGGAACGTCTCGCTCAACGGCAGCCGCCGCGCCGTCGCGACGGCTATCTGCTTGAGCGTGCGGTGGTACTGAAGCGTGAACGTCTTGCAGACGTCCTCGACCACGATCGAGGTGGTCGCTGGGGGGGCCACTGGGGTGTTCATAGCCGCTCCGGGAGCTTGTTCTCGAGACGGGTGAAGATCCGCTGCGCGACGACCAGGAGAACCAGGCAGGCACCGAGCGTGATCACGCCCCGCTCCAGCATGTGCGGCGGGAAGACGGCGGCCTTGCTGTCGCCCTGGCCGTTGGCGACGTTGACGCCCTGCCAGAAGAAGCGCTGGAGCAGGATCACGGCATTGCAGACCGGGTTGGCCATGTAGAGCTGGTACAGGACGGGGTGCGTGTCGGCGTAGCCGGCAACCCGGGAGAACGGGTACATCATCGGCACCATGAAGTGCATGAACTGGTTGATCGTCCCGACGATGTTCTGGAAGTCGCGGTAGTAGACGTTGATCGCGCTGAACAGGAGCGCCAGGGCCACCGCGAAGGTGACCACGATCAGCAGCCCCAGCACACCGGAGACGATGCCGGTGAGATCCGTCGTCCACCCGGAGACGAGGCAGAAGAAGACCAGCAGCACGAGCTGCGGGAAGGTGTGGATCAACGCCACGATCGCCTGGGACACCGGGAAGATCTCGCGCGGCAGCGCCATCTTCTTCACCAGGGCGCGGTTCATCCAGATCGACCGGGTGCCCCCGCCGAAGGTCTCGGAGAAGTAGTGCACGAACACGATCCCGCAGAACAGGTGGATCGCGAAGTTCGGGACGTTCTTGTGGAAGTTCAGCAGTACGCCGAACACGAAGTAGTAGACGGTGAACCGGATCGCCGGCTGGATGTAGGACCACATCAGGCCGAGCAGGGAGGCGGAGTACATGCGCGCCAGCTGCCGGCGGACGATCAGTCGCAGCAGGTAGCCCTCCCTGAGCACCCCGATCAGACCCCCGTTGGGTGCCGGCGAGACGAGCTCGGCGTCGACCACCCGGGTCTTCACCGGGCCGTCCATGGCATCAACGGCGGGCATCGAGTCGGCCTTGCGCTTGGCCTGCTGCCGGGCTCGCTGGGCCGCGCGCTTGCGGTCCCCGCGGCTCAGGATCCGTTCCTTCTGCAGGGGGTGCTGCTGGTCCTGGTCGTTGCTCATTCGGGGCCCCCGGCGGAGCGCGAGCGAAGCGAGTGGTCCGGTGGGGTGACTCTCATGTCCTCGACTCCTCGACGGAGGCGGCGAAGGTCTTCTCCCACTCCTCGGGCGAGGTGATCGAGCCGAGCGCCTGGCGATAGCGGGCGGCGAGCTCCGGCCACTCGCGGTGGAGTCGCCGGTGGATCTCGACCTCGCGCCTGAGCAGGTCACGGAAGTGGTCGGGGTCGCGCTGGTAGAGCGCAGAGGACGTGCCGTCGGGCATCGAGACCACGGCGGAGTCGTAGCTCGCCAACCGGTACCACTTGGCGTCCATCGCGGCGATCTCCGCTTCCGGGTGCTGGCGGGACAGCGGGCGGACCTTGCTCAGCTGCCGGATCGGCGCCAGCGCGGCCGTCACCAGCAGGGACATCTTGCGGGGGACCTCGAAGTCGTCCCTGTCCCGCCGCGGCGGCTTGCTGCGCCGGGTCGACGGGAAGGCCTCGCGCTCCAACTCGAGCACCGCGTCGGACCACTGCCTGCGGAAGGCGTTGATCTCCGGCAGGACCGTCGGCAGCGTCTCGTGGAGGCGCTCCGGACCGGCGAAGACGTCCTCGATCGCCTTGTGCCGCAGCTCGACGGTGGAGTACTGCATCGAGACCAGGTGCTTGACCGAGTGCGCGAAGCTCTCCTGGACCAGCGACCCGCCCCGGGGGTAGGGCGAGTGCAGCAGCGCGGCGACCAGCCGGTTGCGGTGGTGGAAGTAGGCCTGCCAGTCGAGCGCGTCGTTCTTGTCGGTCCACGGGATGTGCCACACCGCGGCACCCGGGAGCGACACGGTCGGGTAGCCCGCCTCGCCGGCGCGCAGGCCGAACTCGCTGTCGTCCCACTTGATGAACAGCGGCAGCGACAGGCCGACCTCGCGCAGCGTCTGCATCGGGACCAGGCACATGAACCAGCCGTTGTAGTCCACGTCGATCCGGCGGTGCAGCCAGCGCGCCGAGCGCAGGTTGCGGGCTGAGAAGTCCCAGTCGTTCATCACCGTCGACGGGCTGCGCCACCAGAACTTGCGGCGCTGAACGATCTCGCCGAACGAGTGCAGGACCGACCGGTCGTAGATGCTGAACATGTGGCCGCCGACGATCGTCGGTCGCGTGGCCAGGTCGGCGAACGTCACTGCGCGGATGATGCTCTCGGGCTCGCAGACGACGTCGTCGTCCATCATCATCACGTACGTCGCCGTGCCCTTGCGGACGGCTTCGTACTGGCCACGGGCGTAGCCGCCGGACCCGCCGATGTTTCCCTGCTCGATCACGCGCAGCTTGTCGCCGAGCGCGGCCTGGGCGCCAGGGAACTGCGGGGAGTCGACCACCTTCTGGCTGCCCTGCTCCATCACGAGCACCTCGTCGAGCAGGCCCTGCACGCCGGGGTCGTTGCCCATCTGGGCGAGGAGCTTGCCGCAGAAGTCCGGGCGGTTCATGGTCGTGATCGCGATCGTGAGGCTGCCCGGGTCGAGCCGATCCTCGGGCACCTCGGCGTCCCAGACCGCCTCCACCTCGACCGGCTCCTCGCCGGCCACCACGTCGTACCAGTACCAGCCGCCGTCGACGAAGGGCTTGAGGGACAGGTCGAAGGTGAACTCGCCTTTCGCGTCGGCACCCGTGCCTGCTGTGTCCACGCGCTGCGAGCGACCGTTGGCGATCGAGCGGTAGATGGTGACTGCGGCTCCGGCGCCGGTGAGGGCGACGGTCAGGCGGACGTCGGTGACGAGGGTCCAGCGCCGCCAGTAGCCGGCCGGGAAGGCGTTGAAGTAGGTGCCGAAGGAGAGCTCCTCGCCCCGCTCGAGACGGAGCGTGTGCCGGCCGGTGATCTGGTCGGGGTGGACCGTGTGGCCGGTCGAGGTGGACTGCCGGAGCTGGGCGGCGTTGAGGTCCTTGGCTCCCCGGTTGCCACCGATCGCGTACTTGTCGGCGTCGAGCACTGCGGGGTCGGGATCGACGTACAGCGCCAGGACGTCGGTGTCCTTGTCGCCGGGCAGCACCTGGCGCTGCAGGACGCGACGCCCCGTGGTCGAGCCTGTCGAGACCTGTGTCATTCGTCGACCCCTCCGGACTTCAGCTCTGTGCCCTCGGCGAAGTGCGGCCGGAGCTTGTTCTCGAACATCGACAGCGCCGACCCGATGGCCATGTGCATGTCGAGGTACTTGTAGGTGCCGAGCCGGCCGCCGAACAGCACCATCGGCTCCGCCTTCGCCTTCTCGCGGTAGCGCAGCAGCTTGTCCCGGTCCTCGGATGTGTTGATCGGGTAGTAGGGCTCGTCGCCCTCCTCCGCGAATCGACTGTACTCGTGCACGATCACGGTCTTGCCCGAGATGTGGGTGCGCTCGGGGTGGAAGTGCTTGAACTCGTGGATCCGGGTCCAGGGCACGT
>Ga0207675_100005487_pt1 | contig 12151 bp, 5 predicted proteins | sample KBSSwiS42_FD_184305 | JGI IMG/M metagenome (GOLD analysis project Ga0207675, IMG submission 184305) | Switchgrass rhizosphere microbial communities from Kellogg Biological Station, Michigan, USA - KBS Switchgrass S4-2 (SPAdes) (version 2) | ecosystem: Host-associated > Plants > Roots >...
CCGCCCTTCGGTTCGCACTTCCAGCGCGAGCTTGATCTTGTCCGCCGCCGCCGGCTGGACCGTGGGGCCCGGCGCGGCCATCGCCGCGGCGGCAGCCAGCGCGACCATCGTTTTCACGGCCCGAGTATAGCCGCGCGGCAGCCAGCCGCGCAGCCAGCAACAGACGAGGTACGTGAAAAGTCGGACGGCGCTGGTTTTGCGTCGGCTCGACCTAATGCTTCGTGTGCTCGAGCCGGCGCTGGCCACCCAGCTCTCCGAAACCCGTGAACTGCTCGGGGCGGTTCGCGACGCGCTGATCGATTTCGGCGCGGTCGGGCAGGACCAGGCGGCGCTCGCCGCCTCCATCCGCCAGCTCGACGATCTCTTCCTGCTGGTCGTCGTCGGCGAGTTCAACGCCGGCAAGAGCGCCTTCATCAACGCGCTGGTCGGACAGACCGTGCTCGAGGAAGGGGTGACGCCGACCACGGCGCAGATTCATCTGCTCACCTACGGCGAGACGATCAAGCGCGAGACCCGGCCCGACGGCCTGCAGGTGGTCTATGCGCCCGCCGACCTCCTGCGCGACGTCCACATCGTCGACACCCCCGGCACCAACGCGATCTTCCGCGAGCACGAGAAGATCACCGCCGAGTTCGTGCCGCGGTCCGACTTCGTGCTGTTCGTCACCTCCGCCGACCGGCCGTTCACGGAGTCCGAGCGCGTGTTCATCGAAGCGGTGCGCGGCTGGGGCAAGACGATCGTGATCGTGCTCAACAAGATCGACATCCTGACGAGCCCGTCCGAAGTCGAGCAGGTGGTGGCGTTCGTGAAGGACGCCGCGCGCGATCTGCTCGGCTACAAACCCGACGTCTTGCCGATCAGCGCGCGGCAGGCGCTGCGCTCGAAGCAGGGCAATCCCGCCGAGTGGGCGCCGAGCCGCTTCGAGCAGCTCGAGAACTTCCTGCGCGAAACGATCGACGCGCCGGCGCGCTTCCGCCTGAAGCTGGCCAACCCGCTCGGCGTCGGCCAGGCGCTGGCGGGGCGTTACGCCGGCATCGCATCGCAGCGGCTCGCGCTGATGCAGGAAGACACGGCCCTGCTCGGCGACATCGAGCGCCAGCTCGCGCTCTATCGCGACGACCTCGCGCGCGGCTTCGAGCTGCGGATGGGCGCGGTCGAAAAGGTGCTCGTGGACATGGAGAACCGCGGCAACCGCTACTTCGAGGACACGCTCCGCATCGGCCGCGTCGTCGATCTGCTGAACCGCTCGCGAATCCAGAAGGAGTTCGAGGACAAGGTGGTTGCCGATGCGCCGGCGCTGATCGAGCGCGCCGTCAACGAGCTGATCGACTGGCACGTCGACCAGGAGTTCCGGCAGTGGCAGGCGGTCACCGGCAAGCTGGTGGAGCGGCAGAAGCAGCACGCGTCGCGGATGCTCGGCGCTCCCGAGGTGGGGACGTTCCACACCGATCGCGCGCGGTTGATCGAATCGGTCGGCCGGCAGGCGCAGAAAGTCGTGGCGACCTACGACAAGCGGCACGAAGGGGAAACGATTGCCGACCAGGCGCGCGTCGCGGTTGCCGCGTCGGCCGCCGCCGGCGCCGGCGCGCTCGGCCTCGGCACGCTGGTCACCGTTGCCGCGTCAACCGTCGCCGCCGACGTCACCGGCATCCTGCTCGCCAGCGTCGTGCTCGGCGTCGGCTTCCTGATCATCCCGGCACGCCGCAGGAAAGCGAAGTCGACGCTGCAGGAGAAGCTCAGCGACCTGCGTCAGCGCCTGACCGCCTCGCTGAAGAGTGAGTTCGGCCGCGCGCAGGAACTGAGCGAGCAGCGGCTGCAGGATCTCGTCGGCCCCTACGCACGCTTCGTCCGCGCCGAAGAAACCCGCTGGCGCGATGCGGAGAGTGCACTCTCTGCGTTGCAACGGCGAACTGCCACCGCCCTTGCTGAGTTGGGCGCAGTCGCCACAAAAACCTAGAGCCCGACTCGCGGCGCCTCACCGCCAGCCTCAGTCGACAGTGGCCAGCATCAGTCGTCAGTCGCAGTCCTGCGTTTGCGCCGGATGCACGCCTGACTCCCGGACTGGCTACTGCCTACTGGCTACTGGCCACTGGCGACTGACGCCAGCGTCTGACTCGTGGACTGGCTACTGGCGACTGAGCGAGCGGTGAGGCTTCGCGAATCTGGCCGGCGGGCCTGAATTTCGCCCGGCAGATCGGATAGAGTTCCAGCACTCGTTTCATCCAGCGGAGAGAGGCCGATGATTCTTCGTTTTTCTCGTCTCCTTACGTTGACCGCAACAGCGATCGCGTTGACGGCACCCGCCTACGCGCAGCCACCGGGCGGTGGCCAGCAAACGCCGCCTGTGAACCCGAATGCGATCGTGCCGGGTGAGTTCGTCATCGAGCCGCCGACGCTGATCAACCTCGGCTTCGAGTGGTTCGTTCAAGGCGACGACAACCGCAACGCGTCGGTCGCCGTCTCTTATCGCAAAAAGGGCGAGACGACGTGGAAGAACGCGCTGCCGCTGCTGCGGCTGCAGGGCGAGCGCATCTACGCCGAATCGCGGGTCGACTACATCGCCCCGAACATGTTCGCGGGCAGCATCCTCGACCTCGAGCCCGACACCGCCTACGAGGCGCAGTTCGTCGTCTCCGATCCCGACGGCGTCACCGGCCCCGCGCGCAAGGCCGTCGTTGTCCACACGCGGCCGGAGCCGATGCCGTACGAGGGCGGGCGTGTGTTCCATGTCTACCCGCACGGCTTCAAGGGACAGAAGACCGAGCCGGCGTTCGAAGGGCTGATGTGCGCCTACAACTTCTGGTGCGCTGGCACCGACTGGGCGACCAGCGGCCGACCGCGCGTGCGCCCGGGCGACACGATCCTCGTGCACGCGGGCGTCTACAAGTACAACCGCTACGAGTACACGAACGACCCGACGGTAAACCGCACCGTACCGCTCGACGGCACGTATTACCTGACGGCCGACGGCACGCCCGAGATGCCGATCGTGATCAAGGGCGCGGGCGATGGGGAGGCGATCTTCGACGGCAACGGCGCCTTCGCGCTGTTCGACGTCAAGGCCGCGGACTACACCTACTTCGAGGGGCTGACCTTCCGGAACAGCGAGGTGGCGATTGCCGCCGGCACGCAGTTCATCGCCGGCGCGAAGGGGCTGACGGTGAAGAAGTCGAAGTTCGAGAACGTCGGCGCCGCCATCTTCACCAACTACTCCGGGTCGAGCAACTTCTACATCGCCGACAACCGCTTCATCGGCCGCAACGATCCGAAACACCTGATTGGCTGGTCGGGGAACTTCTGGACCAAGTTCGACGGCGTCGAGGGTCAGAAGTTTCCGCCGGCGATGGCGTCGTATGTCGCGATCAAGCTGTACGGCCCGGGCCACGTCGTCGCCTACAACTACATCACCGACTTCCACGACGGCATCAACGTCGAGACCTACGGCAACCCGGACGGCTCGTCGCCGTCGGGCCCGGGGATCATCGACGGCCCGCACTACCCGACGCGCGAGTACTGGGATCGGCGGCCGGTGGCGATCGACTTCTACGGCAACTACATCACCAACAGCCACGACAACCCGATCGAGGCCGACGGCAGCATGCACAACATCCGCATCATGCGGAACATGCTGATCAACCACGCCTCGCACGCGCTCTGCAACCAGCCGGCGCTCGGCGGGCCGGTCTACTGGATCCGCAACATCGCGTATCACCTGCCGGGCGGCTCGACGCGGCTGACCAACGGCTCGGCCGGCGCGATCTTCTACAACAACACCATCCTGTCCGAGACGCAGTCGGCCGGCGCGTCGAACATCCACTGGCGCAACAACCTGATGCTCGGCGAGAACTCCGCGCCGGCGATCCTGTCGGTGAACACATTCACCAGCTATACGTCGTCCGATTACAACGGCTTCCGCCCGAACCCCAACGCGGAAGCGTCGTTCGTGTGGACCACGCCGCGCGGCGCGGCGGCGGACTACCCGGGCCCGAATCACAACCCGGCGATGGAGACGCGGCAGTTCAAGACGCTGGCGGAGTTCAGCCAGGCGACGGGGCAGGACAAGAACAGCGTGCTGGTGGACTACGACATCTTCGTCAATGTGCCGCGGCTCGATGCGCAGAAAACCGAGGACGTGCAGAAGCTGTATCGCGCGGAAGATTTCGATTTCCGGCTGAAGCCCGGATCCGCCGCCGTTGATAAAGGTGTGGCGTTACCCAACGTGACCGACGGCTACGCCGGCCGCGCGCCCGATCTCGGCGCGTTGGAAGTGGGGCAGCGTCCATTCCACTACGGCCCGCGCACCGAACCGACGACGCGTAGCAGCGCCGGACGGTGAACTCATTCGCGGCGCCTGTGTAACCGCAGAGATCGCAGAGATCGCAGAGTCTAAAAAGGAAAAACCAAACTCTGCGTGCTCCGCGTTCTCCGCGGTTAAACAGTCAACGCGATCCAGCACTGAATCAGAGAGCAGCCTGTTCGCCGTAGAGTTCAAGCAAGAGAAAAATAAACTCTGCGCGCTCCGCGGTCTCTGCGGTTAGGCTGTCGCCGCTATCGGTTACTGCAGCAGATCGAACATCCGGCTGAACTTCACGATCAGGCTGCGGTCGGTCCGCTCCGGGCGATCGAAGAGGTCGTAGAGCCCGCGCGTGTCGGTGTAGACGATGAAGAGCCCGGTGTTGGCGGCCTGCTGCCACCCGAACCGCAGGTTCATGGACCACAGGTCGGCGCGGTCGTTGTACTGCACCAGCCCTTGAACGAACGTCCGCGGGTTGAACGAGTAGGAGATCCGCGACCGCAGCAGGTTGGTGACGAAGCTTCCCCACGGCAGGTCGATGTCGTTCCGCTGATACGCCACCTCGGTGGTGAGCGTTTCCCCAAGCCGCATGTTCAGCGTCGGGCTGAGCGCGACGCGGTCGCCGCCGAAAAACCCGCCAATCGTCGTCATCATCCGCACGCTGACCGGCAGCCCCTGGTTCGACATGAAGACCAGCTGCGCCTCCTGGTGATCGTAGGTGCCGGGCGGCACGACAATCCCGGGGAAAATCTCGAACGGCCGGCGCACGCCCTCGAGCGTCAGGTTCATCCCGGTGTGCACCTCGGTGCTGTCCTTGAACTGCCAGTGATTGTCGATGTGCGCGTAGCCGGTCTCCTGAAAGCCGTCGAATCCGAAGAAGGCGCGCGAGTTGACGTGCGGCCGCAGTTCCTGGAGCTTCAGGAAGTCGTTGGGCCGGAATCGCGTCTGCAGCCGGAAATCGACCTTGCGGTAGCCGTCGCGGCTGAGAAACCCGACTTCTGGATTGAAGACGTCGCCGACTTCCTGATACCCCATCTCGAGGTCGAAGCGCGGCACGTTGGTTCGCGATCGCAGGTTGTAGGCATGGTCGCGGCCGTCCACGCCCGGCGTGCGCGTCCGTGCGACGAAGCTCGAGAGCATCGTCGCCTGCCCGATGCCCCATTTCCCGTCGAGCGCATAGGTCTGGTTGGTGTTGCCATCCGGCGAGAGGCTGCCGGTTCCGGAGCGGTTCACGAACAGGCCGCCGACCGACGATCGGTTCGGGAGGTCGCGCGTCACGCGCATGACGCTGAAGTTGTTGGCCGCGACGCGATCCTGGAACTCGTCGGTCTGCATATTCAGCAGGCCGAGGTTGAACCGGCCCGCTTTTCCCGAGACGCGGCCGCCGGCGAGAATCGGAATCGCCTCGCCGTTTTCGCCGATGCCGATGCGGCGGCTGAAGAAGAGGTCGACTTCGCCCGGGTTGCCGACGGTGAAGAAGCCGGCGTTCTCGAGGAAGAACGGCCGCTTCTCCGGGAAGAACAGGTTGAACCGATCCAGGTTGACCTGCTGATCGTCGACCTCGACCTGCGCGAAGTCGGTGTTCACGGTCGCGTCCAGCGTCAGGCTCGGCGTCAGGTTGTATTTCAGGTCGGCGCCGACGTCGCCGATCACCGTCGACGCCACCGGCTTCTCGCCCGATTCGAGCGCGTTCGCGAGCGCGTACGGGGTCACCTTGAAGTTGCGGACGACAGGCGTGCGGATGCCGGCGACCGATCCGGCGAGCGACAGGCGGTAGAGGCTGAATTGCCTCGGGATAGGCGCCCAGTACGCGCGCTCGTTCCGCCGCCGGATGTTGCGCTGGAAGTTCATCCCCCAGACCTGGTCCGACCCGGACGGAAACCGCAGCGTGCGAAACGGAATCGCAAATTCCGCGGTCCAGCCGCGCTCGTCGATCTTCGCCTCGACTTCCCACGCGCCGTCCCAATTCAGGTTGAAACCGGCGCCCGACCCTGACTGCTGGTTGCCGCCGCCGCCTCCGCCCGTGCCGCCGCCGCCCTGCCCCTCGTTGGTCACCTGCCCGTCGTATTCAATCGCCGCGGGATTGGTGCCGAAGACGAAGCCATTCTGGCGATCGCGGTAGGTGTCGAAGATCATCTGAAAGCTGTCGCTGTCGTCGAGCGGCGCGTCGCGGCGCGAGTCGGACACGACAATCGACGCCGGATCGCGGTCGTAGCAGACGACGCCGACATACAGCGTGTCGTTCGTGTAGAGCATCCGGACCTCGGTCGTTTCCGACGCCGGCTGCCCTTCGTCGGGCTGCTCCTGCCAGAACCCGCTGATCACCGGCGCCTGAGCCCAGACCGGATCGTCCAGCACGGCGCCGTCGATCACCGGGCCTTCGGCCACCGCGACGGCCGTCGCCGTCAACCGGGCCGGTGCCGTGGCGCGCGAGGAATCAACGATCGATTGATCGGGCCCCGCCGCGGTCGTCGCGTCGGTGAGAACGTGTACGCAGAGCGCACTGATACATATGAAGGACAGGCTGGCTCGATTCATGATTGATTCGCGACACTCGATCAGAATAGTAGCCCGGTTCACCGTCGGTGAAGCATTTGTGGCGCCGTCGAACCATTCGTGGCGCCTGCTTAACCGCAGAGCCCGCAGAGATCGCAGAGTTAGAAAAGGAAAAAACAGACGGTGCGTGGTTCGGTGAATGATGCGCGGCGCGTGTGAAACCGCACGGAGAACGCAGAGGCCAAAAAGAAAGCTCAAAATTGCGGCAGCCCTGAAGGGCTGCGCTACGAGTACTTTGAACCCACTCTTGAGGCTCTGCGTGCTCTGCGTTCTCCGCGGTCAGGCAGCCGCCGCTATCGAGCGCAAGTCGCCGCTATTGAGCGCTCGACCAGAACAGCAGCCGGTTGGCCGTGCCGGTCGGCAGGCCGCTCAGATGATTCAGCGTCGCCGCGTTGACGATCGCGTTCCTCACCGTCGCCGGCGACGCCGTCCGGTTGTTCTGCAGATATCTCGCCGCCACGCCGGCCACGTGCGGGGTCGCCATCGACGTGCCGCTGATCGTGTTCGTCGCGGTGTCGCTCGTTCTCCACGCCGACAGGATGCCGACGCCGGGCGCGAAGATGTCGACGACGCTGCCGAAGTTCGAGAACGACGCGCGCGCGTCGCTGCTGGTCGACGCGCCGACCGTGATCGCTTCGCTCACCCGCGCCGGCGACGTGTTCGCGGCGTTGATGTTCGAGTTGCCGGCCGCGATCGCGTAGGTGACGCCGGAGGCGATCGAGTTGCGCACCGCCGTGTCGAGCGCCGTCGACACGCCTCCGCCGAGGCTCATGTTCGCCACCGCGGGACTGACATGATTCGCCGTCACCCAGTCCACGCCCGCGATGACGCCCGAGTTGCTGCCCGATCCCGAGCAGCTCAGCACCCGCACCGCGAACAGCCGCACCGCCTTCGCGACGCCGTAGGTCGAGCCGCCGACCGTGCCGGACACGTGCGTGCCGTGGCCGTTGCAGTCGTTGCCGTTCTGCCCGTCGCCGATCGAATCGAACACTTTCGAGGCGCGCCCGCCGAACTGCGTATGGGTCGTGCGGATGCCGGTGTCGATGATGTAGACGTTCACGCCGCTGCCGGTGCTGGTGTACGAGTAGGTCTGGTTCAGCGGCAGATCGCGCTGGCCGATCCGATCGAGCCCCCACGGCGGGTTGGTCTGCGTCGCCGTCGCAAACATCATCGAGTCCTCCTCGACGAACCTCACGCGCGGGTCTTCGCTCAAGGCGACCGCCTGCGTGTCCGACATCCGCGCCGAGAAGCCGTTGATCGCGTGCGCATAGACGTTGGTGATCTCGCCGCCGGCGCGGAACGCCATCTCGTTGGCGGTCGACGCCGTCCGCGACATGTTCCCCTGCTGTCCGGCCGCGTCCTCGTCGAGGACGACGATGTAGTGTTGCGCGATGGCCTGGGGGCCCTTGCGAAGCATTTTCGGACGGTCGACGCGTTGTCCCAGCGGATCGGTTTGACGCTGCGCGGAAGCGGGCACGAGGCCGAGCGTGACGGCGGCGAGCGCCGCGGCGGCGGCGAGAACGGGTCGAAGGTGCATAGGGTCCATCCTCTCTGGTGAGCCGAAAACCGATCGACTATACGTGCATCGAGAAAGCGCCGGAAGCCCCGTCGTTCGAGTCACTTGGAGCGCTTTCGGAACGGTTGAGCCGCGCTGATGACGGCTTCGGCCTTGCACGTCGTTTAAGTGATGCGAAGGATCGGGAACGTCAGAAAGCGAACCAAGGTCATCGTCGCCGTCCTGGCGATCGTCGGCCTGTTTCTGTTGTTTGCGCAGGATCCGTCGACGGTGCGGCTCGAAAGCGCGATCTCGATCGAGGATGCGCGCTTCCACGACTACGTCGGCGCAGTCACCGCGAGCCCGTCGAGCCGCGGCGATCGCTACGAGATGCTGCTCAACGGCGACGAGGTGTACCCGGCGATGCTCGACGCGATCCGCTCCGCGCGGCGTCGCGTCAACTTCCTCACCTACATCTACAGCCCCGGCGAAGCCGCCGATAAGTTCACCAGCGCGCTGGCTGATACGGCGCGCCGCGGCGTCGAGGTCAACGTCGTGGTTGACGCGTTTGGCGCCAGCGACATTCCAAAAGAGCATATCCAGCAGCTCGAGGGCGCCGGCGCGAAGGTCGGCCACTACCGTCCGGTGCGGTGGTACTCGATCCAGGAATCGAACTACCGCAATCACCGCAAGATCCTCGTCGTCGACGGCGAGGTCGGGTTTACCGGCGGCATCGGCATCTCCGATCACTGGCTCGGCCACGCGCAGGATCGCGACCACTGGCGCGACACGCAGTTCCGCATGCGCGGGCCGGTGGTGAGCTATCTCGAGGCGGTGTTCTATGAAAGCCTCGCCGAGACGATGCCGAGCGTGAAGCCGGCCATCGGCCCGAACGGCGACGGCCGCCCGCCGGAGCCGGCGGGCGATGCATCGTCGATCGTCGTGTCGAGCGCGCCAAGCGGCGGCAGCGGCGGCGTCAAGCGCCTCTATCTCATGAGCCTCGGCGCCGCGCTGAAGACGCTCGACATCACCACGCCGTACTTCGTGCTCGACGATTCAACCCAATGGGCGCTCGAGCAGGCGCGCAAACGTGGCGTCCGCATCCGGCTGCTGGTCGAAGGCGATCGCACCGACGCGAAAACGGTGAAGTGGGCGAGCCGCAGCATCTACGACCGGCTGCTGCAGGACGGGATCGAGATCTACGAATATCAGCCGACGATGATCCACGCGAAGACGATGGTGGTGGACGGCGCGTGGAGCGTGATCGGCTCGGCCAACCTCGACAACCGATCGCTCGACATGAACGACGAGGTCAACGTCGGCATCGCCGATCGGACGCTGGCGCAGGCGCTGACGCGGACATTCGACGAGGATCTCCGGCGCGCCAAGCAGCTCACCCTCGAAGAGTGGCGGCGGCGCGGACTCCACGAGAAGGCGAACGAGAAGTTCTGGAGCCTGCTCGGCGAGTTCTTCTGACGAACCCCAGACTTCAGAAAATACGCGGAAAACCCGGCTCGAGGGCGGCTATCCATCCGCGTGGATCCCCGTCACGAAAATTCGCGCGGACCTCTTACCAAACTCCTTACGTTTCGAACAGCAGTCGATATACTGGCGCCGCGTTTCCGCCGTTCAATCCGTCTCACGAGGGGGTCATCATGAATCGGCGCCTCTCCATCCCCGTTCTCACCGCGCTCCTTCTGGCGATCTTCGCGGCGCTCGCGTCTGCCCAGGGCGGGCGGGCCGAGCTCGCCGGCGTCGTCCTGGATCAGGGGAAAGCGGTGCTGCCCGGCGTGACCGTCACCGTCACGCACGAAGGCACCGGCCAGGCTCGCCAGGCGGTCACCAGCGCGGAAGGAAAGTTCGTCATCCCGACGCTGCTGCCGGGAAGCTACACCGTCAAAGCGGAGCTCCAGGGCTTCGAGCCGACCAACCGCACCGGCGTCGTCCTGCAGGTGGGCGAGGAAATCTCGATCAACCTGACGATGAACCTGGCCGGCGTGCGCGAAACCGTCATCGTCACCGGCGAAAGCCCTGTGGTCGAGACGACCGCGAGCAAGATCGGCACGAACATCACCGCCTCCGAGATCGACAACTCGCCGAGCGCGAACAGAAGCCAGTTCAGCCTGATGCAGACGATCCCCGGCCTCGTGCCGACGCTGCAGGTGGGCTCGTTCGAAGGCGGGCAGTTCAGCGCCAACGGCCAGGCGACGAACAACAACCTGTTCCTCGTCGACGGCCAGTACGACAACGACTCGCGCCGCGGCGGCTCGCAGGGAACGCAGGCGCGCGTCTCGCTCGACTCGATGTCGGAGTACCAGGTGCAGACGCACCAGTACGGCGCGGAGTACGGCGGCTCGACCGGCGTGGTCGTCAACAGCGTGACCAAGAGCGGCACGAACAAACTCGCCGGCCGCGCGTTCGAGTACTTCCAGGACAACAGGCTGCAGGCGACCGATTACTTTCTGAAGCAGCGCGGCGAGGAGAATCCCGACTCGGGCAGCAACGTGTTCGGCGGCTCGCTCGGCGGCCCGGTGGTGAAGAACAAGCTGTTCTTCTTCTTCAACTGGGAGCAGACGCGCACCAACGAGGCGGCGAACCTCAATTTCCCGGCGGACGCCGCGCCGCTGGCCCGGTCGTATTCGACCACCACCGGCTTCAGCGGGCCGAACACCTTCACGCGCCTCGACTATCACCTCAACGCCAGCAACCAGCTCAGTTTCCGCTGGACGCGGGAGCAGATCCTCACGCAGAACGATTCGATCGAGGACGACAAGGCCATCCTCGACGCCGCGCGGCACGAGAACGACGCGGGCGATCACGTCTACAGCGTGTCGTGGACGTCGGTGCTGAACAACCGCACCACCAACGAGCTGAAGTTCGGCCACGTGCGCGAGAGCCTGCTCCAGGGCTCGCGCCTGCTGTTCGACGATGGGTGGGGGTTCATCGGCTACCACGGCCTCGAGCCGTTCGACATCGGCTCGGCGAACACGCACCCCGATTACCTGGCCGGACCGCGCAACAACTACGCGCAGGACCTGATTCGCGACTTCACCTTCGACGATACGCTCACCTGGATCAAGAACGGGTGGCGCGGCGATCACACGTTCAAGGCCGGCGTGGCGGCCAGCCGCAATGCCGCGCTGCCGCAGGGGACGGCGACCAACTTCACCGGGGCCTACGACTTCCTGACCAACGCGAACTTCAACGCCGCGATTCCGAGCACCTATCCGCGGCGCTTCCAGATCCGCATGGGGCAGTTCGATTTCGAGGAAATCGATCACATGGCCAGCGGGTTCGTGCAGGACAAGTGGCAGATCCACAAACGGCTGACGCTGAACATCGGCCTGCGCTACGACCGGCAGCAGCTGGTGAAGACGAAGGACGCGTTCGGGCCGCGGCTCGGCGTCGCCTACGATCTGACCGGCAGCGGCAAGACCGTCGTGCGCGGCGGCGTCGGCAAGGTCTTCCAGTACCAGGCGCTCAACATCTCGGCGACGCTCGCGCAGCAGCCGGTGGTGGCGCCCACCTTCCTCTACGACACCACGCAGGTGACCTCGCCCTCGATCACCGGTCAGCTGCCGGTGCGGCCCGGCGATGCCAACGCCACCGCGTGCCTGCAGCCGGTGAACAGCGGGACCGCCGGCGAGGCCGTGATCAGCCCGGCCTGCAAGACGTTCCTCGTCGGCCTGCGCAATCAGGTGAACGCCGGCGGGTTCGTCAACAACCAGCCAACCGTCGATGGCGATCGGCGGATGGCGTACACGTGGGCGTTCAGCGGCGGCGTGAAGCACGAGCTCGCGGCGAAC
>Ga0207675_100005489_pt1 | contig 12147 bp, 11 predicted proteins | sample KBSSwiS42_FD_184305 | JGI IMG/M metagenome (GOLD analysis project Ga0207675, IMG submission 184305) | Switchgrass rhizosphere microbial communities from Kellogg Biological Station, Michigan, USA - KBS Switchgrass S4-2 (SPAdes) (version 2) | ecosystem: Host-associated > Plants > Roots >...
ACCAGGCGCGCGTCTTCAGCTTCGCGATTTAGCTCTTCCTAATCGTCCTGAAGCGTGGCGTGCAGGTCGCCTTCGATGGCCGGCGCCTGATCGAGATATTTCAGCGCGTGCTGGCTGCCGGTGAACAAGTCGTGGTCCAGCAGCAAGGCATCGTCCAGCCACGCCGCCGCTTCGGCGCAGACGGCAGAGTCGGTCTTCTGCTTGCACAACTGCTGCGGCGCACTGCCCTGATAGGTCATCAGGACGTCGGGCAAAGGCCGCGGAATGATGCTGCTCGGCACCTGCACCAGATCGAACATGGTCGGGCGGTCCTCGCCCAGCAGGCGCAGGATGAGGCTCGGCAGCCGGTACATCGGGATACGGCCGAGGTCGAGCGGGCCGTTCTGCCCGTCGATCACCAGCAGCGGCGTCGCGGCCGAGAAATCATACTGCGCGGCGGTGAAGGCGCCGAAATTGTCCGGCAGCATGCCGGATTCGACGTAGCCGGCGAACTTGCGCCCGAGCATCGGCAGATGGTCGCCGAACACCACGATCAGCGCGTCGGGATCGTCGCGCCGGAGCTGCTCGATGCCGTCCATCATCTGCTGCGTCTTGTAGTGCAGCATGTTGGCGTAGTCGCCAACTTCCTTGATCTTGGACTGGCTGGTCAGCACCGCCGGCCGCTTGTCGCCGGCGTCGTACATCCAGTGGCCGTCGATGGTGATGATGTAGTCGAACAGCGGGCGGCCGTCGTCGGTGGCCTGCAGCTTCTCGCGGACCTGGCGGTGCAGCGAGCGGTCGGCGAGGAACGGGCCGTTGACGTCGCTCATGTCCAGCGAGTCCTGGGCCCAGAAGGTCTCGAAGCCGAGCTTCTCATACGCGGTATAGCGGTTCCAGAAGCCGGCGACGTTGGGATGCGACGCCACCGTGCGATAGCCGAGTTCGCCCAGGATGCGCGGCAGGCACGGCACGTCGCGCAGCATGCTGAACTCGAACTTGACCGCGATCTGGTTGACCGGGAAGCCGCACAGCACCTCGAACTCGGCATTGGCAGTCTGGCCGCCGAACGCGGGGCTGAGGCCCCGCGTATTGTTGGATTGGGCCCACAGCGCGCGAAAGCGCGGATCGATCGGGTCGGCGCTGTAGCCCGCGCCGGCCAGCGGCGTCGGGTCCCAGAAGCTCTCTTCCAGGATGATGTGGAGATTGCGCCGGTGGCCGAGCGGCACCAGCGGCGCCACGCTGGCGGCGGCCGCGACACGGCGCTGGATCGCGGCCACCACCTCGTCCTCGGTCGGCTCCGGGCGGCGGACCGCCAGGGCGCGCAGTGACTCCTGCGCCAAGTGCACCGCGCCGCCGCGCCAGATGAAGTTCTCGCGCTGGTCCCAGGGCGTGTTGCCGAAGAATTCGTCGAGGCTGCTGCTGAGCGGGCTGGGATCGCTGGCGGCGCCGAGCGGCAGGGCGATCAGGAGCGCCCAGCCCGCCTGCGCCGGCCGCGCGCGAAACTTCAGGTTGAAGATCAGCAGGCCGACCAGGAGGGCGAGTGGCAGCGCGATGGCGACCCAACCGAGGACGCCCAGGATCTCGATCAAGGCGCCGAGGTTGTGAACATCTTCCGGCATGATCGGCCGGCCCAGCATCGCGATCTTGAGCGAACTCGCCACATAGAACAGGGCGAAATAGAGCGTTTGCAGCAGCAGGAAGGGCCAGACCCGGCGCGACACCGAGAACACCAGCAGCGCGAGCAGCAGATTGAGCCCGAAATCAAAGGGTACGCGCGACTCGACGATCTTGATCCCGAACGCCGCCCAGCACGTGAAGTAGGCGATGGTGTAGAGCACCGCTGTCGAGACGACCGGCACTGCCCATCGCCAGCGGGCCAAAACCTCCCGCCGGTTTTGCGCCTGATTCATGGTCATGAAAGCGGGTTCCGCAGCCCCGTACGTCGCTGAAAATTCACGCGAATATGTCGAGGCCGTCATCCTTCCGCAACAAACAACGGCGTGACCGGACGGTTAGTTCCCGGGGACACGAGCGCGCGCGAACCGGCGGAAATCGGCCGCGACTGGCGGGCGATGAAGGTGCCGTGCCTGCCCAACCTTGATACTGCTGGACAAATTGACCAATCGGCTAGAAATTCGGCGGGTAATAACTAGAAACCTCGAGGAGGCACCTCTCATGAAACCGTACCTGCGATCCGCTCTCCAGGGCTCCCTGGCGGCGGTCGCGATCCTGGCTTCGTCGGTCGCGGCGCAAGCGAAGACCCCGGCGGACACGCTGGTCATGGCCTATGTGATCGACGACATGATCTCGCTCGATCCGGCCGAGATCTACGAGTTCACCGCGTCGGAATACATGGCCAACACCTATGACCGCCTGGTGGTCATCGACCCGGCCAACACGTCGCAGCTGAAGCTGCAGCTGGCCGACAGCTGGTCGGTCAGCGACGACGGCAAGGTCTTCACCTTCAAGCTGAAGCCGGGCCTGAAGTTCCACAGCGGCAATCCCATCACCGCCGAGGACGTCGAGTTCTCCATGGAGCGGTTCGTGTCGCTCGACCTCAACCCGGCCTTCATCATGACCCAGTTCGGGCTCACCAAGGAAAACGTGAAGGACAAGGTGCGGGTGAAGGATCCGCAGACCCTCGAGGTCGAGCTGGATGCGGCCTATGCGCCGAGCTTCTTCCTCAACTGCCTGTCCTACACCAGCGTCGTGATCGACAAGAAGGAAGTCGCGGCGCACGAAGCCAATGGCGATTTCGGCCATGAGTGGCTGAAGACCAACGCCGCCGGCTCTGGCCCCTTCATCTTCAAGAGCTGGAAGCCTAACGAGTCGCTGGTGCTCGAGGCCAACGAGAGCTACTGGGACGGCGCGCCGAAGGTCAAGCGCGTCCTGATCAAGAACGTGACCGAGAGCGCCACCCAGCAGCTGCTGCTGCAGAAGGGCGACGTCGACATCGCGCGCAACCTGACGGGCGACCAGCTGGCTGCCCTCAAGAACAATGCCGACGTCAAGTTCCAGTCCTTTCCGAAGGCGACGCTCTGGTACGCGGGCCTCAACACCAAGAACGAGTTCCTGGCCAAGAAGGAAGTGCGCCAGGCGATGAAGTACCTGGTGGACTATGAGGGCCTGCAGAAGACGATGTTCAACGGCACCGGCGTCATCCATCAGACTTTCCTGCCGGACGGCCAGCTGGGCGCCGACAACGAAACGCCGTTCAAGCTCGACGTCGCAAAGGCCAAGGAACTGCTGGCCAAGGCCGGCGTGCCAAACGGCTTCAACGTCACCATGGACGTGACCAACCGGAGCGAGACTCGCGAATTGTCCGCTTCGATGCAGAACACGATGGCCAAGGCCGGCGTCAACCTCATCATCAAGACGGCCGACAACAAGACCACGCTGACCAAATATCGCGCCAGCGAGCACGACATCTATCTCGGTCAGTGGGGTTCGGACTACATGGATCCTCATTCGAATGCCGACGGCTATCTGAATACGCCGCTCGCCAAGCGCAATGTCTGGCAATCGCCGGAGCGTGAAGCCGCCACCCTCGCCGCACGCGACGAGAAGGATTCGGCCAAGCGCGCGCAGATGTACATGGACCTGCAGAAGATGGCGCTGGAGGAGAGCCCCTTCATCATCATGTTCCAGCAGGTCGAGACCATCGCGCTCCGCAAGAACGTCGATGGCTTCATCGTCGGGCCGAGCTTCGATCTCGACCTCTACAAGAACGTCGTGAAGAAATAAAACTGCGTCTCTGCCCCGCCGATCGCGCTGTTCAAGCGTGGCCGGCGGGGCAGAGCTTTTTCCGGCAGGTGACATGAACAGCGGACGATGAAGTCATTCCTGAGGCTTCTGGCGTCGGTCGCCACCACGCTGCTCGGGCTGTTGCTCGTGACCTTTGTCATCAGCCGATTCCTGCCGGCCGATCCCGTCCTGGCGGTGGTCGGCGACCACGCGTCGGAATCCACCATCGCGGCGGCACGCATCCGGCTCGGCCTCGATCAGCCCATCATCGTGCAGTTCTGGCTCTATCTCAAAAACGTGCTGCAGGGCGACCTCGGCGAGTCCATCCGGACCGGCTTGCCGATCAGCCAGGAGTTGATGCGGGTGTTCCCCGCCACACTGGAGCTGGCGACCGTCGGCACGATCATCGGAGTCATCCTCGGTATCCCGCTCGGCGTATGGGCGGCCGTGCGCAAGGACACCTATATCGACCATCTGGTGCGGTTCTTCGGCCTGATCGGCTATTCGGTGCCGATCTTCTGGCTGGGCCTCATGGGCCTCCTGGTGTTCTACGTCAAGCTCGACTGGCTGCCGGGACCTGGGCGCCTCGACTTCGGCTATGAGGAGATGGTCACGCCCGTCACCGGCCTGATGACGGTCGACACGCTGATCGCCGGCGACATGGACCTGTTCAAGAACGCGCTCGGCCATCTCATCCTGCCGTCCTCGCTGCTCGGCTATTTCTCGCTCGCTTATATCAGCCGCATGACGCGCTCCCTGATGCTGGGGCAGCTGCGCCAGGAATACATTTTGACGGCGCGCGTGAAGGGCGTGCCGGAGCGGCGCGTGATCTGGAAGCACGCGATGGGCAACATCCTGGTGCCGCTGCTGACCGTGATCGCTCTCAGCTACGGCAACCTGCTGGAAGGATCGGTGCTGACAGAGACGGTGTTCGCCTGGCGCGGCCTCGGGCTCTACATCACGGATTCGATTTTCGGCCAGGACATGCCGGCGGTGCTGGGCGGCACCATCGTGGTCGGCGCCATTTTCATCATCATCAACTTACTGACCGACGTGGCCTACCGCGTGCTCGACCCGAGGGCGCGATGATGATGGAGGCGACGCCATGACCGACTGGGCCATCGCCGCGACCCCGCCGCGCTGGCGCCGATGGCTGCTGGCAGAGACGCCGCAGTCGCGGCTGCAGGCGCGGCTCAGCCGGGCCTATCTCAGCTGGGTTGCGTTCGCGCGCAATCCGCTGGGCATGCTGGGGCTCGTCATCGTCACCGTCCTCGTCTTCCTCGCCTTGTTCGCGCCGTGGGTCGCGCCGCACAACCCGCTGGCGGGCGACCTCGGCTACCGTTTGCTGCCGCCGGGCGGCGAGCATTGGCTCGGCACCGACCAGCAGGGCCGCGACATCTGGAGCCGCATCATCTACGGCTCGCGCACCACGCTGCTCATCATCTTCATGGTGGCGATCACCGCCGCGCCGGTCGGCATCATCATCGGCGCCAGCGCCGGCTATGTCGGCGGCAAGACCGAAGCCATCCTGATGCGCCTGACCGATGCGTTCCTGGCCTTCCCCAAGCTGGTGCTGGCGCTGGCCTTCGCGGCCGCGCTCGGCCCGGGCGTCGAGAACGCCGTGCTGGCGATCGCGTTGACCAGCTGGCCACCTTATGCGCGCATCGCGCGGGCCGAGACGCTGATGGTGCGCAGCACCGACTATGTGGCGGCGGCGCGGCTTACCGGCGCGTCTGACCTGCGTATCCTCTTCGGCCACATCATGCCGATGTGCATGCCATCGCTGATCGTGCGCGTCTCGCTCGACATGGCGGGCATCATCCTGATCGCAGCCGGCCTCGGCTTCCTCGGCCTCGGCGTCGCGCCGCCGCAGCCGGAATGGGGCGCCATGGTGTCGGAAGGCCGCCAGCAGATCCTGGAGCAATGGTGGGTCTGCACCTATCCGGGCGTTGCCATCTTCATCGTCAGCCTCGGCTTCAACCTGATCGGCGACGGGTTGCGCGACGTGCTCGATCCGCGGGAGGGCTGATGGATAAGGGCCCGATCCTCGAGGTCGACAAGCTCAACATCCGCTTCAACACGCCGGTCGGCGAGGTGCATGCGGTGCGCGACGTCAGCTTCAGCATGGGGCGCGAGAAGCTGGCGATCGTCGGCGAATCCGGGTCAGGCAAGTCGCAGACCGGGCGCGCCATCCTTGGTCTCACGCCCGGCAAGGTGACCGCGGACAAGCTCGCCTTTCACGGCCACAGCCTGCTCAATCTCACGCCACCGCAGTGGCGCGAGATCCGCGGTAAGCGCATCGCCATGGTGATGCAAGACCCGAAATACTCGCTCAATCCCGTCATGACTATCGGCGACCAGCTGCTGGAGGCCGCGCGTGGCATCAAGCAAGGCGCCGAGGCGCGCCAGCACGCGCTCGGCATGCTGGCGTCGGTGCGCATCCGCGATCCGGAGCGCGTGTATCGCGCCTGGCCGCACGAGCTTTCCGGCGGCATGGGCCAGCGCGCGATGATCGCCATGATGCTGATGGCCGAGCCGGAGCTGCTGATCGCCGACGAGCCGACCTCCGCGCTCGATGTCACGGTGCGGCTGCAGGTGCTGGCGATCCTCGATGATCTGGTGAAGACGCGGCACATGGGCCTCATCTTCATCAGCCACGATCTCAACCTGGTGCGCACCTTCTGCGACCGCGTGCTGGTGATGTATGCCGGCCAGGTGCTGGAGCGCCTGACTGCCAGCGAACTGGAGCAGGCGAAGCATCCCTATACCCGCGGGCTGTTGGTCTGTCCGCCGGAGATCGATCATCGCCGTCAGCGCCTGCCGGTGCTGCAGCGCGATCCGTCGTGGATGGAGCCGGTGTCGTGACCGAGCCGATGATCGAGATCGAGAACCTGTCGATCAGCTTCGGCCACGGCGCGGACCGGGTGGATGCCGTGAAGACTGTCAGCTTCAGCGTGGCGCCGGGCGAAAGCTACGGCCTGGTCGGCGAATCCGGTTCTGGCAAATCCACCATCCTGCGCGCGCTGGCGGGGCTCAACCCGTTCTGGTCGGGCCATATGGCGATCGCCGGACAGAAACTGACGGGCAAACGGCCGCGCGCCCTGCGCCGGCTGGTGCAGATGGTGTTCCAGGACCCGTTCGGGTCGCTGCACCCCAAGCACACCGTCGACCGCATCCTGAGCGAGCCGCTCGCCATCCACGGCTTCGAGGATGTCGAGACGCGGGTGCGCGCCGCGCTCGAGCGCGTCGGGCTGGGGCCGTCCTTCCGCTTCCGCTATCCGCACCAGCTGTCCGGCGGCCAGCGCCAGCGCGTCGCCATCGCGCGCGCCTTGATCCTGGAGCCCAAGGTGGTGCTGCTGGACGAGCCGACCTCGGCGCTCGACGTCTCGATCCAGGCGGAAGTGCTGAACCTGCTGACCGACCTGCGCCAGCAGCTCGGCCTCACCTATGTGCTGGTGAGCCACGATCTCGGCGTGGTCGCGCACATGTGCAAGCGCCTCTCCATCATGCGCACCGGCGACGTGGTGGAAACCGCCACCGCCGACGACCTCAGTGAAGGCCGCCTGCTGCACGCCTACTCGCGCCAGCTGCTGATCGCCAGCCGCGGCTACGACACCGCAGCGATCGCGGCCTTCGGGGATTTCTAGGGCGCTAGCCCCGTTCGAACATGGTCGAGAGCAGGATTGCCGAGGTCGTCCGCGTGATGCCCGGCAACCGGCCGATGCGGGTCAGCACCTCGTCCAGGTGCGCCGAGGTCGAGGCGCGCACCATCGCGACCGCGTCGTAGACGCCGCTGACCGTGTAGCAGCTCGACACCTCGGGCAGGCCCTTGAGCGCCGCCATGGCGCGGTCCTGGAACTTGGGGTCGAGGGTCAGCAGCACATGGGCCGAGACGCCGGGATGTTCCGCGGTCTCGCCCAGCACGATGGTGTAGCCGGTGATGACGCCGTCGCGCTCCAGCCGCTTCAACCGCTCCTGCACCGCGCTGCGCGACAGGCCGAGATGCCGCCCCAGCGCGGCGGTCGGCATGCGCGCGTTCGCCCGCAGCAGGGAGATCAAGCGGCGGTCGGTGTCATCCAAATTGCGTTTTGCCATAATTCCCCGTCGATTCGCCGGTCTCTTGCCTCTTTTTTCACCTTTCGCAGGCTTAAGGCAAGCCCTGCTAAGGTCTTACCATGCAAGGAATTAATCGACCGCGCCGCGCGCATCGGCGAGACAAAGGACACCCATATGACCCGAAAAATCCTGATCCTCGGCGCCGGCAAGATCGGCGGCGCCATTGTCGACCTGCTCCATGGCAGCGGCGCCTATGACATCTCGCTGGCCGACAGCAACGCCACCTTCCTGAAACAGGCGGCCGGCGACCGCGCCAGGACCCACGAGATCGATGTCAGCGACCGCGCGGCGCTGACCAAGGTCGCGCAGGGACAGGATGCGGTCATCTCCGCCCTGCCCTTCTTCCTCAATCCCGGCGTGGCGCAGGTCTGCGCCGATGTCGGCGCGCATTATTTCGACCTGACCGAGGACGTGGAGACGACGCGTGCGGTCAAGGCGATCGCCAAGACCTCGAAGGTCGCGTTTGCCCCGCAATGCGGCCTGGCGCCGGGCTTCATCTCGATCGTCGCCAACCAGCTCACCAAGGGGTTCGATGCGCTGCGCGAGGTCCACATGCGGGTCGGCGCGCTGCCGGAATTCCCGGCCAACGCGCTCAAATACAATCTCACCTGGTCGACCGACGGCCTCATCAACGAATACTGCAACCCGTGTGAAGCGATCCACGAAGGCAAGCTGACCGAGGTGATGCCGATGGAGGGCCACGAGCATTTCTCGCTCGATGGCATCGACTACGAGTGCTTCAACACCTCCGGCGGCCTCGGCACCCTGTGCGAGACCCTGGACGGCAAGGTCGAGAGCCTGAACTACAAGACCGTGCGCTATCCCGGCCATTGCGACATCATGAAGATGCTGCTGGAGGACCTGCGGCTCAAGGAGCGGCGCGGCCTGCTCAAGGACATCCTAGAAACTTCGGTCCCGATCACGCACCAGGACGTAGTGCTGATCTTCGTCGTCGTCACCGGCATGCGCGATGGGCGCCTGACCCAGGAGAGCTATGCCAAGAAGATCTATGCCCAGGCGATCGGGGGCAAGCTGATGAGCGCGATCCAGATCACGACGGCCGCCGGCATCACAGCGATGGTGGACCTGTTCTTCGACGGCAAGCTGCCCGCGCAGGGCTTCATCCGCCAGGAACAGTGCGACCTGGGCGACTTCCTGGAGAACCGCTTCGGACGCTATTACGCCTAGCTGTGTCCGTCGATCCCGCCCGGCGGTGACCGGCGTCACACTGCCAGCCCGAACCACCCTCATCCAGCCATCGACCCAGCGACAGGTCATTCGGATGAGGAGGTTTCCATGTCGCGCATCTCGATACTGGCTGGCGCAGCGGCGCTGGCTCTCGCGGTTTTGGCGGCGCCGGCCCTCGCCGGATCGCCTTCAGCAGTGGACGGCATCGCCAGCGATACCGGCGGATTGCCGACCTTTTCACAGGTCAACGGCTACAAGTCGAAAGTCACGGTCAAACATGTGAGCTGCGGCAAGGATTGCTGGGCTCACGGCTTGGTCAGCGAGCAGGGCAATCTCAACCTCAAGGCCAAGATGGGTTTCGCCTGCCCGCGGGGCGATACGATCTATCGCATCTACTACACGGTCGGCGATTCCGACATTCTCTGGGCCTACAAATTTGCCGCCTTTTCGGAACAGAGCAAGATCGTGGAGGTCACGCTGCAGCCCTGGACTCCCGCCATGTTCGAAGGCGCGGCGATCTCCGCGCTGGGTCCGTCCTGGTCAGGCGGCGAAGACAATCATCACAATCGCAGCAATACCGCCACGATCACGATGCATCAGGATGTCGAGGTGTTTGCCAATTGCCAGAAGGATCAGACCACGCGGCACAAGTCGTTCAAGGTGAACACCAAGGCGACGATCGTCGATCTGGAATAGCCAGCGCCGGAGGTTATTACTCGGCCGGGCAGCTCAGCGGTTGCCGTCGATCATGGAAAAGCCGTTGTCGTCGGAGAGGCGCCCTCCGCCTTCGACACCGCTAGGGCCATGGCTGCCGGCCGCCTGATCTTTGTCGCCACCGTCCCCCTCCTCGGTATCGTCCTCGGCGACGTCTTTGTCCTCGGAAGCACCCTCATCCTCGGAAGCGCCCCCATTCTTGGAAGAGCTAGTGTCCTCTTTCGCCTCTTCGCCTTCGCTCGCATCCTCGTCGGATGCGACATCGTCCTCGGCGACATCTTCCTCGTCGGCATCTTCTTCGGCGGCTTCTTTGGCTTCTTTGGCAGCTTCTTCGGCGGCGGCTTCTTCGGCTAGATCTTCATCGGTGCCTTCTTCTTCGGCAGCATCCTCTTCGGCTACATCTTCTTCGTCCGCGGCATCCTCTTCGGCTACATCCTCGTCGGCGGCTTCTTCGTCCGCACTGCTCTCATCGTCGCTCTCGGCTTCGGCGGTGTCTTCGTCCTGTTCGCCGCGCGCGGCGGACTCATCGGCATCGGCCGATTCGACGGCGCCGGCCTCGTCCTCCTCCGCTGCTCTTGGAATGAGGCTCATGAGCTTGTCGCCGGAGAGCAACGAGCCGATGATGGCGGCGCTCAGCATGATGGCGGCGCAGATCACACCGATCCTGATCGAAGACCCCTGATCGCTCATGGGATGGTCCCTCCGTCGGCTCCGCTCGCATTAAGCAGGGCAGCTCTCTACCAGTACTGAACAAAGACCCTGAAGGAGAGGTGAAGAGAGCGCGGCATTTGAGCAAAATGCGGTGGAATATGCCGGGAGCGGTTGACGGCGAATCGTCCCTGTGACGATTGTGGCCCGAAGCCACCCCAGTCCAGGAAAGAGATGACTTCGGTCCTTCCGCTGCTGCTGCATCTGCTAGTCGCGTTCCTGGCCGTCGCGACCACGCTCGCGATCCTGTTCCCGCGCCGGCCGGTCGTGGGCGTGCCGCAGCATTGGGGCCTGCAGCTGTGGCAGCTCAGCCTGCTCGCCGCGATCGCCGGCTTTCTGCTGATCGACTGGAGGGCGGCGGCGCTCTCGGTGGCAGTGGGCGCCTACTGGAGCTGGCGGCTGTGGCCGCGACGTTCGCCACGCGATGCGACGGTGGAGGCGACGCCGCTGCTGCGCCTTGTCGCCGCCAATCTCCTATACAAGAACCTCGACTTCGAGCGCACGCTGCAGGGCCTCGCGGCGTTCGAGGCCGACGTGCTGGTGCTGTGCGAGGTGACGCCGGAGGCGCGCCGGTATTTCCGCCGCCTCGAAGCGAGCTACCCCCACGCGCTCGACACCTGCGCGCCGGAGAGCCTCTATGGCATCCTTATCCTGTCGCGCTTCCCGCTGATGCCGCGCAGCAGCGGCGTGGGGGAAGATCCGACACCCCGGCACCTCGCCGCCGACCTTTCGGTCGGCGCCGACACGGTCAGCCTGGTCGCGATCCACCCGACCAATCCGCTGCGCTTCAGCCGGGCCCATCGCATCCCGGTGGAGTTCGACGCTGTGGCGCAACTCTGCCGCGCGGCGCAGGGCGATCTGATCGTGACCGGCGACTGCAACGCCGCGGGCTGGTCCTCCTATTTGCGCGACCTGGAGCAAGGCGCCGGCCTTGCCAACGACGGCAAGATGCGCCCGTCCTGGCCGATCTGGCTGCCGCCGCTGGTGCGGCTGCCGCTGGATCATGTGTGGGTGCGCGGGCGCGTGGCGCTGCTCAAGGTCGGGCTCGGCCCCCGGCTCGGCTCCGACCATCTGCCGCTGATCGCGGAGATCGGCTGGCGGGACAAATAGGTGCAAAATCGACAGGATTCCGCCGTTTTCCGGCGCGATCCTGCTTGCCCGACCCGGCCGCAATCACTAGGTTCGGCCGGTTGCGATTGGTTTTCTTGAGGGAAGTGATGAGTTCCGAACGGCAATTTGCCCAAGCCGCGCGCGCCTGGCCATTCGAGGAGGCGCGCAAGCTGGTGGAGCGCTACAAGGATGCGCCGCCGGCCAAGGGCTATGTGCTGTTCGAGACCGGTTATGGCCCGTCCGGCCTGCCGCATATCGGCACCTTCGGCGAAGTCGTGCGCACCACCATGGTGCGGCGCACGTTCCAGCGCCTGAGCGATATCCCGACCCGGCTGTTCGCGTTCTCCGACGACATGGACGGATTGCGCAAGGTGCCGACCAACGTGCCGAACCAGGAGATGCTGGCGCAGCATCTCGGCAGGCCGCTGACCAAGGTGCCGGACCCGTTCGAGAAGTACGAGAGCTTCGGCCACCACAACAACGCGATGCTGCGCGGCTTTCTCGATTCCTTCGGCTTCGAATACGAGTTCCAGTCCTCGACCGACTGGTATTTGTCGGGCCGGTTCGACGCTGCGCTGCTGGAAGTGC
>Ga0207675_100005491_pt1 | contig 12144 bp, 11 predicted proteins | sample KBSSwiS42_FD_184305 | JGI IMG/M metagenome (GOLD analysis project Ga0207675, IMG submission 184305) | Switchgrass rhizosphere microbial communities from Kellogg Biological Station, Michigan, USA - KBS Switchgrass S4-2 (SPAdes) (version 2) | ecosystem: Host-associated > Plants > Roots >...
GCTCCACCGCTTCGACACGAGCGCGGCCGAGGCCTGGCGATTCACGGCACCCCGCGGATGGGGTCCTCTCGAGCACGGCGGATCACCACCGGCCGGTGTTCCTGATCAGGAGCATCGCCAGGTCGTCGACCAGCGTGCCGCCGTGGAAGGCCCGGACCGCGTCGAGGACGACGTCGGCGAGCTCGTCGGTCGGCAGCTCGCCGTGCCGCCGGAGAAGGTCTGCGACGCGCTCGGCGCCGAACAGCTCACGCCCGCGGCGGGCCTCCACCAGGCCGTCGGTGAAGACGCAGAGCACCTCCCCCGCGGCCAGCTCCAGGGTCGTGTCGTACAGCTCGGGCTCGTCGAAGAGCGCCAGTGCCGTTCCGAGGCAACCGACCTCCTCCACGGCTCCCGTTCCGCGCAGGACCAGGGGCGGCGGGTGGCCGGCCAGGGTGAGGGTGACCGACATAGACGGCGTCTGCTCGTCCGCCGGCACCAGGTGGCCGTGGACCAGGGTGCAGTGCCGTTCTGTGTCGTTCTGCACCAGGAGCCTGGCGTTCACCTCACGCAGCGTCGCAGCAGGTCCCGACCCGGTACCGGCCAGCGCGCGCACGGTGTAGCGGGCGGCCGCGCTGACGGCCGCGGCCTCCGCGCCCTTCCCGCTGACGTCCCCCAGGACGAAGGCCCAGCTGCCCGCGCCGAGGGGGAAGACGTCGAGGAAGTCGCCACCGATCTCGCCGCCGTCGCCCGCGGGCTGGTACCTGCTCGCCAACTCGGTCGCGGGCAGATCGGGCAGCCGCCGGGGCACCATGCTGGCCTGCAGCGCGGCGGCGACGCGTGACCTGTCGTGGAGCACCTGCTCGAGCCGCTCCCGGTGGCGGACCCGCTCGGTGACCTCGCGGAGGACCACCAGCTGGCCCGCACGCCTCCCAGAGCCGTCGGTGAGCTGTTGCTGGCTGACGTCGAAGGTCCTGGGGCCGGCGTCGTCTGGACCTGCCTCGAGGGTGAGCCCGCCCGGACCGACCTCGGCACCCTGCGCGCCCGACACAAGGTCCTCCAGCCGACGGCCGAGCAGGGCCGAGCGAGTCGTCGAGGCCAGGGCGGCACCGGCGGGGTTCACGTCGACGACCCGGCCGAAGGCGTCGACGACGAAGACGGCGTCGGTCATGCTCTCGACGACGGCGCTGCGCGCCAGGGGGGCCAGGTCCACGAGCCTCTCGCGGAACAGGCCCCACACCAGCACGCCGCCGGTGATGGTGAACGCGAACGGTGTCAGGTCGATGCGGGCGAACCAGCCGACCTCGAAGTTGTGGAGGAGGTTCGCCGCCCACGGCAACAGGGCGGCAGCGAGCAGCAGCAGGGCCATGCGGAGGTAGATGCGCGCCAGCCTGACCATGCTCGCCACAAAGAGCGCGGTGGCCCCGACGAGCAGCAGGTTGTTGTAGCCGAAGATCACCCAGAACGCCGGGCCCGTCTCGACGATCGGCAGGTCCTGCGTCGACGCTGCGGGCGGGTAGGACCGGACAAGGTCGTGAGTGGCCGGCACCGCCAGCACCGTCATCGCCGCGACGACCGGGATCGCCAGGAACAGCAGCAGCCGCCTCGTCACGAGGCGTCCACGCCCGGTGTACTGGAGCACGAAGACCAGCCACGCCGGCGCGAGGGTCACCACCCCGATGTACTTGAGGTCACCCCACCGGCTCTTCGTTGCGACGTCATCGACCGACAGCTCGACGGAGTACGCCAGCCCCCACCACGCGACCGCCACCAGAAGCACCGCGAGGCTCCACCCCATGCGGTTCTGGCGGCGCCACGCGACGTACGCCGCCAGCGCCGCCAGGACCAGGCCCGCGACGGCCATGAGGACGGCGAACAGCGTCAGCACCCCAGGCCACCTCCCGCACCTCGCACCTCTTCCACGCCCCGTTGCGTGGCCCCGTTGCGTGGGCCCCGTTGCGTGGCCCCGTGCGTGGCCCGACTCAACGCTAACCCCGGGGGCCCCAGCACGTCCGCTATCCGCCGCGGTCGGCGTGGGCGGCTCGGCGTCCTGACCCCCGTGACGGACCACCGTGGGGGCAAGGTGGGCACACGTACCGAGAGGCACGACGACGGCGACCCACCCGCTGCCCGCCCCTGGCGCAGCGGCTCCCGGTCACCCGTGCGCCCAGCCATCCGACATGGGCCGACGTTTCTCCGCCTCAGTCCAGCCTGCGTCATAGCGGGCGGTAAGCACCGGGTCCGGTAGCCGGCCGCCCGCACGCACGGCTGTTTGCGTTCGTGGGACGATCGCGACGTGAACCAGTGGGTGTGGGGGAGTGCCGGTGATCGCGTTGATCCTTGGCGTTGTGTGGTGGTCCGTCCTGTGGACCAAGCAAGTGGTGAAGGAGCTTGCAACGCGGCCCGACCGGCAATATCAGATCGCCGGAGTCGACCGGGTCTCGGAGTTGCAGCGTGCGAGCCTGATCGGATCGGCCCCTGAAGGATGCACAGCTTGCGTAGTCGCTTGGCAGCCACTGACCTGAGGAAGGACGAGAGACCGGGTAGCAGGAGGTCCGGCGCCTGCTCAATCGGGACGTGCGCGAGCGCGGACACCGGCATGTGTGTGCGCTTCGCTCAGTCGAAGGCGGACGCCGTCGCAACCATGTGTGGGCTCAGCCCAAGTAGTTCAGGAACGCGCTCGATGGCGCGTGCGGCATCAACGACCACCTCCCACGCGGTGGGATCGCCGACGCGCCTTGCCATCTCGTCGCTCGATAGTGGCAAGCCTTCGACACCCACAAGGTCGTCAAGATGCAGACCGGCGTCGGCGATCTCATCCACGAGATCCTGCGGACGATGGGTGAAGCCCAGGAAGCCGTCTGGCACGACTGGCGGCAGGTTTCCGGTGCGTTCCGACTCGGGCAGGAGCGACAGGACGGCTGGGAAGTGCTCGTACATCCTCTCCTGCAGTACCCCGTCCAGGCGCGCAGCCCACCGCGAGATCGCGGCAACGAAGATCGGTGCGCCACTGCGGGTGACGCGGCGGGCTTCTCGCAAGGTCTGGACCCGTTCTGCCCGTTCGCGGAGGTGATACAGGGGTCCCAGAAGTAGGACGGCATCGACCGAGGAGTCGGACAGATCAAGACTGCGGGCATCGCCGACAGCGGTACGGACCAGCTGGTGGCCTGACGCTTGGAGTTGCTCGACGTGCAGGTCCATCACGTCGCGGTGCTCCACCTCGTAGCCGAGTTCGGCGAGCCACACGGCGTACCGGCCCGGCCCGCCCCCGATGTCAGCCACGACTGCTGGTGGTGCTGGTAACCGCCGCAGCACGATCTCCTGGGTCCGTATGAACTCCAAGGTGCCCTTGGGCGCTCCAAGGCGGTCCTGCTCCTTCCCCTGGTCGTAGTGGGCCTTCATCTCGGCGTCGGGATCACTCACACGACTGACCCTGCCTGAGCAGAGTGGGAAGCGCACTCCCGTTTCAGGAGCCATTCCGATCGCCCGGGCACAAGCAGATCCGTGCGTCTTCACCCAAGCCGCCGCACCGTTGTGACCTCGCCGGCGAACACCGCCGTGCCGACCTGATTCGCGGTGTCGCGAAGCCGATCGGGCGCGACACCTTCGGTGCCTACGCACGACGGTGGGTCGACGGCTATGGCGGCCGCAGCGGTACCCGCCTCTACATCCAGCCCGCGATCGATGCGATGGAGTCCCACATCGGGCACCTCCGGTTGGCCGAGATCAGGCCCACCGATCTCGCGGCGGCATACCGCGGGTTGGAGAACGGGACCAGGCAGGCACCGTCAACGAAGCGGCGTCGCAGGGGCCTCGCCACCTCGACGGTGTCGCGCTACGCGAACTGGGTCAACACGATCTTCCTGGCCGCCCAGCAGGGTGACGTCGGCGTCGGCGTCGTCGTGGCTGGCGAAGCCACCGCGGGAGTGCTTCCGGACTCCCTCCCCGGGGCGGGACGGGTCGACGGGTGCCAGGATCTCGAAACGCCATCGCAGCCCGCCCTTCGTCGGATAGGACGTGATCGACCCGGTCCCACGATCGCGCGGGGCGCGAGGACCGGGTGCTTTCCTTCTCGTGGTCATGTATGGGCCTCGTCGACACCGAAGGCGTGCAGGAACGGACGTCGGGGGATGAGGACTCGGCGGCCGATGTGGACGGCGGGGATGGTGCCGTCCTTGGTCGCGTGGTCGACGGTGCGTGGATCCAGGGTCAGCAGAGCGGCGACCTCGGCTCGGTTGAGAACCTCGCGGTCCGTGGTGCGCAGCTCGGCCCAGGTGGTGATCGGGGTGGCGATGGTGTGGTTGCTCATGCCACATAGGTGTGTGAGCGGTGCCACGCGAAGCACCGGAACGCGTCTGGATGCCTGCCGTTCGCCGGGATGCCGGCCAATGGTCGGCGCCCGCCATCTAGGGTGCGTAGTCACATCGATAGTCACATGGAGCAATTCGGAGGGCATTCTGAGTACCGCGCTTTCTCGTGAACCTGCAGGTCAGCGCCCGGATGGGGGAGTGCGGTGGCCCAAGGCCGTCCTGTGGGACATGGACGGCACCCTGGTCGACACGGAGCCGTACTGGATCGAGGCGGAGTACGCGCTGATCGAGGAGCACGGGGGCACCTGGAGCGACGAGCACGCGATGAATTTGGTCGGCAGCGACCTGATCGACTCCGGTCGCTACCTGCGCGAGCACAGCGGGATCAACCTCGAGCCGGCCGAGATCGTCGAGGAGCTGCTCGACCGGGTGGTGGTCCGGATGGGGGAGAAGGTTCCGTGGCGTGAGGGGGCTCTCGAGCTCCTCTCTGCGCTCCGCGAGACCGGCACGCCCTGCGCGCTGGTGACCATGTCCTACCGCCGCTTCGTCACCCCGATGCTCGACTCGCTGCCGCCGGGCACCTTCCGGGCGGTCGTCACCGGCGACGCCGTCAGCAGGGGCAAACCACATCCCGAGCCCTATCTCACCGCGGCGCGGCACCTGCGCCTCGCACCCGAGGACTGCCTCGCGATCGAGGACTCCAACACCGGGGCCCGCTCCGCGGAGGCGGCAGGGGCCACCGTGCTCGTGGTGCCCAACCACGTGCCGGTGCTACCGGGGGAGCGCCGCGTCTTCCGCGACTCGCTCGCCGGCCTGACCCCTGCCGACCTCCCTGCCCTGCGTGCCGGGAGCGACGCGCCGACAGAGGTGCGTGTTTCTAGCTAAACTCTAGTGCATTACTAGAGTATGGTTCCCGCATGGGAACCACGATTGTCGGCTACGCCCCGGGCGCCTACGACTTGTTCCACGTGGGGCACCTCAACGTGCTGCGCCAGGCCGCAGCGCTCTGCGACGTCCTGGTGGCCGGTGTCGTCGCCGACGAGGTGCTGGAGCGCACCAAGGGAGCCCGGCCGCTCGTGCCGCTCGCCGAGCGCCTGGAGATCGTGGCCGCGATCGACGTCGTCGACCGGGTGCACGCCGAGACAAGCGCGGACAAGGTCGACGCCTGGCGTGCCGTGGGCTTCCACCGGGTCTTCAAGGGCGACGACTGGCGGGGCACCGAGAAGGGTGTCGCGCTCGAGACCGGGCTCGGGGCGCATGGCGTCGAGGTCGTCTACTTCCCCTACACGATGCACACGTCCAGCACCCACCTGCGCCGCGCGCTCGGTGAACGGGTCGAGGCCGCGGCCGCGATCCTGGCGGCGCGGTGACCACCGCACCGGCGCGCGCTGCCCCGGTGGGGGCGGCCGGGCTGGTGGTGCCGGCCGACTCCGGCGTGGTCACGGTCACCTTCGACGGCCGACGCGTGTGGTCGCTGCGCCCCGACCTGGACGGGGAGCGCGTGGCCGCAGGATGGTTCGTGCCCTGGCCGCCGTCCCTGGCGTCGTACCTGCACGGGTCCACCCGGGTGCGGGTGGAGGGCTTCGACGACGGACGCACGTACGCCGAGGAGGAGCTGGCGTTCGACGACCGCGGTGGACGCGTGCGCGTGGTCGACAGCCGCGGCAACCCGCTCGTCGTGAACAAGGTGGGCACCCTGTCGCGGGCGTTCGACGCCACCGACGAGACGACGCGACACGAGATCCTCACCGGCACCGCCCGGATCCTGGCCGACCTGCACGACGCGGGCGTGCCGGCCTACCTCTGCTACGGCGCACTGCTCGGGGCGGTGCGGGACGGGCAGGTGATCGGCCACGACTGCGACACCGATCTCTGCTACCTCAGCGACCACCGTGAGCCGGTGGACGTGATCGCCGAGTCCTATCGGCTCGAACGCGTGCTGCGCACCCGCGGCTGGACCACGACCCGGATGTCTGGCGCCGACTTCAAGGTCCGGCTCGTCCTGTCGGACGGCCGCAGCGAGCAGGTCGACGTCTTCGCGGCGTTCCACGTCGGCCACCGGTTCTTCCAGCTCGGCAACCGCAGCGGCGCGCTGACCCGCGAGGACATCGTCCCCACCTCGACCGTCGAGCTGGAGGGCGTGACCTTCCCGGCTCCCGCACGCCCGGAACGGATGCTGGAGTTCCTCTACGGGCCACGGTGGCGCATGCCGGACCCGTCGTTCCGCTACGACGACCCGGTCGACGGGGTGCGCCGGCTCGACGGCTGGCTCCGCGGCTTCCGGAGCGAGCAGCCGCGGTGGAACCGCTACTGGGCCTCCCCGGACGCCCGCTCGGTGCCGCACCGAGGTTCGTCCTTCGCCCGCTGGGTCGACGCGCGGATGTCCCTGGTCAGGCCGGTCGCCGACCTCGGCTGCGGCAACGGCCGGGACTCGTGGTTCTTCGCCAAGCGCCGCCGCGACGTCCGTTCCTTCGACTGCTCGCCCGAGGCCAGGGTCCGCACCCGCCGGCTGCTGCGCCGCAAGGGCGCGCCGCACGACGTACGCCGTCTCCAGCTCAACGAGCTGCGCACCGTGCTGACCGAGGGCCTGCTCCTGCGCGGCAGCACCCTCTACGCGCGGCAGCTTCTCGACAGCGTCGACGACGAGGCGCGCCGCAACCTCTGGCGCCTGGCCCGGCTTGCTGGCGGCGAGGCCTTCGTCGAGTTCGCCTCCGGCCGGGCCAGACCGCCCGACGTGCCGGGGCTGCAGCGGGCACTGGCCGCCGACACGGTCGTCGCCGAGGCACTGGCCGCCGGTGCCCGCCTGCTGGAGCGCGAGGACCTCGACGGTACCGACCTCAACGACCGGCCGGGACTCCCCGTGACCCGGCTCCACCTCGACTTCGCGGAGGACCACGATGAGTGACCCGTTCGGACGGCTCCGCCGGCGCGAGGTACGCGCTCGCCTGACCGCGCTCGAGGCCGAGGTGCAGGAGCAGCGCCAGCTGTCACGCCGAGTGGCCGAGCTCACCGACCTGGTGACCGACCTGCTCGTGCCGCTGTCGCAGCGGGACCACGCCCGGGTCGAGGAGATCGTGGAGCGCTACCGCGCGTCGGTCTGAGCCGCGTCGTCAGGACCGGACGGTGGATCCTCGCGCACCGGGAGCGGCGGCGGGGTGCCGCCGAAGGCCGGGCACACCTGCTGGAACGAGCACCACGCGCAGCGCGGACCGGGACTGGGCCGCCAGTCGCCGGTCTCGCGGGCGGTGCGGATCGCCTCCCAGAGCGCCTGGACCAGCCGCTCGGTGGCCAGCAGGTCGGCCTCGTCGGGCACGTAGCTGACCATCTCGCCGTCGCCGAGGTAGATCAGCCGCAGCAGGGCGGGTACGACGCCCCGCGTGCGCCAGATCACGAGCGCGTAGAACCGCATCTGGAACAGCGCCGGGCCCTCGAACCCAACGGCGGGTGAGCGACCGGTCTTGTAGTCGACCACCCGGATCGCACCGTCGGGCGCGACGTCGATCCGGTCGACCACACCGCGCAGCAGCAGCCGGGACTCGAGCAGCGTCTCGACGTACTCCTCCCGGTGGGCCGGCTCGAGCCGGCGCGGGTCCTCGAGGTCGAAGTAGCGCGCCAGCGACTCCCGGCAGGAAGCCAGCCACGCGGTGAGCTCCCCGGCATTGCCGGCGAACATCTCGGCGGCACCCGGCTCGACGGCCAGCACCTGCTCCCAGACCAGCTGAACCAGCGCCTGGGCGCGCTCGGGCGTGCGCTCGGGTGGGTTGAGGTCGAACAGGTCCTCCAGCACCTTGTGCACGACGTTGCCGCGCATCGCGGCGGGGGAGACCGGCTCAGGCAGCCGGTCGATGGTGCGGAACCGGAACTGCAGCGGGCACGAACGGAAGTCGGAGGCACGGCTGGGTGACAGCGCCCCGAGCACCTCGACGCCGTCGACGCGCGTGCCGGCTGGAGTGCGCTCCGCGGGGTCGCCCGCCGGTGCAGCGCCGACCTGGTTGCCGGGCACCGTGTCCGTCATGGATCCCGACACTAGGCCAGCGTGCCGACACCGCTTCGCCGGCAGGCTAGTTTTGGTGGGTGAGCGAGCAGACGCCGGCGCCCCGGCCCCCGGGCACTCTCCGGATCGGGCAGATCGCGGGCGTCGACGTCCTGGTGCGCTCCTCGTGGCTGGTGGTCGCGGTGCTGATCGCCTTCCTGATGGCGCCGCGGATCGAGGCGGTGGCGCCCGGGCTGGGAGCCCTCAAGTACGTCGCCGGACTGGCGTTCGCGATCCTTCTCTACCTCTCGGTCCTCCTCCACGAGGCGTCCCACGCGATCTCCGCGCGCCACTACGGACTGCCCGTGAACTCGATCAGCATCCACTTCCTCGGCGGTGCCACCGAGATCGGCGGCGAGGCGAAGTCGCCGCGTGCGGAGTTCGTGATCGCCGTCGTCGGGCCACTCACCTCGCTGGTGGTCGGTGCCGCCTCGCTCGGCCTCTGGTACGTCCTCCCCGACGGTCTCCTCCGGGTCGCGGTACAGGGCCTGGCCCTCGCGAACCTGGTGGTCGGCGTGCTGAACCTGGTGCCCGGGCTGCCGCTGGACGGCGGTCGGGTGCTACGCGCCGTGGTGTGGAAGGTGGGCGGCGACCCGCTCCGCGCCACGGTCGTGGCCGCCTGGGGCGGCCGGGTCGTCGCGCTGCTCGCGATCGGGTGGCCAATCTTCCAGCAGAGCGTGTTGCACGTCCCGTCCACCCTCGGCACCTTCCTGATGGCCGGCATCATCGCGGCATTCCTGTGGAGCGGTGCCAGCGCGTCCCTCGTGCAGGCGCGGCTCCGCCGGCGGATGCCCGCGATCCAGGCCCGGCTGCTGGCACGCCGGGTGATCGTGGTGCCGGAGGACCTCTCGGTCGCGGAGGCGGTACGACGGGCGCAGGAGGCCGAGGCCGGCGGCATCGCCACCCACACCATCGACGGACGCGTCACCGGCATCGTCAACGAGATCGCGCTCGAGGCGGTCCCGACCGAGCGTCGCCCGTGGCTGGCGGTCAGCCAGGTCTCCCGCAGCGTCGAGGACGGCATGCGGCTGCCGGCCGACAGCGCCGGTGAGCAGCTGATCCAGGCGATGACGAGCACCCCGGCCGCGGAGTACCTGCTGATCGAGGCCGACGGCGACGTCTACGGGATCCTCACCTCCGCCGACGTCGAGCGGGCCTTCGCGTCCGGGCCCTGAGCCGGCGCTCCCTTGCTGGATAGGCTGCGCGCCATGCCCTCTGCCTCCCCAGAAAACGGCACCGACGACGCGTCACCCGGTTGGTCAGGCGTCCACCGCGGGCCGTTGGCGCCAGGGGAGTGGGTGCGGCTGACCGACGCCAAGGGCCGCCGGCACAACATCTGCCTCGAGGCCGGCAAGCAGTTCTTCACCAACAGGGGCGCGATCGCCCACGACGACCTGATCGGCCACGACGAGGGCTTCAGCGTCCCGTCGACCGCCGGCGGCGAGTACCTGGTGTTCCGTCCGCTGCTGAGCGAGTTCGTGGTGTCGATGCCGCGGGGTGCGGCTGTCGTCTACCCCAAGGACGCCGCGCAGATCGTGGCCATGGCCGACATCTTCCCGGGTGCCCGCGTCGTGGAGGCCGGGGTCGGGTCGGGAGCGCTCACGTGCTCCCTGCTCCGGGCCGTTGGACCGGGCGGCCTCGTCTCGTCCTACGAGCGGCGCGAGGAGTTCGCCGACGTCGCTCGCCGCAACGTCACCCAGTTCTTCGGCGGCGAGCATCCGGCCTGGCGGCTGACCGTCGCCGACCTCGCCGCGGCGCTCCCCGACGAGCCCGCGCACACCGTCGACCGGGTGATTCTCGACATGCTCGCGCCGTGGGAGTGCGTCGACGCCGTCGCTGGAGCACTCGCCCCCGGCGGCATCGTCTGCGCCTACGTCGCCACCACCACGCAGCTCGGCCGGATCGTCGAGACGCTGCGCGCGCATGGCGAGTTCACCGAGCCGCAGCCCTGGGAGACGCTCGTCCGGGAGTGGCACGTCGAGGGACTCGCGATCCGGCCCGGGCACAAGATGAACGGTCACACCGGCTTCCTGGTCACCGCCCGCCGGATGGCGCCAGGCGTCAGTGCGCCGGTCAAGAAGCGACGGCCGGCACCCGGCGCGTACGGCACCGACTACGACGGGCCACGGCCCTCCGGGCTGCCGCCGCACGCCGCCCAGGAGCCGCAGGCCGACTGACCCGGGCGACGCGGGAGGCTGCGACCGGCGGTAGCAGCGTTCGAGACGACGCCCTCGAAAGGCTGAGGACACGATGGGATTACCCTGTCGATCCTTCCGCCCGCGGGTAGGGTCGCCGACATAGGCAGCCCCGAGAGGCGGAGGTGACGTCATGACACCGACGGATCCGGCACCGGACCCGCGTGAGACGGAGCGTCTGCGCGAGCAGGTGGGCTACCTCGATGCAGAGGTGACCGACCTGCGACGCAGGCTGGCGGATGTCCCCGGGCACTCCCGCAGCCTGGAGCAGCGGCTGGTCGACACCCAGCGCTCGCTGGCCGGGGTGACCTCGCAGAACGAACGGCTGGCCCAGACGCTCCGCGAGGCGCGCGACCAGATCACGACCCTCAAGGAGGAGGTCGACCGGCTGGCGCAGCCGCCGACCGGCTTCGGAACCTTCCTCCACCGCAACGAGGACGACTCCATCGACGTGTTCACCGGTGGCCGCAAGCTCCGGGTCAACGTGAGCCCGAGCGTCGACATCGACGAGCTCCGCCGCGGCCAGGAGGTCATGCTCAACGAGGCGCTCAACGTCGTCGCCGCCCTCGACTACGAAGAGGTCGGCGAGGTCGTGATGTTCAAGGAGCTGCTCGCCGACGGCGAGCGGGCCCTGGTCATCGCGAACGCCGACGAGGAGCGCGTCGTACGCCTGGCCGAACCGCTGCGCACCGACACGATCCGCGCGGGTGACTCGCTGCTGCTCGACGCCCGCGCCGGCTACGTCTACGAGAAGGTGCCGAAGTCCGAGGTCGAGGAGCTGGTCCTCGAAGAGGTCCCCGACATCGACTACTCCGCCATCGGCGGCCTGGTGAAGCAGATCGACGCCATCCGCGACGCCGTCGAGCTGCCCTACCTGCACCCCGACCTGTTCAAGGAGCACGAGCTCAAGCCGCCCAAGGGCGTGCTGCTCTATGGCCCACCCGGCTGCGGCAAGACGCTGATCGCCAAGGCGGTCGCGAACTCCCTGGCCAAGAAGGTGGCGGCCAGGACCGGCCAGGAGGGGAAGTCGTACTTCCTCAACATCAAGGGTCCCGAGCTGCTCAACAAGTACGTCGGGGAGACCGAGCGGCACATCCGGCTCGTCTTCCAGCGGGCCCGCGAGAAGGCCAGCGGCGGGACGCCGGTAATCGTGTTCTTCGACGAGATGGACTCGCTGTTCCGCACCCGCGGCTCGGGCGTCTCCTCCGACGTCGAGAACACCATCGTCCCGCAGCTGCTCAGCGAGATCGACGGGGTCGAGCTCCTGGAGAACGTGCTGGTGATCGGTGCCTCCAACCGCGAGGACATGATCGACCCCGCGATCCTGCGACCCGGACGGCTCGACGTGAAGATCAAGATCGAACGCCCCGACGCCGAGTCGGCGCGCGACATCTTCTCCAAGTACCTCACCACCAGCCTGCCGCTGCACGCCGACGACCTCGGTGAGTTCGGCGGCGACCGCGACGCGACGGTGGCGGGCATGATCCGGGCCACGGTGGAACGGATGTACACGGAGACCGACGAGAACCGGTTCCTCGAGGTGACCTACGCCAACGGCGACAAGGAGGTCCTGTACTTCAAGGACTTCAACTCCGGCGCGATGATCCAGAACATCGTCGACCGCGCCAAG
>Ga0207675_100005492_pt1 | contig 12141 bp, 10 predicted proteins | sample KBSSwiS42_FD_184305 | JGI IMG/M metagenome (GOLD analysis project Ga0207675, IMG submission 184305) | Switchgrass rhizosphere microbial communities from Kellogg Biological Station, Michigan, USA - KBS Switchgrass S4-2 (SPAdes) (version 2) | ecosystem: Host-associated > Plants > Roots >...
GCGCGAGCCCGGCCAGGAGCCTACGGAGGCCATCCCCGCGGCGCGGCGCGGGCCTGCCCGGGCGTGAGACCAGGAGCCGCGGCCCGGCCGACGGCCGCACCGGCCGCCGCCCCGCCACCGACCCGCACCCCCGGCCCGCGCCACCGACCGCGCCACCGACTGCGCCCAGCGAAGCGGCCCCGCCACCTGCTGCGCCAACCGTGCGCACCGCACTGCCGCCCACGACGCCTCCATCCACCGCACCGTCACGCCCCGCGCCGCGGTCGTTCATCGAGTCGCGGCCGCCGTCGGCAGGGCGCGCCTCCGCCACGCCGCGCGCAGCATCAGCACCGAGCGCCGGGGCACGGCCGCCGTCGGGGGCGGCGGGCTCGGCCGGGCGGCGGGCCGCGGGGGTGCCGTCGCGGCGGGCCGGCGCCTGCGGGACGTACGGCCGGACGGGGCGGGGCCCGGGCGCCCGCCGCCGCGGCGGCCGCACAGCTCGACCGACCCCTTGCTCGCCCGACACCGGGAGGTCGATCCCGATCTGGCCGTGCACGCGCTCCCTCATCCCCGCCACCCTCTTCCGACCGATCTCGCCCAAACACGCGTTCGAAGAACGCCTGCGGGCTGTCTACCACCCGGCACCGACAAAGTTGGAGAAAAGTGCGCGTGTCGTTCGAACATGTGTTTGGCGATCATCGTCCGGAGGGCTACGGTCGTCCGCGAAGGCAGCGCAAGGCACCGTCGCGACCAGCGTGGACACCGGTCGGGTGCAGGCAGGCGCCGCGCGAGCACCGGAAGCACGTTCGAGGAGGAGCACACAACATGGCAGCCGACGAGCCCGAGACCGGCCGTGGTGCCGAGAGCGGGGCCGCCCGCGGGGCCGCGGACGTCCGCCCCTTCCCCGACCCCCGGCTCACCGCCCGGCAGCGCAAGGTGCTGCGCGTCATCCGCGAGTGGGTCGAGGAGCACGGCTACCCGCCCAGCGTCCGCGAGATCGGCGACGCGGTCGGGCTCCAGTCCACCTCGTCGGTGCACCACCAGCTCCGCACCCTGGAGCGGAAGGGCTACCTGCGGCGCGACCCCAACCGCACCCGCGCGGTCGACGTGCGTCTCCCCGAGGAGCAGCCGCACCCGCCGCTCGACGACGCCGCCGACACCGCGGGCGGCCTCGCCTCGGGCGACCTGCACCCGCAGCCCGCGTTCGTGCCGCTGCTGGGCAACATCGCGGCGGGTGGTCCGATCCTCGCCGAGCAGGCCGTGGAGAGCGTCTTCCCACTGCCGCGCGAGATCGTCGGCGAGGGCACGCTCTTCCTGCTGCACGTGCGCGGCGACTCCATGATCGAGGCCGCGATCACCGACGGCGACTGGGTGGTCGTGCGCCAGCAGCCGGTGGCCGAGAACGGCGAGATCGTGGCCGCCATGATCGACGGCGAGGCCACGGTGAAGACCTTCCGGCGCCGCGACGGGCACAACTGGCTGATGCCCGCCAACCCCGCCTACGAGCCGATCCCGGGCGACGACGCCACCGTGTTGGGCCGCGTGGTGGCGGTGCTGCGCCGCCTCTGAGCGAGCTTGCGAGCGAATCATCGACACGGCGCCCGCGCGAAGCGCCGGGCGAGCCCGGGGGATGGAGGCCTGCGGAGCCTTGCAGAGCAGGCCGCGCCCGGCTTCGCGCCGCGGAGGTTCCGTCCCGGCGGGGGGGGTGGGTAGGGAGAGCGAGGGAGAGCGATGAGCGGGGCGGCCGTCAGTCCCCCGGCACGAACACCACGGGGTAGCGGGCGTTGCGCACCAACGCTCCCGCCACCCCGCCGAGCAACAGCCGCCGCATGAACCGGTAGCCGCGCGAGCCGATCACCAGCACGTCGGCGCGCTCCGGCAGGTCGGCCAGCATGTGGCCCACCGGCCCGACCACCACGTCGGCGAGCGCGTCGATCTCCAGCGGGGCCGAGGCCACGCCCTTGTGCGCGAGCACCCGGGCGGCGGGCTCCTCGGCCGTGGTCGGCGCCACCGTGACGAACCGCAGCACCGCCCCCGTGCGGCTGGCGAGGTGCACGGCCGTGGCCACGGCGCGGTCGGCGGCGGGCGAGCCGTCGTAGGCGACCGCGACGGAGAGGATGCCCGCGCCCGCGGTGTGCCGGTACCCGCGCGGAGCGATCGCCACGGGGCACCGGCTCGTGGGCAGGAGCCGCTGCACGGTTCTGCCCGGGGCGATGCGACCCAGCAGGCCGTGGCCCGTCGAGCCGACCACGAGCACCGCGGCGCCGACCTCGTCGGCGAAGTCGGTGAGCACGCCCGCCACCGGGCCCGGCCCGAGCGCGATGAACTCCGGCTCCTCGTGGCCCCAGCCCGTGCCGATGAACTCGCGGGCGCGCACGAACCGGCCGAGCGCGATCCGGCGCGCCCGGGGCAGCCAGTGGGCATCGTCGCGCGCGGCGGCGCCTGCCAGGCCACGCCCGTCGGACGGGTACACGGTGGCGACGATCGCGCCCAGTCCCGTCAGGCGCGTGAGCTGGGCCCCCAGCACGAGGGCGTCGTGCCCGCCGGGGGTGTCCTCGTAACCGGTGACGATCGGCACGCGCGCTCCTCCCGGCCGAGCGTCACGCTAGCCGGGCACCGGTCCCGGAACACCACGCCGGGACGATCGGTAACCCAGCCGTCACGTCCGCCCACCTCACGCACACCGTCGGTGGCTCGCGCACACCGCGGGCGATGTGCGCGAACCCCACCGGGTGTGCGTGAGCCCGGTCAGGCGCGGGTGGGCTCGGTGGCGTACGGCAGCACGGCCGGGGCCAGATCGGGGCCGACGCGGGCGCGCAGCAGGGTGCCCTCCGGGGTGTGCTCCTCGCTGAGCACCTCGCCCTCGGCGTGCACGCGGGCGACGAGCGACCCCTGCGGGTACGGCAGCAGCAGCTCCAGCTCGACCTCGGGCCGCGGCAGCAGCTCGGCGATGCGCTCCCGCAGGATCGCGATGCCGTCGCCGCGTTGGGCCGACACGAACACCGCGTCGGGCAGCAGGTGGCGCAGGCGGGCGAGCTGGAGGTCGTCGGCGGCGTCCGTCTTGTTGACGACCAGCAGCTCGTGCGGCATCGCGCCGTACTCCGAGCCGATCTCGACGAGCACCTCGCGCACCGCCGCGATCTGCTCCTCCGGCAGGGTGTCGGAGGCGTCGACCACGTGCACGAGCAGATCGGCCGCAGCCGTCTCCTCGAGCGTGGAGCGGAAGGCCTCGACGAGCTGGTGGGGCAGGTGGCGGACGAAGCCGACGGTGTCGGTGAGGGTGTAGTTGCGCCCGTCGGCCGTGCTCGCGCGCCGCGTGGTGGGGTCGAGGGTGGCGAACAGCGCGTCCTCGACCAGCACGCCCGCGTCCGTGAGCGCGTTGAGCAGGCTCGACTTGCCCGCGTTGGTGTAGCCGACGATCGCGACGGACGGCACCTCGTGCCGCCTGCGCGCGCCGCGCTGCGTGTCGCGCACCTGCTTCATGGCGCCGATCTCGCGCCGCAGCTTGGCCATGCGGGTGCGGATGCGGCGGCGGTCCAGCTCGATCTTGGTCTCACCGGGCCCGCGGCCGCCGATGCCGACGCCGCCTGCGGCGCGGCCACCGACCTGCCGGGACAGCGCCTCACCCCAACCGCGCAGGCGCGGCAGCAGGTAGGACAGCTGCGCGAGCTCGACCTGCGCCTTGCCGTCGCGGGAGCGGGCGTGCTGGGCGAAGATGTCGAGGATCAAGGCCGTGCGGTCGATCACCTTGACCTTGAGCTTGTCCTCCAGCTGCCGCAGCTGCCCGGGTGAGAGCTCGCCGTCGCAGATCACGGTGTCGGCCTCGGCCGCGTGCACGGCGGCGCGCAGCTCGTCGACCTTGCCGGAGCCGATGTACGTAGCGGGGTCGGGCTGGGGACGCCGCTGGACCAGGCCGTCGAGCACCTGGGAGCCCGCGGTCTCCGCGAGCCGCGCCAGCTCGTGCAGCGAGGCGTTGGCCTGGGTGGATGTGCCCGACGTCCACACCCCGACGAGCACCACGCGCTCCAGGCGGAGCCGGCGGTACTCGACCTCGGTGACGTCGGTGAGCTCGGTGGACAGGCCCACTACCCGGCGGAGCGAGGAACGCTCCTCCAGGTCGAGATCGCCTGTTGTGAATACGGGTTCCGTCATCGTGTTAGTCATGCTCCCACGTCAACGCAGAAGCCGTCGTGCATGTTTCCGCGAGCTACCGTAGGCGCGTGCGCCATCACGATCTCCTGGTCATCGGGAGCGGCTCGGGCAACTCGATCGTCGACCACCGCTTCGCCGATCTCGACGTCGCCATGGTCGAGCACGGCATCTTCGGTGGCACCTGCATCAACGTCGGCTGCGTGCCCACGAAGATGTACGTCTACCCGGCCGACATCGCCCAACACGTCCGGCACGCGGGCAGGCTCGGCCTCGACGCCACGCTGGACAAGGTGCGCTGGCGCGACATCCGCGACCGCGTCTTCGGCCGCATCGACCCCATCTCGGTCGACGGCCACGACTACCGGGCCAACCGCAGCCCGAACTTCACGCTCTACGACGGCCACGCCCGGTTCACCGGCCCCAAGCAGATCTCCGTCGACGGGGACGTCGAGATCAGCGCCGACCGCATCGTGATCGCGACCGGGGGGCGGCCGGTGATCCCCGACGAGGTGCGCGACGTGCCGCACCACACGTCGGACACGGTCATGCGCATCGAGGAGGTGCCCGAACACCTGGTGATCGTCGGCAGCGGGTACATCGCGGCCGAGTTCGCGCACGTGTTCTCCGCGTTCGGCGCCCGTGTCTCGATGATCGGCCGCAGCTCGCTGCTGCTGCGCAACCAGGACGAGACGGTCGCCGAGCGCTTCACCCGCCTGGCGAGCGACCGCTGGGACGTCCACCTCGGCCAGCCGGTCGCCACCGCCCGCGGCGACTGGTCGGAGGTCGCGCTGACGCTGCTCGACGGCACCGTGGTGCGCGGCGACATGCTGTTGGTGGCCGCGGGCCGCGTCCCCAACGGCGACCTGCTCGACCTGGAGAAGGCGGGCATCGAGGCCGACCGGGAGGGCCGGGTGCTGGTCGACGACCAGCAGCGCACGTCCGTCGACGGGGTCTTCGCGCTCGGCGACGCGAGCTCGCCGTTCCAGCTCAAGCACGTCGCGAACCACGAGGCGAAGGTCGTGCAGCACAACCTCCTGCACCCGGGCTCGCCGCGGCGCACCGACCACCGCTTCGTGCCGTCGGCGGTGTTCACCGACCCGCAGATCGCGTCCGTCGGCCGCACCGAGGCGCAGTGCCGGGCGATGGGCCTCGACTACGTCGTGAAGACCCAGGATTACGCCGACGTGGCCTACGGCTGGGCGATGGTGGACGAGACCGGCTTCTGCAAGCTGATCGCCGACCGGGCCACCGGGAAGCTGCTCGGCGCGCACATCATGGGCCCGCAGGCGTCCACGCTGATCCAGCCTGTGATCCAGGCCATGTCGTTCGGCCTGGGCGCCAAGGAGATGGCCTCTGGCCAGTACTGGATCCACCCCGGACTGCCGGAAGTGGTGGAGAACGCACTCCTCGGGCTCGATCTTTGACCGATCTGCGGTGTCGTGCGACTCCGATTGCCTGTAGACAGGAGTAGGAAGGTAGCCCTTACTTGGAGAGGACCCTATGACCGTCGCCGAGAGCCCGACACGTACGTCGGGCCCCCAGCCCATCCTCGACGGCACGCGCGGCATCGCGCAGCAGATCGGGGTGTACGTGTTCGTGGTGGTCCCCTTGCTCGCGCTCATCGTCGCCGTCCCCTTCGCATGGGGGTGGGGCCTCGGGTGGGCCGACGTCGCCATCGCGGCCGTGTTCTACGTGGTCAGCGGTCTGGGCATCACCGTCGGCTTCCACCGCTACTTCACCCACGGCTCGTTCAAGGCCGCGCGCCCGCTGCGGATCGCGCTGGCGGTGGCGGGCAGCCTGGCCATGCAGGGCCCGGTCGTCGACTGGGTGGCCGACCACCGTCGCCACCACGCGTTCTCCGACAAGGAGGGCGACCCGCACTCCCCGTGGCTGTTCGGCACCGGCCCGGTCGCGCTCGCGCGGGGCTTCTGGCACTCGCACACCGGCTGGCTGTTCAGCCGCGACCAGACCAACGAGAAGCGCTTCACGCCCGATCTGCTCGCCGACCGCGACGTCATGCGCGTGAACCGGGCGTTCGTCCTGCTGTCGGTGGCCACGCTGCTGGTGCCCGCCCTGCTCGGCGGCCTGCTGACCTGGTCGTGGTGGGGCGCGCTCACCGCGTTCTTCTGGGCGGGCCTCGTGCGCGTTGCGCTGCTGCACCACGTCACGTGGTCGATCAACTCGATCTGCCACATGATCGGCGACGCGCCGTTCGCCGCGCGTGACCACTCGCGCAACGTCTGGCCGCTGGCGGTCATGTCCTTCGGCGAGTCGTGGCACAACCTGCACCACGCCGATCCCACCTGCGCCCGGCACGGCGTGCAGCGCGGCCAGGTCGACATCTCCGCGCGGGTGATCCAGGCGTTCGAGAAGCTCGGCTGGGCCACCTCGGTGCGCTGGCCCACGCCGCGGCGACTGGAGCGCCTCGCCGCCAAGTAGCCGGTCAGGCCGCTGGGTCGAAGGGCTCCGCGGGGGGTGACTCGCCGCGGATCTCCCCCACGAGCCGCGTGACCTCCGTCATGATCGCGGACGTCACGCCGTTCAGCGCGGTGCGTGTGCGTGGCCCGCCCTCCCATTGCGAGAGGTCGACGGGCGGGCCCGCCACCACCGTGACCCGCTGCCGCGGGAACAGCCGGGGCAGCTTGCCCGGCGGCACCACGTGCTGGGTGCCCCAGTTCGCGATCGGGATCACCGGCGCGCCGGTGACCAGCGCGATCCGCCCGACCCCGTTCTTCGCCTTCATCGGCCAGCCGTCCGGGTCGGCGGTGTAGGTGGCCTCCGGGTAGAACACGACGATCTCGCCCCGTTGGATCGCCGCGATCGCGTCGCGGTACGCGTCGCCCGCGCGGGCGGACTCCCGGTACACCGGGATGTGGCCGCCCTTGCCGAGCACCGAGCGCACCACCGGGATCTGCCACAGCTCGGCCTTGGCGAGGAACCGCGGCATGCGGCCGTGGCAGACGCAGAACGCCACCTGGAAGATCGGGTCGGCCAGCGAGACGTGGTTGGCGGCGAGGAGCGCTCCGCCGGTGCGCGGCAGGTGCTCCCCGCCGCGCCAGCCCACCCGCGTGCCGAACATCGTGAACGGCCACAGCAGCGTGATGGCGAGCCCGAACCAGAAGCCCGACGTGCGCCACTTGCGGGTGAACGAGAGCCGCAGCTTCGCCCCGGCGGTCAGCGGGGTCACCGGGTTCATGTGCGCTCCTGTCGGACCTTGGTCAGCTCGCGGATCATCCCGTGTCCAGGCACGATCGTCTCGGGGCACCCCGCCGTACGGCGGGGTGTGACGTCGCTCTCAGCCGCCGACCACGTCCGGGCCTGCGGCAGAACACCGGCCCGAGAGAAATGAGGTCGAGTGCCTGACACCCTCCCCCGCCTCGAGCCGGTCGGCGCGCCGTCCCCCCGGCCCGCCGCCGTCGTGCTCGTGCTGCACGGCGGTCAAGCCCACAGCACCGAGAGCGGCGAGCGCAAGGGTCTGGCCTACCGCCGGATGCTGCCCTTCGCCCGCACGCTCGCGCGCCGCGGCCCGGCCGTCTACCTGTTGCGGTACCGGGTGCGCGGGTGGAACTCCCCCGCCCGCGACGCGCTGCTCGACGCCCGGTGGGCCACGGCCGCGCTGGCCGAGCGGCACCCGGGGGTGCCGGTTGTGCTGCTGGGGCACTCGATGGGCGGACGGGCCGCGCTCGCCGCGGCCGGGGCGCCGAACGTCACCGCGGTGTGCGCGCTGGCACCTTGGCTGGACGGGAGCGACCCGGTGGCCCAGCTGGCCGGGCGCACCGTCCTCATCGCCCACGGCGACCGCGAGCGCTACACCGACCCGGCCGCGTCCTACGCCTACGCCGCGCGCGCCAAGGCGGCCGGGGTCGCGATCTGCCGGTTCGACCTGCCCGGCGCGGGCCACTTCATGCTCACGCGCACCGGCGACTGGAACCGGCTGGTGCGGCGGTTCGTGCTCGGCGTGGCCGGGATCGAACCCCTCGACCCGGTGATCGCGAACGCCTTGGCGCAGCCCGCACCGCAGGGCCTCACCGCTCAGCTCGAGGAGATGGAATCCGCCCGATGACCCGTCCGAAGGCCGCGGTGGTGGGCTCCGGCGTCGCCGGTCTGACCGCCGCCTACCTGCTCCAGCGCCGCTACGACGTCACGCTCTTCGAGGCCGACGGGCGGCTCGGCGGGCACGCCCACACCCATGAGCTGCCGACGGTCGACGGCCGCGCAGTGGACGTCGACACCGGCTTCATCGTGCACAACCGCCGCACCTACCCGAACCTCCTGCGCCTGTTCGCCGAGCTGGGCGTGGCGACGCAGGAGTCGGACATGTCGATGAGCGTGCGGTGCGCGGGCTGCGGGCTCGAGTACGCGGGCGCCCGCGGGCTCGGCGGCCTTTTCCCGCAGGCGTCGAACCTCGCCCGGCCCGCCTACCTGCGCATGCTCGCCGAGGTGCGGCGCTTCCACCGGCACGCCCGTCGCGTGCTGGCCGACGAGCGGGCGGGCTCCGACGACCACACCGACGACGACACCGTCACACTCGGCGCGTTCGTGGCCGCAGGCGGCTACTCGCGCTACTTCGTCGAGCACTTCCTGCTGCCGGTCGTCGCGTCGGTGTGGTCGGCGGGCGAGACGGCGTCGCTCGCCTACCCGGCCCGCTACCTGTTCGCGTTCCTGCACCACCACGGGATGCTCGCCGTCACGGGATCGCCGCGCTGGCGCACGGTCGTCGGCGGGTCGCGGCGCTACGTCGAGGCGGCCGTGAAGGAGCTCGCGGCGGTCGCCGTGTCGACCCCCGTGCGGGCGCTCACCCGCACCGCCGAGGGCGTGGAGATCCGCGACGACGCCGACACCGCCTACCGCGCCGACGTGGCCGTGGTCGCCACGCACCCCGACCAGGCGCTCGCGTTGCTCGCGGAGCCGACCGCCGCGCAACGCGAGCTGTTGGGCGCGTTCCGCTACTCGCGCAACGTCACCCAGCTCCACCACGACACCTCGGTGCTGCCGCGCAGGCCCGCCGCCCGGGCGTCCTGGAACTACCTCAAGACCACCTGCGGGATCCGCGACGCGCCGGTGCTCGTGAGCTACGACATGAACCGGCTCCAGCGGCTCGCCGAGCCCGCGGACTACGTCGTGACGTTGAACGGCGCCGAGCGCGTCGACCAGCGCCGGGTGCTCGCCACGATGCACTACGAGCACCCGATCTACACGCCCGAGTCGGTCGCGGCGGGACGCGGGTTGCCGGGGCTGAACGACGGCGTGCTCGCGTTCGCAGGCGCCTACCACGGCTGGGGCTTCCACGAGGACGGCTGCGCGGCCGGGGTGCGCGCGGCGGCGTCGCTGGGCGTGCCGTGGTGACGGCCACGCGCCGAGCCTGCGGCCAGAGCGCCGGTCTCCGCGCGCAGGCGCCTGCGCTCTACGACGTCGAGGTGCGCCACGTGCGGCACGCCGCGCTGCACCGCGACTTCCGCCACCGCGTCTACCTGTGGCTGGTCGACCTCGACGCGCTGCCCCGGCTCCCGCGGTGGCTGCGACCGTTCGCCGGGTTCCGGGCGGCCGACCACCTCGGCGACCCGCGCGGCACGATCCGCGGCAACCTCGACCGCTACCTCGCGGGCCGCGGGATCGACCTGCGCGGCGGCCGGGTGCTGATGCTCGCCAACGCCCGCGTGCTCGGGCACGTGTTCAACCCGCTCACGGTCTACTGGTGCCACCGGCCCGACGGGTCGCGGGCGTGCGTCGTCGCGGAGGTCCACAACACCTACGGCGAACGGCACTGCTACCTCCTCGCCACCGACGACGCGGGCCGGGCACGGGCGGCGAAGGACTTCTACGTGTCGCCGTTCCTGGCCGTCGGCGGCGAGTACCGCATGCGCCTGCCCGTGCCCGACGAGCGGCTGAGCCTGGCGATCACGTTGCGGCAGAACGGCTCGACGGCGCTCGTCGCGAGCGTGGCCGGGGTGCGCACCGCCGCCACCCCGCGCTCGCTCGTGCGCATGGTGGCCCGCCGACCGCTCGTCACGCTCCGCACGTCGGCCCTCATCCGCAGGCACGGCGTCGCGCTGTGGCTGCGCCGCCTCCCCGTCATCCCCCGACCGCGCCACGCACCGCAGGAGGGCGTCCAATGACCACGTACCCCATCGCCCGGCGGTCGAACAACCATTTCGTGCCACGGCCCGCCGAAGGCGTCTGGCCGGGCCTCGCGACCCCACCGCACTCCGCGCTGCGCGCCCGCATCGCGGAGGCCCTGTTCCGCCGCGCGGTGCACACGCTGCCCGTGCGGGTGGTGTTCGCGGGCGGCGAGCGCATCGGCCGCGGCGGCCCGGGGTCGCCGGTGATGCGGATCGTGCGACCGGCGGCGTTCTTCCACCGCCTCGGCTGCAACTCGAAGATCGGCTTCGGCGAGTCGTACATGGTGGGCGACTGGACCTCCACCGAGCTGGCCAACCTGCTCACCCCGTTCGCGGCCCGGCTCTCGGTGCTCATCCCCCCGCTGCTCCAACGGATCGGGCGGCGCTTCGCCGAGGCGCGCCAACCGCGGGAGGAGCGCAACACCGTCGAGGGCTCGCGGGAGAACATCCACCGCCACTACGACCTCTCCAACGAGCTGTTCGCGACGTTCCTCGACGAGACGATGAGCTACTCGTCGGGCTGGTTCGCCCACCCGGAGGAGACGCTCGCCGACGCCCAGCGTCGCAAGATCGACGGCATCCTGGACATGGCGCACGTCGGGCCGGACACGCACGTGCTGGAGATCGGCACGGGCTGGGGCGGCCTGGCCACGCGGGCGGCGCAGCGGGGCGCGCGGGTGACCACGCTGACCATCTCGGCGGAGCAGGCCCGCCTCGCCGAGGAGCGGCTGGCCGCCGCGGGCGTCGCCGACCGCGTGCAGGTGCTGCTGCGCGACTACCGGGAGGCGCGGGGGTCCTACGACGCGGTCGTCAGCGTCGAGATGATCGAGGCGGTCGGCGAGCGCTACTGGCCGACGTACTTCACCGCGATCGACCGGCTGCTCAAGCCGGGTGGCCGGGTGGGGCTGCAGTCGATCACGATGCCGCACGACCGGATGCTCGCGTCGCGCGGCGACTACTCGTGGATGCACAAGTACGTGTTCCCCGGCGGGCTCATCCCGTCCACGCAGGCGATCGAGCAGCACCTGGCCCTGCACACGACGCTGCGGCTGGCCGAGCAGCGCAGCTTCGGGGAGCACTACGCCCGCACGCTCGCGCACTGGCGGGAGAACTTCCTGTCCCGCTGGGAGGCCGTGGCCGCGCTCGGGTTCGACAGCACGTTCCGCCGGATGTGGGAGTTCTACCTCGCCTACTGCGAGGCGGGCTTCCGCGTCGGCTACCTCGACGTCTTCCAGTTCTCCCTGGCGCGCCCGTGAGCACGCCGGTCGCCGCGCAGCTCGCCGGGCTCGTCGAGCGCCTCCTCGGCGCGCCCCTGCCCGTCCGGATCCGGGCGTGGGACGGGTCCGAGGCGGGCGCCACCACCGGTCCCGTCGTCGTGATCCGGCACCGGCGGGCGTTGCGGCGCCTGCTGTGGAGCCCCGGCGAGCTGGGGCTCGCGCGGGCGTTCGTCGCGGGTGAGCTCGCGGTCGACGGCGACGTCGCCGAGGGGCTCTCCCGGTTCTGGACGCTGGCGAAGGACCACCCCCGCCCGCGGTTGGGCCGGAAGGAGGTGCTCGCCGCCACCCGGCTGGCGCTGCGCCTCGGCGCGGTGGGGCCACGGCCGCGGCCACCCGCTTCGGAAGCCCGCCTCGACGGCCGGCTGCACACCCGCCGCCGCGACCGCGCCGCGATCGCCCACCACTACGACCTCTCCAACGACTTCTACGCCTTCCTGCTCGACCCGCAGATGGCCTACTCCTGCGGTTACTGGACGCAGGAGCCGTCGCCGTCCTACGGCCTGGTGGACGCCCAGCGCGACAAGCTCGACCTCGTCTGCCGCAAGCTCGCGCTCCGGCCCGGCATGCGGCTGCTGGACGTCGGCTGCGGGTGGGCGTCGCTCCTCGTGCACGCG
>Ga0207675_100005493_pt1 | contig 12141 bp, 10 predicted proteins | sample KBSSwiS42_FD_184305 | JGI IMG/M metagenome (GOLD analysis project Ga0207675, IMG submission 184305) | Switchgrass rhizosphere microbial communities from Kellogg Biological Station, Michigan, USA - KBS Switchgrass S4-2 (SPAdes) (version 2) | ecosystem: Host-associated > Plants > Roots >...
CTCGCGCGCGCCTACAACCTGGCCCTCCCGCCGTCCGGTCGCACGTTGTCCGGCGGCCTCGACCCGATCGCCCTCTACCCGCCCAAGCGCTTCTTCGGTGCCGCGCGGAACATCGAGGAGGGCGGCTCGCTCACGATCATCGGCACCTGCCTGGTCGACACGGGCTCGCGCATGGACGACGTGATCTACGAGGAGTTCAAGGGCACCGGGAACTCGGAGCTCATCCTCGACCGCAAGCTCGCCGAGAAGCGGATCTTCCCGTCGATCGATGTGCAGCGCTCGGGCACCCGCCGGGAGGAGCTGCTCCTCGAGGAGGGCACGCTCAAGATGGTCTGGACGATGCGCCGGATGTTGTCGGCGGTCGGGACCAACGAGGGCATCGAGATCCTGCTCAACCGGCTCTCGAAGACCCAGTCCAACGCCGAGTTCCTGGCGTCGCTGACCAAGAACCTCGAGGCCTAGGGCGCCTCTCCGCCCTTGGTGCGACGGCGCACCGGCGTGGCGTTCACGCCACGGAAATGTAGGTTCGGCCCGGCTTTCGTTTGCCACGGTTGTTACACAAGTGGTACCTTCCCGGCGATGTCGTAGGTCCGGCACTGGTCGGACGCGGCCGCGAACGAGAACCCCCAGCCTCGATACCGCGACCCCGGACGGGCCCCTAGCCCCCCAAACCACGCGCACCCACCCACGCGCCCGGGCTCGTCCTCACGTCAGGAGACCGTATTGCTCAATGCGTCGGTCGGCGTCCAGCGCGTCCTTGGCCGCGTGCGCCGTACCTCGATCGACTCGATCATCGCGATGCCCCGCCCGATCCGGAAGCGGTCGAGCGCGGGCGCTGATCGAACCCAGCGCGGCTACGTCCTGACGTCCCGGCATATCTACCCGCTTCCTCGACTGCGTCGCCGCCGGTTGACGCTGCTGCCCGCCCTGGCGCTGCATCGTCCTCAGCTGTCGACGCATCGTCCGTCGCTCCGCTTGCGGCGGTACTCCACCCGCGAGATCTCGTGGATGCTGACGCCACTCGTGCGCCGGTCCGTCGCGGGTATCGGTCACGAGCGCGTGGTCGCGATCGCCGCGGCCGGGATCCTGTTGTCCGCTTCGTTCCTGAGCGTGACTCCCGGTGGCCCGCGAGGCGACATCGGCGGACCGACCGGGGATGGCCCCGGCCCTCGTTTGGCGATCGCCGGGACCTCGAACGACGAGGACACCGGCTCGATCGTCGAGGATTACGTGAACACCGGCGATCCGTCTGGCGCCGCCACGGAAGGCGATGGGCAGGCCGACACAGCGTCGATGACCGAGGGGTATCTCGGGTCCGGCCTCGACGGCATGAATCGGTTCGAGGAAGCGGTCGCCCTTGGTGGCGCTTCAGCACACATCCACGGTCCGTTCCTCGAGGATGGGACTCTGCTCAAGCCGGTCGCGGTCGATACCTCGGTACCGGACGGCAGCGACCTGCTTCGGACGTACAAGGTCAAGTCGGGCGACACGCTCGCGACCATCGCCAACAAGTTCGACATCTCGATGATGACCCTGTGGTGGGCCAACAAGCTCAAGTCCAAGAACGAGCTTCACATCGGTCAGCAGCTTCGGATCCCGCCGGTCAGCGGCGTCGTCGTCGAAGTCACCCCGACCGACACCCTCACGAGTCTCGCCGCCCAGTACAAGGTCGACGAGAACGACATCCTCACGACGAACGGCCTCGACGATCGGAACCTCGTCGTCGGGCAGGTGCTCATGCTGCCGGGTGCCCTCGGGTCGGAGATCCGGGTATCGACGCCCAAGCGCACCACGACGCCGAAGAGCCTGGTCACGCGGCCGACGGTCCACCGCTCGAACGGCGGCGGTGGCCGTCCTGTGCCGCCGCCCTCGCACTACAGCGGCGGCCGGATGCTGTGGCCGACCACGAGCCACCACATCAGCCAGTACTTCCATTACGGCCACTACGCCATCGATATCGACGGCTCCACCGGCGACCCGATCTGGGCCGCGGCCTCCGGCACCGTCATCTTCGCCGGCTGGAAGAACAATGGCGGCGGCTACCAGGTCTGGATCGCCCACGGCTCGAACGTCTACACCACGTACAACCACATGTCGTCGGTGTCGGTCGGGCGTGGCCAGACCGTCGGGCGCGGCCAGCGTGTCGGGCGGATGGGCGCCACGGGCTTCGCGACCGGATCCCACCTCCACTTCGAGGTCTGGCGAGGTCCCGTCTGGAACGGCGGCACGCGCGTCAACCCGCTCGGGTACCTCTAGTCAAGGACTGATCCAGCTTCGGGAGGCCGCCTCCCGGCGCGCCCTGGACCCCGTGCGAGAATTGGCCCGATGTTCCTCGACCGCGTGAAGATCTGGGTCCGCGCCGGCGATGGTGGCGACGGGGCCGCGACCTTCCGCAAGGAGGCACACGTGCCGCGCGGCGGACCCGACGGCGGCGATGGCGGACGTGGCGGCTCGGTCTACCTCAACGTCGATCCCGGGCAGACGACGCTCCGCGACTTCCAGTACAAGCACCATTTCAAGGCGTCGCCCGGTGGGCGTGGCGAGCGCGCGCGTCGGCACGGCAAGGCCGGCGACGACCTGATCCTCGATGTGCCACCGGGAACCGCCATCCTCGACGATGCCACGGGAGCGCTTCTCGCCGACCTTGTCGCCACCGGTCAGCGAGCGATGGTCGCGCGAGGTGGCCGAGGCGGTCTCGGCAACACGCATTTCAAGACCGCGACGCACCAGGCGCCGCGCCACGCGCAGAAGGGTGAACCCGGCGAAGAGCACTGGCTCCGGCTCGAGCTGCGGCTGATCGCCGACATCGGGTTGGTCGGGCTGCCGAACGCCGGGAAGTCGACGTTGCTCGCAGCCGTCACGGCGGCCCAGCCGAAGATCGCCGACTACCCGTTCACGACCCTGGAACCGAACCTCGGCGTGATGGACCTCGAGGACGAACGGCGTCCGACGATCGCCGACGTGCCCGGGCTCATCGAGGGCGCCTCGAGCGGCGCCGGGCTCGGACACGCGTTCCTCCGCCACGTCGAACGGACCCGCGTCCTGGTCCATGTCGTCGACGGTGCGTCGCGAGATCCCGGCTGGGACCATGACGTGATCCGCGAGGAGCTTCGAGCCCATGACCCGGCGCTCCTCGACAAGCCGATGCTCGTCGCGTTCAACAAGCTGGACCTTCCCGCGGCCCGCGACGCGTGGCCGGCCTTCCAGAAGGCGCGGCGCGCCGAGGGGACGGAGGTCGTGGGGATCGCCGCGACCACAGGGGAGGGGCTGGACGCGTTCCGTGTCGACGTCGCCGGGTTGCTGCCGGACGCCGAAGCCCTCGAGGCGCCTCCGGAACCCGCGGGCGTCGTCGTCCACCGCATCGAGTCGATGCCGGACGGGTTCGTCGTCGAACGCGACGGCGACGGCGCGTTTCGCGTCCGCGGCAAGCGCATCGAGCGGATCGCGTCGCAGACCGATTTCGACATCGAGGAGTCGGCCGAACGGTTCCAGCGCGACCTGGAGCGGATGGGCATCGACGCGGAGCTGCGACGGGCCGGTATCACCTCCGGCGACCTGGTGCGGATCGGCGGGTCCGAGCTCGAGTGGGAACCGAATCCGTGGGACGACGCGTGACCGACGACCGGCTGACCGGCGCGACCGGGGTCTTCGGCGGGACGTTCGATCCGATCCACCTCGCCCATCTCGCCGTCGCCGAGGCGGCCCGCGACGCGTTCGGGCTGCGGCGCGTCTTGTTCATCCCGGCCGCGCAGCCTCCGCACAAGCCCGGCCGCGACATCTCGCCCGTCGAGGACCGGCTCGCGATGGTCGAAGCGGCCGTCGAGGGCAACCCCGCGTTCGAGATCAGTCGTTTGGAGATCGAGCGGTCGGGGCCGTCGTACACGGTCGACACGCTCACAGCGCTCTGCGAAGCGGCGCCGGGCGATCGATTGGCCCTGATCCTGTCGGCCGAGTCGTACAGCGAGTTCGAGTCGTGGCATGAGCCGCGGCGCATCCTGGACCTCGCTGCGCTCGTCGTTGCGCCCCGGGTCGGCTACGCGGATGCCGACCCGGACCTCATCGCGCGTCAGTTCCCCGAAGCGCGGGTCACGGTCGCCTTCATGGACGGCCCACGGATCCGCCTCTCGGCGTCGGAGATCCGGCAGCGGGCGGCCGACGGTCGGTCCGTCCGCTACCTCGTGCCGGATGCGGTCGCGGCATATATCGGCGACCATGACCTGTACCAGCACCACCGGAGGGACCATCGATCGTGACCGACCCCGCGCTCCCGGATCCCGTCGCCCCGAAGGCGGACGGGCTCCCGAGGCGAACCAGGAAGGCAGCCGCCAAGGGCGCCGAACGTGAGCCGCTCGATCTCGCGCGGCGCATCGTCGAGCTTGCCGAGGACAAGAAGGCAGCCGACATGGTCCTCCTCGAGCTCGCGCCGCTGACAACGCTCGCCGACTACTTCGTCATCGCGTCAGGCGGGTCGGAACGACAGCTCGACGCGATCGCCGACGGCATCGTCGAGGGCCTCCGGGACGAGAAGGTCCGGCCGATCGGGCGTGAGGGCACCGCCGCGTCGCACTGGGTGCTGCTCGACTACGGGTCGGTCATCGTCCACATCTTCACGCCGCCCGAGCGCGACTATTACGGTCTCGAGAAGCACTGGTCCGAGGCCAAGACGATCCTCCGGGTCCAGTAGCGCGCGGAGCCCAAACGCGCGCTCGGTAGTTCGTCGCCCACTCACCGGTACCAACGTCTCGGGTACTGACGGGTCATGGGGACGTGCGTGGTCGTGATGCCAGCATCGGGCCATGTCTTCCCGCGATCGATGCCCCGCATGTGGTCACCGGCTCATCACGACCCGGTTCGACACGACGTTCCGGCTGCCTGACCGGAGCGAGCGGCTGTGCTTCGGTATCCCGGGCGGGCTCTGCGAGGACTGCTCGCAGCTCTATATCGATCCTGACCTCATCGAGTTGCTCGATCTCGCCGAAGGCCGATGCGTCTTTGCGATCGAAAGTGACCTCGTGGTCCAGGAGCAGGCCTGGTCGTCCGCCGACTGACGGCCTGAGCGTCGGTCGGTCCCGGGGTCAGACGGGACCGTTCCGGCCGCTCCTCGATCCTCACGCGGATGGGTGCTGCCCCGGCGTGACGTGATCGCGGATCCATAGCAGGAACGCCAACCGGCGTTGCGCCGTGTCCGCCTCGTAGCCCGCGACGTTCTTCACCATCGCGTCGAGCGTCACGAGACCTTCGAGCGCGGCAGTGAGGTCGCGGATGTTCCAGGCGCGTGCCTGGCTCGCCAGCGTCCTGGCCCGGAACTCGCTGTTGATGCCCATGGCCCGAGCCGCCTCGGGAAGGTTGAGCCCCCCGCTCAGCCGGTCGCCGATCTCGAGCAGTTCGACGATCCGCCGGTGGAGGACCGCAAGGATCACCGGCTCAGGTGTCGAGTCGAGGAGACGATCGAGCGTCGCGGTCGCGACGTCGGCCTTCCGCTCGCCGACGGCGTCGCTGAGCGCCCAGACCGAGGCAGGCGTCGTCTCGGCCACGAGTGCGCGCACGTCCTCGGGCGTCACCGGTCCTTCGTCGATCGCATGGCGAAGCTCGAGCTTGTCGAGCTCGCCGGAGGCGGTTCGGCTCAAGTACCGCCGATCGACGTCTCCCTCCGTCACCCGGGCGCCGAGTCGGTCCGCCAGCTCACGCGCAGCCCCGCCGGCCAGGACCAGGCCGCGGTCGCGGGCTTCATCCGTGATCCACGCGGCGAGGGCCGTCGGCCGCGGCGCCATCGCCGACGCGATCGTCCCGCCGCCCGCCTTGATCGGGTCCGCCAATCGCCGGATCCCGGGCCCCTTGGCATTGGACCGTGCCGCTTCGACGACGGCGAGCGCGTGACCGGGTGCCATGAGCCCGATCGTCTCCACGACCCGATCGCGCGTGTCATTCCGCTTGACGAGGGCGCCAGGGTTCGCGACGACCGCCAATGTGCCGCCGCCGAACATCGAGGGTGTGGCGAGCCGTTCGTATAGCTGGGCGGCATCGGTCGCAGCCGAGTTTGGGTCCGCGCGCAGGTCCCACCTTTCGAGCGGCGACCCGAGCTCCTCGCCGAGCCTTGCCGCGAAGCGCGTCACGAGCCGTTCCGCCAGGAGCTCGTCGTCGCCCCAGATGTAGAGCAGCGGCGCGATCACGCTGCGAAGCTGTCACGCCGCGAGTCTTCGGCGTTCGTCTGTGGCAGCCACGATGGAGCAGCGATCGGGAAGGATCGGGGCGTCATCCGGCCGATGGTAGCCGAGCGTCGGCAGCGGTCCGGCGGCCACCAGCGGGGGAACCGGCTGCACGGCGCGGACGAACGGCTGCATCGGCACGTCGCACAGGAACGAGCGGCGGGCGGCAACCGAGACCGCCGTCGTTTTCGTGATCACCGCCTGGCTCCGGCGCGGCGTCGCGCGCACCCCCATACCGACCGAGTCGAACGTGACGCTGACGGTGCCGTCCCGATCGGTCCGGTACACGCGAGCGCCAGCGGCTGCCAGGCGCTCGAGCGTCGACCGCGCGGGGTGCCCGTAAGGATTGCCCGCTCCCGCTGAGGCGACCGCCACACGTGGGCGCACGGTCGAGACGAACGCCTGCGTGGTCGCGGTCCGGCTGCCGTGATGCGCGACCTTGAGGAAGTCGACGGTCGGCAGACCCTCGGCGAGGAGACTCGGATCGATCTCCTGCTCGACGTCACCGGCGAGAAGGAACCGGCGAGCGCCGACCGTCCCCAAGAGGACGACGGACACGTTGTTGATCCCCGTTCCTGTATCCGGCGGCTCGGCCGGCACCTGGCCGCGGATCGGCCACAGGACGCGAAGGCCGATCTCGTCGACCGCGAGGTGGTCGCCGGCGGCGATCGAAAGACGGGGATGGCTTCCAGCTCCGCCGACCCGTTGCAGCCAGGCCGCATACCCGGGTCCCGGACCGCGCATCCCGGGCTCGAAGACGCGGGCGACGGCGTATCGATCGAGGAGCAACGCGAGACCGGCGACATGATCTTCGTGCGGATGGCTCAGGATCAACGCGTCGATACGCCGGTCCCATGGCGGGATGCGCTTGTCCAGCTCGACGATCAGGCGGTCGGGATCCGGGCCGCCGTCGACAAGCAGCCGACCGCCACGCGAGCCTTCGACCAGGATCGCGTCGCCCTGGCCGACGTCCAGCACCGTCACGCGCGCGACGCCGTCTGACCGCGTGACCACGACCGCACCCGCGATGGTCCCTGTGATGACCAGAGCCGTCGCCGCCAGCCGCGGCCAGCGCGATGGCGAGGCCGACCCACCATGCTGGCCTCGTGTCTCCACGTCCGAGGCGGACGGTCGCGGCGTCAGATAGAGCGGGCGGCGACGCAGCCAAGCGAGGACCACCCCGGTCAGGACGAGGGAAACCAGCCCGACGATCGGCCCGATCGGCGGGTCGAGCGTCACGCTTGCCAAGGGCACGGCCGCGGCGACATCGACGATGCCGATGATCATCCGCAGCGCGACCCAGCCCGGCGCCGCCAGGACCGCGCCGATCGCGCTTGGCGCTCCCGCCGCGACGAGCGCGCCGCCGAGCAACGCAACGATCCCGGCGGCCATCGCTGGCGCCACGAGCGGTACGACGAAGAGATTCACGACCGGGGCGATCAACGCCAGCCGGCCGAACGAGGCAAGAACGACCGGCAAGGTCGCGGCCTGGGCAGCCATGGAGACGCCGAGGCTCTCGCTCAGCCAGCGCGGCAGGCGGCCTCCGCTCCACCGATCCAGACGGTCGGTCAGTGGGGTCGCCCAGGCGATCAGCCCAGCAGTCGCGAGCGTCGACAGCTGGAAGCCCGCATCCCCAATGAGTCGTGGGTCGGCGAGGAGGAGCAGCGCGACGGCCCAGCCGAGCGCGGCCGCCGCTCGGCCTGCTCGACCGGTCTCGCGGGCCAGCAGCACGACGCCGGCCATGACGCCTGCCCGAAGCACCGACGCGGAGGCACCTGCGAACAGGATGTAGGCAAGGATGGCGACGGCCGTGACGATCGCTCGTCGCCGACGGCCGACTCGGCCTGCGACGGCTGCGATCGCCGCTGCGACGATGGCGATGTTCCAGCCGGAGATCGCGACGACGTGGCTTACGCCGGCGGTCGTGAAGGCGGCCGCGACGGTCCGATCGACCCGGTCGCGCAGACCGATGAGGATCCCGGCCGCCAGCCCCGCCTCTGGCTCCGGGAGGACCCGCGTCAGGAGATCGCCGGCCTCGCGCCGAAGCGACTCGAGCGTCGCTGCTGGGTCGACCGGACGGTCGAGGAGCCCAAGCGTCCGTGCGTCCAGCGTTCCCCACGCTCCGATCCGAGCGAGGTAGTCGCCGTACGGCCCATCAGACCGGGCCCGCACCCGGCCATCGACCTCGACACGGTCCCCGGGTTCGACGGCCGGGTAGCGCGGGATGGTCGCCGCGAGACGGAATCCGGCGGGGCCCTCGTCGAGCGTCCGGAGTGTCGCGACTTGCTGACCCTCGCGCGGCGACCCGATCGACTCGACGACCATCCTCCATGGTCCATCGGCCGGCGCACCGGCCAGCCCGGACGCGACGGGGAGCGAGACACCCCGGATCACGATCACGGCGGCGCCGAGGGCCAGGCCGAGGAAGGCGATCCGCCGTCGATCGACGATCGCGCCGAGCAGGAGAGCCAGGGCCACACCGGCCACGACGAGCGCAACAAGTCGTCGATCCGCAGCGACGATGGCGATCGACGCGACCGCCGCGCCCGTTGCGATCCAGCCGGCGCGTGGCACGTCAGCCGACGGTGATGAGCGGACGGAGCTTCTCGAAGGTCTTCTCGCCGAGGACGCCCCGTGACCGGAGCTCATCGACGGTCGCGAACGGAGCCTCCTCGCGGGCCGCGATGATCTTCTGCGCGGTCGCCGGCCCGACGCCCGGCAGCTCCTCGAGCTGGGCTTGCGTGGCCGAGTTGAGATCGACGGGGGCCGCGCCGCCTTGCTCGCTCCCTGGCGTCATGGCGCCGCCGCTCGGTCGGATCGCCGGGTCGTCGCGGGACGGTACCCGGATGTGCTCTCCGTCTTTGACGGGAGCAGCGAGATTCAGCTCCTGTTCGGCACGAACCGTGTCGACGCGAGGGCTGTAGCCGCCGGCGCGCTCGACCAGATCCCCGACCCGCGAACCCGCCGGCGATCGATAGACGCCGGGTGCTTGGACCGCACCGACGATCTCGACGACGACCTCGCCACCGGAGGACGCGGCCGCCACGCCAGGATCCGCCTGACGTTGGTCGCCGGACGCCTCGGCACCCGGTAGCGGAGACCCACCCTCGACGCGGACGTCGCCGCCGCCCCCGCTGACGGCGACGACGACGGCTATCGCCGCGCACGCGATGGCGCCGACGACACCCGCGACGACCTTGATCGGGACCGACGACCCGACCCTGGCCGGCGCCATGGTCGTGGGACGAGCTGCATCGTCGACAGGAGGCGTCTCAAGGACGCGCCACGGCGGGGTCGAGCTCGGCTCCAACGTTCGCGCTCCGCGGCGGGCGGTGGGCGGGTCTCGGCATCACGACGCCCGCCGGCGTCGGGGGCACTTCCGGCGTCGACGGGCGTCTCTCCGGACCCTAGCAGGGCCCGCTTATCTGGCGATTAGCTGCGAGTTCGCATCGGCGGCGGCGGGCCCGGTATGGTGAGTCGCGTGCTGCTGTGTTGCCGATCATCCGTGATGGCTCAAGCCTGACCGCCAACTCTGGAGCGTCGAGAAGTGCTTGCGGCGCACGACGGCTCCGGCGGAGACTATCGGCGTGATCCCCGAGACCCATTACGCGAAGACGGTGGACGGCGTCCACATCGCGTACCAGGTATTGGGGTCCGGTCCTATGGACCTGGTGTTCATGCCGGGATTCGTGACGAATCTCGAGGCAGTCTGGCAGTGGCCGGTCGCCGCCGCCTATCTCCGGCGGCTTGCCACGTTCTCGCGCGTCCTCATCTTTGATCGTCGCGGAACCGGACTGTCAGACCATCTCGTGCAGGGCGAGTACCAATTGACGGTAGAGGCCCGGGTAGACGATCTCCGCGCTGTGATGGACGACGCCAGCTCTCGAAGCAGCGTGCTCTTCGGCGCGCAGGACGGCACCGCCGTGTGCGCACTGTTCGGCGCGACCTACCCCGACCGTGTGATCGGGCTTGTCGCATACGCGTCGTCCGCTCGCGGGCTCTGGGCAGCCGACTATCCGTGGGCCTGGTCCGAGGAAGGCTGGGCCGAGTACCTGGAGCGGGTAGACCGAGGATGGGGGACCTACGCGTTCGCGGAGGAAGAGGCTCGGATCGCCTGGCCCGATTTCGGCGCGGACCCGGAATGGGTCAACCGGTATGCGCGGTGGATGAGGATGGCCGCCGGCCCGGGAGACGCCGCGGCCATCGAACGTACGTATCGTGACCTCGACATCCGAGACATCCTGCCGCGGATCCAGGCGCCGACTCTGCTGATCCACCGTACCGGGGATGAGATGGAGCCCGTGGAACAGTCGCGGTATATGGCAGGACGAATTCCCGGCGCGCGGCTGGTCGAGCTCCCCGGCCGGAATCATGGATGGGCCGAGCCGAACCAGGACGAGGTGCTCGACGTGGTCGCGCAGTTCCTGACTGAGCTGCGACGGGAGGAGGCGGAGTTCGATCGCGTTCTGGCCACCGTCCTATTCACCGATATCGTCGGGTCGACGGAGCACGCAGCCAAGGTTGGAAACGCAAGGTGGAAGGAGCTTGTCGAGCACCACCACGAGCGCATCCGAGGCCAGTTAGCCCGCTACCGCGGCGTCGAGATCGATACCGCCGGGGACGGCTTCTTCGCCTCGTTTGACGGCCCGGCGCGCGCGATCCGGTGCGCACTCTCGGCTACCCGCGCGGTCAGCAATCTCGGAATCGAAATCCGTGCGGGCATTCACACCGGGGAGTGCGAGGTCATCGACAACAAGGTCGGCGGGATCGCTGTGAACATCGGCGCTCGCGTTGCATCGCTCGCTGGGCCTGGAGAGGTTGTGGTCTCTCAGACCGTAAAGGATCTCGTTGCAGGGTCGGGTCTGCAGTTCGAAGACAGGGGCGAACACGAGCTGAAGGGCGTTCCCGACCGTTGGCGTCTGTTCAGGGTCGTCGAGACATGAGCCAGGGCCGCTTATCTGCCAGTTAGCTGCGACGTTGGCGGGGCCGTGTCGCTGGAGCATCGAGGACGGCCCGCCGCCGGCGTCTCCTACGGGCCGAACTGCGTGGACGCGATGACCCCCTCGAGCTCCGCCACGTCGCTCGCCGTAGCCTTGTAGTCGATACCGATGAAGACCACGAGCTCGCCGTCCTTCTCGAGGACGTACACGATGCCGCGTGCCCCCGGGGACAACCCGGTCATGCCCGCCGGGGTCGAGAAGAGATTGAGCCCGCTGTCGGCGCCTCCCGAGCACGAGGCCAGATCCTTCATGAGATCGACCCGGGTGGCCGGGAGACCGCCGAGCGTGACCTCGCTGATCGTGGCATCCGATCCGACCTGCGCGTCGAGGGCGTCCACGAGACCCCGGACCGTCCCGCCGACCGGCTTGAGCTTCGGGCCCTTGCAAGCGTCAGCGAAGACCTGCGCGTCCGACGGGCCCGGACCCCACCACAGGCCGGCCCCATCGGCACCGATCTTGCGAACGAATGGTGGCTTGCCGATCCAACCGGCGGGCACCTCGATCGATGTCACCAGACCGTCGTACAGGGCATAGCGACCGGGCGCGAGCGGGCCCTTGGTGAGCTGCGGAAAGGCCGGTGTGGCTGTCGGGGTTGGCGTGGGACTGGGTTGCGCGGGACTGGGTTGCCCACCCGACGTTCCGGAGCGTGGCAGGAACTGCATGCCGGCGAGCGCGATCACGACGACGGCCGCAGCGGCGATCGCCAGCTTGGCGACGGAGTTCAGGTCGGTGAACCTCCGCGACGGCAACCAGATCGGCCGCCCCCGCTGTCGGACCGTTCCGATGCCGACCCCGATGGCTCGTCGCGTTGCGGCCGGCAGCGGGACGTTGTTCTCGTCTAGCCATACCGCGAGGAGGTCGTCCGGCGGTCGTGGTGTGTTCATGCCGGCAGCTCCTCGTGGCGTTGAACGGCCTCCGCGGCGAGGATCGCCGCA
>Ga0207675_100005495_pt1 | contig 12133 bp, 10 predicted proteins | sample KBSSwiS42_FD_184305 | JGI IMG/M metagenome (GOLD analysis project Ga0207675, IMG submission 184305) | Switchgrass rhizosphere microbial communities from Kellogg Biological Station, Michigan, USA - KBS Switchgrass S4-2 (SPAdes) (version 2) | ecosystem: Host-associated > Plants > Roots >...
GGCACACCTCACAACCCCAGTTGGGCCGGATCCACCGCAACCGAGTGGAGCCAGTGATCGGTTGAGCCGTCGAGGCAGGCCTCAGCGGGTTACTCCGACTCAAAGTTGCAACTGATCGTCGAACGACGCCAGGCGATTGCTTCCTCGCCCGCGTGCGAGTAACCAGCCGCGCGCTTCACTGGGTCAGGCGCGTGCTGTTACAAAGCCGCGGCGCAGTAACCTGGGTCTCGAGCCGAACTGCTACGGTCTGACGGCCGACTTCCAGGCACGTCGCTTGCTCGCGGCGAGACCTCTTCGGACGTGGGGTGTCCCCGTCCGACGCATCAACAACAACCGTGGCGCCATGAAGAACCCAGTGAACCGACCGACTGCAGCGATCATGCAACTCTTTGCGTGCGTGGCGTTATCCGCGTGCGGGGGAGCCAGCAGCGATGGAGACGAAGCGACCGCCTCCCCGGACGCCGCCGACCGTGTCGAAGCTCAGAGTTTCTGGCGCTATTACGACCGGACTCCGCCGACGGTGAGCATCACCGGACAAAGTGCCATCGACTCATCGTCATCAGTCAGCTTGAATGGGACGGCAGCCGACGACCGAAGACTCTATCGCGTGGGGTGGGTCAATGCGCGCGGCGGCAGCGGCTTTGCGACCTTGTCAGGAACAAGCACCCGAGCCAACTGGGTCGCGTCAGGCATCGCGCTTCAAAGCGGAAGCAACCAGATCACGATCGTCGCCCAGGATCTTGCCGGGAATACGGCGAGCACATCAAGGACCGTCACGCTGGGCACTCCGTCTCCCGCGCCGGCCCCTGCACCGTCTCCCGCGCCGGCCCCTGCACCGTCTCCCGCGCCGGCCCCTGCACCGGCGCCCGCGCCGGCCCCTGCACCGGCGCCCGCTCCAGCACCCGCGCCATCGCCTGCGCCGACGGTGACGCTGTCGGCCAGCCCGAGCAGTGTGGTCAGTGGAGCGACTGCGACGCTGAGTTGGTCAACGACCAATGCGACGGGGTGCACGGCCTCTGGGGGATGGAGTGGAGCGAAGGCGACCTCGGGGTCGAGCGCGACGGCGTCGTTGACGACGACCACCGGCTACACGCTGAGCTGCAGTGGCGCCGGTGGCAGCGCCAGTGCCTCGACCACGGTCACGGTGAACACCGCGGCGCCCTCAGGGGGCACCAGCTACGGGTTGGAATGGCCCGGCACGGGCTCAGTGCGCCGGATGCTGTACTGGTCCAACCCGTTCCCGATCTACGACGCGACCTACATCTTCAAGGTGTACCCGCGCAAGAAGGTGGGCACGCCTTATCCCAACGGCTACTACACCACTTTCTTCTGGGGCAACAACGGCAATTTCTATTGGGACGGTGGCAGCCAGAACACATATTACGGTGCGCATCCCTATCCAACCCCTGCGCCCAATGGTCCGGGTCAGTGGGAGATCTCGGTGGATAGTGGCGACTACGTGACGGGCAGCGAAGTGGCGTGGAACCGCTGGTACACGCAGGCATTTCGAGCGTGGAGAGAGTCTGCCTCGGTGACGCATCACGAGTTTTATTGGGATCTGCCTGACACGAGCAAGGTGATCCGCACGACGGTGACCAACTCCAGCTGGGCCACGCGCAATCCGCCCGCGCCCGCCATCGTGATGGGCCAGGCGCCTGACTGGAACGGCAACTCCTGGGGCGGCTACGCGGGCTGGGAAGAGTTCAACGGTGTCATTCGTGGCATTCAGATTTACTCGGGCCTGCTCTCGGTATCGGACATCCTGTCGGAGATCAACACCCCGAAGTCCACCAGCGCGGGCAACAGCCTGATGTGGTATCTGAACGTGAATCCGCGCCCCAGCGATGTGACGGACAAGAAGGGCGTGGGCACACCTCACAACCCCAGTTGGGCCGGATCCACCGCAACCGAGTGGAGCCAGTAAGGCGGCAAGCGACGGGCGGCGCGCAAACGCGTGCCGTTCGTCTGCAGCTAACCCAGTCACGGACTTCAGTGTCTTGCTTCCTCAAATCGAGGAAGGCGTCGCCACTCAGTCGGGTGCCCACCGCGATTCGCGACCTGTTGTGACGCAATAATGGGCCTCCATCGCGAGCTCGCGCCTCTTCACGCGAGCCAGCGCGGTGGCCCTCCTTCCATTGCGTCAATGCTGTGACTACCGTTGCGGTTGTAGGTCTTGGGTACGTCGGCCTTCCCCTTGCCGTGGAATTCGGCAAGAAGTACCCGACTGTTGGGCTTGACCTTTCCCAGGACAAGGTCGATGCCTACCGGCGCCATCTCGACCCGACCGGTGAGGTGACCACCTCGGAGCTCAAGGCAGCTCGTTTCCTCCAGCCAACCACCGATGCGAGTGCACTGAAGGACGCCGACTTCATCGTCGTCGCCGTGCCAACGCCGGTCGACGAGGCCCACAGTCCCGACTTCTCGCCGCTGGTCGGTGCCAGCGCAGCGGTCGGAAAAAACCTGAAGAAGGGCGCGATCGTCGTCTACGAATCCACGGTGTACCCCGGTGCCACAGAGGAAGTCTGCATCCCGCTGCTCGAGAAGCACTCGGGCCTCAAATGGCAGAAGGATTTCTTCGTGGGCTATTCGCCCGAGCGCATCAACCCGGGCGACAAGCAGCACACGCTGACCAAGATCACCAAGGTGGTATCCGGCGACACGGCGGCGACGCTGGAGAAGGTGGCCGAGGTCTACGGCAGCATCATCACCGCCGGCGTGCACAAAGCGTCAAGCATCAAAGTCGCCGAGGCCGCCAAGGTGATCGAGAACACGCAGCGCGATCTCAACATCGCGCTGGTCAACGAGTTGTCGCTGATCTTCCATCGCATTGGCATCGACACACTCGAGGTGCTGCAGGCGGCGGGCACCAAGTGGAACTTCCTGCCGTTCCGTCCAGGCCTGGTCGGCGGCCACTGCATCGGCGTCGACCCGTACTACCTGACGCACAAGGCCGAGACCCTGGGCTATCACCCGCAGGTCATCCTCGCAGGCCGGCGCATCAACGACGGCATGGGCAAGTACATCGCCGAGCAGACCATCAAGCAGATGATCCAGGCCGGCTTCTCGATCAAGGGCGCGCACATCATCGTGCTCGGGCTGACCTTCAAGGAGAACTGCCCGGACTTGCGCAATTCCAAGGTGATCGACGTGATCCGCGAGCTTGAGAGCTACGGCGCAACCGTGCACGTGCACGACCCGGTGGCGGAGAACGCCGAAGCCGAGCACGAGTACGGCGTCCGGCTGGTACCGTGGGAGCATTTGCCCAAGGCCAACGCCATCGTCGCCGCGGTCGCCCACAAGGAGTTTGCCGAGCACTCGCTCGATCAAATGCTCGGCAAGCTGGCCACCGGCGGCGTGTATGTCGATGTCAAGTGCACGGCCGACCTGCACGCCTTGCGGGCGCGCGGCGTGAACGTCTGGCGCCTCTGAGGAGCGGCCTTCGCGCATGCAGCAGGCGCTTGTCGATACGCTGACGTCACGGCCGCGCCGCTGGTTGCTCACCGGCAGCGCCGGCTTCATCGGCTCCCATTTGCTAGAAGCGCTGTTGCGCGTCGATCAGCCGGTGGTGAGCCTCGACAACTTCGCCACCGGCCACTGGCGCAATCTCGAGCAGGTGCGGGCCGCCGTCGGTGAGGAAGCCTGGTCGCGCCATCGCTTCATCGAGGGCGACATCGCCGACCCCGAGGTGTGCCGGCGTGCCTGCGACGGTGCTGAGCTGGTGCTCCATCAAGCTGCACTCGGTTCGGTGCCGCGATCGATCAATGACCCGCTGAATACACACCGGGCCAACGCGACCGGCTTCCTCAACATGCTGGTCGCGTCCAAGGATGCAGGCGTGAGCCGCTTCGTCTATGCGGCGTCGAGCTCGACCTATGGCGACTCGCCGGCGTTGCCCAAGGTCGAGGACGTCATCGGTCGTCCACTGTCGCCCTACGCGGTCACCAAATACCTGAACGAGCTGTATGCCGATGTGTTCGGCCGCTGTTATGGGCTGGCCACGATCGGCCTGCGCTACTTCAACGTGTTTGGCGCGCGCCAGGATCCTGCGGGGGCTTACGCGGCCGTGATCCCGCGCTGGGTCGCGGCGATGCTTGCGGGCGAGCCCTGCGCGATCAACGGCGATGGCGAGACTTCGCGCGATTTCTGCTACGTGGCCAACGCGGTGCAAGCCAATCTGCGCGCCGCGCTGACCGACGACGCGCGCGCGATCGGGCAGGTGTACAACGTGGCCGCTGGCCAGCGCACCAGCTTGCTCGAGTTGCATGGACTACTGGCGTCCTGCGTGAGCGATCGCCAGCCGGGGCTGTCGGTGGCGCCGCCGAGCTTTGCGCCGTTCCGCGCCGGCGACGTGCGCCATTCGCTGGCCGACATCTCCAAAGCGCGCACCTTGCTCGGTTACGCACCGAGCCACGACGTGCGTGCCGGGCTGCGCGAAGCCGTCGGCTGGTACGTCGATCACCTGGCTCGCTGAGCGTCGCGCAGCCGCCGTCACAGGCGCAGCGCTCAGCGCTCTCACGCAGGGGTCAGCGCCGCGTCAGCGCACGCGCCCGTACGTGTCCTCCAGCCGCACGATGTCGTCCTCGCCGAGGTACGACCCCGACTGCACCTCGATGATCTCCAGCGGTACCTTGCCGGGATTGGCCAGGCGATGCACCTCCCCCAGCGGGATGTAGGTGCTCTGGTTCTCGCTGAGCATCAGCTTCTTGTCGCCGCAGGTGACCTCGGCGGTGCCCTGGACGACCACCCAGTGCTCGGCGCGATGGTGATGCATCTGCAGGCTCAGTGACGCGCCGGGCTTGACCATGATGCGCTTGACCTGGAAGCGCGGTCCGGCGTCGATGCTGTCGTACCAGCCCCAGGGGCGGTGCACCTTGCGATGCAGGTTCTTCTCCTCGCGGCCGGCGCTTTCCAGCCGCGCCACCACGCGCTTGACGTCCTGGCTGCGCTGCTGGGTGCTGACCATCACCGCGTCCGGCGTCTCGACGATCACCAGGTCCTGCAGCCCCACTGCGGCCACCAGCCGACTGCCGGCGTGCACCAGCGTGTCGCGGCAGTCTTCGAGCACCACGTCGCCGAGCGAGGCGTTGCCCGCGCTGTCCTTGGGCAGCACCTGCCACACCGCGTCCCAGGCGCCGAGGTCGTTCCAGCCGGCAGCCATCGGCACCACTTGCATGGGCAACTCGGACTTCGGAATCTTTTCCATCACGGCGTAGTCGATCGACTCGGACGGCACCGCCTCGAACGCTGTTCGCTCTGGGCGGATGAATGCGGCATCGCGCGCACGGCCCTGCCAGGCTTTCTGCGTGGCGGCTGCGATGTCGGGCCGGAACCGCTCCAGCGCAGCCATCCACATCGACGCCTTCAGCACGAAGATGCCGCCGTTCCACAGGTAGCTGCCATCGCGCAGGTAGCGCTCGGCCGTGGCCAGGTCGGGTTTCTCGACAAAGCCTTGTACGCGCGAGGCGCTGCCCGGTGTGTCGGCGCGGATGTAGCCATAGCCGGTCTCGGGCCGCGTTGGCACGATGCCGAGGGTGACGATGGCCCCGGCCGCGGCCAGGTTGGCGGCGCTGCGCATCGCGCTCACGAACGCAGCCGCGTCGGTGACGGTCTGGTCGGCCGGCGTCACCGCCAGCACCGGGTCGGCGCCCCCTTCGAGCGCAGCCAGCGCCGCCAAAGTCAGCGCCGGTGCGGTGTTGCGGCCCACCGGCTCGAGCAGCAGGGCCTGCGGCGCCACGTTCAGCTCGCGCAACTGTTCGAGCAGAAGAAAGCGGTGCTCGTCGTTGCCCACCACCAGTGGGGCTGCGGCCGCGATGCCGTGGCCGTCGAGCGCAGCCAGCCGCTCGACGGCCTGCTGGAACAGGCTGGACTTGCCATCGAGCGCGAGAAACTGCTTGGGAAAGCCGCTGCGCGACAGCGGCCACAAGCGCGTGCCGCTGCCGCCGGCCATGATCACCGGTTGGAGTTGAATCGTCATTTGTTGTGGATGGGCCGCCCGTGCCGGCGCCTGGTCAATTGGAGTAGCCCTGCGGATTGTCGCGCTGCCAGGCCCAGGCATGGATGCACATGTCTTGGAGGGTGCGGCGCGCGCGCCAGCCGAGCAATCGATGGGCCAGCGTGGCATCGGCATAGCATGCCGCCACGTCGCCAGGGCGCCGCGCCTGCACCTGGTAAGGGACCGGACGGCCGCTCGCGGCCTCGAACGCGCGCACCACCTCCAGCACGCTGCTGCCCTGGCCGGTGCCCAGGTTCACCGTGTGCGAGCTGCCGCCAGCCAGCAAGTGCCGCAACGCGGCGACATGACCCTCCGCCAGGTCCAGCACGTGGATGTAGTCGCGCACCCCGGTGCCGTCTGGCGTGTCGTAGTCGTCGCCGAACACGCGCAGATAGGGCAACGCGCCCACCGCCACCTGCTGCACGTAGGGCATCAGGTTGTTCGGCACGCCGCCCGGGTGCTCGCCGATGCGGCCGCTCGGATGCGCGCCCACCGGATTGAAGTAGCGCAGGCAGCTGATGCGCCATTGCGGGGTACAACGCTCCAGCTCGCGCAGCAGCTGCTCGCCGATCAGCTTGGTGGTGCCGTACGGATTGGTCGTCGCCAGCGGCGCGTCTTCGGTGATCGGCAAGCGCTCCGGATGGCCGTACACGGTGGCCGACGAACTGTAGACCAAAGTCTCGATGCCGCGCGCTTGCATCGTGAGCGCCACCGCGATCAGTCCGCCCAGGTTGTTGCGGTAGTACTGGAGCGGCTTCTGCACCGACTCGCCCACCGCCTTGTGGGCCGCGAAGTGCACCACCGCGTCGATCGCGTGGCGCTCGAACACACCGTGCAGCGCCGCCTCGTCGCACACGTCGACGCGTTCGAACACCGGCTGCCTCCCAGCGAGCTCGGCCAGCCGCTCGAGCACGCGCGGCGAGCTGTTGGCGAAGTTGTCGACGCCCACCACGTCGAAGCCGGCTTCCTGCAGCGCCAGCCAGGTGTGCGAGCCGATGTAGCCGGTGGCGCCGGTCAAAAGGATGCGAGGCACGGGCCGATCTTATCGGGCGTGTCGCGAGGGACGCCCCCCTACAATCAGCGGGCCATGCTGCACCCCCTGCAAGCGCTGCTGGTTCCGGCCGTTTTCGAGCGTCTCGTGCTGGTGGTCAACCACGTGGTGGGCGCCGAGCCGGTGGCGCTGGCGCGGCTGGTACCGCACCGCGGCCGCGCGATCGCGCTGGAGCTGCAGCAGTGGCCGGCGTGGCTGCCGAGCCCGCCGCAACTCAAGCTGCGCATCACGCCTGCGGGCCTGTTCGAATGGTGCGGGCTCGACGACACCGCCCCACCCGATCTGTCGGTGCAGGTGCAGGCGGCCCAGCCGGCGATGCTGTTCGCGCGCGCGCTGTGGGGTGAGGCGCCGCCGCTGCAGGTGTCTGGCCACGCCGCGCTGGCCACCGACATCCAGTGGCTGGTCGACAACCTGCGCTGGGACGTCGAGGGCGACCTCGAGCGGCTGTTCGGACCGCTGGTCGCGCACCAGCTGGCGCGGCTTGGCTCGGCGCTGGCCAAAGGCCTGCGCGGCCTGGCTGGCGCGCCGTGGTTGCAGCCGCGCGCCGACGCCGATGCGCGCGGCAGCAGCCCGCGGCCATGAGGCGGCTGGCTCGCCTGCTGTTCATCGCCTTCACGCTGCTGCGATTCGGCGTCGACGAGGTTGCGCTGTCGGGTTTCCGGCAGCGCTGGGTGCGCGCGCTGGCGCGCGTGGTCACGGTGGGCCGGCGCTTCGACGAGCCCCGCGGGGCTCGTCTGCGCCAGGCGTTCGAGCGGCTGGGGCCGATCTTCGTCAAATTCGGTCAGGTGCTGTCGACGCGTCGCGACATGCTGCCGCCCGACGTGGCCGAGGAACTCGCCAAGCTGCAGGACCGCGTGCCACCGTTTCCCGGCGAGCAGGCGGCGTTGATCGTCGAGCGCGCGTTCGGTGCGCCGATCGATGCGCTGTTCACCAGCTTCGACACGAAACCGGTGGCGAGCGCCTCGATCGCGCAGGTGCATTTCGCGGTGCTGCGCAACGGCCGCGAGGTGGCCGTGAAGGTGCTGCGCCCCGGTGTGCTGGCGTCGATCGAGAGTGATCTGTACCTGCTGCACACGCTGGCGCGCTGGGTCGAGCGCGTCTGGTTCGATGCCAAGCGGCTGAAACCGCGCGAGGTGGTGGCCGAGTTCGACACCTACCTGCACGACGAGCTCGATCTGGTGCGCGAGGCCGCCAACGCGGCGCAGCTGCGCCGCAACATGGCCGATCTGCAGCTGATCCTGATCCCCGAGATGGTGTGGGACCTGTGCAAGCACAACGTGATCGTGATGGAGCGCATGAAGGGCGTGCCGATCAGCCAACTCGAGCGACTGCGCCAGTGCGGCATCGACATCAAGAAGCTGGCGCGCGACGGCGTGACGATCTTCTTCACGCAGGTGTTCCGCGACGGCTTCTTCCACGCCGACATGCACCCCGGCAACATCCAGGTCAGCGTCGAGGCGGCCACCCAGGGGCGCTACATCGCGCTCGACTTCGGGATCATCGGCACGCTCACCGAGTTCGACAAGGAATACCTGGCGCAGAACTTTCTGGCGTTCTTCCGGCGCGACTACAAGCGCGTGGCGGAGCTGCACGTCGAAAGCGGGTGGGTGCCGCCCACGACGCGCGTCGACGAGCTGGAGAGCGCGATCCGCGCGGTGTGTGAACCTCACTTCGACAGGCCACTCAAAGACATCTCGCTGGGCCAGGTGCTGATGCGCCTGTTCCAGACCTCGCGTCGCTTCAACGTCGAGATCCAGCCGCAGCTGGTGCTGCTGCAGAAGACGCTGCTCAACGTCGAGGGTCTGGGGCGCCAGCTCGATCCGGACCTCGATCTGTGGAACACCGCCAAGCCGTTTCTCGAGCGCTGGATGAGCAAGCAGGTGGGCTTGCGCGGCCTGCTCGAGCGTCTGCGCAACGAGGCGCCGCGCTACGCGCAGCTGCTGCCCGAGCTGCCGCGGATGGTGCATGCCGCCCTGCAGCGGCGCAGCGAACGCGACCCCGCCGTGCTCGACGCGCTGCTGGCAGAACAGCGCCGCACCAACCGGATGCTGCGCGGCTTGATCTACGGTGGCCTCGGCTTTGTGCTGGGTGTGTTGGCAATGCAACTGATCACGCTCTGGCCACGCTGAAGGCCGTGTCGCGGCAGGCGGCACGGGGATAATCCCCGCGCCAACGTCGAGGAGCACCCGAGGCCATGCTGCTGACCCTGGTCATAGCTTACTTGCTGGTCACCATCGCGATCGGCCTGTGGGCCGCCAAGCGCGTCAAGAACACCGCCGACTTCGCGATCGCGGGCCGGCACCTGCCGCTGGTGATGATCGTGACGACCACGTTCGCCACCTGGTTCGGCTCCGAGACCGTGCTCGGCATCCCGGCCAAGTTCGTGCAGAACGGCTTGAACGGCGTGGTGGAAGACCCGTTCGGCGCCGGCACCTGCCTGATCTTGGTCGGGCTGTTCTTCGCGGGCAAGCTCTACAAGATGACGCTGCTGACGATCAGCGACTACTACCGCGAGCGCTTCGGCCGCACCATCGAGGTGGTGTGCTCGCTGATCATCATCGTGAGCTACCTGGGCTGGGTGTCGGCGCAAGTCACCGCGCTGGGGCTGGTGTTCAACGTGCTGTCCGCCGGCGCGATCAGCCCGCCGCAGGGCATGGTGATCGGCACCATCTCGATCCTGGCCTACACGCTGTTCGGCGGCATGTGGTCGGTGGCGGTCACCGACTTCATCCAGATGATCATCCTGGTGTGCGGCCTGTTCGTCCTGGCGGTGTTCGCCGGCAACCAAGCGGGCGGCGCCGACAAGGTGATCGCGCTGGCGGTCAGCCAGGACATGTTCCGCTTCCTGCCCGAGCCGAGCTTCAAGGAGGTGATGTTCTTCATCGCTGCCGGCATCACGATGATGCTGGGCTCGATCCCGCAGCAGGATGTCTTCCAGCGCGTCATGTCGGCCAACAGCGTGCACGCCGCGACGCGCGGCCCGGTGATCGGCGGCCTGTGCTACATCGTGTTCGCCTTCGTGCCGATGTTCCTGGTGACCAGCGCGCTGATCCTGATGCCCGAGCAGGCCAGCACGTTGATCAAGGAAGACCCGCAGAAGGTGCTGCCGACGCTGGTGCTGGAGAAGATGCCGTTCGTGATGCAGGTGCTGTTCTTCGGCGCGCTGCTGTCGGCGATCAAGTCCACCGCCTCCGCGACGCTGCTGGCGCCGTCGGTGACCTTCGTCGAGAACATCTGGCGCCAGTTTGTGCCGCGCGTCAGCGACAAGAAAGAACTGCGCACGATGCGCATCACGGTGCTCATCTTCTCGGCGTGCGTCTGCGCCTACGCGATCGCGCTGCAGGGCACGTCGATCTACGAGCAGGTGTCCGGCGCCTACCAGGTGACGCTGGTCGGGGCGATCGTGCCGCTCGCCGCCGGCCTGTACTGGAAGCGCGCCACCACCCAAGGCGCGATCTTCTCCATCGTGCTCGGCATCGGCTCGTGGCTGATCTTCCTCTACAGCCCGGCGAAGGAGCAGTTCCCGCCGCAACTGGCCGGCCTGCTGATGGCGATGGTCGGCATGGCGGTGGGATCGCTCGGGCCGCAAGCGCTGCGCAACCGCCACGGCTCACACCACCACATCGTGGGCGTGCACGGTTGAGTTTCGGGCGGCCGCCCATATCTGGCGGCACAGCGCGCGAGTGGTCTGCGGGGCAGGGCGCTCGAGGCGCATCGTTATAATTTCGCGCTTTGCACTGGGGCCCTGGTCATGCCGATCTACGCCTATCGATGCGCGTCGTGCGGCCATGCCAAAGACGTGCTTCAGAAACTGTCCGACGCGCCGCTGACGGTTTGTCCGGCGTGCGGCGCCGCGTCGTTCGCCAAGCAGGTGACCGCGGCCGGGTTCCAACTCAAGGGTTCGGGCTGGTACGCCACCGACTTCAAGGGCAACGGCGCGAAGAAGCCGGCCGACGGCGCCAAGACAGACGACTCGAAGACCGACGGCAAGTCCGACACGAAGACCGACACCAAGACCGACGGCGCCAAGTCGGGCGATTCCGCCGCACCCGCCAAATCCGGCGACGGCGGAACGTCGGGCACGACCTCGGGTGGCGATTCGTCGGGCCCCAAGGCCGCCGGCTGCGGTGGCGCCTGTGCCTGCCACTGACGTCACCGCACGCCACCCCGGATTGCCGGCGTGAGAAAGCACCTGATCACGGGCCTGCTGGTGTGGATGCCGCTGGCCATCACGGTGTGGGTGCTGCTGTGGGTGCTCGGCCTGATGGACGGGCTGTTCTCGTGGCTGCTCAGCCTGTCACAAGCGGTGCTGCCCGCCGGCATGCGCGAGGGCATCGAGATGCTGCGCGGCGTGCCGGGTTTGGGCGTGATCTCGCTGCTGCTGGTGCTGTACCTCACGGGCCTGTTCGTCGCCAACATCTTCGGCCAGTGGTTTGTCGGCCAGTGGGACCGACTGCTGCACAAGATTCCGATCGTCAAATCGATCTACAGCTCGGTCAAGCAAGTCTCGGACACCCTGTTCTCCAGCAGCGGCAATGCGTTTCGCGAAGCGGTGCTGGTGCAGTACCCGCGTGCCGGTTCGTGGACGATCGCCTTCGTCACCGGGCAACCGAGCGGCGAGGTGGCGCGCCACCTCGGCGCGCCGCACGTCAGCGTGTACGTGCCGACCACGCCCAACCCGACCTCGGGCTTCTTCCTGATGATGCCGCGCAGCGAAGTCGTCCCGCTGGCGATGAGCGTCGACGAGGCGCTCAAGTACATCATCTCGATGGGCGTGGTGGCGCCGCCTGCGCCGGCGGCGCCGCGCGCCGCCGTGACGGCGCGAAACTGAAGCGGGCTACTCGCCCGGCGGGCGAGCGGCCCTTGGCAGCCACGTCACACTGCCGCATCCCACAAGCGCCAACAATGGACCCCTCGCGCCGCGGCGCGAACCGACAAGAAGTTCGAGGAGTGTTTCCATGAGAACCACGTATTGCGGTCTCGTCACCGAGAAGCTGATGGGCCAGAGCGTCACGCTGATGGGCTGGGCCCACCGGCGGCGCGACCACGGGGGCGTGATCTTCATCGACCTGCGCGACCGCGAGGGTCTG
>Ga0207675_100005501_pt1 | contig 12120 bp, 10 predicted proteins | sample KBSSwiS42_FD_184305 | JGI IMG/M metagenome (GOLD analysis project Ga0207675, IMG submission 184305) | Switchgrass rhizosphere microbial communities from Kellogg Biological Station, Michigan, USA - KBS Switchgrass S4-2 (SPAdes) (version 2) | ecosystem: Host-associated > Plants > Roots >...
CCGATCAACTTGTATTGCAGGTTGTTGAAGTACGAGAGCTGGGCGCTTCGCGTCACCTGCCACGCCACCTTGCCCGCGGTGGTCCACATCAGGTTGTCGTCGAGCACCTGCGTGCCGTCGGCGTTGTAATTGCCGAGGAGGTACTGATCCAGCCGCTGATCGTGCACCGAGAACGAGAACCACAGCCGGTCGCGCACGATCGGTCCCGCCACCCAGGCGCCGACGTCGAAGATCTTCAGGATGTCCGCGCCGGGCACGATGTTCGGATTCGCCGCCAGCGCGACGGGGGGCACCGCCGCCAGCAGCTGCGCGCGCATCTCGTCCGAATAGTTCGCCGATCCCATGTTGTGGTTCGCGCCGGTGAACATCCCCCCGCCGTGAAACTGATTGGTGCCGGTCCGGGTGACCATGTTGAACAGGAGGCCGCCCTTCGACGAGACCGCGGTGCCGCCGCCGCTCGTCTGGTAGTTGGTTTCCTGGAAGGCGTAGGGATCGAGATACATGACCGCGCCGCTGCCGTTCCCGTCCAGGTTCGAGACGTCCATGCCGTCGATCAGGAATCCGTTCTCGTTGTTGCTGCCATGGACCGTGGCGGTGGATTGCAGGAACGATTCCGATCCGCCCACGTCGACCTTGTTCAGGATCACGCTCGGGATCACCCGCGCGACGCCCCACACGTCGCTTCGGTTCGGCATGCTGTCGAGGACCTCGCGGGACAGCACCGTCTGCTTCAGGGCCGACGTCGTATCGAGCAGCGGCGATTCGCCCTTCACCAGGACGCCTTCCTCGAGCGTGCCGATCTCCATCCTCAGATCGACGCGGGCGGTGGCATCGGCGTTGACGACGACGTTCTCCTGGACGGCGGATCGGAAGCCGGCCAGATCCGCTTTCACCGTATAGACGCCCGGGACGAGCCTGAGGAACTGAAACGTTCCTCGCGCGTCCGTGACGGCTTCCTGATTGCCGCCGATCGATCCCCGTGTATTGGAGAGCGTCGCGGTCACTCCCGGAAGCACCGCGCCAGACGCATCCGTGATCGTGCCGCCGATTGCGCCGACGCCCTGTGCCGACGCCGGCAGCGTCGAGCCGATCCACAGCAGCAGCACCACAATGCCGCATCCGCCGACGTTCCTGGTCATCATGATGAGCCCTTCCTTCATATGCGACACACATGAACGATTGAATGGGCCGAGGGAGAGAATTCAGAATTTGGAATTTGGAATTTGGAATTCGTGGCTACGGCTGGCCGCGCTCCTTCGACCGCCCGGCCCGCAGCACGCCTTCGACCGCGCGGTTGCCCTCGTGGCAGGCGTACTCGTAGATCATGTAGCCGTCCTCCCGTTCGAGAGGAATCGCGACCTTCCACGGCCGCGTGTAGACCTTGGGATCGTCGATCGTGACCTCGTAGCGAATCGTCTGCGCGTCGGCGCGCGTGAAGCGCTCGACGACGTGCAGTTCATCACTCTGCGGGATGCCTTTGATCCGTCCCGCCGCGGCATTGGTGGCGATCCAGCCCTTGCCGTTGTAGTTGGTCACGTCGACGACCAGCGTGTCGCCCTCCCACCGGCCGATCGAATCGCCGTCCCAGAACCGGAGCGTGGACGGGAGATGCGGGCGCCCGCCGATCGGAATGACGCGGGCGGCGTGGATCATCTCGTAGAGGATCACGACGTAGCCGGGCGTCTGCAGGATCTGATAGGCATTGTTGTAACCGGCCGGGAAGAAGCCGCCGGGCACGCCGCGCGTGATGCAGCGGTCCCACGGGCTCATGAACTCGAACGAGTCCGAGTTCTGCGCATCGACCTCGTCGCGAATCTTCTCCGCCTCCGGACGCAGCGGAACGCGGCCGTCCGGCGGATCGACGACCAGCGACGTCTGCCGGCTCGACACCACCTTGGTGCCCGAATCGAACCAGAACTGGTTGTAGCTGCCGACGTCGCCGGGGCGGGCGGCCGAGTCGGCATTGTCGCGCTGCCTGGCCGCCTGGCGTTCGATGTCCGCGGCTTCCTCTTTCGTCAGAAACGGCTTGTCGGCGAGATGCTTTGGCCGCTCGAACGGCGTGATGGTTTCGTTGGTCCAGGTGCCCTGGAGGTCCGGCTCACCCCAGGTGGTTTTTGGAGGCGTCCAGTTGCGGGCGCCGCCATGGGAGGTCTGGGCGAAGAGGGTCCCGGCAGCCGCGACGGCCGAGCCGGCCACGACAAGGAGAACGAAACGGCGCATGGCCCACGCTCCTTTGACTTGCGCCGCCATCATACGTCCGTCGTGGGCCGCTGATGACTGGAGAATCGCGATTTATGGTTCAGGACGGTCGTCGTCCGGTTCGGGCAGCGCCACCGCAGACTCGTTGAGGCGGGGTGAGGGCGTGAGCGGCGCACGCACCGGCGACGTGCCGTCGTCGTCGATGCCCGGATCGGCGCGCACCTCCTGGTATCGATCGAGCTGGTGCGAGTACGTCGCGCGCCCGCGCGTACTGGCGCGCAGGTTGATCGCGTAGCCGAAGAGCTCGGCCAGCGGCACGAACGCGACCACGATCTGCCGGTCGCCGATTGTCTTGCGAGAGTGCATCTGGCCGCGCCGGCCGAAGAGGTCCCTGATCACGTGGGCGATGTGTTCGTGGGGAGTCACCACCTCGACGCGCATCACCGGTTCGAGCAGAACCGGCCCGGCTTTCCTCGCCGCGTCCTGGAACGCCATAGCGCCCGCGTGCCTGAATGCCAGTTCCGACGAGTCGACATCGTGGAACGAGCCGTCGTAGAGCTCGATTCTCACGTCGCGGATCGGATAGCCGGCGAGCACTCCGCGCATGCATGCGTCCTGGATGCCCTCGCGGATCGGCGTGATGAAACGATCCGGAATCGCACTACCGATCAGCTTGTTCTCGAACACGTATCCCGTGCCCGGCTGGCGAGGATACACGTGAATGCGAACGCGGCCGTACTCGCCTCTCCCGGCCGTCTGACCAACGTACCGGCCATCGCCGTCCGCCGCCCGTGAGAGCGCTTCCTTGTAAGCGACCTGCGGCCGGCCCAGGCTTGCCTCGACTTCGAACTCGCGCTTCAGCCGATCGATCACGATCTCGAGCTGCAGTTCACCCGACGTGCCGACCGTCACATCGCCGGCCGGATCGGCGGCCACGGCCAGGGTCGGATCCTCAGCCGTCATCTGACGCAGCCCCTTCTCGAGCTTCTCGCGGTCGCCCTGCGTCTTGGGGTGAATTGCGAGCCACAGCAGGGGCGTTGCGTCCATTTCGTCCAATCGGCTAGGTTACATCAACCGGACCCATGAATAGACGAGGCCGCGCATGGTGGCTGATGGCCGCAGCCTACCTGGCCACCAGCGTGTACTTCACGTTCCCGCTGCTGGCCAGCGGCGCCCGCCTCGGCGTGTCGGATTGGGACGCCATCCTCTTTCACCATGCCTCGGTGATGAAGAGCGTCTACGAGTACGGGCAATGGCCGTTCTGGAATCCGTGGTTCTGCGGCGGCAACGTCCTCTGGCAGAACCCTCAGGTGGCGCTGCTGACACCGGTGTACGCCTTCGCGCTCGTGCTGCCGCTGGCCACGGCGATGAAGCTGAACATCCTGCTGCACTACCTGGTGGGGTTCGCGGGCATGCATCTGCTGTTGACGCGTGTGTTCAGGCTGGCCTTCCTCCCCGCGATCGTCTTTCTGGCGGCGACCTTCACGCTCGCGGGCGGCGCGGCCTTTCATCTCGTCGTCGGCCACGCGACCTTCCTGCCCTACTTCTACCTGCCGTGGATCCTCCTGGCCTTCCTGTCGGCGCTCGGAACCGGCGCGCTGCGCTACGCGGTCGGCGCGGGGGCGGTGCTCGCCCTGTCGATCTACGCCGGGGGCATTCATGTCACGTTCATGGCGGCGGTCGGCCTGGGATGCTTCACGTTGATCTCCGCGCTGCTCGGCCGCGACTGGCGTCCTCTCGCCATGCTGGGCGTCGCCGGACTGTTCGCCCTGCTCTTCGCGGCGCCGAAGCTGGTCCCGATTGCCCGGTTCGTCGCCAACCCGACGCTGGTCGATATCCGATACTTCCCGCCGGGGCCCGATCGCGTGTCAGCCGAAATGCTGCAGCATGCGTTTACCGATCCGGACCAGTATCCGCGCCTCAGATTCGACGGCCAGCTCTATGGCTGGCACGAGTACGGCAACTATCTCGGGCCGCTCGGCCTGCTGATCATCGTCGCCGCGTTCGCATGGATCGCGATCGATCGCCCGTTGCACGCCTCGAACCGGCTCGGGGTCTCGCTGGCGCTGACCACCGCCGTGCTGTTCGCATTGATGCTCGGGGACGGCGGGCCATACGCGCCGTACGTGCTGCTCCGCCGCCTGCCCGTGTTCTCGCAGTTCAGGCTGCCGAGCCGCTACACGCTCGTCTTCACGTGGTTTGCGGTGGCGATGGTCGCGTGGGCCTTCGGCGCCGTCGCGGTTGAACGATCGGACACCGCCAGGATGCGCCGCTTCGCCGCCATCGTCCTGATCGTGGCGGTCGGGGTGCTCGCATACGGGAGCCGGCGTCATTTCGTCGCCTCGTTTCCGCTCGCCCCGCTGAATACGCCCTTCCGGCTGCTCGCCCGGCCCGGGCCACCGCTCATCGATCCGGAGACCGATGGGTTCGGCCCGAACTCGCCGATGCTGCGCGCGATGATGGATCGGAATCAGGCCGTGCTCAAATGCAACGAGCCGCTGCAATTGCCTGGGGCGGTTCAGGTCGGCGCTCCGCTTCTCGAAGAGGGGGACGTGCAGATTTCTGACGTCACGTTCACCCCGAACCGCATCAGGTTTGGTGTGGTGTCGCGCGCCGGCGGCCGCGTGATCCTGAACCAGCGCTACGTGGCCGGCTGGCGGAGCAGCGTCGGGGCGTTCGAGGTCGATCCGCTCACGCAGCTGGCCGCCATCCGCGTGCCGCCCGGAACGGCCACGAAAGTGGAGCTCTCGTTCGTGCCCCGGGGTCTGGTCAGCGGATCGATTCTTCTGCTGATCGGGCTGCTGGCTTCGGCTGCGATCTGGCGGCGGACGCTGCCGCCACGCGCGCCGGCGAATAACGGCCCAGTGCCCGCCGTGCAGCCAGCCTGAGCAGCTCACCGGCCATCGCCACGCCGCTGCGAATCAGCTTCACCGAGGTCTTCGCCGAGCGATAGGTCACGTGCACGGGAACTTCCGACAGCCGCAAGCCGAGCGCGCGGGCGACGAGGAACATCTCGACGTCAATCGCGAAGCCTTCGGTCGTCAGCGACGCACCGATTCGTTCGAGCGCTTCACGCCGAAACCCCTTCAGGCCGCACTGCGTGTCACGCAGCTGAATCTTCAGCAGCGCCCGGACACACGCGTTGAAGCTCCATCCCACGAGATGCCGCCGGTACAGGAATCCGAACAGGCTCACGGGCACCGAGTAACGGGACAGCGCATGCCGGCGGTTGCCGACGGCCATGTCCGCTGCCGCGAGCGCGTCGATCGCTCGTTGTGCGGAGTCACGGTCGTATGCGAGGTCGGAATCCATGAGCAGGACGAGCTCCCCGCTCGCCAGCGGAATCGCCGATCGGATCGCCCTGCCCTTTCCGCCGTTGACCGGCAGCCGGTGCACCCGCACGTTGTCGTGTGACGCCGCAAACGCCCGCCCCTGCTCCGCGGTATCGTCCGAGCTCCCGTCGTCGATGATCAGCACCTCGGCGGCGCTGCCGAACCAGCCGTCGAGCGTCTCGAGCGACCGGACAATCTGAGAGCCCTCGTTGAAACAGGGCAGGACGATGGTGAGACGCGGCCTCGTGCTCATGCGCTCAGGCCACGGCTTCGCAGACCGAGTAGAGCAGCGTGCCGGCATGGCCCAGCTGACGCGCCTCGCGGCCGGTCGCCCATGCGGCGGTGCGTGCCGAGACCATCCCGACGAGCGGCGCGATCAGATTGAACGAGCCGGTGCGCATCACCCTCCAGCCGGTGGACTCCAGGGCGGCCGTCAATGCGCCGCTGTTGTACTGGCACAAGTGCTGCCCGTTCGCCATCGGCGGAGTCAGCCGCATCCAGTCCATCATGCGCTCGAGGACGATCCACCCCGAGCGGTAGTTCGGCGTGGTGATGAGGCAACGCGCGCCGGTGCGCGACACGCGGCGCAGCTCGTGCAGCACGCGGTGGCCATCCGCCTCCGAAAAATGCTCGAGCGCTTCCAGGAAATAAATCTGCGAGAAGGTGCCCCGGCGAAACGGAAGGGCACCCAGCTCCGCGGCGACGGCCCGGGCACCCGGCGTATGCCTGCGGACGACGTGGCACGCGCTGACTCGCATGTCGGTGCTCACGATCTCCGGCGCTCTGAATTTCCATGTGACGATGCCCGAGCCCGCAGCCGCGTCGAGCATCAGGGCACCGCCGACCGGGGGGAGCACGTGGGCCACGAGATCGAGCCGCGCGCGATGCCACGCGCGCTGCGGGGCCCAGCCCCGGAGCAGCGCATCGAGCTGGTAGCCGCCCGCGATGTCGTGTTCGACGCTTGAACGACCCATCTCGAGAAAAGGCTTAGGGCGCCGACGCGTCTGCGGTGGCCGTCACACCCTGGCCAGGACCTCGTCGAGAAACGTCCGGTTCGCCCGCGCGTTGGCCATCGTCTCCTCAGCGGTCGCGCCGACCTTGCAGCACTCCACCATGATCGGCCCCTCGAACCCGGCGGCTTTCAGCGTGCGGAAGACGGCGGCGAAGTCCACCTTTCCCGTCCCGAACTGGATCATCACGTCGCTCTTCAGCGCCGCGCAATCCTTCGCGCAGAAGCCGGTGACGTGCCGGGCGATCGGTTTCAGCTCCTCCACCGGATCCTTGCCGGTGTAGTAGATGATGTTGCCGGCGTCGTACCAGATCTTGAAATTGGGATGCCGGACGGCGTTCATGGCCGCGGCGATCTCGGCGGAGGCGCCGCTGGTGCCGCCGTGCGGCTTCATCACCAGCTTGATCCGGCGCTCGGCCGCGTAGGCCGCCGCGTCGCGCATCACCTTGTAGTAGTGATCGTACTGTTCCGGTTTGTCGACGCCGAAGCTCAGGACGCTGCCTATCCCGAGCGTGTCGGCATGCTCGATCTGCCGCCGGACCTCCTGCGTCGAATCGTTCAGCGGGATGTCGTGCCGCGACCGCAGCGCGCCCATGTTCGCCTTCAACCCGCTGCCGGCGATCCGCTGTTTGAGCCGCGCGAGGTATTCGGGCGTGGCGTCAACGCCGATGAACGGCTCGTCTTTCGTCGTGGTGAGGAGGCCGGTGGTCTGATAGCCGGCCGCCTTGATCTGTTTCAGCGCCTCGTCGAAGCTCCACGTCGTCCACGGGCGATTGAAACAGCCGATCGGCCAATTGGCGCCCGCGGCGGCGGCGGAACGCCATCGCGACGCCGTGACCGCCGTGGCCGCGCCACCGGCGATCGCACGTTGCAGGAATTCCCGGCGGTTCATTCGGCAGCCTCCCTCGGGCCTCGGCCGGCTACGGCGTCTTCTGCATCGCACCCAGGCGCAGCATGTTCCCCAGGGCGTAGTTTCCCTCGTGACAGGCGTATTCGAAGATCTGATACCGCTCGTCCCTGTTCAACGGAAACGCCACCTTCCATGGGCTGGTGTAGACCTTGGGATCGTCGATGGTCGCCTCGTACGCGATCGTCTTTTCGTCGACCCGGGTGAAGCGCTCGACCAGGTGGCACGCGTCGCTTTGCGGGACGCCTCTCAGCCATCCGGCCGCGACGTTGGTCGCAATCCAGCCTTTCCCGTTGAAGTTGGTGGTGTCCACGACCAGCGTGTCGCCCTCCCAACGGCCGCGCGAATCCCCTTCCCACGACCTCAGGCTCGCGTCGAGATGCGGACGCCCGTCGAGGGGAATCACCCGGGCTTCATGAATCATCTCGGAATGGATGACGACGTGATCCCGCGTCTGCACGATCTGATGACCGTTGTTGTAGCCGCCGGGAAACAGCGAACCGGGCACGCCGCGCGTGATGCAGCGCTCCCACGGCCCGTAGTGTTCGATGACGTCCGCGGGCAGGGCGAGGGTCGCGTCTCGTTGTTCCACCGCCTCCGGCCGCAGCGGCACCCTGCCGTTCGGTGGATCGACGACCATCGACGCCCGCCGGGGACTGACCGGGCCGTCCTGCACGAGCCAGTCGGCCGTGCTCACCGCCGGCCCCCGGGGACGCTGTTCTTCAGCCGTGAGCCGTTCGAATGGCGTCGGGTCGTAGTTGGTCCACACGCCCTGCAGGTCCGGCCGTCCGGCGGGCGTTCGACTCACGGTCCATTTTCTGTCCGGGCTCTTTGGGTTGGACTGCGCCAGGCCGACGAGCAGCGGACCGCAGGCGAGCACGGCCGCGGCCGCGGCGAACTGCCTCACGGACCTCCGACTGCGGTCACGCTTCAGGAGCCAGGCCATGGGGCATTCTACCGTGGCCGTCGGGCGGCGCCTGCAAGCTTGAAATAGACCCACACGTCAGCGGCTGCGACGGCAAGGAGGGCAAGGCTCGACATCCAGAACGACGCATCGGGGCCCGTCGTCCAGACGAGCGCGGCCGGACCCGACGCGGCCTGCCACTCAGCCTGCCCGTGGAGCCACAGATCGATGTTCGAGTAGATGTTCCCGCTCGTGTGCAGCACCACGGCCGGGAGGATCGATCCGGTCAGGTAGGTCACGGTGCCGTAGATCGCGGCCACCGCCACGTAGTACGGCCAGAGGATCAGCGTGAAGTCCAGATGCGCGACCGCAAACATCGTCCCGGTCACGAGAATCGCCACGACCAGGCCGTACTGCCGCTCGATCGGGCCCTGCATGTAGCCGCGGAACGCCGCCTCCTCGACCACGCCGGCGACGGGGGCCGCCATGAGCAGCAAGGCCAGCACGGTCGCCCGCGGCACCTGCGTCAGATCCGGAAGCTGCTGTGGCGGGAGGACGACCAGCCGGTTCGCAACGCGCAGCCCAAGCACGAGCGCGACGATGCCGAGCCCGCCGGCGAGAAGCGCCCATGCCCAGACGCCGCCCGGCACGCCGGTGGCGCGCAGGCCGTTACGCCGGTGTTCGGCAGTTGACGGCGGCGGCCCGGCGCCTTGCATGTATCTCCAGAAGCACACCAGATACACGGCAGTCACCGGCACGGCCCACGGCACGCCCTGGTAGAACCGCAGGTTCGCCGCGAAGATCAGGTTCCGCGGGATCGTTCCCGCGATCATGACCAACATGCCGAGCAGCACGGCCTCGACGGTGACCCCCATGGCGCGCCCATACTAAAGCGCGAGGGCTCGATCATCCCAACGAATCGTCAGCGGGTCTGACTCGCGATCAGCGACGGTCCAGCACGTCGCGAATCTTCTGCAGCAGGCGCTCCGGCGTGAACGGCTTCAGGATCAAATCGACGTCCGGCTCGAGGACGCCGTGGCTGACGATCACGCTCTCGTCGTACCCCGAGGCATACAGCACGCGCACGTCGGGCCTGATTCGCAGCAGCTCTCTCGCCAGATCGGCGCCGCTCATTGCCGGCATCACCACGTCGGTCAGCAGCAAATGGATCGGCCCCGCGTAATGCGCCGCGACCTGCAACGCATCGTCGCCCCTCGAGGCCTCGAGCACCCGGTAGCCGTGGCGCGCGAGACAGGCGAGCGCGACGGCCCGCACTTCAGGCTGATCTTCGACGAGCAACACCGTTTCAGTCCCCCTGAGCAACGACATCGCGCACAGAGCGGCCGTCTCGATGACGGCGTGCGCGGTCCGCGGGAGATACACCTTGAAGGACGTGCCGCGTCCCGGTTCGCTCGTGACCGAGATCGACCCCTCGCTTTGCTTGACGATGCCGTAGACGGTGGCCAGGCCGAGACCCGTGCCCTTGCCGCGCGCCTTCGTCGTGAAGAACGGCTCGAACAGGTGCGCCCGTACTCCCTCGTCCATGCCGACGCCGGTGTCGCTCACGGCGACCATCACGTGCGGTCCTGACGCGGCGTCCGGATGCCCTGTGCGATAGGCTTCGTCGAAGTCCACGTTGGCGGTTTCAATCGTCATGGTCCCGCCGGCGGGCATCGCGTCACGGGCGTTGACCGCCAGGTTCAGAATCACCTGATCGATCTGGCCCGGGTCCGCGTAGACGCGGCCGAGCGGCGCGGCCAGCGTGGTCACGAGGTGAATGTCCTCGCCGATCGTGCGCTGCAGCAGTTTCTCGGTCCGCTCGACGAGCTGGTTCAGGTCCAGAATCTGCGGCTGAAGGATCTGCTTCCGGCTGAACGCCAGCAGCTGGCGCGTGAGCGCTGCGGCGCTGGTGCCGGCGCCGCGAATCTGCTCCATGTCGAGCCGCACCGCGGCCGCGAGGTCCGATCGCGCCAGGACGAGCTCGCTGAAGCCAAGAATCGCGGTGAGCAGGTTGTTGAAATCGTGCGCGATCCCCGCCGCCAGCCCACCGACCGCTTCCATCTTGAGCACCTGGCGCAGCCGCTCCTCGAGCTGCACGCGATCCGACACGTCCACGGCGACGCTGATCACCCCGGTGACGGCGCCGTCGTCATTGCGCATCACGACGTAGTGGCTGTCGAAGGTGATGCCGTGGGCCTCGGTTGACAACGCGATCGCCACTTCACCCGCGAGCGCCCGGTGGATGACGTCGAGGACCTGCGGCGCATCCTGGTAGAGCTCGAACACCGATTGCCCGACCAGCTGGCCCGGCGCGAAGCCCAGGCGCTCGAGCAGCTTCCCTTCCGACAGCGTGATGCGGCCGCCGCGATCGATCGCCCAGAGCGCGATCGGCAGGCTGGAGATGACGGCGCGGAGTTGTTCGGTCGTGCGCTGGAGATCGTCCTTCGCGCGGTGGCGCTCGCTCGTGTCCCTGAAATTCGCGATCACCCCGAGGACGGCCGGATCGGCCAGGCGATTGACGAACGACGCTTCGCGGTCGCGCCACGAACCGTCCGCGTGGCGCGATCGATACTCGACAAAGACGAATTCACCTTCCCGTTCGACGGCTCGCGCAAAGGCGGCCTCCACCACGCCGCAATACAGCGGATCGACGCGTTCGAAGAGCCGGCGCCCGATCCAGTCGGCGGGCGGCGTCCCGGTGACCCGGGCGATCGATTCGCTGGCGTAGGTCACCATCGCGGCCGCATCGGTGACGACGATTGCGTCCGAGTTCTGCTCGACCAGGGCGCGAAACCGTTCCTCGCTGAGGCGGAGCGCGGTTGCGGACGCTCGACCGGCGGCCGTCATGGCGCCGGCAGCGTTCCCAGCTGGGCCGAGATGACCGTCAAGAAGTCCCGATAGGCGAGGGGCTTGGCGATATAGCCGTCACACCCCGCTGCCCGGATGCGTTCTTCGTCGCCCTTCATCGCCAGCGCGGTCAGGGCGATGACCGGAATCGAGCGCGTCGCCTCTTCCCGCTTGAGCCGCGCCGTGGCTTCGAGGCCGTCCATGCCGGGCAGCTGGATGTCCATCAGGATCAAGGCAGGATGCTCGTCGCGCGCCAGCGTCAACCCGGCTTCAGCGTCGGTCGCGCTGATCACGGTATGGCCTGCCGATTCCAGCAGGAATACTGCCAAGGTCATGTTGGCGGGGTTGTCTTCCACGATCAGGACTTTGGCCATGTCACGCGACCGGCGCACGTCCGGACATGGCGCGCCGGATTTCCGCGGTAAAGCGATCCCGATCGAACGCGGCCTTCTCCATGATCGCCGTCACGTAGCCGTTGAGCCTGCCGCGGTCCTCGTCGGTGATGTTCCTGGCCGTGACCACCAGGATCGGAATACGCGCCGTGTCGGGACGCCCCTTGAGCGCCTCCACGACGTCGAAGCCGTTGACGTCCGGCATCATCAGATCGAGGACGATCAGGTCGGGAAGCTCCAGCCCCGCGGCGTCGATGGCCTCCTGCCCGCCGTACGCGCGCAGCACCGTGCCGGCCAGGCCCATGACGCGCACCGCGATCAGCTCGACCGCCTTGGGATCGTCGTCCACGATGAGGACCTTGAGCGTCCGGCCGAGTGCAACCGGGAACAGACCCAGATCGACGAGCGACTCGTACAACTCCTGGCGGGAGATCGGCTTCTGCATCACCGCCGCCGCGCCGAGCGAGAAGCCCTTGTTGCGGTCCGCCACGATCGAGATGATCACGACCGGGATGCGGCCCAGCTCGGGG
>Ga0207675_100005502_pt1 | contig 12120 bp, 8 predicted proteins | sample KBSSwiS42_FD_184305 | JGI IMG/M metagenome (GOLD analysis project Ga0207675, IMG submission 184305) | Switchgrass rhizosphere microbial communities from Kellogg Biological Station, Michigan, USA - KBS Switchgrass S4-2 (SPAdes) (version 2) | ecosystem: Host-associated > Plants > Roots >...
TACCGATCTTCTCGGCCGTGGGCGGCGACCCGCTGGCGTGGCAGCGCCAGGAGCCCATCTTCTACACCTTCGTCAAGAAGGGCCTGAGCCAGGAGCGCACGCTCGAGCTCTTGCGCGTGCTCAACTGGTGCGCTGCCCCGTTCGGCAGCCAGGAGTACGAGCTCGCCAGCGCTGGCGTGGAGGGCAAGCACTTCACGCGAGGGCGCGATGGCGCACCCATTCCCACCGAGCTCGGCCGCAACGAGATCGCCGGCCAGTACGAAGTGCTCGGCGGGCGCTTCCCGGTCGTCATCAGCAGCGATGACGTGCCCAATTACGTGCGCGAGTTGCTCGCCTACAGCCGCGCCACGGCGAGGTACGCCGAGCCGGATCTGTTCCAGGGCATCAAGCTACAGCTACCCGGCAACTACTCGAAGAACGTCGTGCTCTCCGAGGACAAGCTGAACGACATCTTGCGCGGACGCCGCCCCGAGAGCGACCTCGGCGCCATCGTACGAGAATGGCGCGCGACCGGCGGGGATGAGGCGCGGGCATTCCTCGAGAAGGCCCTGCTCGAGAACTCCTGAAGGAGCCATGGCTGTTCCATCGAGTCCGCCCGCTGCGTTGTCTCCCGGAGGCCGCTCCTACCCGAGCCAGTGGCGCGCTCGCCTGCGCCGCGACTGGCCGCTGCTGGCCATGACGGCGCCGGCGGCGCTGTTGCTGCTCGTGTTTCATTACGTCCCCACTCCGGGCAATCTGATCGCGTTCCAGGACTACAATCCCTTCCTGGGCGACAGCGCGCTCGACGCCTTCTTGCAGAGCGAGTGGGTGGGGCTGGCGAACTTCGAGACCCTGTTTTCGGATCCGTCCTTCTGGGAAGCGCTCCGCAACACGCTCGCGATCACGCTCTTCCAGCTGGTGTTCTTCTTCCCGCTGCCCATCGTGCTGGCGCTGCTGTTGCACGGCGTAGCTTCGCCCAGGTGGCGCGCCTTCATCCAGAACGTGATCTACCTGCCGCACTTCTTCAGCTGGGTGTTGGTGATCACGTTCTTCGTGCAGATGCTCGGCGGCGCGGGCCTGCTCGCTCAAGAACTGCGCCAGCACGGCATGCAGCCCTGGAACCTCATCACCAACCCGAGCACGTTCATCGTGCTGGTCACGGCCGAGGCCGTCTGGAAAGACGTGGGCTGGGGCTCCATCGTGTTTCTGGCTGCCCTGTCCGCGATCGACCCGAGCCTGTACGAAGCAGCAGCGGTGGACGGTGCCGGCCGCTGGCGCCGGCTCTGGCACATCACCCTGCCGGGCTTGCGCCCCGTGATCGTGCTGCTCGGCATTCTGCGGCTCGGCGATGCGCTCAGCGTCGGCTTCGAGCAGTACCTGTTGCAGCGCGACGCCGTCGGCCAGCAGGCGGCCGAGGTGCTCGATACGTTCGTGTACTATCACGCGCTCCTGCCGCAGCAGTGGGGCGTGGGAGCGGCGGCGGGGCTGTTCAAGAGCGTGGTCGGCCTGGTGCTGATCCTGGGCGCTAACCGGCTCGCTCATCGTTTGGGCGAGGCCGGCATCTACCAGACGGGCCGCACATGACGACGCCACCGACCCTCGTGAACGGCCAGCTCGAGAGCCGGGCAGCGATCGCGCTCGAGCGCCCCGAGGCGCCGCGGGCGCGCCGCAGCCACAACAACTGGGAGGAGCGCCCGCTGCTGATCGAGCGCTTCGGCAAGACGGCACTGCTCACGCTGGTGGTGCTCGCGGTGCTTTTTCCCATGTGGTCGGTCGTGGTCACGAGCCTGGCCTCCCGCACCACCATCAACCAGGTGGGCGGCATGGTGGTCATCCCGCGCGAGCTCGACCTGTCCGCTTACGTGACCATGTTCTACGGCGGCCAGGTGAGCCGGGCGCTCTGGACCAGCGTGCTCATCACCGTCGGCGGAACGGCGCTCAGCCTCGCCTTGACGGTCCTCGCGGCGTACGGCCTCTCGCGGCCGGGCTCGCTCGGTCAGCGCTTTCTCCTGATCTACTTCCTGCTCACCTTCCTGATCTATCCCAGCCTGGTGCCGAGCTACCTGGTCGTCACCGGTCTGGGCCTGAAAGACAGCCTCTGGGCGCTGATCATTCCCGGCGCGCTCAGCGTCTTCAACCTGATGCTCGTGCGCACCTTCTTCATGGGCATTCCGAGCGAGCTGATCGACAGCGCGCGCATGGACGGCGCGAGCGAGTGGCGCATCCTGTGGAGCATCGTGCTGCCGCTCTCCAAGGCCGTAGTGGCCGTGGTCGGCCTGTTCTACGCCGTAGGCTACTGGAACGCGTACTTCAATGCCGTGCTCTACATCGACGACAACGATCTCTGGCCCATCCAGCGCGTGTTGCAGAGCTTCATCCTCGCCGGGCAATCCCCCCATGTGGCGGGGACACCCATCAACCTGCCCGGTCTAACGGCATATCCTCCCACCCTGGCCATCAAGATGGCCGTCGTCGTGGTGACGGTGCTACCGGCGCTCTTGGTGTACCCGTTCGTGCAACGGCACTTCACCAGGGGCGTGCTGCTCGGCGCCATCAAAGGCTGACCGAGGCCGGCGAGCGCGTTCGGCGGCCGGGTTCGACTACGAGAAACGACAATGCAAGCAACACCCCCGATCGCTCCACGTCATTTGCGCCGCTGGCCTTTGCTGGCGGCTCTTTTTTGTCTATCTCCGCTGCTGGCCTGCCTTACGCCCCCAGCGCCTCAGCCCGCAGCGAGTCCTGCCGCAACCGGCGTCCCCTTCACGCCAGCAGCAGCGACGGCGCTCGAGAAAATGACCGAGCTCGATGCCTGGGCCGCAGTCAACCTGATGAGCCCGGGCATCAACATCGGCAACACGCTGGAGAACACCAGCGCCTGGGAGACCGGCTGGGGCAATCCCCCCATCAGCCAGGAATTCGTCGAGAACCTGCAGCACCTGGGATTTCGCAGCGTGCGATTGCCGGTGGCCTGGGACACCTACGCCGCAGAGGGACGCATTCTGCCCGACAAGCTGGCGCGCGTCGCCGAGGTCGTCGACTGGATCACGGGCGCGGGCATGTTCTGTGTGCTCAATATCCACTGGGATGGGGGTTGGATCGACTCCGGATCGAAGGAAAAATTCCCGACGACGCACCACACCTTCAGCCCCGACGCGGAACAGAAGTTCCCTGCCTACTGGCAGCAGATCGCGAGCTACTTCGCCGGCAAGAGCGAAAAGCTCCTGTTCGAAGCGCTCAACGAAGAGACGAACTTCAGCGACGGAAGCCCGACCGAAAAGGCTTATGCGACGGTCACGCACGTGAACCAGCTCTTCATCGATACGGTACGAAAGACCGGAGGCAACAACCCCAGGCGCTTGCTGATCGTCGTCGGCTACACCACGGACATCGAAAAAACCAGCGCCCCCGCCTACCAGCTGCCAAAGGACAGCCTGCCGGGCAAGCTCTTGATCTCCCTGCACTACTACACGCCGTGGCAGTTCGCCGGCATGACCGAAGACGCCGACTGGGGCAAGATGATGCCCACCTGGGGGACCGCAGACGACTTGAAACAGCTCGACCAGCTCTTCGACAAGCTGAAGGCGTTCACCAGCAAGAACGACATCCCCGCCTACATCGGCGAGTTCAACGTCAGCGAGAAGAAGGAGTCTGCCTCCCGCATCCGCTGGATGACCGCTGTGGCCAACGCCGCACGCACGAGGGGCATGGTTCCGGTGCTCTGGGATACCGGGCACGACGTTTCGCGACGCACGCCGTATGCGGCGAGTCCCGAGCTGCAACAGATGCTGAAGAACCTGGCGCCGGCGCCTGAGCCGCGGCTGGCGGCCGGCTTGAACTAGAGCCAATCCCCCCGCGTCAGGTTCGCGAACACGCCCGAGCGCGTCGCGCACGAGCCTCGCGGCTAGTCACCAGGGTCATTCGTCGCGTGCGTGCACACCGCGGAGCAGCCGCCGGTAGGCGCCCGGCGGCATCCCTGTCTCGCGGCGAAACGCCACGCTGAGCAGTGCGGCGCTCGTAAATCCGCACTGTTGGGCAATGAGCGGCAGCGATAGCGCTGTCGTGGAGAGCAGCCGCCGGGCCATGTCCACCCGAGCGCGCCGGACTTCTTGCATCACGGTTCGCCCGGTGGCCACCTGAAAGCGCTGTTCGAGCCTCTGACGACTGAGCGAAGCTGCGCGCGCGATCGTGTTGAGCGTCAGCCGCCGCCCGATGTGCTCGGCGATCCAGGACATGGACCGATCCACAATCGGATCGTCGACGATGGTCACATCCGTCGAACGCCTGGGGATTACATCAACGGGTGGAACGACGATCCGCTCTCCCTCCACGAGCACGCCCGCTAGTGCACGCTCCACGAGCAGTGCGGCGTTTTGCCCAACCGTGCGCCAAGGTACGCAAACGCTGCTGAGCGGCGGCAAAGCGAGCTCACAGTCCAGCGTGTCGTTGTCGACGCCGAGCAACGCCAGGTCCTCGGGGATCCTCAGCCCTGCGAGCTGGGCGTATCGGGCGACCACGCAAGCCCAGCTATCGGTGCACGCGAATACGCCGCAGGGCCTGGGCAGCTGTTCGAGCCAGGCGCTGATGGCAGCCGGGCTCTCTTCCGATCGCGGTGGCTGTGCAGCGTCGACCCACCAACCCGGCACGACGCGCGCTCCATGTGCACGTACCGCCTCGGCAAAGGCCGCCTCGCGCGCGGCGGCGAATCTCCCGTCGTTGAAGCGAAACGTCGTCAGCTCGCGCAAACCCTTGGTGAGCAGGTGCGTGGCAGCGAGCCTCGCGATCGCCACCTCGTCCAGGCAGACCGAGGCGATGCCGTGTTCGCTGCAATCGTCATTGACCGCGATCAGCGTACAGGACTGCAGCACCTGCGCCACGTCGCGATACAGCGACCACTGCAACACGACGACCCGTGGCTGCCAGACATCGACGAGCCAGCGCAGGTCCACCATGCCCTGATAGTGGAGCAAGGTCCAACCCTTCTGGCGCGCCGCCGCCGTGAAACCTCTCAGCACACCTCGAGACCATGCGGCCGAGGTATTGAGCACGATGAGCACGCGGGCGTCGCGAGTTCGTCTCGCCACTGGCCCCTTCTATCAGCGCTGGCAGCCGGGATCCAGTCGAGCCTGGTCTTGTATCAACGCGGCACATATTCACGACGCTGCTTTCCTCCGCTTCGTGCGCCTGCACGCGCGCAGAATCTTCGGCGAGCTGCACGCCGCGCTTGGCGCCAGGCGTTCCAAGCCCACACACTCGCGCGCCAGCTGCAGCGCGCGCGCGAGCAGGCTGTTGTTTTCACGACGCGCCGCCAGGTCGTTGGCCGCAGCGAGCGCGCTCATGAGCTTCTGCCCTTCCGAGCGCTACGCCTCTGCGCTTAGCTGGTGCTGTGCATGCAGCGCCAGATCATCCACGGAGCTAGCCAGCAAATGCGTTTCCAGTTACTCCGCGCCGGTCGTGGTCGCCAGGCGGGATCGCTGACGGTCGCGACGAATCAGCCGGATCCTAAGAGCAACCTGACCGAATCCGTAGCGTCTCGCCAGTGAGCTGCGCGCCGTGTTTCACTTGTGCGCCGTCCCAGAGATCACGCTGGTGACCGCGGCGACGAACGGTGTACGTTGCCGTGGCCGTGAGCCCGAGAACGGCCGCCAGTGTGTGTGACCCCTGTTGGATACCGCCGTGAACAGCACCGCTCGCCTCTGTCGGCTCGCCCGGGTGACCCTGGTCGTTCTCGCCTCCTGCTCGCGACCGCTCGCTCCTGCACCGAACGCTACGGCGGCCACGCCCTCGACGGATGCAGCGCTGGTCTACAGGGACCCGGACGCTCCGCTCGACGCTCGCGTCACTGACCTCTTGGGCCGGCTGTCGCTCGCGGAAAAGGCCTCGCTGCTCAGCGACAAGGCGCCCGCGATCGAACGCCTCGGAATTGCGAAGTATGACGCTTGGAACGAAGCGCTGCACGGTGTCGCGTGGCGCGATGGAGTGAGCGTTTTCCCGCAAGCGATCGGGCTTGCGAGCACGTGGGATCCCGCTCTCTTGCAGCGAGTGGCCAGCGCCATCTCGATCGAGGCCCGGGCCCTGTACAACAAGGGCAGCTTTGGGCTCACGCTCTGGAGCCCGGTCATCAACATCGCGCGTGACCCGCGCTGGGGTCGAACCCAAGAGGCGTATGGCGAGGACCCCTTCCTCGCTTCGCGCCTGGCGGTGGCGTACGTGAAGGGCATTCAGGGCGATGACCCATTTTATCTTCGCGCCGTGGCGACGCCCAAACACTACGCGCTCAACAACATCGAAGCCACCCGGTTCTCGGGCTCGTCGGACGTGCCCGAGGAAGTCATCCGCGACTATTACCTGCCGCATTTTCGAGCCGCGATCGTCGAGGGCGGCGCACAGAGCATCATGTGCTCGTACAATCGCGTGAACGGAGTTCCCTCCTGCGAAAACGCCTGGCTGCTCGACACCGTGCTGCGCAAGGAGTGGGGCTTCGACGGTTTCGTCGTGTCCGACTGCGGGGCCATCGGCGCGATGGTCTGGGGTCATCACGTGGAGCAGTCCGACGCGGACGCCGTGGTCGCCGGCCTCCACGCCGGCTGCGATCTGGAGTGCGGCAATGCCTATCGAGAGCAGATCGCGCCTGCGGTAGAGCGTCGAGCTCTCTCCGAAGCCGACGTAGACCGGGCGCTGCGCCGCGTGCTCACGGCACGATTTCGCCTCGGCATGTTCGATCCATCCGAGCGGAATCCCTATGCGTCCATCGCCATGTCCGCCGTGGACAGTGCCGAGCACCGGAGTCTCGCGCTCGGCGCCGCTCGCGAGTCGCTCGTGTTGCTCCAGAACGATGGCATCTTGCCGCTCGACCCGCTCGAGACAAAGAAGCTCGCGGTGATCGGTCCGGGAGCAGACGTCTTTCTTCATGGCAGCGCGGGCTATCACGGCACAAACCAGCACTTGGTCACGCCGCGCTCGGGGATTGCGCGGCGCGCGGGCAGCGCGACGACGGTTTCGTTCGTGGCCGGCACGGCGCTGCCGAGCGGCGAGGGCTATCCGACGGCCGCGGTGCCCGAGAGCATGCTGCGAACGGCCGATGGGCAACCTGGGCTGCGCGCCGACTACTTCTCGAACCGCAATCTCTCCGGAGCTCCCGCGCTCAGCCGCATCGATACCAAACTCGATTTCGCGTGGGGCAACGGTGCTGCCGCAACTGGCTTGCCGCCGGACGACTTCTCGGTCCGCTGGACCGGCAAACTGATGCCGAACAAGCGCGGCCACTACCTTTTGTCGATCAGCGGCGACGACGGGTTTCGCCTTTCGCTCGACGGTAAGCTCATCCTTGAAGACTGGAGCGTTCACGCTCCCCGATCTCGCGGTGCGGTCACTACGCTCGAAGCCGGTCGCTCTTACGACCTCGTCCTCGAGTACTTCGAACAGGGGGGCGGTGCAGAGCTCCGCTTCTCGTATGCGTTCGTCGAGAACGGCACCGGCGAGGCCATCCGGGCGGCGCGCGAAGCCGATGCCGTGGTCTTCGTCGCCGGTGTCGATGCTCTCGCGGCCGACGAGGAAAAGGACTTTGCGTCGCTCGCGCTTTCGGACGATCAGTCGAAGCTGCTAGACGCCGTGCTGGCGGCCAATCGGCGCACGATACTCGTTCTTCAGTCGGGCAATCCGCTCGTGCTCACGGCGCGGGAGAAGCGCGCCCCGGCCATCCTCCAAGCTTGGTACGCTGGCCAGGACGCGGGGACTGCGATCGCCGAAGTCTTGTTCGGCGACACCAATCCTTCCGGAAAGCTACCCATCACCTTCTACGCGTCGCTCGCGGACCTTCCGCCCATGGAGGACTACGACGTCCGCAAAGGGCGTACGTACATGTATCTCGCGAAGAAGCCGGCCTTCGCCTTCGGGCATGGCCTTTCCTACACCACGTTTCAATACGAAAACCTCGCGCTTTCCCCGAGCCCCTTGCGGCAAGGCGGCACGCTCCACATCGAGCTCGACCTCGCCAACAGCGGAGCTCGCGCCGGTGCGGAGGTGGTCCAGGCCTATGTGCGGCCGCCCCGCGGGCCCCAAGAGGTGTTGCGCGCGTTCCGGCGTGTGACGCTCGACGCTGGCCAGAGGGAGCACCTCTCGATCGAGCTGCGAGTCGGTGATCTGTCACACTACGACGTGCAGTCCAAGCGAGACGTCGTGGATTCTGGTCGGTACGAGCTACTGCTGGGTGCATCTTCGGCAGACATTCGCCAAAAGGCGGCGTTCGATGTGGCGCCGGATTGACGCGGGACCGTTCGTAGCTGACCAATTCCACATCGCTCCGGTGCGGGGCAGCGCGGCTCGTGCGTGGAGTGCTTGCCGCGCCACGAAACAAACTCTATGGCAGCGTGCTCACCCTTCATCGACGAGGACCCAGAGATGCGCGCTGCGCTCCCCACGCTGGTTTGTGCCATGACCCTTCCCGCCTGCGCGACCGTACCCGCGGCTGGACCGGCGGAGCCCGCCGGCGAGCGCCGCCCCGATCGCGTGATCCAAGTCGATCTCGCCTCCCCCACTGCGCGGCGCGAGCGCTTTACAGATCTCTCGGTGGGTTCGGACTATCCGGGAACGTTGATTCGCGACGACAGCCTCGCGCAGCTGCGGCTCGTGCACCAAGAGCTCGGCTTTCGCTACGTGCGATTTCACGACATCTTTCACGATGTCCTCGGCACGTATCGGGAAGTCGACGGAAAGCCCGTCTACGACTGGTCCAAGATCGACTACCTCTACGACCAGCTGCTCGACATGGGCATCCGGCCTTTCGTCGAGCTCGGCTTCACGCCAGGTGCGATGAAGACGTCGGACCAGACGATCTTCTATTGGAAGGGCAATACATCGCACCCCGATCCCGAGAAATGGACCAAGCTGGTCGACGCCTTCGCTCGCCATCTGCTCGAGCGCTACGGCCGGGACGAGGTGCGGAGCTGGTTCTTCGAGGTCTGGAACGAGCCCAACCTCGATGGTTTCTGGGAACGCGCCGACCAGGCCGCTTATTTCGATCTCTATGCGCGCTCCGCGCGCGCCCTGAAGGCGCTCGATTCCGGGTTGAGGGTCGGCGGCCCGTCGACCGCGGGGGCCGCCTGGGTGCCCGAGTTCATTGCCTACGCCGTCGAACGCCAGCTGCCCGTCGATTTCGTCACGACCCATACCTACGGTGTCGACAGCGGATTCCTCGACGAGAAGGGCCAGGCCGACACCAAGCTCTCGGCGTCTCCGGACGCGATCGTGGGGGACATCCGCCGGGTGCGAGCGCAGATCGAAGCGTCGCCCATGCCCGGGCTCCCGCTCCATTTTACGGAATGGAGTACGAGCTACAACCCGCGCGATTCGGTACACGACAGTTACCACAGCGCCTCGTACGTCCTGACCAAGCTCAAGGCGAGTGACGGATTGTTGCAGGGCATGAGCTACTGGACGTTCAGCGACCTGTTCGAGGAGCCCGGTCCGCCCACGGCGCCGTTCCAGGGCGGCTTCGGCCTGTTGAACCCGCAAGGGATCCGAAAGCCCGCCTACTTCGCGTACAAGTATCTCCACCAGCTCGGCGAGCGCGTGATCGACACCCACGATGCCCAGAGCATCGCCGCGGCCGAGGGAGAGGGTGTGCAGGTGCTGGCGTGGCACTACGCGCCGCCTGATCAGCCCGTCAGCAACCGCTCGTACTTCACGAAGGTCCAGCCCGTCCGCGACCTCGCGCCGCTCGCGATCTCCCTCGCGCACATGAAGCCCGGATCGTACGAGGCTCGCATCCACCGCACAGGCTTCGAACGAAACGACGCCTATACCGCCTACCTCGAGCTCGGCAGGCCTGCGCAGCTCACACCGGCGCAGGTCGACGAGCTCCGTGCGCTCACGCGCGACGAGCCCGAGCTCCAGACGCTGCATATCGACGCGTCCGGAAGGGCGCAGCTGACGGTTCCGCTGCGCGAGTACGATATCCTGCTCGTCGATCTGCAGCGACGACCCTCCGAGCCGTGAGCGGCACGCCTGAGAAGACGCAGCGGGGCTCTTCGCCCCCACCCTGCCAGGAGTCGAGCGGCAGAGTGGGCCATCCTGGTGAGCTCAGGGTCGTGCGGCACGAGCCCAGCCGTTGCCTGACACGGCTGGCGATTCCCGCCACGAGTGGGACCATGTTGCGGCTTCTCGTGCGTGCAGAGCAAGGCTAGAGAGTGCCGATGGCAAACAAGTACACCAACCCGGTGCTCCCGGGTTTCTACCCGGATCCGAGCGTGTGCCGAGTGGGACAGGACTTCTACCTGGTCACGAGCAGCTTCGAGTATTTCCCCGGCGTCCCCATCTTTCGCAGTCGTGATCTCGTGCACTGGCGGCAGCTCGGTCACTGCCTGAATCGGCCGAAGCAGCTGCCGCTCGATGGTGCCCGGGCGTCCGGTGGCATCTTTGCGCCGACGCTGCGCCACCACGATGGTGTCTTCTACCTGACGACGACGAACACGTCGTCAGGCGGTAACTTCATCGTGACGGCGTCCGCCGCGGAGGGTCCCTGGTCCGACCCGATCCCCGTCGCGCAGCCAGGCATCGATCCCTCGCTTTTCTTCGACGAGGATGGCAACGTCCTGTACACGACGGCGAGCGGCGGTGCGCTGCAGAGCCGCATCGACGTTGCGAGTGGTCAGCTCCTCTCCGAGCCGAAGGTCGTGTGGGGCGGCACGGGCGGGCAACATCCCGAAGGGCCGCACCTGTATCTCCGCGATGGTTGGTACTACCTGCTGATGTCCGAGGGCGGCACCGAGTACGGGCACATGATCACCATGGCGCGCGCCAGGAGCCCTTGGGGCCCCTTCGAGCCTTGCGCGCGCAATCCCCTGCTGACGCATCGTAGCTTGTGGAGCCCGATTCAAGCGATCGGGCACGCCGACCTGGTCGAGACGGCGGGGGGCGCGTGGTTCGCGGTCTGTCTCGGCATTCGCCCCAACGGCTATCCCCCTTGCTATCACCTGGGCCGAGAGACCTTTCTGAGCCCCGTGGCGTGGGCGGTGGACGGCTTTCCCGTCATCGGTGACAATGGCCGCCTGGCGCTCGAAATGGAGTCGCCGCTGCCGCTCGCAGCCCCGAGCGAAGCGCCCGTGCGCGACGACTTCACTTCGGGCGAGCTCGCGTTCTGTTGGAACTACCTGCGCAACCCGAACCCCGCGCTCTACTCGCTCGACGAGCGCCCTGGGTACCTGCGCTTGCGCGGCTCGGCACATGGGCTCGATGACATTGCCTCACCCGCGTGGCTGGGCAGGCGCCAGTGTCACTTTGCCGTGTCCGCGGCGGCCTGCCTCGAGTTCCAGCCGCAAGGCGAACGCGAAGAAGCGGGGCTCGTCGTGCGCATGAACGAACGGCACCACTACGAGCTCTTCCTGACACTGCGCGCCGGCGTGCCCAGCGTGGTGCTGCGGCGGCGGATCGGCAGCCTGCGAGCGGAGGTGGCTGCGCAGGCGCTGGCGCCGAGCGATGCCTCACGCTGGGTGCTCGCCGTCGAGGCGGACCGCGATGGATACGTGTTCTCTTACGGACCTTCGGAGCACGATTTGCGGTCGCTTGGCTCCGGCGAAACGCGCTATCTCTCGACGGAGGTCGCGAGCGGCTTCACCGGCGTGTATTTCGCGATGTACGCGAGCGGCAACGGCGAGCCCTGTGCGCGCCCGGCCGACTTCGACTGGTTCGACTACCGCGAGCTTCCGTCCGTCGCGAAGCAATAGCTGCGGTCAACGCTCGTCGAGCTGCGCGGGGTTCGGGCTGCCGGTTGGGCGCTTCGCATTTCTGCGCGGATGACGGCCGAGCCACTCGCCCCTCGGTAGCGGGATCTACCTGCGAGGCAAGTGCCGTCGTATAGTCGCCCCCATGCAAGCCGTCGTTCGCAGGGACATCGTTCGTGAGGTTACTGGTGCCGTGTTGCTGGCGTGGAGCGCCCTCGCCTTGGCGCCCGCCTGCCTTCCCAATCCCGCGCCGCCAGCCGCGGTCGGAGCGGCAAGCGACGCACCCGCCAAGCTGTCCACCCCCGCCCTGACCAACCCGGCTCATGCCACGATAGAGGTGGACCGCGGCAGCGTGCTCAGAAAGTTCGACAAGCGGTTGTTGCTCGGCTCCAACATCGCCCTCTGGCATCAGAGCAAGACCTTC
>Ga0207675_100005504_pt1 | contig 12118 bp, 11 predicted proteins | sample KBSSwiS42_FD_184305 | JGI IMG/M metagenome (GOLD analysis project Ga0207675, IMG submission 184305) | Switchgrass rhizosphere microbial communities from Kellogg Biological Station, Michigan, USA - KBS Switchgrass S4-2 (SPAdes) (version 2) | ecosystem: Host-associated > Plants > Roots >...
AAGGTTTTTCTAGGTCGTTGGTTCAAGCGCAGCGCAATCTTGTTCAGATACGACTGTGAGTAACCGAAGAGGTCTGATGACGCGAGCGGCGCATCACGCGCGTGCGCCGCAAATGATCATAACTCCGCCGTTTATCCGGAAATCTACTGCTTTCTGCGCGATTGGGCATAATGGTCGCGCAGATTTTCTGGGAGGGGAAATGAACGATCGCCGCAATATCATCGTTGCGCTAGGAGCCTGCGTACTCTCAATGCCGTATGGTTCATTCTCCCAGCAGCGACCGCGGAAGGTTTTCCGCATCGGCATTCTTATTCCCGGAAACGTGGCTGCGACAGTGCATCTAGTCGAGGCATTCAAGCAAGCACTGCGAGAACATGGGTACGAGGTGGGACAGAACGTATTACTGGAACCGCGCTATGCCGAAGGCCGGCTCGAGCGGCTATCCGAGCTTGCTGCGGAAATGGCGCTCAGCAAGGTCGACGTTATTGTAGCTGCGACAGATGCCGGTATTGCGGCGGCCAAACAACAGACGCAAACAATCCCGATAGTGATGGCCAGCAGCACCGATCCGGTCGGAACCGGTTTCGTTGCGAGCCTGGCGCGTCCCGGCGGCAATGTCACCGGCCTTAGCATGGTCTCCTCGCAACTTAGCGCGAAGCGGCTGGAGATGCTGAGGGAAATTGTAACCGGGCTTTCCCGTGTGGCGATTATCTGGAACCCTAATGTCCGGGGCGCCTTGCTTGACTACAAAGAAACGGAAAGCGCTGCCCGATCGCTACGTGTACAGCTTCAATCTGTTGAAGTGACCCGTGCGGAGGACCTGGATCGCGCTTTCTCGACCGTAACGGACCAGCGTGCGCAAGTGCTAATTGTGAGTACTCCTAATCCAATACTTTTCGTGAATCGGAACCGGATTGCGAGCCTCGCACAGAAAAATCGGCTACCGTCCATGTTTGGACAAAGGGAATACGCTGACGCCGGCGGTCTCATAGCATACGGGCCGAGCACGACTGAGTTGTATCGCCGCGCGGCCATCTACGTGGACAAGATACTCAAGGGAGCGAAACCTGGAGACCTGCCCGTTGAGCAGCCGACAAAGTTCGAACTTGTGATTAACAAAAGGACCGCGCGCGCTTTGGGATTGACGATTCCGCAATCGCTCCTGATTAGTGCGAACACCGTGATCGACTAAGATCGCGAACGTCTGCTCACGGGAGGCTTGACTGTCGGCTTCGGGTCGTAAGCAGTCAATCGTGAATGTCGGCTCTCGGGCCATAAGCCCACCGTCACGGTTACATTTCATTGCTGGCACGAAATGTCATAAAACTCCCAATTAACAGGCCGTGAAACTGTTGCTCTTGGTGTAAGTTGAAGATCATCGAGGTGATCGGGTGCATTCTCACGCATCTGGGGATATCGGCTCAACCGCCGCCGCGGATGAAGGCGCGGCGGGTGGATCTGTTTCAAGCGGCTTGATGACTCGAACGCGGACGGGGAGCCGATAGGTGGGCTTGGCATGAGCTCGCGCCAGCGTGCGGACTGAGGGAAATCGTTACGCTGCGAGGGGCAAGATTCTGCAGATAACAGCGGGGCCTGAGCGTATTGTCACGCAGTTGAGGATATGACGGGTGGGGGGATAGAGTGTCCTTGCACGGAAAATGGTGTTTAAAATCCCTATGCTCTCTTGATGCGCTGGCCGGTCAGGAAATCCCGTTGGAAGCGCGGTGCGTGCGTGCGGCTCACGCTTACAACTCGCCGACGCACAATCGGCCCTGGCGAAAGGCGTTGCCACACGCGAAGTGGCGATCTATCTGCGCATCGAACGGAGCGCGCAATTCGATCCGCAGGTCGTCGATTCGCTTCTGGAAGTCGTCAAAGACCTGCGCATCCACGGTCGAAGCCTTGACGATCAGCTGGTCAAAAAGGCGGGGCCGTCCGAGTTCGCCAAAGCGCGCCGGACGCTGGGGAAGCTGCTGTTGAACTGATGTGGCAGCTGGAAGCTGCCTGAAGAGGCGACTACCGATTTTCGAGCCGGTTGTAGTCGAACAGCCCAGCCTCGATTCCGCCCCAACGCGCGTAGGCATCCATCAGTTCATCGCTCGTAGCCCAGAAGCGTGGGTTGGTGCGGCGAACCGCGTAGCGATCGGCGAGCTTGCGGTAATCATCTTCCGACGCTAGCGATCCGATTGCATTCACGAGCGCGGGCAGGTCCGCTGCCTTGACGCTGAAAATCGCGTTCGGATAGGCGCCGAGGAAGCCCGGTACAACCGTCAGCGTGTTCTCCGCCGGCAGCAGTTCCTCCTTGAACATGTGCGCAACATTCTTGTGCGCGGTATTGCGCAGGACACTGAAGTAGTGCGGCGAGGCCGTCGGCTGCTCGACGCGCATGAACACCACCTCCGGCATCCATGCGAGGCTCGCGCCGCGCACCTTCGACAGCGCCTGCACGTCGCGCCGCAGCGCGGGATCCGCCACCGATGAAAGTTCGAATCGCTTCGCCGCGACCGGCGCCACTCGCGCGCTCAGCATTTCGTACAGTTCGCGCTGTGGATCGTTGGTCCGGTACGTGAGGCCATTGGGTCGGTTGAAGTACGCGTTTCGGCCGTAGACATAGTCGATCACCTCCTTCGGCGCGCCTCGATACCAGTGTTCGGCCGTCGAGCGTCGAGCTTTCTCCGGCAGAAGTACGAGGAAGTTGAACTCGCCTTCCATGCGCAGGAAGTCCATGTAAAGGCGGCTGTTCAACTGGTGCCCGGTGTTGCCATAGACGTCGTAACCCGCCACGAGCAGGTAGTAGATCCGCTCGAACAGCGGATAGCCGATGACCCACGCCGTCTTCGGCTGATCGCCGACCAGACCCTTGACCACCGTCGCGCTGTCGAAGTGACGGAACACGGTCAACGCTGCGTTCGGGTTGCGGCCATCGCCACTCCAGATCATCGAGAGATCGTCCTGGCGCGCCACTGCGTTGCGCTCGAGCCACTCGCTTTTCGCCCGCAGGTAGTTGGTTTGGAGCTTCGAGTATTGGAGCCACGGGATCAGCGCAAGCGACGTGCTGCCCCATTCGGCGGGTAGGCGGAGGTTGCCGCGTTCACGCGCGAGCAGCTCGGCGACCATGACATCGTCGCCAACATTCGGGTCGACGAAGAACACCCAGAAGCGGTCTTCGATGACATCGAGCGCGAGCTGGCCGCGGCACACCGGGCCCTTGATGAAGTTCATCACGAAGTATTCGGCTTCATCGAGCATGAAGCGGTAACGGCCGTCGAGCGGCAAGTCATGAAACGCCGCGAACGGATTTGATGAGGTGTCGGCGTCGAACGACGGCAGCGCGGCCACCGTGTACGCAGGATCGAGGAACCAGCTACGGTACTTCGCCATGCGTGCCGCGCTGAGCGCATAGGGCATGTGCGTCTTTGCGAGAAGCGCTTCGCGTTCGGGCTCGAGTCGGTAAAAAAAGCGCGCGACGCCGGGGTCGTCGTACGGGCGACGCGTGGCAATGGCCGCGATCGGCTTGCCGCTCGGAGTGGTGGACCGGACGATGCGAAACGCTCGGCGCTGCGAATCTGTCTCGAAGTAGAGGTGGCCGAGGTACAGGTGCTCGTACAGGTAGCGGCTCATCAGCCGCTCCTTATTCGAGTCGCCGTTGAGAAACGCTTCCCAGAGCTGAACCTGTTGTTGGACGCTGACCGGCAACGGCTCATCGCCTTCGAAGGGCGCGCCGGCCTCGATCCACCGAGTGATCGTCGAGAACTCGCGTTCGTCGAGGCCGGGCAAACCGTACGGCATGCCGGCGAGCGGATTGTTTTGAGCGAAGGCATCGAACTGGTCGATGCGCGGACACGTCGAGGCGCGGCCCAGCGATACGTCGAACGCATTGGAAAGCAAGGGCGAAGCCGGCAGCGGATGATCGCGCTTGAGGGCAAGCGAGCGGTATAAAACGCTCGCGGCAAGGTTGATTTGGGAGGTCTGCCTCCTTTCGTTCAATACTGCGGAAAAACCAAGTTGCCGCCATTGCGAAGGCAGCTGCGCATCAACGAACAAGCGCGTGGGCGGCGCTTCGAACGGGCGGGCGGCGTCATAGACCGGCTGCTTACTGCTTCCGCGCGCGATGCCCTCCCAAGCGCCGAGCTTCAGCTGGCATGGCGCGTCGTAACAACCGTGGCACACGACGCAGCGCCGTTCGACGATGGGCTGCACATCCTTGCGATACGACACTCCCGCGACCGGCTGGACCGGAACATCGAAGCGCTTCGGGTCGGGTTGCCCATAACGCTGATCAAACTCTTGCAGGGCAACCGTCGCGCAGCCGGTGACCCCGATGATGGTGAGTAGTGCGGTGAGAGATCTCATGGAAACTCGAAGCGGACGACCGCGATGGTAGCGTAGCCGGAGGCGCGGATCGTGAGCCGGTCGAAAAGGCGGAGCCGTCCGGGTTCGTCAAAGCGCGCCGGACGCTGGGGAAGCTGCTGTTGAACTGAAGTAGGTAGCGAAGCTATCCATCCCTGTATATGCGCGATGTGGTTGAAATACCTTTTGATCGTCCTTAGCAGATCGCCTTCAACGATTTGCGCGTGATAAAAATCCATCTGAATTTTTAAATTCGGTTCGGCCATTTCTTACCAGATCAAGGTTAGCGGTAGCGAAGCCTAGGCGCAAGCGCACCGAAACGCATCGGGACCGTGCCGATCGGCTCGACTGCGTACGGAACTGTCATCGGCTGTCGACAGGACGCGTGTTGAGCAACATACCTGCGATGCTGTTGAGAAGGGAATATGACGCGAGGCCTGCTTAAACTTCACGCACAAGCAGGCGGGCCTCACTAGGGCGATGCCGACAGATCCTCTTCCACAAACCGTAGAAGCGCCTCCACCAGCGCCTCGCGCGGGTAGGCGTTTCGCGTCACGAACATCGAACCGATAGTGGAGTGTGTCCTTGCGATCGGCACCGCCAGCGCCCAATGGTCGGCGTTGATATAGCCCACAAGAGTGCTTCCGGGGATGACTTGGTCATAGAAGATCACCTGACTGTCATTGCGCGAATCGATACGGGCAAGCTTGTCGTAGCTTCCGGTCAGGATGGAGGAAATGTTGTCTGGCCGAGGGAAAGTCACAAGCGAGTAGTAGCGTAGCTCGCGAGGCAACGGATTCCTGGCGAGCCACGCCCGGCGTGTTGCGGGCCGCAGGCTGTTCACGCCGCCCGCATCGCCTGGACCGCAGGTTGCGCCTGGAAAGCGCTGCAGCAAGTCGGCCTGATATTGCTCCGCATCGTTGGCAAGCGCCGACCCTCCTATCGCGCCGGCGGCGCTGACCACCGCCGCGACGTAGCGCCGGATTTCCGGATACGCAACCACTGCCTCGAGGATGTCGGGGGCACCTTTCGAATAGCCGATCAGCACAAGACGCGGCGCTCCCGCCTCGGCTGACATGGCCATGATCGCATCACGAATCTGGCGTGCGTTGTGTGCGGAGCTCGACAGCGCATCGACGTTGAGCAGCGTCATGTCATACCCGAATTGTTGCAGATGCTTCGCCACAGTACCGGGTGGCTGCAGCCAATTCGCGAAGCATTCGTATCCGATGCCGGCCACCACTGCGGCGGCCAAGCGTCGATTCGAAGCGCCGAGGTCGACGGGCCTTCCGGTGCCGGCCGGTTCGCTGCCGATGCGGCTTAGTGCCTCCTCGCAGGGCCGATAGTCGGGAACGTCGCGTTCGCGTGCCTGCAGCACAGCGCAGTAGATCTCGCGAAAGCGCCCCCGCTTGTCCTGCACACCTGCCTGGGACGCCGGAACGAGAACAAGCGGCGGCGTGTCGACCGAATAGGGCACCAGTGGCTTCGTCCCGCATGCCCCCAGTGCGAAGACCGCAGTGATCACAATCAGAAGGGCGTGTGGTCGGTTCATCGGCGACTCTCGTTGCGTGCGGGGGAATCGGGCACTTCGAGATACGGTGCCCAATCGAGAAACTCCACGTCCGACAGGCTGAGCGGTCGGGTGGCAAGGAACAGGGTCGCGCGCAAGCCGTCGGTGTGGTATCGAGCGCCGCCGAGAGTCGTTCGAGGCTGTGTCGGGGACGCCGGGCCGACACCGGTGGCGAATCCGAGCTTGTCCAGGCCGCCCGAATACATCATGTCCTGAATCAGGAGATTTCTCGCCTCGTCCACGTCCTCATGCAAGACGACGTCCTTCGCGCCGCGAGGCACGAAACGCCCGCCCACCGGCCGTCCGACCTGTACGAGGAAGACGGCGCGGCCTTCGAAGCGAATCGGGGCGAGCCACAGGCGCATCCAGGTCGAGGGTGCACCGGCCTGCGCTTGTTTTCGCAACACGACGTCGGGTCCGCGGCCGAAGACATGCTGGGAGGCGTCCACGGCTTGCGCGTCGCGGCGGTAGCTGCGGCGCACGAGCGCAGCTGCGATGTCGGGCAACTCGCCCACGAATATGGCGTTGAGGGGATCGCCGCCGGCGGTGCCGTGCGCATCGCTTGCGCAACAGGGCAACCGCTCCAGCCCTGCGCGCAGCGCGGCGAGGTCTTTGTAGTCGGCGATGTCGGCATCGGGGTAGCTGAAAGAGATCGGCCTCGAACGCGCAACCGCCGCGTCGTCCGGCACGGGCAGAAACAGCGTGAAGGGTATCAAGCCTTTCCTCTGGAGCAGATCGATATTGAGCACTCTCGTGAGGCGCTCCGGGTTAATGAATAGCACGCCCGCGCGCGTTTCGCCCGGAAGGATGGGACTCTTGAACGCGAGTCTGTCGAAGTGGTCGTCGATGCGTGCGTTCGCTTCCCGGGCGAGCGGCGTGTGCACGGACCACGCGACTTCGAGTGGCGAGAAGTAGTCCGGGTCCGAACCGGGCCTCAGCAGCCACAAGGGCTCGGGTGTCTGGTTCTGGAGTTCGATCCATACCGACTGCACGCCGGTCTTGTTGACGTCGGCGCCGAACATGCGTCGGCTGTCCTCGGCGCTCAGCACCGCCGCCGCCACGCTCACGCCTTGCCTGGAGGCAGTCACGGCGCGCGCGCGCAACTCTGCGTCGTTGAAAGTGCCGGGAGCCTGCCATGTCGCACAGCCGGCGACACCAAGCAAGAGGCTCGCCGCATACAGCGCGTTTCCGAGCAGACGCAGCAGCCCACGCAGGACCGAGCGGCTCGCCTTTGGCAATGGGGGCAACGGACTCATCGATCGGCGCGCTGGGTCGCTTTCACGGGCTTTCTTCCGTGCTGCGCGCGACCTCCCACGGGAAGAACTCGACCGCAGCTAGAGAGGTCGGTTGGTGGTCGAACACGAGTACGCCGCGAAAGCCATCGGTGTAGTAGGGGTCGGTCGTGAGGTTGCCGCGCGGGGCGCTCTTGGGGGCGGTTCCGACTCCCTTCACGTAGCCGATCCTTGTAAGGTTCTGCGAGTAGGCCATGTCCTGTGCCAACGCGCTGCGTGCCTCGTCGACGTCGGGATCGATCTTGTGGGTCGTGAGCGTCGGCGAGTGAATGGTCAGGCGACTGCCGATGTCACGGCTGATCTGCCCCACCCACACCTGCTTGCCATGGTAGCGCATCGGGCTCAGCCAGAGCCGCAGATGGTTGCGCTGGTGGATGTTGTCGCGTGCCTTTTGCAACGCCAGGTCCTGGGCCCGGCCAAACATGTAGAGGTCGCTCACCGGTGCGTACGGGTAGCGCTCGCCGGCGAGAGCGGATGTCACCATCTTGATGATGGACCCCGACCACTTCTGCTCGGTTGGGCGCCAACCGCGACGCGCGAACGCGGGGAAGGCGTCGTCGAGGCCGCCCACCACCACCAGATTGAGCGGATCGCCGTTCTTCAAGCCATCCTGGTTGGTCACGCAGCACGGCAGCGCCTCGAGCGCCGTGCGAAAGGTGGCGTCATCGGTGTAATTCCGGATCTCCCCGGGAGGGTAGACTTCCCGTCTGAAGACGTTGGTCACACGGTAGTCGGCGCGAAAGCCTGGGACGATGGAGAGGATCGAGAAGGTTCTTGCCCGCCCGCTCGAGACCAGGTCGATCTGCACAAGCTTGAAACCCTCATCGAGATTCGTCAGCACGAACCCCGAAGTCGTGGCGCCAGGAAGGACAGGGTTGCGGAAGGCCAGTTGACGAAAGCGCCGGCCGAGCTCCACTTTCTGGTCTGGCGACTCGCCCGATGCAACCGTTTCGGACGCTTCGGAAGCGGGAAAAAAATTCGGATCGAGTCCCGGCGACAACAGATAATACGCGCGGTCTTCGCGGTTCTCGATTTCGATCCAGACGGGTTGGATTGATCGTTTTGCAAGCGGGACGCCATACACGGTGGCGCTCTCGTCGGCCGACAGCGCTGCGGTCGATACCCGCACGCCACCCTCCGTGCGCGTCGCGGCCCGGGTCTTGTAGTCGAGACTCATTGCCGGCGGCATCGAGGTGCAGCCGACAAGCGCAAGGGCGACGGCAACGGCTCCAAGGACTAGCCCGACGATGCGGCTCATCGAGTTGCCCCATGACGCAGGCCATGACAGAGAGGGCCACGCATTCTTGTCGGTCCTTTCCGGAATCACCGTTTCAGGTAGGCGCAGCAGGCTGCCGTCAACGATAGTGTTTTGTAGGTGGAGAGTCCAGCCCTTGCCACGGAATCTAAGGCAGGGTCCGGGTGCCGAGATCACCGTGACCACGCCTGCGGCACCCGAGGCAGGCGTGTATCAGTTGGAGCGGAGGCGGAAACTGCACTAGCCGTGCCCACACTCTCCATGTGCTTCACAACGGTTGTCTGAATGGCCGCAAGCGGCCATTAGCATGGCACTCATGGTTTCCCCTGCATTGCTTAAGCCGGAATCTCGCGTTCACTTCGCCGCTCGTGCGACGTCGGTCAACAGCGCGGACGACTTCGGAGTTGTTGCGGTCTTGCGGATCAAGATGTCCGGTGGCAATACATTGCTCCGGCCATAATAGGCGTCGTTCCAAGGTACGTTCGTGTTCACTACCGTGCCGTCGAGGTTGAGGCCCCCGTATACACCTTTCGCACGTGTAAAGGTAATGAGGTCCGCGGTTACTGTCGACATGGCTCCAGCCCCAACCGGGCCTGCCGCGATGCTCGCATCGCCACCGATCTTGAAAGAGCTCGAAAGCAACGCGTTAAGGCCCTTGTCGGTCATCACGACGATAATCGCTTCCGAGACGTCGACACCAGCTTGAAATCCGACGCTGACAGTCGCGAGGTTATAGAACGCCGGTCCCGCCCAGGATTTGCCGTCACGGGCGACGAGGAGCGCCCGGCCGCCCGACCCGCCAAAGATGAAGCCCGCCCTCACGATCTGCGGGGCGATCAGGACCGCTCTGGCGCGGCCGAGATTTTCCTGGATCCACGTTTGACCGGGGTCGCGAACAAAGTTGTTAAGCGTCGTCCTTGCATCGGACACCAGAGCATCCGGCTCGCTTGGGGCAACGGCTTGCGAGGCGCAACCAGCGAGCATTGCTGCAACAAGCGCGCCCAGCGCGACTCGCCGCGAAGGTTTGGGAAGACCGTGAGACGATTTCATATTGACTCCTCTCGGATCACTCGGTAAAAAAAGTTCTGCGCCGATCGTCCCTCGCGGGAGCGATCAACGCAGGGCACTGCTAACGGTGTTGCCTTGTGGATACTACCTTCGTCGCCTCCAGAATACTCTCTACGCAGACACTGCGCTTCTCCTACACCAAAGGGACGGCATTGGAACAACGGCCGGTCAAGGACGGCTCGTCACATCGAAATTCACGGGCGGCAGGCGGGGCATGGCGGCGTGCTTTCGGGGAGGGGGGTGCGTCGATAGTAGCGACGCTCGGTTCGTTTGGTCAAGGCGCGAGCGCAGCGCCTGTCGCCGATAGGTTAGAATCGGCAAATGCTTCATTCGCACAGCAGCCGACTACGACGATGCATCGGATTGAATTCTTCGGGCCGACGTCTGCCGCAGCCATCGCGAGCAGATTAGCGGCGTTTCGGGCCGGCATGAACGATTTCGGGTATGCCGGTGGCGTATTGGCCGGTGGAGTCATCCTATTTCGCAATGATCGGGATTTGCGCCATGGGTGATACCGGCATCCTGTTGGTGTTCGTACCCAGCCTTTTTCTCATAATGCTGCTGGTGCTCGAAACCGGCCGCCGCATCGGGAAGCGGTATTACTCGATGGAAGAATCGGACCACCATCGCGGTAACCGGATCTTGGTCGAGTCGGCAATTTACGGGCTGCTTGGATTGCTGATCGCCTTTACGGTCTCGGGCGCCGCCAGCAGGTTCGATGCACGGCGTACTTTGACGGTGCAGGAAGCGAACACGATTGGCACCGCCTACCTCCGCCTTGACCTGCTGCCGGCCGCTGCACAACCGGAATTACGGCGGAAATTTCGGCGCTATGCAGAGGCGAGGCTAGCCGTTTTCCGCCTGCTGCCCGATTTTGCAGCATCGAATGCCGAAGCGGTACGGGCCAACGAACTGCAGCGTTCAATCTGGAACGAAGTGATTGCCGCCCTGCCGGGAGTCCCGCAGTCAGCGACACTGATGCTGCTGCCCGCATTGAACGAGATGTTCGACATTACCTCCAGTCGGGCGATTGCGGGACAGGCACACACGCCACTCGTCATTCTTTGCGCGCTCGCCGTGCTGGCGTTGTTCTGTTGCCTGCTGGCCGGATACGGTCTGGCGGGAGAAAATCCGCTCGGCTCGGCGCTGCGCATGATCGGATTTGCGCTCATTGTAACGCTCACGATTTTCGTCATTCTCGATCTCGACTATCCGCGGGTCGGTTTGATCCGGCTGGACTACGCCGACCAGGCGCTCATCGATGTACTGGCTGGAATGAGGTGAACCAAATATTCAGACCGCCGATCCGTTATTGGTCTTCGATGATTGCGCCGGTGAGTACGTCTCACCACCTCACGACAATTCTCAGGCAAGATTCCGGGATATGGGACAGGCGGATCAAACCTCGGCGGATCAGGCAGGCACAAAGACCGCGAGCTATGACGTATTCCTATCGTATGCGCGCGAGGACTTGTCGACGGTAAAAGCGCTGGTCAGCGATATAGAGGCGGAAGGTCTCACGGTTTTCTGGGACAGACATATCCAACTGGGTCAACAGTGGTCCGATGTGCTTGATCGGGCGCTGCGCGAGGCGCGCGTCGTCATCGTTGTCTGGAGCACGGCATCGGTGAAATCCACTTGGGTCAAGGCCGAGGCGACCGAAGCGATGACACTGGGCAGACTGATTCCGCTGCGCATCGACAACGCCACCATACCGATGCCCTTCGGCCAGGTACAAACCGCAGACATTTCGCCGGACCGGCCGCTGGGCGAACAAGGGGTATCGATTGCGGCCGCCATCGCGACGCTCGGCAGTAGTGCAAACCAGCAGATCCGCAACGCGGCGGGAGTGTCCACAGCCGTCTCGCCCGCCAATGCGGCCATCCCACGTGCGCCGAACTGGCGACATGCCTTCCTGTCCATGGAGGGAAGATTGGGCAGGCGCGATTACTGGGTTTGCTACCTCGCCTTAACCTCTCTGGCTGCACTGGTCACGCTGCTGGTGCAGGCCATAATGGGTGCGTCCACGCCCGGCGCGTCGATGGAAGTCAAAGCAAATGCAGCGATATTCGTATTCTTTATAACGGTGTATCTCCAAGTGGCACTATTCATCAAGCGCCTTCACGATTTCGACTGGTCGGGCTGGTGGACGGTGCCCGCCGCGTTGCTGGCGTTACTGTCAGCCGCGTCCACTCCATATTTTGAAAGCAGCGTTTCCGACGAAAGACACGCCGCATGGTTCTTAAGAGTCCTGCTCTGGGCAGTGGTCATATTTGCGGGCGCAATGTCAGGCAACCCCGGTGTCAACAAGTATGGTCCACCGCACCGTCGGCGTTGAAATGCACTGTTACGTTTCAATTCGCCGATTAATCGACATTTCCTGCCCGTCTCACACTTGAAAATCGCAGTTCTGCTGTCCTGAAATTGATTTGGCATAATGGGTGCGGGGGATTGAGGGAGGGCCATGAACAATCGCCGGAAGCTGGTTATCGCGCTTGGCGCAAATGCGCTCGCGGCGCCGCTCGGCGCCTTTGCGCAGCAATCGGGAAAGGTGGCGCGAATCGGCTGGCTCTCATCGGACGG
>Ga0207675_100005505_pt1 | contig 12114 bp, 16 predicted proteins | sample KBSSwiS42_FD_184305 | JGI IMG/M metagenome (GOLD analysis project Ga0207675, IMG submission 184305) | Switchgrass rhizosphere microbial communities from Kellogg Biological Station, Michigan, USA - KBS Switchgrass S4-2 (SPAdes) (version 2) | ecosystem: Host-associated > Plants > Roots >...
CTATGTCGACACGACGGAGAAGAATTTCACGCAGACGATGCTGATCTCCTGTTTCTCCTTCACGGCCCTGGCGCAGCGCGCCGAGAAGCTGATGAGCGCGGGCGGCTCGCTGCTGACGCTGACCTATTACGGCGCCGAGAAAGTGATGCCGCACTACAACGTCATGGGCGTGGCCAAGGCGGCGCTGGAGGCGAGCGTGCGCTACCTCGCCGCCGACCTGGGACGCAACGGCATCCGCGTCAATGCCATCTCGGCGGGACCGATCAAGACGCTGGCCGCCTCCGGCATCGCCGATTTCCGCTACATCTTGAAGTGGAACGAGTACAACTCGGCGCTGCGCCGCACGGTGACGATCGAGGAGGTCGGGGCGGCCGGGCTCTATCTGCTCTCGGACCTCTCGCGCGGCGTCACTGGCGAGGTGCACCACGTCGATGCCGGCTACCACGTGCAAGGCATGAAGAACGAGGACGCGCCGGATATCTCCGTGGTGAAGGAGTAGGCCTTCGGGCCTACCGATATTTTCTCGGAAGAAAATCAAACTCCGTCATACCGGCGAAAGCCGTTATCCAGAGCGGCTTACTCTGCGTGCGTTGCCCCTGGATCCCGGCTTTCGCCGGGATGACGCGCGTGGGTGAGTTATGCCCGCATAATCCCCGTCTCCCAAACCGCGCGTATCATCCATCCACCTCGTCCAGTTTAAGGGCGTTTCATGAGGCGTCGTGAGGCGGGACGGGGTGCGGCGCCTGCGGGCCTCGTCGCAACGAGGCACTCGGGCGGCATTGGAGCTCCCTCCGGGGCCACTAGGAGTCCCTGCCAGGAGCTGGCTGACGGATCGGTCGGCGCAATTCGCTTGCGCGACGGACCGGACGAAAGCAGGGCCCGGTGCCGCAACCGCCGTGATTGGCGCGCCGCGAGGCGCCCGCGTGCCGCAAGGCACGAGCCAAGGATTTTGCGCTTTTCGGCGCGCCATCCCCCCTCGGGACGAACGCCGAGGGTACCGCTCTTTGACATGAGCCGGACGCTGAAAACGCGCCGCGGCAAGGAAGTCGCATGTGCAACGAAACCGCATCCTCTGCTTGATCCTTGGGCAATCAACGGGCACTCTGTAGCGGGATGGAGGCTGCCCGCGAGTCTCGCGGGGAAGAGGGGGGCCTCGATGCGCAAAGTCTTATGCCTGCTTGGCGTGGCCGGCCTGCTGGCCGCCTGCCTCTTTGCGCTGTCCGCCAGCGACAGCCGGGCGGGGGCGCTCGCCGATCTGCGCGGCGTGACGCAGCAGGAGACCATCTACACGCCGGTCGCCGTGTGGAAGGACTGCCAGAAGATCGCCATGTGCACCGGCTGCGCCCCGTCCTATCGCTGCCGCTCCTGCACCTATCAGCGCACCTGCGCCGGCGGCATTTGCGGCTGGGGCGATGTCTGCGTCTGGGGGCCCTATATCCCGCTCGCGCCGAGAGGCGTGCGGGTCTACTGAGTTACTCAGCAGCGTCCTTGTCGTCGTCCCAGCGGGAGAGCGCGGCTTCGTCGCTCGTCTCGGCCTCGACCCAGCGCTCGCCGTCGGGTCCGCTTTCCGATTTCCAGAACGGTGCGTGGCTCTTGAGGTAATCCATCAGAAATTCCGCGGCGCGGAACGCGGGCGCGCGGTGCTCCGAGGCGGTGATGACGAGCACGATATTGTCGCCGGGCTTGAGCCTGCCATATCGATGAGTGATCAGGCACGCCTGCAGGTTCCAGCGCGCGTCGGCTTCGCTTTCGATGCGCGCGAGCTCTGCTTCGGTCATGCCGGGATAATGTTCGAGCGTCATCGTATCGAGAGTTTGTCCGTGCGATGAATCGCGCATGGTGCCGGTGAAGGTGACGATGGCGCCGATATCGGTGCGGCCTGATTTCAGCTTGGCGATCTCGGCGCCGATGTCGAAATCGTCCTCTTGCACGCGGATCATCCTAGCCTCCGGTCACCGGCGGGAAGAAGGCGATCTCTCGAGCGGCTCCGATCAGCGCGTTGGGCCGCACATGGGTTTTGTCGATCGCGGCACGAATGAACTCGGAGCGCTCGAAAGCATGGGCGAATTCAGGACCGCGGGTCTTCTGCCAGGTCATCAGCTCGGCGATGGTGGTCACCTCGCGCGGCAGCTCGACCTCCTCGGTGCCGATGCCGGTCTTCTCTCTCACCCAGGCGAAATAGAGCAGCCGCATCTCAGTCCTCCGTCATGACGTGACGCACGGCGGCGAGCAAATAGTCGTAACCGGTATAGAGCGTGAGGATCGCCGAGATCCATAACAGGGTGAGTCCGAACTGCGTGGTGTAAGGCCAGATCTTGTCGCCGGCACTCCCCGCCAGCAGAAAGCCAATGGCCAGCATCTGCAAAAAGGTTTTCCATTTGGCAACACGGGTCACGGGCACGCTGACGGCGAGCGTGCCCAAAAATTCGCGCAAACCCGACACGAGAATCTCGCGGCAGAGAATGATCACGCCCGCCCATAGCGACCAGCCGGCGATGGTCTGGTCTGCGGCGAGCATGAGCAGTGCGGCGGCAACGATCAGCTTGTCGGCTATTGGGTCCAGCATGCGGCCGATGGCGCTTTGCTGCTCCCAGGCGCGGGCAAGATAGCCGTCGAGAAAATCGCTGACGCCGGCGGCGATGAAAATCCACATCGCGACCCAGCGGCCCCAATCGCCCTTGACGAAGAAGCAGGCGACGAGGGCCGGAATGGCCAGGATACGGCCATAGGTGAGGATGTTCGGTAAGCTCACGAAACGGCCTCGCCGTTGGCTCGTCACGCTGCCTCGCATTGCATCGGATTCCCGATTCATCTCAACAGCCTATCCGCGCTCGTGAAAGTGATCATAGATCGCCTTGGCCATGGCAGCACTGATGCCTCCGACCGCTTCGAGGTCGGCGATACCGGCGCGGCTCACGGCCTTGGCGGAGCCGAAATGCTGAAGCAAAGCGCGCTTCCGGTTCGGCCCAATCCCTGCAACTTCGTCGAGGGGCGAGACGCCGATCGTCTTCTTGCGCCTGGCGCGATGGGCACCGATGGCGAAGCGATGGGCCTCGTCCCTCAAGGTCTGGAGACAATAAAGCACAGGATCGCGCGGCTCCAAAATCAACGGTTCGCGGCCTCTGATATAGATGCGCTCGCGGCCGGCGTTGCGGTCGGGTCCCTTGGCGATCGCCGCCACCATAATGTCGCTGAGGCCGAGCCCGTCGAGCACTTCGTGCGCGGCGGCGAGTTGCCCCGGCCCGCCATCGATCAGCACCAGATCGGGCGCCGCCCAGCCATGCGGTTCTTCTTTTTCTTTGGCGAGCTTGGTGAAGCGTCGCGTCAGCATCTCGCGCATCATGGCGTAGTCGTCTCCAGGGGTTAGGTCCACGTTCTTCATATTGAACTTCCGATACTGACTCTTGATGAAGCCTTCTGCCCCGGATACGATCATGGCGCCGACAGGGCTGGTGCCGGAGATGTGGCTGTTGTCATAAACCTCGATGCGCTCGGGAAGCTCCTCGAGCTCGAACAATTCGGCGAGGCGTGTATAGATCGCTTGCTGCGACGAAGACTCGGCAAGTCGCCGCGCCAGCGCCTCGCGCGCATTGGCGAGCGCATGCATGACGAGTTCCTTCTTCTCGCCACGTTGCGGCGTGAGCACGCCGACCTTGTGACCGGCGCGGAGCGACAGCGCTTCGGCGAGCAGGCGACGACCGAGCAGCGCTTCCGACAATAGAATGAGTTTCGGCGGCGGCTTGTCGTCATAGAATTGCGCGATGAAAGATTCGAGCACCTCTTCGGCGGGCAGCGATTTGTCGGCGCGCGGGAAGTAGGCGCGATTCCCCCAATTGTTGCCGGCGCGGAAGAAGAACACTTGGATGCAATTTTGTCCCGCCTCTTGGTGGATGGCGAACACGTCTGCTTCCTTGACGGTGCGCGGATTGATGCCCTGATGCGACTGAACGTGAGCGAGCGCCGTGAGCCGGTCGCGGAAGCTCGCGGCGCGCTCGTAGTCTTGCTTCAGACTCGCATCGTCCATCAGCGCGTGCAGACGATGCTTCACCGTATCGCTCTTGCCGGTGAGGAATTTGAGCGCCTGGTCGACGAGGAGGCCGTAATCCTCCGCCGAGATCTCGCCGGTACAGGGCGCGCTGCACCTTTTGATCTGATAGAGCAGGCAGGGACGCGTGCGCGATTCGTAATAGGAATCCGAGCAGGACCTGAGCAGGAAGGCGCGTTGTAGGGTGTTGATGGTCCGGCCCACCGCGCCCGCCGAGGCGAAGGGTCCGAAATATTCGCCTTTGCGGTTCCGCCCGCCGCGATGCTTCAGGATTTGCGGGATCGGATGGTCGCGAGCGATGAGAATGAAGGGGAAGGATTTGTCGTCGCGCAGCACTACGTTGTAGCGGGGCTTCAGCCGCTTGATCAGGTTGGCCTCGAGCAGCAGCGCGTCGATCTCCGTCGCGGTGGTGACGAATTCCATGCTCGCCGTGTCGGCGACCATGCGGGCGATGCGGTTATTGTGGCCAGCCCCGCGCGCATAGCTCTGCACCCGCTTCTTCAGGTGCCGCGCCTTGCCGACATAAAGCACCTCGTCGTCGGCAGCGAACATGCGGTAAACGCCGGGGCCCGATGGCGCCGTCTTGGCGTAGCGAAGGATCACGGACGCGCCGGTTTCCGGCCCTAAAAGCGCATTTCTGATGCGCTCGGGCAGCGTCGGCGGCGGATTTTCCGGGTTTTCCGTGGACATAGGCCGAAGTTAAGCACTCTCAGACAACGCCTCAACCCAGGTGTTGGCCACCGTCGATCGCGATCATTTGGCCGGTGATCGAGGGCGTGGCGAGGAGGAAGCGAATCGCGGCGCAAATCTCTTCCAGCGTGGCGCCCCGGCCGAGCGGCGTATCGCGGCATTCGACCTCGAACTCGGCTTGGCTTTGGCGGTGGCTGGGAAGCACCGGCCCGGGCGCGATGGCATTGACGCGGATGCGCGGGCTAAGCGCTTGCGCCATGGTTTGCGTTGCGGTCCAGAGCGCGGATTTGGCGATGGTGTAGGAGAAGAAATCCGGATTCAGCCGCCAGACCTTCTGATCGATGAGATTGATCACATTGCCGGTCTCCGTCTCAGGCAGCAGGGCGGCAAAGGCCTGAGTGAGAAACACCGGCGCGCGCAAGTCGATATCGAGATGGGTTTCCCAGCTTTCGAGGCCCATCGATTGAAGATTGTCCCAATCGTAATGGGCGGCGCTGTTGATCAGGCAGGTGACCGGCCCGAGCCGCTCGGCGCAATCGCGAATGAGCGGCGCGAACTGGTCGGTGCGAGCGAGATCGGCCTGAAATGCCGCCGCACTGCCGCCGTCTCGCTCGATCTCGGCCACCACACCGGCGGCCTCCGCTTCCGAGCGGCGATAGTGGACGCCGATGCGCCAACCCGCCCTCGCCAGGTCAATGGCGATGGCGCGGCCAACCCTGCGGCCGGCGCCGGTCACAAGCGCCGTCGCTGCTGCACCTGGCTGGTTCATGAATTGGTCGAAACGATTCGGCTTTGAAGGTGAATTTGCATTGGGTTTGGCAATCTAGGTGAGGGGGGCAGTGCGAACAAGCATGGCCGCTTAGGAGCGATATGTCGGTCGATCCGCCGCTTCTCTGAGCAAATGCATAAGGCTTGAGCAAGGCCGGCGAATATTGCCGGAGCCAAATTTGTACCAACGCCTATTGTGTCATCAAACCTGCACACATCATTGCAGATGAGCCACACGCTTCCGCATCTTACGAAAATACAAGGCTTTTCCGTTGCTTCGCAGGCCTCGCTCTCTATCTTAACGAAAGATTAGCCGGAGGGCCTTGGTGCAAGCGCTCAGCTTCCGCAATGGACTTTTCGCCTAAACGTCAGAAGCGGTCGGGGGACGGCCAACAATAATTGGGAGCTTTGATAATGGATCGGGGATGTAATTTTATGGGGTCTGTCAAACTGGGCTTGCTGAGCGCGGCGCTCGTTGCTGGGTTGGCCTTGCCCGCCAAAGCTGATGACACCAAGCTGACGCTGACGGGGTCTGCCACGATCACGACGGACTATATGTTCCGCAGCATTTCCAACACCAATCAGGAACCGGCGGCGCAGCCCGAGTTCGATCTGACCTATGGCATGTTCTACGCCTATATCTGGGGATCGAATACCGCCTTCGGGGATGGCATCGAGCTCGATTACGGCATCGGCATCACGCCGAAATGGAAGAACATCACCTTCAACATCGCCGGCCTTTACTACACCTATCCGGGCGACAATGAGAACATCAGCTATTTCGAGTTGAAGACCGGCGCATCGTGGACCGGTGGCGCCTGGACCCTTGCCGTCAACAATTATTGGTCGCCGGATAATTTCCAGTTCTTTGGCGACTCCAATGCGATTGAGGGAACGGTCGGATATGCGCTGGGGCATAAGTGGTGGAACTTCTTCTCGCCCAGCCTCAGCGGCACGGTCGGCTTCCAGTCCTATGACAAGAACGCCGCGGACTACACCTATTGGAACGCCGGCCTGACGCTCGGCTTCCTCGACCATTGGTCGGCCGACATCCGCTACTACGACACCACCTATGACGATGCAGAGTGTTTGGCACAGAGCGGCGGCCGCAACAATTGCGACGCGCGCGCGGTCGGCACCCTCAAGGCGACGTTCTAGACGTTCGTCACTGAGCTAAGGATTTCGGAGTTCAAAGGGCGCCCCTTAGGGCGCCCTTTCTTTTTGCGCGCGCGGTGCATACACAAGGTCCATGCGCGAGCAAGAGGCAAGTCGAGAAGGAGGTCGGCGTGACGCTGATGCGGTCGCCAAGGCGCATGCGATCTACACACCTGTCATGCTGTCCTTCTACGATGTTTTGGTGCATGGGCTCTCGAATAGGTTGGCATGGCGCTGTCCGACGAGAAGCCTGCTCAATCTCTATCGCGACAATCTCTCCAGCAATCATCTCGAAGCCGGGACCGGCACCGGCTTCTTCATCGACCGATCAGGGAGAACAAGATTCGATCGCCTGGTCCTGTTGGACATCAATCGTCATTGCCTGGAGCTGGCGGCGCGCAGGCTCGCACGCTTTAAGCCCGAGTTGGTGCGGGCGAGCCTGTTCGATCTGTTGCCAGCAATGGGCGCCCCCTTCGACTCGCTCGGGCTCACTTACGTGCTGCATTGTCTGCCGGGGACGATGACCGAGAAGCTCACGGTTTTGGATCATCTGTTGCCGGTGATGGCGCAGCGCGCTGTGCTGTTCGGCGCGACGATCCTCGGCCGCGGCGTCGCGCCGAACTTTGCCGCGCGGAAGCTATTCGCGCTCTACAACGAGAAGGGCGTCTTCAATAATCTTGCCGACGACCAGGCCGCGCTCGAGGCCGGGCTGAGAAGGCGCTTCGGCGAGGTCCAAATCACTCGCCATGGTTTGGTCGCGTTATTCCGCGCCACAAAATTAGTGACTGCCTGACTGGGCTTAGCAATTAGTCCCGGAGCGCTGCCTCGGGATGGTCATTAACTGGCCGCTTACCATGCGAAGTTTCGCCCCGATCATTGTTAATTATCATTAAGGGTAGGGCACTACCCTGGGGCCGTGAGCGCCTGGTTCAGCAAGCTCCCTTGCTGGCGCGGCGACGGACCTAGGCCTTCAATCGAGGGAGTCTGTTTTGCGTACGCGATTGCACCAGGCTGTGGCTCTAATCGCCGTGTTGACGGCAGGCGCCACGGCCTCAAGCCCGGGTCTCAGTGCCGACCTCAATAATCCGCCTCCACCACCGCTTGCCTATGCGCCACCTCCAACGCCCGATACGCTGTTTGCAGGCTGGTGGGTCGGTGGAACCATCGGCGGCGCCACCGCCAATTACGACTTCAGTGGCAATAATAGCGACATCGAGACGAACGGATTTGTCGGCGGCGGCATCGGCGGCTGGAACTGGCAGAACGGCCCGATCGTAATCGGCCTCGAAGGCGACATTCTCGGCGGCGATGTCAGCGGCAGCCGGAAATTCAATGCCGGGTTCAACAAAGCTAGCGCCGATATCAACACCATGGCGGATCTTCGCTTGCGCGCCGGCGTTGCGGTGACGCCGCAAGTGCTGCTCTTCGCAACGGCAGGCGGCGCTTGGGCCAATGCCGATCTCCCGGTCTCGGGTCCCGGAGGCGCGTCACGCGATGGCACGTTCTTCGGCTGGAGCGTCGGCGGCGGCGCCGAGGTCGCGATCAATCAGAATTGGAGCGCGCGCTTCGATTATCAGTTCACCGATTTCGATACAGAGTCGGTGGCCTATCCGGGCGGCAAGCTGAAATTCGATCCCGACATGAACACCTATCGGGGCTCGTTCATCTATCACTTCTAATTGCAGGCGGCACGCTCACGCGATTCAGTCTGCACAGAAGGCGCTGATCTTCGTTGACGCCGCAAGCACGCGGCGCGAGATCCCGATCGAAACAGACGCGAATGTCGAGCAGCTGTCCCTTGCGGCAGCTGATCGCGATCATGTCCGGCTTGAGCCAGGGATTGGCAGTGAGGAAGTCGGTCTCGATTTCAGCGGGGCTCAGTTCGAGAGGTTTATCTCCCTGCTTGAAAGGCGGGGGTACGGCGACGTGTTGGTAGAGTTCTCGCGCGGTGGCGAAATAGCGCTCGGGGTCGAGGCCTGAGCATGTGCCGTGGGCGCGATACTCATGAATGACGAGCCCGCCTCCCGGCATGATGTCGTTCATCTGATCGATTACGGATTGCGGCACGAACGGTCGATGCGAGATGTGGCAATCCTTCGGCCAGCCTCGCTCATACTGCGGCCATAGCCCATGTAAGGTGAAAGCGTGCTCGCGGCCGTCTTCGCATTGATCGTCGCGCCGCTCGCGTCCCTCGATGTTGCAATAAGCCGGCGACCAGCCAAGCACGAGCACGTAATAATCGAAGTCGCCGGGGCGATTGCGCTCGCCGGCATCGCAGGCCGTACAAGCGACCATGAAGACAAGCGCGAGCAGGAGCGGCCGCACCCTCGTCGAGCACGGCCGGCAAGCGATTGCTGGCCCGGAGTTTAGCACCGAGCTCATCAGCGTCTGAATGTAGGAAGAGACTATTCGCCCATCTGAACGTTGATGGCTTGTGGGCCCTTGCCGCGACGATCCGGCTCGGTCTCGAAAGAGACACGCGCGCCTTCGTCTGGAGCCGCAAGACCCGACTTCTGCAGGGCGGAGATATGCAAGAAAACGTCTTTGCCGCCATCGTCCGGCGTGATGAAGCCGAACCCCCGCGAATGATTGAAGAACTTTACCGTCCCGGTCTGACGCATGGGAAACTCCTCCCTTCCCCAAATGATCCGCGGAATTTGAAACTCCCGCGAACTGAACTCAGGCAAGCCTAAAACGGGGAAAGAAATCGCGGCCGCTTAAAGTCGCGCAGCCGGCCTCCACCATTCGCACTCTGCCCGCAAAGCGGCCCACTGTAAGATTGTGACGGGGATATGTGCAAGGCCCATTCTGGACCGCGGAAAGACCGGTCTGAGCGATCGACTTAGTTGGGATAGGGGTCGTGTGTCAGGCCGCCGCCCAACGGCTCGGGCGGGAAATCGAAATGTGGTCCGAAATCCTTCGGAGCAGGGGGCATCTCTGCCGGTCCCCAGACGTCTCTCAAGGTGAGCGATGTTCCCCCCACGCCGCCGGGGCGCGCAGGCTGCTTAGCCGAATTCGCCTTGCCAGGCTCCTGGGCTCCCGCGTCATGGAGCGGCCACGCTGCGCCCGCGAAGGCGAGCAGCGACAGCAGCATTACCGAGCGGCGGAGGAGGGAAGTTCCTGACATGATCCGCATTCTTTCTTTGCGTGTAGCGCGAGTTCTGATTCGTTTTTCCAAGTCTAAGTTTTGCAGGTTACGAGAATATCACCATAACACGGTTCGCCCCTCGATCGTTTCATCTATGAGCAGGCCTTCGCCCCGCTGGTGCAGACACTCAGGGCGCCGGCCTTGGTCACGCACGTCGTCGAGGTCGAGCCAACGTGAACCGAGGTCAACCCGTTCTTGTGCGCCCAATGGCTAATCTTACGCTCCAGATGCTTGGCCGAACGCGCCATCACGTCGTCCTGATGCAGTCCGCGCGCGGTGGCACTGGAGTCAGTGCATCCGGCGTCTGCCGGCACCGAAATGAGGGCGAAGGCGGTGACGAGCGCCGCAGCGGCGATCAGAAGCTTGCCCAACATGATCTCGTCCCTGGTTCTTGTCTGGCGTGTTACCCCGCCTCACCAAATATGCTATCTTTAACCGTCACTGCCTAGGGCCTTCCGCAGAATGCGAGAGGCTTGTGACATTTTCACGTTTTCGTGTACGGCGAGATTTCGGGGAAGTTTGCCCTTGAATTGTCGTCCAAACGGGATTTTCTGCCCTTAGCTCGCCGGGAGCCGAGGGCGGCGACCTATGCAAATGGAGGATAATGATGACGCCTGTTAAATTGGCAACTGTCGGTATTATCGCTGCCGGCGCCATGTTCGGTGCCCTTTCGGCTTCTGCCGCCCCCATCAGCTCGCTCGGCTCGATCGCCAAAAGCGACAGCTCGATGGTGGAGCAGGTCGGCTACCGCAATCGCTGCTGGTATTCCTATGGGCACCGCTACTGCAAGAGAGTCTACTATCGCCCCTACGCCCGTCGTTATTATCGCTACAACTATTAGCGACCTCATCGGGGGCCTCAAGGCCCTCCGAGAAATCAAGCGCCGGGCGCAAGGCCCGGCGTTTGTGTTTCTAGCGATGGAAGCTAGGGGTTTCTGCTAGCCACGGGCCCGGCGAGACTTCGCCTGGTCCTGCTTCTCCATGAAACCCGGCGTGCTGCCAAGAATTGCGTAGCTGTTCGAGGCAGATGCGAGCTGGACCGGCTTGCGGCCGCCACGGCTCGACTGAGCCCAGGCGATCTCGCGTCCCTGGCGCTTGGCGCGGGCCTTCTCATAGGAGGCGACGACCTGCTTGCGGACGCTAGGCTCCCGCCGGAGTTCAGCTTTGGCGACGACGATCTTCTTGCCGGCCTTGGCGGAAGCGGTTTTCACGGCAGCGGCCATGGCGCCGCGGGGCTTCTCGGCCGAAGCGACCTGGATGGGCGCCTTCTTGGCGCTAGCCACCTCAACGCCGCCGATGGCTGCGACCCTTACCTTGGCCACACCCGCGCCGATCATGCCGAGGCTGGAGGCCGCGGCCTTGGAGACGTCAATGATTCTGCCCCCGACGAAGGGTCCGCGGTCGTTGATGCGAACTTCGACGAATTTGCCGTTGGTCAGATTTTCGACCAGAACCTTGGTTCCGAACGGCAGCGAAGGATGGGCGGCCGTCATGGCGCTTGGATCCATCATTTCGCCGCTCGCGGTACGCGAGGTCAGGGCGTACCAGGATGCAGACCCAACTTGTTCAGCCTTTGCGGCAGAGAGGGGCAACAGCGCCGCGGCACTAAACAGCCCCACGGTCACAATGTTCGTGCGCAATCTCGACATGCGTTGTGCTCCTATTCGATTGTTTTGGGAAGGAAGTGACTGACGACGAATCAAGTCAGTCCGCACTCGTTGGTGCGAGCCCGCAGATTACCGGGTAACGGGGCGAAAAATCGGCCCGCATTAGGTCATGATTGGGCCATTTAGTGGCACGTGATACCAACGTTTCACTACGAATGACCTCGTAAACCTATGAATATTGGGGATTTATGCCAGGGAATATTATTAGTAATCCGCGAACATCAGCGCGTGCGACAATTAGACTTGTCAAAAAAATTTGGCGCCAGCCCCGCGAGGGAGCCAGCGCCGCGTTCAACACTTCTTAGACTGGATCAGTTTAGTGCGGTCCGAAATTATCCGGCGAGTAGGCGCCACAAGAGCCCTTCATGCGGACGTCACCGCCGAGGTTCTGGCAGACATAGACCTTGGTCAGGGGGTTGTTATGCACCTCATCTGCGGTGACCTTCCAACCATAGGTCTGGGCCACCCTGGCGATCTGCTCCTCCTCACAATAGGGGGTGGCAATCGGCCCGGACGGGTTCATCTGGAAATTGCCGTTGCATTGGATCCTCGCGGCCGCGGGTTGCGTAGCGGCCAGCAACGCCAGTGCGCTCACGGCGAAGCAGAATGGGGTTAGGCGTCGCATCTTTCGGTCTCCTCTTG
>Ga0207675_100005507_pt1 | contig 12112 bp, 2 predicted proteins | sample KBSSwiS42_FD_184305 | JGI IMG/M metagenome (GOLD analysis project Ga0207675, IMG submission 184305) | Switchgrass rhizosphere microbial communities from Kellogg Biological Station, Michigan, USA - KBS Switchgrass S4-2 (SPAdes) (version 2) | ecosystem: Host-associated > Plants > Roots >...
ATGACGTTCGCCTCACGCTCCTCGTCGAGAATCGCACGGGCTACAAGAACCTCTGCCGCTTGATCACCGCCGGCGCGCTCGGGAAGCCGAAGGGCGAAACGGCGGTGACGCTCGAGCAGGTGGCCGCGCATGCGGAGGGGCTCCACGCGACGACGGGCGGGGACGAGTCGCCGATGGCGCGGGCGTTCCGGGAAGGAGGCCTCGACGCGGCGCGCGCGTTACTCGAGAGGCTCGCCGGAATCTTCCCCGGCCGGCTGCACGTCGAGCTGCAGCGGCATCATCTGCGCGAAGAGGAGCGGCGCAACGCGGCGCTTCTCGACCTGGCGCGAAGCCTGCGGCTTCCGCTCTTCGCCGCGAACGGCGTCCGCTACGCGCGCGAGAAGGACAAGGAGCTCCACGACGTGATGACGTGCATCCGCCATCACACGACGCTCGACGGCGCGGGCCGGATCCTCGCCGCCCAGCGCGAGCGGCGTTTCAAGGGCGCGGCCGAGATGGCGGAGCTCTTCGCGGACATCCCGGAGGCGGTCGACGGCGCCCGCGAGCTCTCGCAGCGCCTCGACTTCACGCTCGCGGACCTGGGCTACAAGTTCCCCGACTATCCGCTGCCTCCCGGAGAAACGCCCTCCTCGTTCCTGCGCCAGATCACGTGGAACGGCGCGCGCGCCCGGTTTCGTCCGTTGACGACGAAGGCCCAGGCCCAGATCGAGAAGGAGCTCGCGATGATCGAGAAGCTCGATCTCGCCGGGTACTTCCTGATCGTCTGGGACGTCGTGCGCTTCTGCCTGGAGAACCGCATCCTCGCGCAGGGCCGCGGCTCGGCGGCCAACAGCGCCGTCTGTTACGCGCTCTCGATCACGGCGGTCGATCCCGTGAGGATGGAGCTCCTCTTCGAACGCTTTCTCTCGGAGGAGCGCGGCGAGTGGCCGGACATCGACCTCGACCTGCCCTCCGGCGACCAGCGCGAAAAAGTCATCCAGCACGTCTACGAGAAGTACGGGCCGCACGGCGCGGGCATGACCGCGAACGTGATCACGTACCGCGACCGTTCCTCGGCGCGCGAGGTCGCCAAGGCCCTCGGATACTCGCCCGAGCAGGTCGACGCGCTCTCGAAGCAGCTCGGCGGCTGGAACTTCGGCGAGATCCGGGATCCGCCGGAGGAGCTGGCGGGGGAGATCCGCGCGGCGGGCCTCGATCCGGAGGAGCGGCGCGCGAGGCACTTCCTCCGGCTCTTCCTCCAGATCCAGAACCTGCCGCGCCACCTCGGCCAGCACTCGGGGGGCATCGTCGTCGCAGCCGGGCGACTCGACGAGGTCGTGCCGCTCGAGCCGGCGTCGATGCCGGGGCGCGTCGTCGTGCAGTGGGACAAGGACGACTGCGCGGACCTCGGGATCGTCAAGGTCGACCTCCTCGGACTCGGCATGCTCGCCGCGATCGAGGAAGCGATCCCGATGATCCGGACGCACGAGCGGACGGAGGTCGATCTCGCGCACCTGCCCCAGGATGATCCCGCGGTGTACGGGATGCTCAACGCCGCCGACACGGTGGGTCTCTTCCAGGTCGAGAGCAGAGCGCAGATGGCGTCGCTGCCGCGCAACGCGCCGAAGTGCTTCTACGACATCGTCGTCCAGGTCGCGATCATCCGGCCCGGCCCGATCGTCGGCGGCATGGTGCGGCCTTTCTTCGAGAGGCGACAGGGGAGAGCGGAGGTCGAGTATCCGGATCCCTGCCTCGAGCCCATCCTGAAGCGGACGCTCGGCGTGCCTCTCTTCCAGGAGCAGATCCTGAAGATGGCGATGGTCGCGGCGGGCTTCACCGGCGGCGAAGCCGAGGAGCTGCGGCGGGCGATGGGGTTCAAGCGCTCGGTCGAGCGCATGGACTCGATCGAGGCGCGCCTGCGGAAGGGAATGGAAGAGCGCGGGATCGGGCCGGAGGCTCGGGACCAGATCGTCAAGTCGATCACCTCCTTCGCGCTCTACGGCTTTCCGGAGTCGCACGCGGCGAGCTTCGCGCTGATCGCGTACGCGAGCGCGTACCTCAAGGCGCACCACCCGGCGGCCTTCCTGGCCGCGTTGCTCAACGCGTGGCCGATGGGCTTCTACCATCCCGCCACGCTCGTGAAGGACGCGCAGCTCCACGGGACCGGAGTCTGGCCCGTCGACGTGACGCTCTCGGGGTGGAAGTGCCGGTGGGAAACAAAAGGCGTGCGCCTCGGGATGCGGTTCGTGAAGGGCTTGAAACAGGAGACGGGGGAAGCGATCGAGCGAGCCCAGGCGGCCTCGCCGTTCTCCTCGATCGACGATCTCGCGCGGCGGTGCCGGCTGCGGGACGGCGAGCTCGAGCTCCTCGCGCACGCGGGCGCGCTCTGCGCGTTCGGCCGGACGAGGCGGGCCGCGCTCTGGCAGGTGGCCAAGGTCGCGCGCGAGGCGGGGCCCCTCTTCGCGGAGATCCCCACGGACGATCCCTCTCCTCTGCCCGAGATGTCGCCGATCGAGGAGACCCGCGCCGACTACGCGACGACCGAGATCACGACGGGGCCGCACATGCTGGCGCACCTGCGCAAGTCGCTCTCGCGCCGCGGCGTGCTGTCGGCCCTCGAGCTCACGCGACAGCGGGACGGCGATCGCGTGACGACGGCGGGAGCCGTGATCGTGCGCCAGCGGCCGGGGACGGCGAAGGGCTTCGTCTTCCTGACGCTCGAGGACGAAACCGGAATGCTGCAGGCCATCGTGCGCCCCGACCTCTTCCGCGAGCAGCGCGCCGTCGTCGTGGGCTCGGGGGCGCTCGTGGTGAAGGGCAAGCTCCAGCGCCAGGACGGCTCGCTCTCGGTCCGCGCCGAGAAGTTCTGGACCATTCCCGAATTTGCCCGAATGCCGAGCCACGATTTTCGATAGAAAGCTGACTGCGTAGCCGCCGGGACGCGGCGGCGTAGCGGTCATCCCGAGGGCCGCAGGCCCGAGGGATCCCGAGCTTGACCGCGAGTCAGGCCTGTCGAGTCCGGGATTCCTCGCTTCGCTCGGGATGACGGCTCGGCGGCGCAACTTCCGAGGCGCCTGCTCGTAAACTTCTGCCAATGAGGTTCCGCGCGCTCGCCGCTCTGGCTGGGGTGTGCGCGCCGGCCTTTTGGCTCGGGGCCCAGGAGCCGCCGGAGTACGAAAAGCCCAAGCTCAAGATGGCGAGGATCACCTCTCCGATCCGCGTCGACGGCGACCTCTCGGATCCCGGCTGGGCGGAAGCCACCGTGGTGCCTCTCGCCTACGAGATCAATCCCGGCGACAACACGACGCCGGCGGTCAAGACGGTGGCCCGGATCGGCTACGACGACAAGTTCTTCTACGTCTCGTTCGAATGCGAGGACCCGAACATCTCGAAGCTCCGGGCTCCCTACGTCGACCGCGACGGCATCAACGACGACCAGGACTACGTCGGAATTCTCCTCGACGTCGAGAACCAGAACCACTCCGCGATCGACTTCTGGATCGGGCCGACCGGCATCCAGGCCGACTCCGTCTTCTTCGAGGGGACGTTCACGGAAGACTTCGGGCCGGACTACTTCTGGCAGTCCGCCGGATGGATCGGTCCCTCCTCCTGGAACGCGGAGGTGGCGATCCCCCTGTCGTCTCTGCGCTATCCCGAGAAAGATCCGCAGGACTGGGCCCTCGCGCTCTACCGCACGTATCCACGCGATCGCAACTACCAGTTCTACAGCGTGCGCGTTCCGCGCGGCTCGAGCTGCTTTCTCTGCAACTCGGCGACGGTCGAGGGCATCACGGGCCTCCCGCAGGGGGCGCACTGGGTGCTCGCGCCCTACGGCGCGATGACGAACACGAAGTACTACGGGGCGGACGGCCCCCTCGACGACAACACCACGACGCTGGGCCAGGTCGGGCTCGACGCGAAGTGGCTGCCGAATGCCGACACGATCTTCGATGCGACGATCAATCCCGACTTCTCCCAGATCGAGGCCGACACGGCGCAGATCTCGGTCAACGAGCGGTTCGCCCTCTTCTATCCGGAGAAGCGGCCGTTCTTCCTGGAGCACGTCGACCTGCTGCAGACGCCGATCCAGGCGGTCTACACCCGCACGATCACTCAACCGCTCTGGGGAGCGCGGCTGACCGGGAAGACCGGCGGCACCAACTACACCGCCCTCGTTGCCAGCGACGAAGGCGGAGGAACGGTGATCATTCCCGGGCCGGTCTTTTCCGAGACCGCGCCTCAGAATTACGAGTCGACCGTCGCGATCGCGCGCGTCCGTCAGGACCTCGGCGACTCGTTCGCCGGCGTGCTGGCGACCGGCCGCGTGATCAAAGGCGGCGGGTACAACGCCGTGGTCGGCGGCGACTTCCACTGGCAGGCCGGCGAGGACGACGTCGTCAACGGCCAGTACCTCTACAGCTTTTCGCAGAATCCGGACAGGCCCGATCTCTATCCCCTCTGGCTCGGCCAGAAGCAGTCCGGCTTCGGTTCGGACGTGGAGTGGGTGCACTCGACTTCCACCTGGGAGTGGAACCTCGGATACGAGGACTTCGCTCCCGGGTTCCTGGCCGACGACGGGTTCGTGCCGCAGGTCGGCTACCGCGAGGGCTCGGCGGGGCTGGGATACCGGTTCTTTCCGAGCGGATTCTTCTCACGGCTCCGGCCTCTCGCGGGAGCCAACTACCAGGTCGACCGCGAGGGCGATTTGATCTCGCGAAACTACTTTCCGGGGATCGCGTTCCAGGCCCAGTGGAGCCTGCGCGGAGAGATCGACTACAACTTCGCGGCCGTCCGGATTGCGGGCCAGACGCTCGACTTCGACGGCGTCTCCTGGAATCTCCAGGCCTCTCCTTCGCGGTTCGTCCCGCGCATCACGTTCGCCGGAAATTGGGGCGAGCAGCCCGACGTTTCCAACGTGCGTGTCGGAAATGGCGGCACGCTGACGATGACGACGACGATCCGGCCGACGGCGCACCTCGCGCTGGACCTCATCGGCGAACGCCAGTGGATCGACGAGACCGTCGAAGGGCGCGAGGGCCGCCTCTTCACCGCGACCGTCGCTCGCGCCAAGGCAATCTACGTCTTCAACTCACGCATGTTTTTCCGGGTGATCGGCCAGTACATCGAGACGACTCGAGATCCCCTCCTCTGGACGTTCCCCGTCCTGGCGAAGGAGTCGGAGTTCTCCGGCTCGGCCCTGTTCGCCTACAAGCTCAACTGGCAGACCGTGCTGTATGTCGGCTACGGGGACAACCGCTCCCTCTTCGAGGGCAGCACGACCTATCTCCAACCCCAGAACCGACAGTTCCTCTTCAAAGTCTCCTACGCGTTTCAACGGTGACCCCGCCGCCGTCGCTCCGCGACGGCCTGGCGCGGTCATCCCGAGGAGCGCAGCGACGAGGGATCCCGAACTCGACGAGCCGCGACGGCCTGGAGCGTCAACCCAGGGATCCCTGAACTTGTGGATTCGGCAAAGCCGCCCCGGCGGAACTTTCGGCGTGTGCCGGGTTCCTTTGTTGGCAGAATGACGAATATGCGTGCGCTTTCGAAATGGGCTGGAATTGTGGTTGCGGCTGTCGCGCTCGGGGCAGCGACGGCTCAGGAGAAGCGCCCTCCCGCCGCGGTCGCGAAGCCGCGCACGCCGGCGCCGGCGGCGACCGCGGCAGGCCGTCCCGCCGCGACCACGCCTCCGAGTTGGAAAGACGTCGACCGCCTCGTCTCCGAGCAGAAGTTCGAGGAGGCCTCGCGGGCCATCGACGCGCTCCTCCAATCGGCGAAATCGCGCAAGGACTCGGCGGAGTGGACGAAGGCCCTGATCCGCTCGGTCCAGGTCCGCACCGGCCTCCACGGCTACGAAACGGCGGTGCGATTCCTCAAGGACGAGCCGTGGCCCCCGGATCTGCTTTCGCACGCCGCCCTCGAGCTCTTCTACGCGCAGGCGCTCGTGAACTACGCGCGGATGTACTCGTGGGAGGTCTCGCAGCGCGAGCGCGTCGAGTCGAAGGGCGGAGTCGACCTGAAGGCCTGGACGCGCGAGCAGATCTACGACGAAGCCGTTCGGGCCTACGTGACGCTCTGGAAGGAGCGGGACGCTCTGGGTCGCGAGAACGTGAAGGCGCTCGCCGAGTTCGTGGAACCCAACGATTACCCGCCGGGCATCCGCCCCACGCTCCGCGACGCGGTCTCGTACTTCTTTACGGATCTCCTCGCCGATTCCTCCGGATGGAGCCCGGCGCAATCGAACGCCGTCTACGCCCTCGACCTCGCGGGTCTGCTGCGCGCGGATGCGAAATCCACGGCGGCGATCCGGCTGGACGATCCGGCCGTCCATCCGGTGGATCGCTTCGTCGCCGTCCTGGCGGACCTCGAAGGCTGGCACGCCGGGAGCGGCGAACGCGAGGCCGCGTTCGAGGCGCGGCTCGAAAGACTGCGCCGGCTCCAGGGTGCCTTTACCGAGGACGATGATCGGGACGCGATCGAGAGCGATCTCGTGGCTCGCCTGCCGAAGATGGCGGATCTGCCCTGGTTCGCGATGGGCCAGGCGCAGCTCGCCGAGCTCCGCGAATCCGACAATCGCCCGGACGCGCTCGTCCGCGCGCGTGCCGCCGCCGAGGAAGGACGGCGCGCATATCCCGAGTCCGTCGGTGGCCGCCGCTGCCGGTCCATCGCGGCGCGGATCGACGCGCCGAGCTACGACATCGAAGCCATGCAGATCGACGGACCGGGAAAGCGCTCGGTCCTCGTCACGCACAAGAACGTCGGCCGGCTGACGTTCCGGGTCTACGCGCTGGATCTGCCGGCCCGCCTGGCCTCGCTGCGCGACATGAACCGTCTGCTGCCGACACAGGACGAGATGGAGAGGCTGGTCGCGACCCGAGCTCCCCTCGCCGAGTGGACCGCGACGCTGCCGGCGACGCCGGACTATCGGCCGCACAGGACCTACGTCGTCCCGCCGCTGACCAAGAAGGGCCTCTACCTCGTGGCCGCGTCCGCCGCGACGCCGTTCGGCGGGAAGGACTTTCCGGTGTCCGCCGCGAGCTTCCTGGTCAGCGACCTCGTGCTGGTGAAGAGCCAGTCGAAGGAGCCGGGAGCCGCGACGCGCGTCGACGTGCGGGCGCTCTCGGGCGAATCCGGGCGGCCCGTGGCCCAGGCGACGCTCGAGCTCCTCCGCGGCGAGTGGAACCCCGAGCGCATCGAGCGCGTGGCGTCCGCGACGACCGACGCGACAGGCTTCGCCTCGCTGCGCATCGACGAGGAACCGTATCGAGGGCGCCGTTTCATCTACGGACGCAAGGGGGACGATCTCGCTCTCGATCTCGACGCCTCCTACTGGACGCATCCCGAACGTTCGGACAAGACCACCGCGTCACTGGTCTTCACCGACCGGGCGATCTACCGGCCGCTCCAGAAGATCCTCTGGAAGGTTCTCGCTTACCAGGGCGATCCGCGGGAAGGCCGGTTCGCCGTCTCGCCCCGCGCGCCCCTCAGCGTGATGCTCTATGACCGGAACAACCAGGTCGTCGAGACGCGCACGGTGACGGCCAACGACTTCGGCACGGCGTCGGGGGAGTTCGCGATCCCCACGGGCCGCGCGCTCGGGGTCTGGCGCGTGGCGACGTCGCTCGGAGGCGCCGACGCGCGCGTCCATATCGAGGAGTACAAGCGGCCGACCTTCGAAACGACGTTGAAGGACCCGGTCGAGCCGCTGCGGCTGAACCGGCCGGCGCGCCTGACCGGCGAGGCGCGCTACTACTTCGGGCTGCCCGTCGCCGCCGGAAACGTGCGCTGGCGGGTCACGCGCACGCCGCAGTACCCGTGGTGGTTCTGGTGGCATGGCTGGGCGCGGCCCGCGCAGACCGAGACGATCGCCGCCGGAACCTCGGCGCTCGGAGCCGACGGCACGTTCACCCTCGCGTTCACGCCGTCCGCCGACGAGCGGCTCGCGGGACAACGAAAAGGGATGACTTTCACCTACACGGTCGACGCCGACGCATCCGACGAGGGGGGAGAGACGCGATCGGCTTCGCGGTCATTCCGACTCGGCTTCGTCGCGGTGGAGGCGCGCGTGGATCTGCAGGGAGGCTTCCTCCGGGCGGGGAAGAAGTCCGAGATCACGGTCGTACGCACGAACCTCGACGGCGTGCCTCGCGCCGGCCGCGGATCCTGGCGGATCGTCCGACTCGAGCAACCCGCGTCCGCCGCGCTTCCCGCCGACCTTCCGCCGGATCCTTCGCAGGAGGCCGTGCCCGAAGGCGGCCTGCGGACGCCGGGCGACGCTCTCCGTCCGCGCTGGGACACCACCTACGATCCCTCGCGCGTCCTGGCGAGCTGGAAGGGCGGCGCCGAGATCGCACGCGGCGACGTCACCCATGACGACAAGGGGATGGCGAGCATCTCGGTTGCCGGTCTCTCCGCCGGCGCGTACCGCCTTCTCTATTCGACGCGCGACGAGTTTGGCGCCGACCTCGAGATCCCCCGGGAGTTCGTCGTGGCGGGCGAGAAGACGCCGCTCGCCCTGGCGGCCGTGCTGCTCGCCGAGGCGAGCTCGGTTCCCGTCGGCCAGACAGCACGGCTCTTTGCGGCCTCGGGCCTGCCCGGCCAGCCCATCGCCCTCGAGATCGACCGCGACGGCCGGCCCGTGGAACGGCGCGACCTGATGGCCGGCCAGTCGTCAGAAGTCATCGAGATCCCGATCGAAGAAAAGCACCGCGGAGGCTTCGGCGTGAAGCTCACGGTCTTGCGCGACTTCCAGCTCGTCACGCTGACGCAGACCGTCTTCGTTCCGTGGGATGACGAGGAGCTGCGCGTCTCCTTCGCGACCTTCCGCGACCGGATCCGGCCGGGCCAGCGTGAGACGTGGACCGTGAAAGTCGAGGGACCGAAGGGCGCGCCCCTCGAGAACGCGGCGGCCGAGCTTCTGGCCTACATGTACGACCGGAGCCTCGACGCGTTCGTGCCGTATCAACCGGCGAGTGTTCTGGCTCTGTATCCGAACCGGACGGGCATCGCCTGGAGCCGCTCCACGCTCGGTCAGAATCACTTCCAGCACGTGAGCGGTTCGTATCCGAGCCTGCCCGACTACCCGGGCCTGCGGCCGGACCAGCTCAAGCTCTACGGCGGATACGCCCTCGGCGGTCCTGGCCGGCGCGGGATGTACGCGATGTCCAAGGCCGGCGCGGCCACCGATCTCGCAGCGGCGGCGCCGATGCCGGCCTCCGCCCCCGCCCAGGCCATGGAAGAGCGTGAGCGGAAGGACGAGGGCCTCGTCAGGCGCAACTACGCCGACATCGCCTTCGTCGAGCCCGCTAAGGAGATCCGGTCGAACTTCTCCGAGACGGCGTTCTGGAAGCCGCACCTCCTCACGGGGCCGGATGGCTCCGCCTCGATCGAGTTCACCGTGCCGGATTCCGTGACGTCGTGGAACGTCTGGGTCCAGGCCGTGACGAAGGACCTCAAGGCCGGCGCGCTCTCGAAGGAGACGAAGAGCGTCAAGGAATTGATGGTCCGGCCGTACGTGCCGCGGTTTCTGCGGGAGGGAGACCTTGCCGAGCTGAAGGTCGTCGTCAACAACGCTTCGGACAAGGGCATGTCGGGGAAAGTCACGCTCGACATTCTGGACACGGTCACGAACGCGAGCGCGCTCTCCGACTTCGGGCTTTCGCCCGAGAAGGCTTCGCAGCCGTTTTCCGCCGCGGCCGGCGCCGGAGCCGACGTGACGTTCCGCCTGACGACTCCCAAACGCGTCGGCTCCTATGCGATCAAGGCCACGGCGGCCTCGGGAAGCTACTCGGATGGCGAGCTCCGCCCCGTGCCCGTCCTGCCGGGACGCATGCAACTTGCGCAATCGAGGTTTGCCGCGCTGCGGGGCGGCGAGAGCCGGACGCTGAAGTTCGCCGACATGGCGAAGGGCGACGACCCCTCGCGCATCGACGAGCAGCTCGTCGTGACGATCGACGGCCAGCTCTTCTACTCGGTGCTCTCGGCGCTGCCGTACCTCGTGAACTACCCCTACGAATGCACCGAGCAGACCCTCAACCGCTTTCTCTCGACCGGCATCGTGTCGTCGGTCTTCCGCGACTATCCCGCCGTCGCCGCGATGGCGCAGGAGCTTTCGAAGCGCGACACGCAGCTCGAGACCTGGGACGCCGCCGACCCGAACCGCCGGATGGCTCTGGAGGAAACGCCGTGGCTCGAGGAGGCGCGCGGCGGCAAGACCGGGCCCGACCTGACGCGCGTCCTCGACCCGAGGATCGCCAAGGCCGACCGCGATTCGGCGATCGCGAAGCTCCGCAAGGCCCAGACCGAGTCGGGCGGCTTCCCCTGGTGGCCGGGCGGGCCGCCCTCGCCCTACATGACGCTCTACATCCTGAGCGGGTTCGCGCACGCTCTGGAGTTCGGCGTCGGGGTGCCTCGGGACATGGTCGAACGGGCCTGGAAATACGCGGGCAGCGACCTCCGGCGCGATCTCGACTCCTGCATGGCGCACAACGGGACCTGCGAGTTCGTGACGTTCGTCAACTACGTTCTCTCCTCCTATCCCGACGCGGGCTGGTATTGCGGCGCCTTCGACGCCGCGTACCGGAAGACGCTCCTGGACTATTCGTTCCGGCACTGGAAAGAGCACTCGCCTTTCCTGAAAGGCCAGCTCGCGCTGACGCTCAAGCGCATGGCCCGCCCGAAAGACGCGAAGCTCGTGTGGGACTCCGTGATGGATGCGGCGAAGACCGACCCGGACCTCGGCACGTACTTCGCTCCCGAAGACCGGGCCTGGCTCTGGTACAACGACACGATCGAGACGCAGGCCTTTGCGCTGCGCGTCCTCGCCGAGCTCGAGCCCGCGGACTCCCGGCGGCACGGCCTCGTCCAGTGGCTCTTCCTCAACAAGAAGCTGAACCAGTGGAAGTCGACCCGCGCGACGGCCGAGGTCATCTACGCCCTCGTCTGGTACCTCAAGAAGGAAGGCGCGCTCGCGGCGCGGGAGGAAGTCACGGTCGAGGTCGCGAGCCAGAAGACGACGTTCGCCTTCGAGCCCGATCGCTACACGGGCAAGAGAAACCAGGTCGTGGTCCCCGGCGACAAGATCGATCCGAAACGGGACTCCGCGATCGGCGTCTCCAAGACCGGCCACGGTCTCGCGTTCGCCTCCGCGATCTGGCACTTCTCGACGGAGAAGCTTCCGGAGGAGGACCGCGGAGACTTTTTCTCCGTCTCGCGGAAGTACTTCCTGCGCGAGTCGGCCGCCTCGGGCTTCGTGCTCAAGCCCCTCGCCGAGGGCACCGTCGTGCGCGCCGGCGACGAGATCGAGGTCCAGATCTCACTCCGCACCAAGCACGCCGCCGAGTACGTTCACCTGCGGGATCCGCGCCCCGCCGGGGCCGAGCCCCAGAACGTCCTCTCCCGCTACAAGTGGGATCTGGGGATCTTCTGGTACGAGGAGACGCGTGACTCGGGCGCCAACTTCTTCTTCGAGTGGCTCCCGGTCGGGGAGTACACGTTCAAGCACCGGATCCGGGCCAACATGGCCGGCACCTTCAAGGTTTCGCCGGCGACCGTGGAGTCGATGTACGCCCCGGAGTTCCACGCCTATTCGGCGGGGGCGACGCTGACGTTCCGGTAGAGAGTCTCCCTCGGGTCCGACGCTACCGGACCGTCTTCGTGGTCGTGAGGCCGCCGGGTGGTCCGCGGAAAACGAGGTTCACGAGGCCCAGTCGAACCGCGTCTCCGTCGGAGAGAAGCGTGGGCGCGGTGATACGCACCTCACCGACGAAGGTGCCGTTCTTGCTCTCGAGGTCCTCGAGGGTAGCGAGGCCGTCGCGGACCGTGACCCGCGCGTGGCGGCGGGAAATCGAGGCGTCCGGAATGGACCCGCGAGTTCCGGGATCGCGCCCGAGAATGTTCTCTCCCGCCTCGAGAAGGATGTCGTGTGCGCCCCAGACGAGGCGGCAGCCGGGCGGCAGCGCCGGGATGGCCTCGCCTTCGAAGGCGTAGCCGTAGCCGTGCACGGTGCGAATGCACTTCGGCTTGCGGGCGGTTTCGGAGAGGAGCGTGCGGATCTCGTTGACGAGGGTCGTCAGACTCGTGTCGGACACGAAAGTGTCCGGCCACAGTGCCCGCTGCAGCTCGTCCTTCGACA
>Ga0207675_100005508_pt1 | contig 12112 bp, 8 predicted proteins | sample KBSSwiS42_FD_184305 | JGI IMG/M metagenome (GOLD analysis project Ga0207675, IMG submission 184305) | Switchgrass rhizosphere microbial communities from Kellogg Biological Station, Michigan, USA - KBS Switchgrass S4-2 (SPAdes) (version 2) | ecosystem: Host-associated > Plants > Roots >...
CGTCGAGCAGCCGCTGCAGGGCCGCGCGCAGCGCGCCCACGTCGCCGGGCTGAAAGAGGAGTCCCGTCTCCTCATCGACGACGAGATCGAGGAGACCTCCGACCGCGGCGGCGACGACCGGCCGGCCGTGCGCCATCGCCTCGGCGCAGACAACACCGAAGCCCTCCCGGTGTGATGGAACGGCGACCACCGCGGCGCGCTCGTAGAAGCCGCCGAGCTTGTCGTGCGAGATGAACCCCAGCGCTCCCGGAACCTCCGCGCGTAGCGGCCCGTCGCCGGCGATCGTCAGCTTCATCCCGTCCGCGGCGGCCAGCAGGTCGAGGATTCCTTTCTCGCGCGAGAGCCGGCCGGCGTAAAGCACCTCGGGTGGGCTCGCCTCCGGGCCGACCTCAGCGGGGACATCGACACCGCTCCCGATCACGCGCACCTCGCCGGCGCCAAGCTCCTTCGCTGCTTCGGCGAGCGAGTTCGAGGCGCAGACGGTCATGCGCGCCCGGCGCAGGATCTGCCGCGCCAGCTTCGGCGCTCGCCGGGCGAGCTCGACGTCCGTCCCCCAGAGCTGGACGACGAACGGCCGGCCGAGCGTCATCGCGATCCCGCCGAGCGGGAGCCAGTGCGCGTGGACGAGGTCAGCGTCGCGGGCGGCACGGCGCGCGGCTTGCCGGAACCCTCCGAGCATCAGCGGCAACAGGAGCGCCCGGGCCGGGTTCCGGCGCAGGTTGCCGACGACGCCTGACCCGTAGGCGATCCCGTAGTGGCGGACCGTGGCGGGCGAGACGACCTCGACCTCGATTCCGCGCTCGCGAACGTGCTCGACGGCGTCGGCGACGAACAGGCCGGCGGTGTCGCCCGGCGTCCGCGGATAGGAGCTCGTGAGGACCGCGACCTTCATGCGATCGCCTGCAGCCGCCGCCCGAAGACGGCGGGCAGGGCGATCACCAGCAGGATGAACCCGTAGAAGAAGAACGCCGTCATCGTCAGATAGAAGGCGTTTGCGGCCATCGTTCCCACGAGCGCCGCCGTCAGCCCCCACGAGACCGGCCGCAAACGCGCGGCCGTCGGATCGTGGGCCACGGCGAGCGCGCGCCCGATCGCGCGGGCGGCGCGAAGGCGGCGGAACATGTACCAGAGGAAGACGGCGAACAGGGCCGTCCCGACGAGCCCGGTCTCCACCAGCAACGAGACGTAGAACGAGTGGGGTCCCCAGTTCGTCTTGCCGGTGACGAACTGGTAGTAGACCGAGAAGTTGTTGAAGCCGAGCCCGAAGAGCGGGTGCATGTGGAGCACCTGCGGGATGAAATCGTAGACCTGGAAGTGCGCGGTCGTCGAACGCCCGCCGCGCTGCAGCCGCGAGGCGATCACTGTGTTGAAGAAGTGCGGGCGGCGATGGATCTCGTAGGCCACCAGCGCAGCGACGAGCGCCAGCGGTACGAGCATCGCCCGTGAGATCAGCAGGCGCCGATACGGGATCAGCAGCACCAGAAAGCCGGCGGCGAGCCCGAGCAGGCCGCTGCGGGAAAGCGTCGCCAGCTCGACGGCGAGCAGTCCGGCGATCAGCAGGGCGAGCGGAACGCGCAGCCGGTGCCTGGGCTCGAGCCGGAGGTAGAGCGGTCCGAGCACGAGCAGCGGCACGATCAGCTGGATGCCGAGGTGATTCGGATCTGGGGTCAGTCCGTCGATGCGGTAGACGTTCGAGCCTCCGACCGCGCCGTAGATGTTGATCTGGGTCGAATGGCCGGTGATCGGCTGGATCAACGTCGCATCGAGGTTGCGACCGGCCTGCGCCGCCGCGAGCTGGACGACCCCGTAGGCGGCGTTGGCGGCGACCCCGAGGCAGAACCAGGCGAGCATTCGCCAGTAGACGCGCTCGCTCGAGCGGAAGAGATAGTCGACCGCGGCAACGAGGAAGGCGAAGTGGAGGACGAACTTGCCCATCCCTTTGCCGAACTGAGTCAGGCCCTGGGTCGTCTCCAGGTTGTAGAAGCCGACCAGGTAGACGAGCAGGAATGCGGCGAAGAAGGCCAGAACGATCCCGGACGTCCGCGGCAGCGAGCCGTCTCGGCGGCCGAGCCGGCGCAGGGCGTAGGCGCCGACGAAAAGGATCGAGAGCACCTCGGTGAGGGCGATCTTCCCGGCGACGTTCCAGAAGATCTTCTCGAAGCTCATCGTGAAGACGGCCGCGAAGAGCAGAAAATCGGTGACGCGGCGGGAAGGCATCAGGCAGTCTGGAGGATCAGCTCGGAAAGCTCCTCGACGCGCCTGCGCCGAGAGATGCGGTCGCGAAGCTCAGGCCTGAGCGGCGTCCCGTTCAGCTGCCCGGCTCGCCAGCGGGCCTCGAGCCCGAGCAGCGCCTCACGGATCGCAGCGCTGTCGTCGGGCGGGACGACCACGCCGGCATCCGCCTCCCGGATCAGGTTCGCCGCGGCGCCTGTCGTCGGCACGGCGGCGAGGATCGGCCGCTCGGCGGCGAGGTACTCGAAGATCTTCCCCGGCAGCACCGGCGTCCCCCGCTCCCCTGCCTGCGGCAGCAGTAGGAGCAACGCTTCGGAGTCGCGCTGGTAGGCGAGCGAGCGGCGGCGCGAGCCGAACGGCAACAGCTCGAGCCGGTCGCCGAGCTCGAGCGTCTCGGCCCACTCGCGGTCGCGTGTCGTCAGGTCGCCGACGAAGCGGGCGACCGCGCTCTCGAGCCCCGACTCCTTGAGGGCGGTCAGGAACGGCCGCGGGTTTCGCTTGCCGAAGAAGCTCCCCGTGTGCGTGATCCGGAAGCGGTCGCCGGGGTGGTAGTCCAGTCCCTCGAAATCGTCGTAGTCGGCCCCGTTCGGGATCACGGTGATGCCGGCCTTCGGCTCGTAGGCGCGAATCTCCTCGGCGATCCCTTCCCAGGCGGTCACGATTGCGTCCGCCTGCGAGGCGACGAGTTTCGCGATCACGCGCTGGACGTTCTCCTTCATACGTGCCGGCAACCGCTCGACCGGATGGTCGGCGTCCGCGACCAGCGGGTCGCGCAGGTCGGCGACCCACTTGACCCCGGTGGCCTTCTTCACCGCCGCGCCGATCAGATTGATCGAGTTCGGCGGAGACGTGGTCAGGACGACGTCGATGTTCTCCGCCCGGACGATCCGGATCGCCGCCGTGATCGCGTTCGGCGCCCAGGTCACGGAGATGTCGGGAACGAGCGCGCGGCGGAAAAGGGCGCCGGCCTGGTAGCGAAGCCGGTCGGCTCCCTCGAGTGCGTAGAGCTCTTCCGAAGGGATCCGGCCGCGAGGGCCGTGGTAGCGGACGCGATGCACCCAGGCCTGCGTCGGCGGCGTCGCCTCGTCGTCGCGGTGCACCCACTTCGGGTCGTCGGGTGTGAGCACGTGCGTCTCGATGCCGAAGCTCGGCAGATGCGTCGCGAACTTCAACGGGCGCTGAACACCGCCTCCGCCGGCGGGCGGAAAGTACATCGTCACGAGCAGGACCTTCATCCGAGGAAACAGGTGCGTGAATTAGCTTTCAGCCCGGACCGCCATCGGAGTTGGATACTGCCCGAAAGGACGGGCCCCGATTACCAGAAGGCGGCGACGGACGGATCTCGTTGCGCTGTTCGTAGATCGCATGGCAATGTCTTCGTATGCCTCGACTGCCGCGGCGCGTGGCCTGGTTGCTCTTTGCGACCGTCGCGCTGGCCGTCGCCGGCGCCCTGGTTGCCCGACCGACAAGCGTCCAGACGGCCTCGGCCGCGCAGGGCGCCCGTCCACGAGTGACAAACCGCTGCCCGGTCGACGCATTGGCACTTCGCCGCATCGATCTACCAGCGCTGCGGCGCCTCGGGCTCGAGCTAGCTCTACACGGCGTTCACAAGGCCGGCTCGCAGTCGATCGACTACCGCGGTGCCCGCGCGAAGGCCAGGTTCCCGACCTTTTACACCGGCTACGTACGGGTTGCGTGTCCCAGGAGACTGGTCAAGCGAGTAATCGTCCGGACAGCTGATGTCTTAGTTAGCTATCCGCGCGTCAACTGGAGCGCGAGCCTGTCTTTCAGCATCTTCTTGATCTCCCGCACGCCCCACGGACTCGTCGGCTGGGCGCAAATGCACTAGCGGAGCTGCGGACGCCAGGCTCCCGTAGATCCGTACCAGACTCCTCTACCCAAGCCGATAGAGAACGTACCTTCGGTCCGCGTAAACGCGCGGGAGGTCCAGGGTCAACCGGTGGCGTTTGAGGTCGACGATGATCCACCGCGCCCCGTAGGAACGGGGGATCGCGAGGTCGCCGCCGTGGGCGTAGAAGCGGTAGGCGTCGCGCAGGCGTTGCTTGGGCCGATTCTTCTTCGTCACCGCGACATGCCCGTAGGGGGCGTCGGCGAGATAGACGGGCGCGTAAGCGGCGAGCAGGTAGCCGGTCTCGGGATCCGCGAAGACGACGTCCTTCGGCGTCGCGTCCGCGCGAAAGGCCTTGATCAGGCCCCGGGTGAGGGCGCCGGAGCCGCTGCCGACGCGGTTCCAGTGCGAGAAGCCGTGGACGGCGACCGGGATCGCGAACACCGCGACTGCGACAGCAGCGAGGCCGTGGCGACGGAGGTGTACACCTACATCACTTTTCTTTCTGAAGCGTCGGACCGCTCCGATCAGCAGCGCAGCCAGCCCACCGACGAGCGCGAACCAGGTCGGCCAGGCGGGCGTCGTCCCGTGGAAGCGGTAGCCGAAGTCGCCGGGATACGCATGCTCGAGGACGATTCCGGCGGCGAGCGCAAGTGGGATCGTCAAGACGCCGAAGAACCCGGCGAGCACCGATGCGCCCCCTGCGACGGCGTACGGATACGGGAAGAAGCCGACCAGGCGGCGAGCCTGTGAGATGGAGACGGCGTCCGCGAAGCGCGGGAAGACGAACGGCACGAGCGTGAGCGCGAAGATCGCGAGCGAGCCCCCGAGCACCCAGGCGGCCCAGCGCCGCGTACGCGCAAAGTAGGCAAGCGGTACGCAAAGCAGGGCGGCGACGGCGACGGCCCCGCTACGGGTGAAGAGCCGCCCGGCGACGTGATAGTGGTCGAAGTTGCCCGTCAGCTGGCCGGGGTACTGGGCGAACGCGCGCCGGACCTCCTCCCCGGAGGGATTGTGGACGGTTGTCGCCTCCACGACCGGCCGGAGCCAGGCGAGCGCGATCCCGGTCGGGATCGCCAGCGCGGCGATGCCTGTCAGCGCCGGCGCCAGCTCGCCCCGGACGAGCAGCGGCCTCGCGATCGCGAAGCCGACCAGCGGGACGCCGACGAAGAGCGCATACGTCGGATGGACGAGCGCGAGAGTTCCCGCAGCGGCCGCGGTCGACAGGAGCAGCGCGCCCGACGGCTTCCGCACGTGGGCGAAGAAGAGCGCCAGCAGCCCCGGCACGAGCAGCTGCCGAGAGACGGTCGCCGGCAGCGCGAGCGACGTGAACGAGCCGCCGTGTCCGGCCGCGATTCCGGTCAGCGAGATCTGCGCGACCACGACCGCAACTCCCGCCCAGGCGGAGCGGAAGAGCGCCTTTCCCGCCTCGTAGAAGAGCGCGAACGAGAGCGGCGCCAGCACGGTCGGCCCGTTCCGCCCCACCGCGATCGGATCGACGTCCGCGAGTCGAGCCATCAGGGCCAGGAATCCGTGCCAGAGAGGAAAGGCATAGCCCGGATGCAAGCTCCCATCCTTGAACTCGCCGACGTTCTGGAGCGAGAGCGAGCCGAAGACCTCGAGCTTGCGGACGCGGGCGAGGTGGAAGAACGCGTCGCCGTCGAGCACCGCCACGAACCAGAGCGCGATCCCGAACGCGATCCCCGCGCCGATCACCGCCAGCTCGGCCCAGTCCAGCTGGTGACCTAGATCATTTGGCCGCAGGGCAAACGGCAGCGCCGCCAGCGCCACGGCTCCCAGCAGCGCGAGTGTCAGCCAGAGCGAGCTGTGGACGGCGAAGGTGATCGCGAGCGCGAAGAGCAGCGCGGCGAGCGACCACGCAACCGCGGGCGCGAGGCCGCGCACGCGAAGCGCACGGGAGATCAGCGCGCCCGGGATCAGTAGGCAGGCGGTCGCTGCTCCGAGCCGCAGACCGAGGCCGATTCCCTCAGCCGGAAGCAGGCGCGCCAGAGCAAGCGCCGGCACGGCCAGCAGGACGAGCGGTAGTCGCCTCACCGCGAACGAAGCAGTGAGCCGGCGTTGCCCGAGGAGAGCCACCGCGCAGCCTCGCGATAGCTCCGGCGACGCTCGCCCCGGAAAAGCAGCAGCCGCAGCCTCACCCCGGCGAGCAGCAGCCGCCGGGCCCGTTCCGCCTCGCGGGTGCCGCGGTGCTTGGCGAGGAAGCGAAGATGCCCGCGCACGTTCTCGGCGAACAGGCCGCCGCCGTGCGAGGCGCCCCCGACGTGAATGGCCTCGGCGCCGGGGAAGAAGAAGACACGCCAACCCGCCTGGCGGAACCGGTAGCACCAGTCGGTCTCCTCGCTGAACATGAAGAAGTCCTCGTCGAACAAGCCGACCTCGTCCGCGGCGTCTCGGCGGACGAGCAGGCAGGCGCCGAAGAGCCAGTCGACCTCGCGCACCTCGTCATGGTCGAAGCCGCCCTCGTAGAAGGAGTTAAGGGCCTGCGACCGAGGCGCCAGCTTGCGCAGGAACAGGTACTCGGTCGCGAGCCGCCAGAGGGTCGGAAACGCACGCGCCGAGCGCTGCAGCGACCCGTCGGGATTGAGCAGGCGCGGTCCGACGACCGCCGCGTCCGGATGCTGATCCGCAAACCCGGCGAGCTGCTCGGCGCCGTCGCCGACCAACCAGGCATCCGAGTTCAGCAGCAGAAAGTACCGGCCGGAGGCGAGCCGCATCCCTGCGTTGTTGCCGCCGCCCATACCGAGGTTCTCCTCCTCGATCACGTGTGCCTCGGGAAACCGCCGCCGAACGAGCTCAACCGTCCCGTCGGTCGACCCGTGGTCGACCACGATCGTCTCGTAATCGCGAACGCTCTTGAGGCAGCGCTCGATCCACTGCGACGAGTTGTAAGTCACCACGACAACAGAAACGTCTGCCGTAGCCACCCTCAGATCTCCCAAGCGAAGCGATGGGACAAACTAGTCCCGCGGAAAATGCGCAGCATTTTTCGCGGCGAGTCAAACATCGGGTTGCTGAAGTGGAGCACGCCGGGCGCCGCGGAGGCTCTCCCAGACGAGGATCCCGAGCCCCGGCAGCGCGAGTGCGATCGTGACGAAGAAGAAGAGGAACCCGGTCGCAAAGGCCTTGTCCGCGCTGACGCCGAGATTGCCGAGGAAGCTGACGAAGAACGTCTCCCGCACCGCCAGCCCGTTGACGGTGAACGGTACGAGCAGGACGAGGAAGAGGAGCGGGCCCATCACGTAGTACGGCCGCGGAGAGAGGTCGACGCCGACAGCCTTCCCCGTCAGCCAGATCGCGAGCACCCGCACCGCTTGCACCACCAGTGTCAGCGCGAAGACCCAGACGAGCAACGGGACGTTGCCGCGGTAGGCGTGAATCCCCTCGTAGACGGCGCGCACCGGCCGCTCGACGCGAAGGAACCGCAGCAGCGGCACCGTCCGCGCCAGCAAAGGCCGTAGGCGGCGCGAGAAGAGCATCACGGCGAGAACAACAGTCGCGACGACGAAGGCGCCCTCGACCCAGAGGTAGGCGCCGACGTCGTAGCGGCCGATCGCGAGGGCGAAGCCGACGGCCGCGAGCGTCAGCGTCGCCGCCCCGCCGAGCGCCCGCTCGAGCAGAACCGAGGCGGCGACCGTGCCGCCGTTGCCCGGGTGGCGGCGGGAGGTCTCGTAGATCCGAACGGCGTCGCCCCCGACCGCCGTCGGCAGCACCTGGCCGCCGGTGTAGGCGACGAAGTAGGCGCGGACGAGCCAGCCGAGCCGGTCGTGGATCCCCTTCGCGGAGAGCAGCCGCTGCCAGCGCCAGGCCATCGGCCAGACCGAGAGCACAATGATCGCGACCGCGGCTGCGAAGTACGCGAAGTTCGCGTGCACGAGCACGTGCACGGTCTGGCTGACGTCGATCTTCCAGAAGATGTAGGCGCCGCAGAGACCAGTGACGACGAGCGTCCCGGCGAGCCGGATCAGGCGCCGTTTCACCGGCTCAGCGTAACGACGGCGCCTGCGCGCGCACCGGAGTGGCTACGCGGCGACAGGGCGAACCGCGGCGACGACCGCGGGTGCCGGCAGGCGCGCGTTCAGCGCCTCGATCACCGCCACCGGATGAAATCGCTCGTTCGCCCGCCCGAAGGCCGCGACCCGCAGCTCCCATAGCCGCTCGCGGTCGGCGGCGAGCCTCCGCAGCTCGGCCGCGAGCGCGCTCGCGTCGCCGGCCGGTACATAAACCGCCGCATTCCCGAGCTCCTGCCGCTGCGGCGCCGTGTCGGAGGTGACGATCGCCGTGCCGGCGGCAGCCCCCTGAAAGGCCTTGTTCGGGACGACGCGCAGCGCCTTTGGGCCGGTTCCGAAGATCCCGAGGCAGACGTCGTGACAGGCGACGAGGTACGGAAGGTACTCCGGCTCGACCCAGTCGACCCATTCGACGTTCGCGGCACTCGCGACCGCGCGAGTTTCCTCGTAGTCCTGTCCGCGGCCGACGATCGTGAAGGCGAACCGCTCATCGTCGGCGAGCAGCCGCAGCGCCTCGCCAATCACAGGCGCCCCTTGCAGCGGCGTGAAGCTGCCGAAAAACACGACCCGGACGCGTTCGCTCGCGTGCTGAACCGGTGGGTAAAACCAGTCGCTCGGAGCGCCCACCGGAACGACGACGGAACGGCCGCGCGCTGCCGCGCACAACCGCTCCCGGTGCTCGGCCGTGTCGACGCAGGGGAAGTGGGCGGCGTGGACGGCGGCTCGGTCGAGCCAATCCAGCACCCGGACGAGCCCGCGGGAGGAGACGCGCCGATCAAGCGCTGTGTCGCGGGCCGAGACGAGATGGTCGAGCGCCACCGGCGTGCGAGGCCAGAGCAGGCGCGCGAGATGCACGTCGAAGTGGCCCATGTAGCCGACGACGACCAGGTCGACGCCGCGGCAACGCCGCGAACGGGCGATCAGGCGGATCCAGCTGGACGCAAGCTTTGCGGCGAGCAGCGGCACGAGCCACGGCCGGCGGAGCATCTTGACGCGCGCGGCGGTGTCCAGCCGAAGGGGGACGTTGCACTCGAGCACCTCGTCGCCGAGTGCGGTGAAGCCTTCCTGCAGGACGCGAACGCGCGGGTAACGGCGGGCGTCGTAGGTGCCGAAGAACAGCACGCGCCGAGCCGTCCGCCTCGTGCGCGGCGCCGGAATCGCGACCGCGGGTGCATGGCTGATCGCCATGCAAGAGGAATCGTCCGATCACGCGCCCGACTTGAGCGCCAGAAGTGGGGCAGTTAGGCGGCTTGCGGCCGCCGCAGGAGCTCGTCGAGCGCGATCTCCTCGCCGAGTGCCCCTTTCAGGGCCAGGTCGTTCAGGTCGACACCGGTTGCGGCGAGCGCCAGCTCGACCTCGGCCGGGCTGCCCAGACGGGCCGCCAGCTCGATCACCTGAGGGCCCCGCGCGGTGACCCGGATCCGCGTCGAGGTCGGTCCCTCGCGAATGCCTAGAACCGATGCGGCGCGTTCCGCCAGCGCGGAGACCCCGGCCGGACCGGACAAGGCGTGGAACTCGCCGGCCAGGCTGAACGCCTGGACGGTCACCTCGGGGCCGTCTCCCAGCCACGCGTCGTTGGGCACGCCGGCCTCTTCGAAGCGCTCCCGCTGCCTCAGCCACGAGGAGGCCAGTGCCGCCGTCTTGGGATCGAGTGGGTGCCGCAGCGCCAACCTATGCGCAATGCGGGCGGCGATTCCCACCGACCAGTCGTTGGCCGGCGAGATCACTCCGTCGATGTGCTCCGCTTCGGCGAGGCGGTGCAGCGACGGCTCGTCCTCGAAGGAGATCAGCGCGCGGCGGTCGGCGAGCCGAAAGCCCGGAGCCGCGGAATCGCGGTCGACCGCCACGACCACCAGCCCCCGCTGCCGGGCGGCCTTCAGCAACCCGAGCTGCTGGCGCCCGGCACCGAGAACGAGCAGGCGACGGTTCGGCTCCACTCGCGGCATTGTCACGACCGCACGGGACGGTGCCGCACTAGCTTGCACCCTCGAATGCAGGCTCCGGCGCTTCCGCCTCGCGTCTTCGACCCGGGATTGCCAGGGCGGCCAGCGCGCCGACGCCGACGAGGCCGGCGCCGACCCAGACGGCAGGCCGCAACCCGTCGACGAAGTGCTGCGGGGCGCCGTAGCCGCCGTAGTGAGCGAAGATCGAGGCCAGCACTGCGACGCCAAAGACGCCGCCGAGCTCACGAATCGCGTTGTTGGCGCCGGAGGCCTGGCCTTCCTCGACGGGGCGCACGGAGCTCAGGACGACGTTCGCAACCGGCGCGAAGAAGAGCGCCATGCCGATTCCGGAGAGGAAGAACGGCGCGACGACGTCCGAGTACGGCATCGTCGGCGACGAGACGGTCGCGATCCACGCGAGCCCTATCGCCTGCAGCGCCAGCCCCGCCGCCATCAGCCGCTGGCCGCCGATCCGGTCCGACCACGCGCCGGCGATCGGAGCGATGAAGATCGGCATCGCCGTCCACGGCAGGATCCGCAGGCCCGCCTGCAGCGGCGAGTAGCCCTGAACGGTCTGGAAGAACTGGATCAGCAGGAAGATCGAGCCGAACATCCCGAAGAACATGAACAGCGAGGAGACGTTCGTGAGCGCGAAGGTTCGGTTGCGGAAGAAGCGCATCGGCAGCATGGGCGCCGGAGCGCGAAGCTCCCAGAGCACGAACAGCGCGAGCACGATCGCGCCTGCAACGAGCGAGCCGACGATCTCGGGCGAGCTCCAGCCGACCGAGTTACCGCGCACGAGACCCCAGACGATTCCCAGGAGGCCGGCACTCGCGAGCCCAAGTCCAGGCAGGTCGAGGCGGTCGGCGGGGCCGTGCGATTCGCGTAGGCGGAAGAACGCCAGCGGCGCGAGCACGAGCCCGATCGGGACGTTGAGCCAGAAGATCCATTGCCAGGAGAGCCCCTCGACGATCGCCCCGCCGACGAGCGGGCCAATCGCCACCGCGAGACCGCCGATCCCTCCCCAGGCGCCGAGCGCGAGACCGCGCCTCTCCCGCGGAACGGCCGCCGAGAGGAGCGTGAGCGTCAGCGGCGTCACGATCGCACCGCCCACTCCCTGAAGCGCCCGTGCTAGATCGAGCCCGGTCGCCGTGGTCGACATCGCGGCGACCGCAGAGCCGACTGTGAAGACGCCGATCCCGATCGAGAACATCAGCCGCCGGCCGTAGCGGTCGCCGAGCGCGGCACCCGTGAGGAGCAGCACGGCGAAGGTCAACGTGTAGGCGTTGACCGTCCACTCGAGCTGCGTCAGCGACGCGTGCAGGTTGCGCCGGATCACGGGCAGGGCGCTCGTCACGACGAGGTTGTCGAGGGTGACCATGAACAGCGCGACCGAGGTGATCGCGAACGTCCACAGCGTGTTGCTCCGGCTCTCCATCGCTCCTCCTTGTTCCTGAGTACTCACTTACTATGCTCCGAAAAAAAGGTCACTTCGTCTTCACTCCGGCGACCAGCCGCGCGGCCCAGGGCTCTTCGAGATTCTGGAGCCCCATCGAGGCGATCACGTTCAGCAGCATTCCGGTCGCGAAGAACCGACCGACGGCTTCGGGCGGCAGGCCGGAGACACGTTCCGCATACGCGACGAGATCTCCATAGCCGTGGCGGACGACCTCCCGGATCTCGTCGTCCTCGCAGGCTGCGTACGCCTGCATCTGCGAACGCAGGAACGTCCGGTCCGGGAGCAGCTCGTCGACGTATGCCTTACCCATCGCCTCGAGGGCCGCTTCGCCTCGCTTGCCCTCGGCCGCACGCTGAAAGCGCTCGAGCGTCTGGCGGAAGCAGCGGCTGACCACCGCCTTGAAGAGCTCCTTCTTTGTTCCGAAGAGGCGAAAGACGTACGGCTGGGAGATGCCGGCCTTGGCCGCGATCGCCTCGGTCGAGGCGCCGTCGAGGCCGCGCGCAGCGAACTCCTCGAGTGCGGCCTCGAGCACGGCCTCGCGCCGTTCTTCGGCCGATTTGCGCTGAGCGGTAACCGCCATGTCGAGTAAGTTACTACTTAC
>Ga0207675_100005510_pt1 | contig 12107 bp, 8 predicted proteins | sample KBSSwiS42_FD_184305 | JGI IMG/M metagenome (GOLD analysis project Ga0207675, IMG submission 184305) | Switchgrass rhizosphere microbial communities from Kellogg Biological Station, Michigan, USA - KBS Switchgrass S4-2 (SPAdes) (version 2) | ecosystem: Host-associated > Plants > Roots >...
GTCCTCGGCACGCTCGCGCAAGGCCACCAGCAGGGGCACGGCGCGACGGGAGCGCCCCGCGTCCAGGTACGCGACGACGTCGCTCTCGACGAGGGCTTCCGCGGCCGCGGCGTCGCGCTGGCGCTCGCGCAGGTTCGAGTCCGCGACCGTGCGCAGGTCGTCGAGGTCGTAGAGGAAGACACCGGACAGGACACGCACCGCCGGGTCCACGTCGCGCGGCAGCGCGATGTCGATCAGGAAGAGGGGCCGCCCGCCGCGCGCGGCGCGCGCCGCTTCGACGTCCGCGCGGTGCACGACCAGGCCGGGGGCGCCGGTGCTCGTGATGACGATGTCGGCCCGTCCGAGCTCGTCGCGCAGGTCCTCGAGGCCGGCGGCGCGGCCGCCCAGGAAGGCGGCCAGCTCCTCCGTCCGGGCGAAGGTGCGTCCGAGCACGGTCGCACGGGCGCCCTCGCGCACGAGCCGCCCCGCGGCCAGGCGCGACATCTTGCCCGCGCCCACGAGAAGGACGCGCTTCCCCTCCAGCCCGCCGAAGATCTTCCGCGCCAGCTCCACGGCCACGTGCGAGACGGATACGGCGTGGCGGCCGATTCCCGTCTCCGTGCGCACGCGCTTGGCCGCGGCCACGGAGTGCTGGCGCAGGCCGTTGAGGACGGGGCCCAGGGTGTGCGCCGTCTCCGCGGCCTGGTAGGCGTCCTTGAGCTGTCCCAGGATCTGCGACTCGCCGAGCACCATCGAATCGAGGGCGGCGGCCACCCGGAAGGCATGGCGCACGGCGGCGACGCCGACCCGCTGGTCGAGCATGGGGATGACGCGGCTCTGCGCGCAGGCGTGCGCGCGCAGCACGGAGGCGATCGTCTGCGCTTCCGTCACGCCGCCGGCCGCGTAGACCTCCACCCGGTTGCAGGTGGAGAGGATCATCACCTCGGAGAGGTCCGCTTCGCGCTGAAGCCGAACGAGCGCCGTCGGCAGGGTCTCGCGGGCGAAAGCCAGGGCCTCGCGCACCTGGACCGGCGAGTTGTGGTGGGACACGCCCACCACAACGAGCCTGGGTTCCGTGTCAGGAGACACGGCCTGCCTCCGCGGCGGGCATCGAGATGCCGGCGAGCTGCGTGTAGAGGGCATGCCGCCGCCGCGCGTCCGCTTCCGCCATCTCGGTCAGGCGGCGGAAGCGCGCGGGGTCGCTGCGCTCGACGACGCGGAAGCGCGCCTCGTTGCGCATGTATTCGGTGACGCGGCCGCGCGGAGCGCCGGAGTCGAGGTGCAAGGGCGGCTCGCCCTTGCCCAGCCGCCGCGGATCGAACCGGTACAGCGGCCAGACCCCGCTCTCGACCGCGAGCTTCTGCTGGTCCGCGCCGTGGACCATGTCGTAGCCGTGGGCGATGCAGTGGCTGTAGGCGATGACGAGCGAAGGACCGGCGTGGGCTTCCGCTTCCAGCAGGGCCTGGACGGTCTGCTGCATCTTGGCCCCGAAGGCGATCTGCGCGACGTAGACGTGACCGTAGCCCATGGCCAGCAGGCCCAGGTCCTTCTTGGCCCCTTCCTTCCCCGCCTCCGCGAACTTGGCGGAGGCCCCGCGTGGCGTGGCCTTCGACTGCTGCCCGCCGGTGTTCGAGTAGACCTCCGTGTCCAGGACGAGGACGTTCACGTCGTAGGGTGAGGCCAACACGTGGTCGAGGCCGCCGTAACCGATGTCGTAGGCCCAGCCGTCGCCGCCCACCAGCCACACGCTCTTCTTGACGAGCGCGTCCGCGAGCGTCTCCAGCCGGCGCATCTCCGGACCGGCCAGCTCCTTGAGCCGCGCCTTGAGTGCGGCCACGCGCTGGCGCTGGAAGACCCCGCTCTCCGGGGTGCCGTCCGACTCCACGAGAGCGGCGGCGAGGCTGCCCCCGATGAGGTCGGCATGGGCGCGCAGCATGCGCTGCGCCTCGTCGCGCTGGGCGTCCAGGGCCAGGCGCATGCCGAGGCCGAACTCCGCGTTGTCCTCGAAGAGCGAGTTGGCCCAGGCCGGACCGCGCCCCTCGCGATTGACGGTGTAGGGCGTGGTCGGCAGGTTGCCGCCGTAGATCGAGGAGCAGCCGGTCGCGTTTGCGATCAAGGCGCGCTCGCCGAAGAGCTGGGTCAGGAGCTTGACGTACGGCGTCTCCCCGCAGCCCGCGCAGGCCCCGGAGTATTCGAAGAGCGGAGGGAGGAGCTGCGAGCCCTTGACGTCGAGCCGCGGCAGGCGGGCGGGATCGATGTCGGGGATGTCCAGGAAGAAGGCGTAGTTCTCGCGCTCGGCGTCGCGGCGCGGGCGCTGCTCCGCCATGTTGATGGCCTTGAGACGGGCCTGGCTCTTGTCCTTGGCCGGGCAGACCTCGACGCAGAGCCCGCAGCCGGTGCAGTCCTCGACCGCGCACTGCAGCGTGTACCTGAGGCCCTTGAGGTCGACGGACTTGAACTGGTCGGAGACGAACGTCGCGGGCGCGCCGCCGAGGTGCGAGGGCTCGTAGACCTTCGCGCGGATGGCCGCGTGCGGGCAGGCCAGCACGCACTGGTTGCACTGGATGCAGATCCGCGGCTCCCACACCGGCACCTCGAGGGCGAGGTTGCGCTTCTCCCACTGGCTGGTGCCCACGGGCCAGGTGCCGTCCACCGGGAACGCGCTCACGGGCAGGAGGTCGCCCTTGCCCGCGAGCATCATCGCGGTCACGCGCTGGACGAAGGCGGGGGCGGACGCGGACACGACCGGCGGCCGGGGGGCGCCCCCGGACTGGCGGCCGGTGGTGGCGACGGTGTGCAGGTGTGCGAGGGCCGCGTCCACGGCCGCGAAGTTCTGCTGGATCACCTCCGGGCCGCGCTTGGCGTACGTCTTCTCGATCGCGCCCTTGATGCAGGCGATGGCCTCGCTCGCGGGGAGCACGCCGGAGATCGCGAAGAAGCAGGCCTGCATGATGGTGTTGATGCGTCCGCCCATCCCCGCCTCGCGGGCGACCTTCAGCGCGTCGATGACGTGGAGCTTGAGGCCCTTGCCGAGCACCTTCTCCTGGACCTCTCGCGGCAGATGGTCCCAGACCTCTTCCGGCGCGTAGGGCGCGTTCAGGAGGAAGACGGCGCCGGGAGCCGCGGTCTCGAGCACGTCGTGGCGCTCGAGCAGCTCGAACTGATGGCAGGCCACGAAGCTGGCGCTGCGGATGAGGTGGGTGGAGCGCAGGGGCCGCGGCCCGAAGCGGAGGTGGGACACCGTGACCGCGCCCGACTTCTTGGAGTCGTAGACGAAGTACCCCTGCGCGAAATACGGCGTCTCCTCCGCGATGATCTTCACGGAGTTCTTGTTCGCGCCGACGGTGCCGTCGGAGCCGAGGCCGTAGAAGACCGCCCGCACGACGTCCGGTGCCTCGATGTCGAACTCCGTCTCCACGGGCAGCGAGAGATGGGTGACGTCGTCGTTGATCCCGACCGTGAAGTGCGGCTTGGGCCGCGGCCGCGCCATCTCGTCGAACACGGCCTTCACCATGGCGGGGTTGAATTCCTTCGAGGACAGGCCGTAGCGCCCGGCCACCACCACCGGCTCCTGCGCGAAGTGCGTCAGGCCGGCCGTACGCGCCTCGCGCAGCGCGGCCAACACGTCGAGGTACAGCGGGTCCCCGACTCCCCCCGGCTCCTTGGTCCGGTCCATCACCGCGATGGCCTTCACGGAGGCGGGGAGCGCGGCCACGAGGTCCACGACCGAGAACGGCCGGTAGAGGCGGACGCGCAGCAGGCCGACCTTCTCCCCGCGGTCGAGCAGCCAGTCCACCGTCTCGTGAGCCGCCTCCGCGCCCGAGCCCATGAGGATCATCACGCGCTCGGGCTGGGAGTGGCCGTAGTACTCGAAGAGCCGATACCGGCGCCCGGTGAGGTCGGCGAAGCGGTCCATCACGCCCTGCACGATGGAAGGGCAGGCGTCGTAGAACCCGTTGGCGGCTTCCCGCGCCTGGAAGAAGGCGTCCGGATTCTGGGCCGTGCCCCGCACCACGGGATGCTCCGGGCTGAGGGCGCGGTCACGATGGGCGCGCACGAGCTCCGGATCGACGAGGCCGCGCAGGTCTTCGTCGGTCAGCTCCTCGATGCGGGCCACCTCGTGCGACGTCCGGAACCCGTCGAAGAAGTGCAGGAAGGGAACGCGCGCGAGGAGCGTCGAAGCGTGGGCCACGGCGGCCAGGTCGTGTGCCTCCTGGACCGACCCCGAGGCCAGCATCGCGAACCCGGTCTGCCGGCAGGCCATCACGTCCGAGTGATCGCCGAAGATGGACAGCGCATGCGTGGCCAGCGCCCGCGCGGCCACGTGCATGCAGAAGGGGGTCAGCTCGCCCGCGATCTTGTACATGTTCGGGATCATGAGGAGCAGGCCCTGGGACGCGGTGAAGGTGGTGGCCAGGGACCCGGCCTGAAGAGCGCCGTGCACGGCTCCGGCCGCCCCGCCCTCCGACTGCATCTCGACGACCTTCGGCACGGCGCCCCAGACGTTGGTACGTCCATGCGCGGACCAGGAATCGGCCAGCTCACCCATCGTCGACGAGGGCGTGATCGGATAGATCGCGATCACCTCGCTCAGGCGGTGGGCCACGGAGGCGGCGGCCTCGTTCCCGTCGACGGCGATCAGGCGGCGGCTCGCAGGTGGCATCGCTTGTCCCTCGCATCTCCGCTCGCCCGTGCGCGGCAGCGGCTTCCGGCCCCCTTCGGATCCAATCGACGTGCCACGGCCACTCGCCGGTAAATCGATGGTTTCGAGCGGATTCCGCGAACGATTTGCCGCGCCCGAGGAGGAGCCCGCGGTTTTTGCGGCGCGTTCAGAGACCGGCGAGGGCGCGGCGAAGGTGCTCGATGAGGACGGTCTCGCCTTCGAGGCCGATGGAGAGGCGCACCAGACCGGGCGTGATGCCGCGAGCCAGGCGCACGGACTCGGGCACGCCGGCGTGGGTCATGGACGCGGGGTGCTGGATGTAGGAGATCGAAGAGCCCAGGCTGACGGCGAGCTCCATCGGCGTGTCGCGGCGGCCGAAGTAGTCGAGCAGCGCGTCCGCGGCGGGCCGCCCGCCACGCAGCTCGAACGTGATCATGGACCCGCCCCGGCGCATCTGCTCCCGGACCAGCTCGCGCTGCGAGAAATCCTCGAAGCCGGGGTAATACACGCGGTGGAGCTGCGGCTGGCGGTGGAGGAAATGGGCCACGTGCTCCGCGGTCGTGCATTGCGCGTCCACGCGCACGGCCAGGTCCTGCAGGCAGAGCGCGTTGAGCCAGGACTCGAAGGGTGACGGGCTCGGACCGAGGTCGCGGTACCAGGCGAACATCTCGCCCCGCATGAAGCGGAAGGGCCCGAGCACGGCGCCCGCGATGGAAGACGAATGGCCGTTGATGTACTTGGTGAGGGAGTGCACGACGAAGTCCGCGCCCAGGCGGAAGGGCTGCTGCAGGTAGGGCGAGCAGAACGTGTTGTCCACGATGAGCGGGATGCCCCGCGCCTCCGTGAGCCACGAGATGCGCCGGATGTCCGCGATGCGCAGGGTCGGATTCTCCGGCGACTCCAGCAGCACGGCGGCCACGTCGGGCCGTTCCTCCAGCGCCCTCTCGACGGCGGCCAGGTCGGAGGTGTCGCAGAACACGGCCTCGATCCCGAACTTGGACAGGCCACGAGCCAGGCTGTCCGTGTTGCCGTACACGCTGCCGAGGAGAAGCGCGTCGCCCTGGCGCAGGAGGGCCAGGAGCAGGGTGCTGATGGCCGCCATGCCGGACGAGAACACGAGCGAGCCGATGGTGGGCTCGGTCTCGCCCGCGGCCCGGGCCTTCTCCATGACGTGATGCGCCTCGAGCTGCAGCATCACGCGCTCGAGGTAGGCGGTGGTGGGGTTGCCCAGGCGCGTATAGACCGCCGGCCGCTCCTCTCCCGAGCTCAGGCCCGCGAAGCGGCGGGCCCCGTCCTGCGCGCTCTCGAACGCGAAGTTCGAGCGCTGCTCGATCGCGGGCAGGCCCGTGCCGGCGCAGAGCGCGCGGAAGAGGCCGGCCTCGAGCTGAGGCTCGTCATCGCGGACCCACAGCTGCTTGCGCTGGAGCCACCACTCCCACCAGTCCCGGCGGGCGTCCGCGTGGGCTTCCTCGCGAAGAGCCAGTCGAGGCGCAGCTTCGGGCGGGGCGGCGACGGTCATGGCGGACCTCAGCGATTGGCGGCGGCCGCTTCGCGCTCCACCCACCCGTTCCGGAAGGCGAGGGAGACGGCCTCCAGCTTGGAATGGACGTCGAGCTTCTCGAGCGTGTTGTGGACGTGGTTGCGCACGGTGGCCAGGCTGAGATCGAGCTTCTGCGCGATCTCCTTGTTCTGGAGCCCCGCCGCCATCCAACCCAGGATCTCGCGCTCGCGGGGCGTGAGGACTTCGGGGGCGCGGCTCTCCTCGGCGAGCGGCGCCGGATTCAGCCCGAGGGCGGGCACCGCGTGCAGGGAAGGCGCGACCCGGGACAGCGCGCTGGCCAGCCGCGCGCGCTCGTCCACGCCGTGGAGGATGTGCACCAGCGTGAACAGGTCCTCGCGCGGGCCAGGCAGCCGCACGACGGTGACGTGAACGGTCTTGGGTTCGCCGCCATTGCCGTTCGCGGGAACGCGCAGCTCGAATGCGCCCGGCGCCTCCCCGGAACGGCTCATGGCGGCCAGTGGGCAGTTCGCGTAGCAGAACCGGTTCCCGAAGACGTCGCGGCCGCCCAACACCTCGTGACAGTGCCGGCCCATGGCCTCCTCGGCTCGCCGGCCGAGCAGGGCGGCTGCTCCTCGGTTCCAGAACACCACGCGCTCGCGACTGTCGGTCGCGAAGGCGGCCGGCTCGCCGCCGGCAAGGACGGCGAGGAGGTCCGGCGCGTGGCGGCTCATTGCGCCAGTCGTGGGCTCAGGGTCGAACGCCGCAAGCCCGGCGAGCCGGATACTCTCGACCTTCCCCATGTGCGTCACCTCTGGCCGCCGTACGAGCAATCGGGATGCCCACGATCCCATCCGCGCAACCCTTTGATCGGGCAGGACGATTCGTCCGGATTGCCCGGACGGGGCCGCAGAGTTTTCGGGGTGGCTCCGGCGCGGGCGCATTTGCCGCGTGCGGAGCCTCGGAACCGCTACGGCCTGAAGGCGCAGGCGGTCACGTCGTCAGCGGGTTGCGAGCGGCCCAGGCCCTCGCGCCACCATCGATGCGCGCGGTGCACGAACCCCGCGTCGGGCAGGAACATCAGCGGGCACACGCCGGACACGACGGAGATGCCGTGCGCGCGGCAGAACCCGATCGCGCTCGCGCTGGCCGCACCGCGGCCCATGCCCTGATGCATCCAGACGTGATGGATGCCGGCCTCCAGGCAATCCTTGACCACCTCGCTGGTGACGGCGGGCGGCGTCATGAGCAGGGCCGCTTCCAGCGGAGGGTCGATGTCCTGGACGCGGCGGACGAACGGCATCCCTCCGCGGCCCTCCCCGCCGATCGGATTCACGGGCACCACGTCATACCCGCAACGGGTCAGCTCGGACAGGACGATACGGCTGAAGTCGCGCGAATCGCGCGACACGCCGACGAGGGCGAGTCGCCGGTGGGCCAGGAAACTTCTCGCGGCCGGAGCGATGTCCATGGTCATCCTCGTTCAGGCGCCCACGAGCACGGGCGCGAGGGCGCGGTCGTCCATGTGCACGAAGTCGCGCCGGGCCGCGCCCACGTAGACCTGGCGAGGCCGGGCGATCTTCTGCTCGCGGTCCTGGACCATCTCTTCCCAGTGGGCCAGCCAGCCGGACATGCGCGGGATGGCGAAGAGCACGGGGAACATGTCCACCGGGAAGCCCATGGCCTGGTAGATGAGCCCGGAGTAGAAATCCACGTTGGGGTAGAGCTTGCGCCGCAGGAAGTATTCGTCCTGGAGGGCGATACGCTCGAGCTCGAGCGCGATGGCGAGGAGGGGGTTGTCGCCCGTGACCTCGAACACGCGCGTCGCGATGGCCTTGATCACCTTCGCGCGCGGATCGTAGTTCTTGTAGATGCGATGGCCGAAGCCCATGAGCTTCACTTCCCCGCCGCTCTCCTTGACCTCCTTGATGAAGGCGGGCACCCGGTCCTTGGACCCGATCTCCCTCAGCATGCGCAGGACCTGCTCGTTGGCCCCGCCATGCAGGGGACCGTAGAGGGCGGCCACGGCGGCGGCGGCGGCGCAGTAGGGATCGACGCCGGACGATCCCACCGCGCGCATGGCATTGGTCGAGCAGTTCTGCTCGTGGTCGGCGTGCAGGATGAACAGGATCTCGAGCGCGCGCTCGAGCACGGGGTTGACCTGGTAACGGTCTCCGACCCTGAACATCATCTGGAGGAAGTTGGCGCAGTAGCCGAGCTGGCTGTCCGGGTAGACGTAGGGCAGCCCGCGCGCATGCCGGTAGGTGAAAGCGGCCACGGTGGGGATCTTGGCGATCAGGCGGTGGACCTGCTTGTCCCGCACGGCCGGATCGTGGATCTCCTTCGCGTCGGGGTAGAAGGTCGAGAGCGCGGCCACCGTCGAGGCCAGCATCCCCATCGGGTGGGCGTCGTACCGGAAGCCCGCCATCAGCTCCTTGACGTTCTCGTGGACGAACGTGTGGTACGTGATCGCGTGCACCCAGGCGTCGTACTGCCGCTTCAGGGGCAGCTCGCCCTCGAGGATGAGGTACGCCGTCTCCAGGTACGTGCTCCGCTCCGCGAGCTGCTCGATGGGATAGCCGCGGTAGCGGAGAACGCCGCGGTCGCCGTCGATGAAGGTGATGCGGCTGCGGCAGGACGCGGTGTTCACGAAGGCAGGGTCGTAGGTCATGAGTCCGAAGTCGTCCGGGCCGGCCTTGATCTGGCGAAGGTCCATGGCGCGCACGGCGCCCTCGACGATGGGCAGCTCGTAGGTCGCACCCGTCCGGTTGTCTCGGACCGTCAAGCTCTGGTCGCTCATGCGTCGTCCCTCCGAGCCCGCGTGCTCCGGGCGTCCTCTCCAAGGTCGGCTCCGCGCGGGCGCGGGGCCATGGGCCGTTTGAGCCGGTCCGGGTGGTTCATTGACCTTCGGCCGTTTCGGGCGCATTAGTTGGTCATGAGGAGGTGGCCCATGTTCCCTGCCGCTCGCCCCGTGCTCCTGGTGGTCCTCGGCAGCGCCAGCCTCGCCGCCGCGGCCCTCGCTCCTGTCGTCACCGCCGAGAGCGGCAGCACGCTCTTCCGGTCGTACTGCGTGAGCTGCCACGGGGTGACCGCGAAAGGTGACGGTCCCCTCGCCGCCAACCTGCGCGTCGCGCCCGCGGACCTGACTCGGATCGCGAAACGCAATCACGGGACATACGATGCGGCGAAGGTGCGTCGCGCCATCGACGGCCGGGACGCGAAGGAGATCCACGGCGGCTCGGACATGCCGGTATGGGGCGATGCCTTCAAGCGCGCGGGCGAAAGCTACGACGAGGCGAAGGTGAAGGAGCGCATCAACGCCCTGGTCGAATACATCGCCACGCTGCAGGAGCAGTAGCGCGCGGAGTAGAGCGCGCACTGCTCGCCAAGGGGCTCCCGCGGCCCCGCACGCGCGCTAGGCGGACGCCAGCACGACGACCTGCAGTTCGACCGGCGTCTTCAGGGCGTTGGCCACGATGCAGTGCCGCTTCGCGCTTTGCAGGAGCTGTTCCGCCCGCGTCCGATCCGTCTCCGCCACCCGCAGGTCCACGGTGATGGCGATCGACGTGAAGGCCAGGCCGCCCGGCGCTTTGTCGAGTACGCCGTCGACGCGGCTCTCGTAGCCTTCCACACGAAGGCCGGCGCGGGCCGCGAAGGCCTGGAACGTCGTCATCAGGCAGAGGCCGGCCGCGGAGAGGAGCAGGTGCTCGGGGCTCCACCACTCCGGCCGGCCGTCGAACTCCGGAGGCGGGCCGCCGACGATCGCCGGCCGGCGCCCGCCGGCCAGGATCGCGCCCTCGCTTCCCGAGGACACCTGGACGTCGTAGTGATGCGGAAACGGTGAAGGCATGAGGGGCTCCTTTCGGCCGCCGCGGTACGGACGGTCCTCTCTTCTGCAGGAACGAGGCCGCCCGGATCGGGCGGCTCGAGCGAGGAGCGGGGGCGGAGGAGCGCAAGCCCTGCGTCCCCGACCCGTGGCCGGCGCCGCGATTGCGCGGACGGCTCAGTCGCGCGACGCGGGGACGTGGGCGGAGTGGTCGCGAGGTATGACCGCGCCGTCCTGCTGGTACTCCTTCAGCTTGTACTGGATCTTGCGCGCGCTGATCTGCAGCAGATCCGCCGCCCGGGACGTGCTTCCGTCCACCGCTTCGAGCGTGCGGATGATCGCTTCCTTCTCGATCTCGGCCAGCGTGCTGCCCGGTATGGCCGGGCCCGCCTTCTTCTCTACCGCCGGCCCCGCGATGGCCGCCATCTGCGCGCGTCTGAGCGTGGGGAACTGCTCCGGCGTCAGCACGGGCTCCGTGGCCAGGACCACCGCGCGCTCCATCGCGTTCTGCAGCTCGCGCACGTTGCCGGGCCAGGTGTGACGGAGGAGCATGGCCAAGACGTCGTCCGAGAAGTCGCGCACGTCCTTCTTGTTGGCCGTCGCGTATTCGTGCAGGAAGTGGTGGGCCAGGAGTGGGATGTCTCCTGTGCGCTCGCGCAGGGACGGGATGTGGATCTCGATGACGTTGAGCCGGTAATAGAGGTCCTCGCGGAAGGTGCCGTCCTCGATCTTCTTGCGCAGGTCGCGGTGCGTCGCGGCCACCACGCGGACGTCCACCTTGTACGTGCGGTTGCCGCCCACCCGCTCGAACTCGTGCTCTTCCAGGAAGCGCAGGAGCTTGACCTGGACCGTGGGGGTGATGTCGCCGATCTCGTCCAGGAACAGCGTGCCCCCGTCCGCCATCTCGAAGCGTCCGGAGCGCGCGTACATCGCGCCCGTGAACGAGCCCTTCTCGTGCCCGAACAGCTCGCTCTCCAGCAGGGTCTCGGGCAGGGCGGCGCAGGCCACCTTGATGAAGGCCTTCCCGCGCCGCGGGCTGTTCTCATGGATGGCCTGGGCGAAGAGCTCCTTGCCCGAGCCGCTCTCCCCGAGCAGGAGCACGGACGACGAGCTCGGCGCGACCTGACGCACCGTCTTGAACACGGAGAGGATCTCTGGGCTCTGGCCCACCAGGTTGTCGAAGTCGTATTTGTCCGTGAGGCGATCGCGCAGGACCTTGGTCTCTTCCAGGAGGCGCTTCTTCTCGAGCACCTTCTTCAGGACTACCTCCAGCTCGTCCACGTCGATGGGCTTGCCCAGGTAGTCCTCGGCTCCCATCTTCATGGCCCGGACCGCGGTCTTGACCGTCCCGTAGGCCGTCATGAGAAGGACCATGGTCTGCGGCCGGATCTCCTTGATCTTGGCCAGCAGCTCGATGCCGTCCATGCCCGGCATGCGGAGGTCGGTGAGGACGACGTCGGCGTCGGTCTGTTCGAGCAGAGCGAGGCCCGAGCGCGCGTCGTGCGCCCGGGAGACCTCGTACCCGTCCTCGCGCAGCAGCGTCTCCAAGGCCGTCGCCGCGTTCACCTCGTCGTCGATGACGACGATCCGTCCCTGGTTGCTCATGACCCTGCCTCCGTCTGCGCTTCATTGGCCGCCTGGATGGGGAGGGTCACCGTGAAGCAGGCGCCCTGTCCCGGCTCGCTGGGGGCGGCGACGATGTCGCCGCCGTGCTGGAGCACGATCTGCTGGACGATGGAGAGGCCCAGCCCGGTGCCCTTGGGCTTGGTGGTGACGAAGAGCTGGAAGACGTCCACCCCCGACGGCAGCCCGGGGCCGGTGTCCCGCACCACCAGACGCGCGCGGCCGTCCACGAGCCCGCTCTCCAGGGTCACGACCCCGCCGTCCGGCATCGCCTCCACCGCGTTGCGGAGGAGGTTCATCACGACCTGCTTCATCTTCTCGCCGTCCATGCGCGCGGGCGGTATGGGATCCCCTTCGCGCTGGCGGCGGATGGTCACGCCCGCGGCGCGCGCCTCCGGCCGCAGCAGGTGCACGACCTCGTCGATGAGCTGCTCCAGGTCCGCCTCGTGGTACTGGATGCGGTCCGCGCGCGAGAAGAGCAGGAAATCGCCCACCAGGCCGTCCAGGCGCTTCACCTC
>Ga0207675_100005512_pt1 | contig 12103 bp, 8 predicted proteins | sample KBSSwiS42_FD_184305 | JGI IMG/M metagenome (GOLD analysis project Ga0207675, IMG submission 184305) | Switchgrass rhizosphere microbial communities from Kellogg Biological Station, Michigan, USA - KBS Switchgrass S4-2 (SPAdes) (version 2) | ecosystem: Host-associated > Plants > Roots >...
TGGCGCTTGACCTCGAGCTTCCCGAAGAGCCTGGACACGATCTTTGGCGCGGTGGAGACGTTTTCCAAATACGTCGCCGAAGCCACCGACAACAAGTTCCAGGTCCAGGTCTTCCCCGCCGGCGAAATCGCGCCGGGCCTCGAAGCTGCCAACGAGGTCAGCAAGGGCTCGATCGAGATGTGCCACACCGCGACCTATTACTACTGGGGCAAGGATCCGACCTTCGCCCTCGGCACGGCGGTGCCTTTCGGACTGAACTGCCGCATGCAGAACGCCTGGATGTATTACGGCGGCGGCATGGACCTGATGAACGAGTTCTGGGCCGGCCATAATCTGATCGGGTTCCCGTGCGGCAACACCGGCGCGCAGATGGGCGGCTGGTTCCGCAAGGAGATCAAGTCGGTCGCCGATCTCAATGGCGTCAAGATGCGCATCGGTGGGTTCGCCGGCAAGATCATCGCCAAGCTCGGCGTGGTGCCGCAGCAGATCGCCGGCGGCGATATCTATCCGGCACTTGAGAAGGGCACGATCGACGCGGCCGAGTGGGTCGGCCCGTACGACGACGAGAAGCTCGGCTTCAACAAGGTCGCGCCGTTCTACTACTATCCGGGCTGGTGGGAGGGTGGCCCCATCCTCCATACCATGGTGAACACCGCCAAGTGGGCCGAGTTGCCGAAGAGCTACCAGGCGATCGTCAAGTCGGCTGCGCAAGCGGCCAATTGTGACATGATGGCGAGTTACGACGCGAAGAACCCGGCTGCACTGAAGAAGCTCGCGGCCGGCGGGGCCAAGCTGCGGCCATATCCGCAGGATGTGATGGAAGCGGCGTTCAAGGCGGCGACCGAGACCTACGCGGAAGTGTCGGCCAGCAACGCGCCGTTCAAGAAGATCTATGACTCGATGGCGGCGTTCCGCGCCGACCAGTATCTGTGGTTCCAGGTGTCCGAGCACACCTATGACACCTTCATGATGGGCCTGCAGCGCAAGAAGCTGCTGTAGCCTGTGGCAACGGTATAGCGAAAGGGCCCCTCGCGGGGCCCTTTCCATTTCCACTCATTGCGGATTGATCTCCGGCGGCTCGCCAAGATCGAGCGGTGGCAGCTCCGGCTGCCCCTCACCCTCGCCGCCCATGGGCGGCAACTCGATCTCGATGGTCGAGGGATCGACCACCGGCCCGGCTTCCGGAATGGACAACCGCGGGAACAGCAGAACGACAACAATCATGATCGACTGCAGGATGATGAAGGACACCGCTCCGCGATAGATCTGCAAGGTGCTGACACCCGCGATCGTGCGCTTGCTCACCTTGTCGTACCAGGCGGCAGCCGGCGCGACCGAGCGCATGTAGAACAGGGCAAAGCCGAAGGGCGGCGTCAGGAAGCTGGTCTGCAGATTCACGCCGAGCACCACACCGAACCAGACCAGATCGACGCCGAACTTGACGGCGACCGGCGCCAGCAGCGGCACCACGATAAACGCGATCTCGAAGAAGTCGATGAAGCAGCCGAGGATGAAGACCAGGACGTTGACCGCGATCAGGAAGCCCCACTCGCCACCGGGCAAGGCGGTAAACAGCTCCTCCACCCAGATATGGCCGTTGATGCCATAGAAGGTGAGCGAGAAGATGCGCGAGCCGATCAGGATGAACATGACGAAGCAGGCCAGCCGTGTCGTCGCCTCCAGCGCATCGCTCATGGTCTTGAAATCGAGCCGTCGCTTCGCGAAGGCGAGGATGAGAGCGCCGGTCGCGCCCATGGCGCCGCCTTCCGTCGGCGTGGCGATGCCGAGGAAGATGGTGCCGAGCACCAGGAAGATCAGCGCCAGCGGCGGGATGAGGACGATGATCACCTGCTGGGCCAGACGCGACAACACGCCGGTGCCCAGCAGCTTGTCGAACAGCGCCGCGAAATAGACCAACGCGACGGCAATGGTAGCCGCCCAGATCGCGGCGCCATTCTCGATCCGGTCCTGCAGCAGGTAGTTTGCGGCAAACGCGATGAGCGCCCCGACTACCAGCGCAACCACGAGCGACAGCGCGCCGCCGCCCAAGGTGCGCGCTTCCACCGGCAGCGCCGGCACTTTCGCGGGACGGACGATGCTGACGAAAAAGACATAGAGGCAGTAGAGGCCGGTCAGCATCAGACCAGGGATGAGCGCGCCGGCGTACATGTCACCGACCGAGCGGCCGAGCTGGTCGGCAAGGACGATCAGCACCAGCGACGGCGGGATGATCTGTGCCAGCGTTCCCGACGCCGCGATGACACCCGTCGCCATCGGCCGGTCATAGCCGTAGCGCAGCATGATCGGCAGCGAGATCAAGCCCATGGCGATGACCGAGGCAGCCACGACGCCAGTGGTCGCGGCCAGCAGCGCACCAACCAGGATGACGGCATAGGCCAGGCCGCCGCGGATCGGGCCGAACAGCTGTCCGACCGTGTCCAGCAGGTCCTCCGCCATGCCCGATTTCTCGAGGATGATACCCATGAAGGTGAAGAACGGAATCGCCAGCAGCGTGTCGTTGCGCATGACATCGAGGACGCGAATTGGCAGCGTCTGCAACAGCGGCCAGGAGAGGCGAATGTCGTTCGAATAAGGCGAGAGTTCGACCGCGATCAGGAAGAACAGCAGGCCGTTGGCGGCGAGCGAGAAGGCAACCGGATAACCGATCAGCAGAAACACGATCAGCGAAAGGAACATGATCGGCGCAAGGTTATGGGCGATGAGCTCGATCATTTCTGCGGACCTCCGTGCACGCCGAGGTCCTCGGGTGTGATGCCATGTGTCGGTTCGGGCTCCGGCTCCTTCAGTGCGCCGGTGAGAAATCCGATGCGCTTGATGATCTCAGAAATCGCCTGGAACAGCAGCAGCGTGAAGCCGACCAGGATGAACAACTTCGATGGCCAGATGATGAGACCGCCGGCGTTGGTGGACACTTCCTGGCTTTGATACGAGTCGATGACGAACGGCACGCCGAGCGAGATCATCACCAGGACCAGCGGCAGCAGCATCAGGATGTGACCGAACAGGTCGATCCATTGCCGGGTGCGCTCGGTCAGCCGGCCTGACACCACGTCGATCCGCACATGGCCGTTGCGCTGGAGCACATAGGCGGCCGCCATCATGAAGACTGCGCCGAACAGGTACCATTGCAGCTCCAGCCAGGAATTGGAGCTGATGTCGAACAGCTTGCGGATGATGGCGTTGATCGCGCTGACCAGGACAGCCGCGAGAATGAGCCAACGGATGTGATGACCGATGAAGCCCGTCACCGCGTCGATGACGCGGCTGACAGCCAGGAGCGGTTGCACGTTGTTGATCCTCCCTGCGAGGAGCCCCGTTTGCCGGAGCATTGTTAGGACCGCAGACTACGTGCAAACGTTCATGGATAACAAGGGTTTATGCCTGCCGAGGCGCACTCTTTGGCCCCGCACCGGCCGACCGGGCGAAGATCGACGCCACGCGCGCAAGCGATTGATAACCTTGAGAATTCAGCATCAAGCGAGGCTTGATGCGCAGGAGAGTGTCGAGTATGTTGCGGCTCCGGCCGACATCCAAGCACCCGTAGCTCAGCTGGATAGAGCGCTGCCCTCCGAAGGCAGAGGTCGTGAGTTCGAATCTCGCCGGGTGCGCCACTTCCCGTGATGCCGGGATCCCCTTCATAAAAGATCGGATTTCCCTCGGAACCGGCCAAGCATGCGGCTGGGATGGCCGATATTTCCTACGTCCTCAAATGACGGGCAACTGTCGCGGTCCTATGGTCTAGCTCCTATTGATTAGGCTGGGTGATTACGCAAATAACAGCCGCAGGAGGCCAGAATGTCCCTTGCATTGTGGCGGTTAATGACCACCTATAGTCTATCGAGTTTCGGCCGAACGACTTGGCCTCGCCGCGAACAGCGCGCCTGACTGACGACCTCCCCCCAATTCTCGAGCTAACCGGCTGCGTCAATGCGGCTTTCCATAGACACGTACTAAAGGACTAAATCCCATGACGACGGGAACAGTGAAGTGGTTCAACAGCCAAAAGGGCTTCGGCTTTATTCAGCCCCAGGACGGCAGCAAGGACGTCTTCGTTCACATCAGCGCGGTTGAACGCGCTGGCATGAACGACCTCAAGGAGGGACAGAAGGTCTCGTTCGAGGTTGTCGCCGACCGCAAGACCGGCAAATCATCCGCCGAAAATCTGCGCGCTGACTAAGCAGCAGCGCTGATGGCCAGACCGCTTGACCACGGATGTACTGGCAAGCTTAACGCTATCTACACCCGCGACTGGCATCGTCAGCCGCGGGTTTTCTCTGCCAGCCACGAGCTTCGAGGCACCGGAACTGTCATGACGCCGACAACACAGACCGCGGCAACGCGAGAGGCCAGGGCAGCGGCAAAGGAACAGCGCGACCGCGACGCAGCGCTGGCGATGAAGCAATACGAAGCAGAGAAAGCAGCCGTCCTTGACAAGACGGCACGTCTTCGCGCCTTGCGCCTGGCGAACGAAGCCGCCGGCGCGCTCCAGCCCAAACCCAAGAAGCCCACGAAAAAGGCCGGCTAAGGACAAGCGCCGACATGTCTCGCGCCTCCGAAGGCGAACATACCGATTTCATGTATCCATCGGCCGTTCCATTTGTGGCGGCTCACTTGGCCTGCTTTGCAGCGATCTGGACCGGCGTCACATGGCAAGCCCTTGTGCTTTGCGCGGTGCTCTACTTGCTGCGCATGTTCGGCGTCGTGGCGGGATACCACCGGTACTTCTCTCATCGCACGTTCTCGACCAGCCGCGTATTCCAGTTCATTCTCGGAGTCCTGGCCCAGGCGAGCGCGCAAAAGAGCTTGCTTTGGTGGGCTGCCAAGCACCGGCATCACCACCTGCATTCCGACACCGACCAGGACGTGCACTCGCCCCGGCATACGGGCTTTCTCTACAGCCATCTGGGGTGGATCTTCGCACGCAAGCACGATCAAGCCGACCTGACCCGGGTAGCCGATCTTACGCGCTACCCCGAACTCATGTGGCTGCACAGGCATGAGCTGCTGGCGCCAACGGTTCTTGCCGCCCTTTGCTTTGCGATTGCCGGATGGTCAGGCCTGGTCGTCGGTTTCTTCTGGAGCACAGTGCTGCTCTATCACGCCACGTTCTGCATCAACTCGCTGGCCCACGTGAGCGGCACAAAGCGATATGTGACCGGCGATGACTCCCGCAACAACGCGCTGCTTGCCCTTTTCACCCTGGGCGAAGGCTGGCACAACAATCATCACGCCTATCAGAGCAGCGTGCGGCAAGGATTCCGGTGGTGGGAAATCGATCCGGCCTACTACGTTCTGCGCGCACTGTCCTGGATCGGCGTGGTTTGGGACCTCAAGTTGCCGCCGGAGGCGGTGATGCGTAACGAGCAGCGCCTCGGTGCACGGGTCATCGATCGCGCCGCTGAGCAGCTGGCCGCCCGCTTCAGCACGGATCGCATCGCGCGTGCCATCAGATCCACCGCGTACGGGCCCGCGTTGCACGAACTGCAGAGCACACTCAGCCACGCCCGTCATCGCGTGAGCGACGCTTGGGCGACGCTCGCGATGCCGCATATGCCCAGCCGGGAGCAGATCATGGCGGAAGCGAGGCTGATGTTCGCCAAGACGCCGTCGCTGGACGACATCGTCGACCGCGCCGCCGAGCTCATCAGAACATCCGTCGGCATCCGCCTCGGCGCTGCCGGGTAAATTCCTGCTCGATAGGAATGCCGCGGGGTGCCAGGGCACGCCTTGCCGACCGCGATTCAACCGGCGGTCAGTTGTGCGATGTTCCTGTTTTGTTCAATCTGCGGCCATGGCCGACACCGACCCCGAAACCCCCGAGTGGACCATCGCTTGGACCATCAAGCGCGCGCTTCGGCTGCACCTGGGGCCGCGCCATGGCTATGTGCCGAGCACCATTGCGCGCGAGGTGGTGGCGGCGCTGCGGCTGGCGAAATGGCGGCTCAGCAAGGAGCCGCCGGACCCGCCGCACGCGACGCCAGGCGAATAGGCCTCAGCGCTCGGCGTTGGTGTCGGTCAGATCGAGCAGGAAGCTCAGCAGCGCAAAGCGCTGGCCGCGCGTCACCGGCAGCGCCTCGTGCAGCAGCGAGCAGGCGAACACCACGGCGGCGCCGGTGGCCGGCTTGTAACGGTAGTCGCCATACTCGGGGAACATCAGCTCGCCGCCCTCGTACTCGTCGCTGTTGAGGTTGAGGGTCAGTGCGAAACGCCGTCCGGCGGTCGCCGGCGTGGTGTTGTCGCGATGCGGCCGGAAATGATCGCCGCGATCGGAATCGTAGCAAGCGATCAGCGTGCGATCGAACCGGAAGCCGCCGAAGCAAAACGCCTTATTCACCTCAGGACCGAGGCGGCGCGCCACCATCGCCATCAGCGGCTTGCGCACCGCCGCATCCGACAGCAGATGGTCGCGGCGTTTCTTCACGCCGTCGTCCAGCCGTTCCACCATCTTGCCATTCACCATCGACATGATGCTGCCGGCCTCGTGGCCTTCCTTATGCCAGCGCGCGATCAAGGCACGGCAATCCGCCGGCGAGAGGACATTGGGCACGGTGAGCACGGGCGCGACCTGGCGAATCTCGCCCGCCGCCGGCGGCGGCTGTTCGGACCAGCGCGCCAGTGCCCAGCCAACAAGGTCGCCCTCGGCCGACACCGCCAGGATGCGCTGGTTGCGATCGAGCAGGATGGCGAGCGGCCGCGGCCCCGTTGGGCCGGACGGATGCCCGATCATGCCACGCAGGCCCTGGCGAAAGCGCCCCGACGGATCGGCGAGACTGACGGAGTCCGCGTCGCGTGCGCGGTCGTCGACGATCATGCTGTCCAGCCGCGCGGCCTTATAGGCCTCCGCCGCCGAGCGCAGCGCGGCACGAAGCGGGTCATCGCTGTCGACGAAAATGGCCGTGCCCGATCCCCGCGCGCGCTGATAGAGGCTGCGCACCGTTCCCGCCTGATCGGGCAAGCCGAAATCCGGAAACCGGTCGCCGGGCTCCAGCTTATGCTGGGCGGCCATCGGCGTCGCCGACTGCGTGGTGAGGTTCATGGACGGTGCAACAAGAGTTCGAGCATCGGCCTGAGACTAGTCGAACGGCGGCGGATTCGGAAGTCCGTCGGGCTGGAGCATTTTCCGCCGAAGTGGAATCCGGTTCGGCGCAGAAAAATGCGACAATCCAACCAGCTAGCGTCTGTTTCGATTCGACGTAATCGAAACAGACGCTAGTAGTCCCATTCCAGATTGACGCCAGCCTTGCCGGTGCCGCCCGAGCCGACCTCGCTTTCGACCTTTACGTTCGGCGTCACCTCGATCTCGACCGTGGCGGCGGTGCTGTCGGATTTGGCGCCCTGCGACATGCCGACATAGACGCCATCCGACACGTAGCGGCCGGCGCTCAGGCTCGGGCCGGCCGTGGGATCGGTCTCCTGCAACGACAGGCGATCGAGGCCGGTGCTCTTGCGAATCTTGTCGAGAACGCCGGGGCCGGTGTTCACGCCGGCGAGATTGGCGGTGGCCTGCGCCAGCTGCAGCAGTTCGAACGGGCTGAGCGCGCCGGCGGACTTGCCGAACAGCAGGCGCGACAGGATCTCATCCTCCGGCATGTCGGGCACCGAGGAGAGCGTGATGCGCGGAGCGCGGGCCGGCCCTTCGACCTTGGCGGTCACAGTGATGTCTTCAGCGCGCGTCTCGGCCGTCAAGTCGAGGTACGGATTGATCTGCTCGCCGCCTTCGAAGGTCAGCTGGCCCTCGGTGAATTCCAGGCGCTTGCCGACGATCTCGAGCGCGCCGTGCCGCAGCTTGAATACGCCGTCGACGTCCGGCGTCTGGGTGGTGCCACCGATATGGATGGCGCCGCCCAGCTCCACGTCGAGGCCGCGGCCGCGCACCCAGATCTGCTGCGGCGCATCGACGGCGATGTCCAGGCCAACGATCGCGGTCTGCTCCGGCGGCGGCTTGCGCGCGGCGATGCGGGCAGCGACCTGCGGTGGGGCGTTGACCTCCACCACCTCGATCTCCTGGACGCTGAGCGGCAGATTGTCCGGCACGCGGATATCCGCCTTCACCACCTTTACCTTGCCGCCCAGCTTCAAGTTGGATTGCAGATTGCCAACGATCGTCAAGTCGCTGTCGATGATCGCCGTCGCCAAGTCGGTGTCGATGACGGTGGCGTTGCGGGCCTGGATCTTGAGATCGGTCTCGATGCCGCGCGCGAGATCGATCGTCCCCTGCCCGCTCAACTGGCCGCCGCCCGGCGTCGTCGCCGTCAGGCTGGCGATCTGGATGACGGGACCTTCGGCGCGCACATCCGCCTCGATCTTCCGCAGCTTGATGCCGTAGCGCAGGTTGTCGTACCCGGCGTCGATCAGCTTGAGCCGGCCAGTCACATCGGGCGCGCTCAGCCGGCCCGCGGCGGCCAGGTCGAGCTCGGCCTTGCCTTTGACCCGGTCGGCGCCGCCGGCCAGGAAGGCATCGACCAGCGACAGGTCGAAGGTGCCGTTGGCGTGCGCTTCCAATTGCCCGTCGGCCGTCAGGCTCGGCAGGGCGGCGGTGAAGGCGAGTTCGCCGCCGCTCTTCGGCTTCACGGTGCCCTTCACATCCAGCCGGCCCTGCGCGAGGGTACCGGTGACATCCAGGTCCGCCTGCTGCTCCGGCACATCACTCGCGCCGATGTTGGTGCCGGTGAGGGCGAAGCGTCCGCTCGGCGCGGTCGTCGTGCCGCTGAGCGCGACCTCGCCATTCAGCCGGCCGGTGATCTTCAGGTCCGGTGCGACGGCGCGCGCCAGGGACAGCGGCAGCGAATCGATGGTCGCGGCGAGGTCCATCGCGTCGGGCGCCACGGTGCCATTCAGCTTCAACCCACCATCCTCGATCGCGAGGTCCACGTTCTCGATCCGGGTTGTGTCGTTCTCGAGCGTGATGAGCGCGGGCTTCCGGCTCTTGACCTTGATGTCTTTTACGTCCGCGGTCAGGTTCCGGACGGTCACGCGATAGCCTTTCGCGATCTGCGCGATCTCAGCTTCGGTCGCGGCATTCAGATCCTGGCCCGCCACCGACAGATTGGCCTGCAGCGCGGTCAGCGGACCCTTCGCGGTGAGCGACAGCTGCGTCAGCTCCTGGTCCGCGATCACCGGATCGGCCAGCTTGATATCGGCGTTGATCGCAGGCGTGCCGAACAGATCCTCCGCTGTCGCAGTGGCGTCGAGGCTGGCGGTCTTGAACGCATCGCCGGCGGCGATCCGGCGGCCCGCGGCCGAGAGATGCGCGCTCTGCCGGCCCTTGGCGGCGTCGAGCGTGATGTCGGCCGAGAGCTCGCCGGCCATGGGAAGACCGGCCAACGGTCCGATCTCCTTGAGGTCCGGCGCAGTGAGCGCGAGCTTGCCAGTCAGCAAGCTGCTCGCCATGGCCACGTCGCCCGTCACTTTGCTCTTTCCCAAGGTGACGGCCAGATTGCTGGCCGTGATCCGATCGCCCTCGATCGCCACCGATGTCGCGATGGTTGCCGGCAGGCGGTCGACGGTTGCCGTGCCGGTGAGCGCGATCTTCGGACTCGCGAGCAGATCGGATGCTTCCGTGCTCAGCTTCAGGCGCTCGACGACGTGGTCCGCCGCGCGAAGCGAGGGCGCATTGAGCTGCGCTACCACGGCGGGAGCGTCCATCGTGCCGCGGACAGTGCCGTCCAGCGTCATCTGGCCGCGCACCGCCGGGTCGAGCGCCGCGGCATCGTCCACGCTGGCGGTAAAGCCGAAATCGAGATTGCGGTCCGCCACGGTGCCGTGTGCATCCAGGCGCGCCTTGGCGCCGGCGACTTGGGCGGTCTCGATGGTCATTGCGTCCGGGACGGTGCCCTCGAGCGCCAGATGCAAGGTGGGTGACGGCCCCAACAGCCGGTCTACGATCGGCTGTCCAAGTGACAGGGCGCGGGTGCTTCCTGTCACCTCCAGCCGATCTCCGGCGGCGGTGTTGTCGAGCTTCAGCGCGATGTCGGCGGCGCCCTTGCCATTGAATCCGAAGGGCGCACCGACGGCGGCCAAGTCGGCGACTGTCAGTGTCACTTCGGCCGCGCGCGCCTTGGCGCCCCAGTTCTCCGCCCGCGCTGAGCCCGCGAGCGCAAGCCCCTGCCCTCGCAGATCGATCCGGTCCGCCACCAGCGTGCCGGCTTGGTTCACGCTGCCTTCAACGTTCAATCGAATGCCGTCCGCCAGCAGCGTCTCCAGGCGAGGATCGGGGGATGCGAGCGCGGACAGGGCCAGATCGACGCGAATGCCGATCGGCTGCTCGAAGCCCTGCTCGGCGGAGGCATCCAGAGTGAGCTTGCTCGTGCCGACGCGAAACTCCGCGGCAGCCAGATTCTGAGCGGTAACGTCGGCTGTCACATGCGGTGCGTTGATCGTGCCTTGCAGCCGCGCCTGCAGCGTCGCGCCCGACCACGTCACGTCGGGAACCAGTGTCGCGAAGGCGCGCGAATCCGCGACGGTGATGGTCGCCGCGAGATCGCCCGGCTCGCTCAAGCCCAGCACACCCGATGCGGTCACGCTGCCGGCGGCGCTGCGCGCGGAGAGCTCCGTCATCTGGATGGTGCCGCCGCCGGTCTTGATTCCGAGCGTGCCCTTGGCGTCGATGCCGCCGGCAATGAGCGGACGGATCTTCTCGGACAGCAATGGATCGGGGGTGGTGTGCAGATCGAATGCGATGGTGCGAACGTCGCGCCCGCCAATCTCAGCCGTCAGATCCACCAGGGGTTGGCCATCGAGCGTGGAAGCCATGCGCCCTTGCCAGGCGTCAAGCGGGCCTTCGCCGTCGAGCGCGATCCGCAGGTCGCTGCGTTGCGCCAGGCCCAGCAGCCGGCCGAGCACGCCGCCCCGTGGTTCCTCCACGTTGGCCTTCAGCTTCAGAAAATTGTCGTCCGGCCGAAAGGCCACGTCGATGGCGGCCGTGCCGGTGTTGCCTTCAAGCTGTTGCACATCCAGAGACGCCGCCAAGCCATCGGCGATCTCTCCAAGCTGCGCATGCGCCTCGAGCGACAGCGCGGCCGGTTCGCCCAGGATCGGGGCCGCCAGCACTACGCGCTCGACCGACAGCCGGCGCAGGTCAATGGTGATCGGCAGCTCGGGGATCAGCGGCCCCGGCTCATCCGGCTCCTCGGCGTGCTCCGCCGCCGGCGCGCGCACCACGTCGATGGTACCCGCCGTGAGCGCATCCACCTGCAGCCGACCAGCCAGCAAGGCCGAGGGCGACCAGGCGAGAGAGACGCGATCTGCGGTCAGCCAGGTGCCAACGCGATCCGACAGGCGAAGGCCGACCAGCTGCATGTCGAACGGCACGACGCCCTCGATCGCGTCGAGCTGGACCGCGGTCGAACTGCCAGCCGTCGCGTCCGCGATCCGCTGCCGCAGTTGATCGCGCGCGTAACCGGTCTGCAGCACGCCGAACAACCCGGCCACCAGCGCCAGCAGGATGCCGATGACCGACAGGCCTATATAGATCGCGATGCGGTAACGCCGCTTCATCAGAAGGCCTGCCCGATGCTGATGTAGAAAGCCACGAGATCGTCTTCCTCGCGCGGATTGAGCGGCACGGCGACGTCGGCGCGAATCGGGCCGATCGGCGAGTAGTAGCGGAAGCCAAGGCCGGCGGCATATTGCAGCTTCTCATCGAAGCTGGGGTAGGTGTCTTCGGTCACCGTGCCGGCATCGAAGAACGGCACGATGCCATAATCGTCGAGGAAGCGATAGCGCAGCTCGATGCTGCTTTCGACCAGGCTGCGCCCGCCCGTCGGGTCGCCGTCCTCATCCTCCGGACTGATGGAGCGGAACTCGTAGCCGCGCACCGACCCGCCGCCCCCGGCATAGAGCAGGCGGTCGGCGGGCAGCTCGTCGATCGAGCCGCCGAACACGCTGGCGACCGAGAGCCGGCCGGCCAGCACCAGGTTGCCTTGCCCCGACAGGTCGAAATAGGAACTGCCGGTGGCGCGCGTCTGGAACACGTCCTGGCTCGATCCGATGAATTCCGGAAAGGCGGATCCGGTCAAATTGAGCCGCACGCCTTTGGTCGGGTGCAGCAGATCGTCGCTGGTGTCGTATTTGACCGCGCCGG
>Ga0207675_100005513_pt1 | contig 12103 bp, 9 predicted proteins | sample KBSSwiS42_FD_184305 | JGI IMG/M metagenome (GOLD analysis project Ga0207675, IMG submission 184305) | Switchgrass rhizosphere microbial communities from Kellogg Biological Station, Michigan, USA - KBS Switchgrass S4-2 (SPAdes) (version 2) | ecosystem: Host-associated > Plants > Roots >...
GGGGGCGCCCGCGATGCACTGGCGGCGCACGGCGGCGACGAGGTGCGCCACGTTCTGCGCGATGCGCAGGAAGGTATCGTGCTCGAAGCGCCAGGTGGCGCGCTCGTCGAGCGTCGGCAGGCCGGGCCAGACGTGCGCGGCATCGGCCGGCGGCGGCGGCGCCGTCACCAGCGCAGCCGCGTCGAAGGCCGCGGCGGCGCCGGCCAGCGCGACGTCGCGCTCGACGCCGGCGGCCGTCGCGTCCTTCTCGCCGAGGTCGAGGCGAAGCTCGATCGCGCCCGGCGCCGCCGCCTGGCCGGCCTCGATCGCCTTGGCCACCGCGCGCGCCTGGGTGTTGAGCGCCGCCTCGTACGCGCTGCGCGCCGAGCTGAGGCCGCCGTGGATGACGATCACCTGGGCCTGGCGGCGTTGCGCGGCGGGCAGCGTGGCGACGCGGCTGGCCGGGCGCAGCGCGCCGCCCAGCTTCGCCTCGCGCGCCAGCGCGTGAGCCTTGCCGGCCGCGGCGCCCAGCTGGCCGGCCCACCACGCCTCGTCGGCATTCAGCCGCGACGCCCAGGTCGGGTCGCGATCGCGCTGCGACGCGTGGCCCGCCTGGGCCTGCAGGCGACGCCACCACTGCGCGGCCGCCTGCTGCCAGCGCTCGGCCGTGGTGAGCTCGCGCTCGAAGCGCAGCTGCGGCACGGCCACGAGCCAGCCGACGCCGGGATGCGCCTTGAGCACGACATCGGGATCGGCCGGGCGGTCGGGCATCGCGGCCTCGACCGCCCGGCCGCCGTCCAGCGTCATCAGCCGCAGCGCCGGGTGGCCGGCATCGCCGCGCTGCGCGCACGCGTGACGCGCAGCCGCGTGCGGGTGCACGGCCCCGCGCGCGCCCCAGTACACGCGGGTCTCCACGTCCAGCGTCACGTGCACCGTCTGGTTCCACCACGCGCCGGGCATGTGGCGGCGGATCAGCGCGGCCAGGCCCTCGCGCGTGGCCGCCAGCGGCAGCACGACGCGCTGGGGCTGGCGGTCGCGCACCGCAAGCGGCAGCGCCCACCACAGCGGCAGGTGGACGTCGAGCCGGCGATGCTCGGAGCGCCGATCGCTGAGCGCCGCCTCGTCGCCGACGTCGGGCTGCCAGTGGCGCGGGTGGTCGGTGCCGGGCAGGCCGCCCCAGGCGGCGCTGAGGTCGGCCTCGTGCGCGAGCAGCTGCGCGATGCGCCCGGCCGCGTCCTCCTGGCCCGCGCCCAGCAGTCCGCGGCCCTTGTCGTTGAAGTGATCCAGCACCGCGCGCGCCGACAGCGGCCCATCGATGCGGATCGCGCGCGGGGTCGTGTCGGGCTGGGTGGTCATGGGGACGGCCTTTGTGGTCTTCTCAGCGTTGTCCGAGCTTGAACGCGATCATCGCGCGCAGCTTGGTTGGAACGACAGGCTTGAGCAGCAGGTGGAAGTCGTGCGCCTGCGCCTCGCCCTCCTGGTTGGACATGAGGCTGCCCGTGACGATGACGGCCGGCAATCCCTTGCCGAAGGCCGCGCGCATCGTGTCGATCACCTCGATGCCCGTGTGCCCGCTCTCGAGCCGGAAATCGGTGATCAGCAGGTCGGGCTTCATCAGCTTGCGCGCGGCGGCGGCGTCGGCCCATTCGGCGGCGGCCATGAACGAGTCGAACGCGATCACATCGGCGCCCCAGCTCTTGAGCAGCACCTGCAGGCCACCCAGCACGGCGGAGTCGTCCTCGACGATCACGATGAGGCGGCGATCCAGCGTCAGGCCCAGCGACGTGCTGCGCGGCGCGACCGGCTCGGTGGGCTTCGGACGCTGGCCCAGCGGCACCTCGATCGAGAACATCGTGCCGTGGCCCGGCACCGAACGCAGGCGCAGCGGCGCATCGAGCACGCGCGCGAGGCGGCGCACGATGGCCAGGCCCAGGCCCAGGCCCTTGCGCTGCGTCGGATCGAGCGGCGGCGCGTCGGTGGAGACCTGGTAGAACTCCTCGAAGATGCGCTCCTGCTCGTGCGGCCGGATGCCCAGCCCGGTATCCCAGACCTCGAAGCGCAGCTTGTCCCCGCGCTGGCGCGCCGCCACCACGACGCCGCCGTCGTTGGTGTAGCGGATGGCGTTGGACAACAGGTTGCGCACCACGCGATCGAGCAGCGTCGGGTCGGCGTAGGCGTAGTGCCTGGCGCCGTGGAAGCGCAGCGCCAGGCCCTTCTCGAACGCGGTCGGCTCGTAGTGCAGCTTCAGGCGCGCGAACATCGCCTCGACGCTGAAGTTCTCCGGCCGCGCCTCGACGCCGCCGGTGTCGATCTTGGTGATGTCCAGCAGCTCCGAGAACAGGCCCTCGAGCGCGTCGACCGAGCTGTTGATGCTGTTGACCAGGTGCGCCACCTCGGCATCGGTGCCGATGCGGTGGCGCAGCGCCTCGGCGAACAGGCCGAGCGCGTGCAGCGGCTGGCGCAGGTCGTGGCTGGCGGCGGCGAAGAACTGCGTCTTCGCGCGGTTGGCGGTCTCGGCCTCGCGGCGCGCCTGGTCGGCGGCCACCTTCTCCACCTGCAGTTGCGCCAGCAGCTGCAAGCCGCGCTGCTTCAGCGCCACGATGCGCGAGAACGTGCGCTGGTAGCTGCGGCCCAGCATCACCGTGATGCCGAAGATCAGGAACAGGATGGCCGCCAGCGTCCAGCCGTCGTGCCCGGGCAGCAGCGCGATGCGCAGGATCATCGGCACGAAGGTGAGCGCCACGAAGGCGACGAAGGCGCCGAACTGCGTGGCCAGCGCCGGCACCGCGGAGATGCAGAAGCTGTAGACGGTCAGCAGCAGCGCGATGCGCTCCAGGTTGCCGCCGTATGGATAGAACAGCCACACCGAGATGCCCCACATCGCGCCGGTGGTCAGCACGCCCGTCAGGTAGCGGTTGCGCCAGTTGCGCAGCAGCGCCGGCGAGCCGCGCCAGCGCCGCAGGTAGGTGACCGTGAGCACCGCGCGCAGCAGCAGCGCGGCGCCGAACAGCACGGCCCACACGGCCATCGTCAGCGCCGGCACGACGTGGGCGTACAGCGCGACGATCACGCACGCGCCCACCGTGTTGCCCACCAGCCCGGTGCGCGCGAACGCATGCAGGTTGTCAACCTGGTCGATCAGCGGGTCGACCAGGCCCACCACCCGGTCGCCGTCACCGTCGTCATCGGGCCGCGGCAACGGCTCCACGCTGCCGAACTGCGACGGCCGGTCGTCGGGCGACAGCGTCAGGACGGACGACGGGGGGGCATCTTCACGCTTCATGGGGCGACGGCCGATTTCTTCTTGCGCAGAGGAAGGACGGGCCGCAGCGACTCGTCCGGGGGCGCCCATTGTGGCAACAGACGGCCCGCCTCGTCCGTGACGGCGGTGGGCCGCATCAGGCGGGCGGCCTCGGCCTCGTCGACGAAGTCGGCCTCGGTCAACGGCACGCGCTCGGGCGGCGCGAGATCGGTGCCCGCGAGGTAGGTGCGGCCCGGCGCACGCGGCAGGCCGGCGGTGAGCATGTCGCCGAGATCCAGCGCCGCGCTCGTCCACGCGCCGCGGCGGATGAACGACGGCAGGTCGTGCGCCAGCTTGGCCAGGCGCCGGCGCGGCGCGTAGATCTCGTCGACCGCGGCCTTGTACGCGTCGACGTAGTCCGCGGCGCTCGCGCGCGTCGGCTCGACCACCAGCGTGTACGACGTGAAGTCGCGCAGCAGCGCGCGCGGCAGGAACAGCGCGCGCTCGTTGGCGGCCACGCGCTGCGCGTTGCGCGCCGCAAGGCGATTGAAGTACGGCGTGCCGGGGAACGGCGTCTCGAATGCCAGGAACGTGGGCACGTGCAGCCCGCTCTCGCGCAGGCGCGCCGGCAGGGAGCGGATGTAGGCGACGTCGTCGTGCTCGGGACTCAGGATCATGCCCGCCGTCACGAGGATGCCGACGTCGCGCGCGTCATCGAGCGCGCGCTGGATCAGCGGCAGCCGGTTCTGCGGCTTGTTGAAGTCGTCGAGCGCGGCCGGGTTGAATGTCTCCAGGCCCACGTACAGCGCGCGGCAGCCGCTGTCGAACATGCGCTGCAGCAGCGCCTTGTTGGTGAGCACGTTGAACGTGACCGAGCTGGCCCACTCCAGGCCCAGGCGCTCGGTGACGTCGCACAGCTGGCGCAGCCAGCCGAGGTTGCCGGCGATGTTGTTGTCGTAGAACATCGCCATGCGCCGGCGCTTGTTCTTCAGCGGGCCGGTGACGCGACCCTTGAGCGCCTCGCGCAGCGTGACCAGGTCGTGCTCGACGCGCGCGGCCGGGCGCGTGTCGAAGCGCGTGCCCATGCCGGTGAGCACGCAGAAGTCGCAGGTGTAGGGGCAGCCGCGCGTGGCCTCGAGCGCGAGCGGGAAGATCTGCTGGTCGGCCACGCGGTTCGCCAGCGGCGTGGGCGCGCGCGCCGAGGCGTCGCCGCCGGAGCGGTACAAGCGCTGCAGCTGGCGACGCGACGCATCCTCGTAGACGTGGGGCACCGTGTCCTCCGGGTCGCCCACCACCACGGCATCGAACCAGGGCGCGCACAGGTGCGGCAGCATCGACGCCAGCGAGCCGCCCAGCACCACCTGGGCGCCGCGCCTGCGGAAGTAGTGCGAGATCTGCCGCGCGCGGTCGAAGTCCGCGTGCATGCACGACAGGAACACCAGGTCGTACGACTTCGACCAGTCGGGGTCGACCCAGGTGTCGTTGACGATGTCGATGTCGGCCGAGTCGGGCAGCAGCGCGGCGATCAGCGGGCCGATCTGCGGCTGCAGCACGCCGCGATGGTGGGCGCCGCGGCGGTGGTAGTCGACGAAGACGGAGATGATCGCGACGCGCATGGGCGGTGACACCGTCAAGGCAGTTCCCGAAGCGCGCGCCCTCGGGAAGCGAGGATCACATCCGAGCCGAACCGAGCTCCCCCTCGGGGGGCAGCGACGGGAGGAGCGAGGGGGTCGACATTTCTCGAGCCGAACCGAGCTCCCCCTCGGGGGAGTGAAGGCGGCAAAGGACTTGCGCAGCAAGGCCCCGCCGGAACGGCATCCGGCCTGCAAGCCGGATGCATCTCGACACGAGGAGCGAGGGGGCCAACATTTCTTAGCGCGGTACCGCGCGGCGTTCCAGCCGCTGCTGCGTCATCTGGCTGACCGCCAGCACGGCCTGGGTGCGCGAGCTCACGCCGAGCGCGCGCAGCACGGCCTGCACGTGGTCCTTGACCGTCTCGACCGACAGGCCCAGGCGGCGCGCGATCTCCTTGTTCGGCTTGCCCTGCAGCAGCTGCGTGAGCACGTCGGCCTGGCGCGGCGTCAGGCCGAGCTCCTCGAACGACGGCGTGACCTGGTACGTGGCCATCTCGGCGGCCGGGATGGCCGGGGCCGGCGACGCCGACCGGCTGGCCGGGCCCTGCGAGCTGCCCAGGTGCATCGCCGGCACGTAGATGCCGCCGGCCATCACCAGGCGCAGCGCGTCGACCAGGGTGTCGTTGGACGCGCGCTTGGGCACGAAGCCCATCGCGCCGAGGTCGATCGCCTGGATGACGTCGCTCGCGCGGTCGGAGGCCGAGATCACCACCACCGGCAACGCCGGGTGGGCCTTGCGCATCTCGACCAGCACGTCGAAGCCGCTGGCGTCGCCCAGCTGGAGATCGAGCAGCACGAGGTCGAAGTCGGCATCCGCCGCCAGCGCCGAACGCGCCGCCCCCGCGCTGCCGACGGCCGTGACCCGCACGTCCGGATCCAGCTCCTGGATCATGGCCTGCAGCGCCGACAGGATCAACGGGTGGTCATCGACCAGCAACACCTTCATGGAAACTCCGCTCGGACTCTCTCGTTATGGCGCGCCCTCGGCACCAGCCGGAACGACGCCTCCCTCGCCGCGATCGTATCGGCTGCCCTGCCCTTTGCCGACCCCCCGATGGGGGGGGCAGGGAAAACGACTGTCGAGTGGGCACGACGGATGGGCGCCGCGTGTCCGGTCAGACGAAGTGCCGGGTGATCCACACCGCGACGCAGGCCGGCCTGGCACCGCCTTCGCGTTCGATCGTGACGGTCAGCGTCAGTTGCGCGCCGCCATCGATCTGCTCGAAGCGATCGAGCACGCACACCGCGCGCAGCCGGCTGCCCACCGGCACCGGCGACGGGAAGCGCACGCGGTCGAGGCCGTAGTTCAGGCCCATGCGCGTGTCGGCGATGCGGAACGCGTCCGTCGCCAGCTCGGACAGCATGGCCAGCGTCAGGAACCCGTGCGCCACCGTCGTGCCGAACGGGCCGGCCGCGGCGCGCGCCGGGTCGACGTGGATCCACTGGCGATCGCCGGTGGCCTGCGCGAACTGGTCGATCCGCGCCTGGTCGACGTCCACCCAGCCGCTGGTGCCGATCACCCGGCCCTCGAGCGCCGCCAGGTCGGCCAGGCGGTCGTACGTGATCATTCGAGCGGCACGACCTTGGCCGGCTGCAGGAGCCAGCGCGCCAGCGGCTCGAACTGCGCCAGGTCGCGCTCGACCTTGCCGGGGGCGACGTCGAACAGCGTCAGGCCGTGCGCGGCCAGGTGCACGTAGTTCTGGGTGTCGCGCAGGGTGGTGATCAGCGGGACGCCGAGGGTGCCGACGAACTCCTGGAAGCGCTCCAGCGAGATCGTGTGCTCCTTGACGCGCATGCCCACCAGGCCCGTGCGGATCCTGCCGGCCCGCTTGTGGGCGAGCAGCTCCTGCAGGAAGGCGTGCGTGGCCTGCATGTCGAACAGGCTGGCCTGCAGCGGCACGACGACCAGGTCGGCCACCTTCAGCGCGGTGTCGAGGCGGCTGCCGTGCAGGCCGGCGGGGGTGTCGATGACGGCGTCGGTGGCGCCCTTGGCGGGCCGGGCGACGGCGTCGCGCGAGATCTCCCACGGCTCGATGCGCGGCAGGTGGGGCGGGCGGATGTCCAGCCACTGGCGCGACGACTGCTGGCGGTCGAGGTCGCCCAGCGTGACCCGCTTGCCCTGCGAGGCGAGGAATCCCGAGATCTGCGTCGCGAGCGTGCTCTTGCCGGCGCCGCCCTTGGGATTTGCAACCACGATGACGGACATGCGAGTGCTCTCCGGTGTGTCGTTCCAGCTCGACGGGAATCCGATGTTACCGAACCCCGCCACAATGGGGGCCATGGCAGACGTTCTGGTGCTGTTGGCCCACCCCGACCTCGCGCGTTCGCGCGTCAATCGCGCGCTCGCCGCCCAGGCGCGGCTGCTGCCGTCCGACATGGTGGAAGTGCGCGACATCTACGCGCTCTATCCCGACTACGTCGTCGACGTCGAGGCCGAACAGGCTGCGCTCGCCGCCGCGCGCACCGTGGTGTGGCTGCATCCGATCCAGTGGTACTCGATGCCCGCGCTGATGAAGCTGTGGGTCGACGAGGTGCTGGCGTTCCGCTGGGCCTACGGGCCGGGCGGCCGGGCGCTGGCGGGCAAGTGCCTGTGGCTCGCGGTATCCACCGGCGGCGTCGAGACCTCGTACCAGAAGCTGGGCAGCGCCGACCATCCGTTCGAGCGCTTCCTGGCGCCCTACCGCCAGACGGCGGAGATGGTGGCCATGCGTTTCCTCGACCCGCTGATCCTGCACGGCGCCCACCGCGCCGACGCGCATGCGGTGCACGCCCACGCGCACGCGTTCGCGCAGGGCCTGCTCGCGCTCGCGGGCGAGACGCGCACCGGCACCCTGGCGCCGCCGCCCGAGGTCGCCGCCGACGAACGACGCATCACGAGCGACTGACGCCTTCAAGCCCCGATGTCCCACACCCACTGGCTCACGCTGGCCCTCACCTACCTCGCCGCGGCCGTCATCGCCGTGCCCGTCGCCCGCCGCCTGGGCGTGGGCGCGATCATCGGCTACCTCGGCGCCGGCTTCGCCATCGGCCCCTGGGGCCTGCGGCTGGTGACGGATCCGTCGCAGATCGTCGACCTGGCCGAATTCGGCGTCGTGCTGATGCTGTTCCTGATCGGCCTCGAGCTGGAGCCCAAGCGGCTGTGGTCCATGCGCCGGCCGATCTTCGGCTGGGGCAGCGTGCAACTGCTCGGAAGCCTCGCGCCGATCGCGGGCATCGGCTGGGCCTGCATGGGTTTCTGGCCGGACGGCTGGCGCCTCGCGCTGGTGGCCGGTGCGGCGCTGGCGATGTCGTCGACGGCCATCGGCCTGGCCACGCTCAACGAACGCAACATCCTGCTGACCACCAGCGGGCAGAACATCCTGAGCGTGTCGCTGTTCCAGGACATCGCCGCCATCCCGCTGCTGGCACTGATCCCGCTGATGGCGCCCGACCGCGTGGCCGGCGCGGACGCGGGCCATCCGGCGCTCGCCGCGGCGAAGGCGTTCGGCATGATCGCGCTGATCGTGCTGGGCGGCCGGCTCGTGCTGCGGCCCGCGCTGCGCTTCATCGCGCGCAGCCAGACGCCCGAGATCTTCACCGCCGCCGCGCTCGGCCTGGTGGTGGGCACCGCGGCGCTGATGCAGGCGGTCGGGCTGTCGATGGCGCTCGGCGCCTTCCTGGCCGGCGTGCTGCTGGCCGAGAGCGAGTACCGGCGCGAGCTCGAGACCGACATCGAGCCGTTCAAGGGCCTGCTGCTGGGCCTGTTCTTCATCGCGGTGGGCATGGGCATCGACCTCGGCGTGGTGCTGCACAACCCGTGGCAGGTGGCGGCCATCGTGGCCGGCTTCCTCGTGGTGAAGACGCTGGTGCTGTGGGGCATGGAGATCGGCATCCCGATCCCGCGCCTGGAGCGCCCCGTGTTCACGCTGCTGCTGGCGCAAGGCGGCGAGTTCGGCTTCGTCGTGCTGCAGGCCGCGCAGGGCCAGCAGGTGATCGACGGCTCGCAGGCCGGCGTGCTGACCGCGGCGATCACGCTGTCGATGCTGCTGACGCCGCTGCTGATCCTCGTGGCCGACCGCTGGTGGATCCCGTTCCTCGCGAAGTTCAGCCCGCGGGCGCGGATGTCGGAGCTCACCGAGCCGCAGGACGCGCCGGTGATCATCGCGGGCTTCGGCCGCTACGGCCAGATCATCGGCCGCCTGCTGCACGCCAACGGCATCCAGGCCACGGTGCTGGACCACGACGCCGAGGCCATCGAAGCCCGGCGCAAGTTCGGCTTCGGCGTGCACTACGGCGACGCGACCCGGCTGGACCTGCTGCGCATCGCCGGCGCCGCGAAGGCGCGCGTGCTGGTGGTGGCCGTCGACGGCATCGAGCCCAGCCTCGAGCTGGTCGACCTCGCGCGCGAGAACTTCCCCAACCTGACCATCGTGGCGCGCGCCCGCAACGTGCAGCACTGGTACCAGCTCAACGAGCGCGGCGTGCGGTTCATCGAGCGCGAGACCCTCGACGCCGCGCTGACCAGCGCGCGCAGCGTGCTCGAGCTGATGGGCTTCGAGCCGCACCGCGCGCGCACGCTGGCGATGCGCTTCCGCCACCATTCCGTGCAGCAGCTGCGCGCCATGGCGCCGCACTTCCGCGACGAGTCCAAGCTGGTCTCGCTCGCGCGCGCCGGCCGCCAGCAGCTCGAGGAGCTGTTCGCGCAGGAGCGGCTGGAGCATCCGCCGGTGGCCAGGACGTGGGACGGCGCCACCGAGCCGGGCGACGAGGCGTTCGACGAGCTCGAGGGCGAACGTGTCGCGCCGGCCAGGACGGGGCCGCCGCAAGCGTGACGAGCGCGCATCCTGGCGCGCAAGCTTGGGCTCAGGTATCGTTCAGCGACTCCTGAGCCTGCCCTTCGATGATGCGCCGATCCCCACCCCCCAACGCTCCCATCGGAGTGTCCCCCGTGCGCATCCTCCTTGTCGAAGACGACCCGCTTCTTTCCGATTCCACCGCACGCGCACTGCGCTCCCAGGGCTGGGTCGTCGACTGCACCGAGCGCGGCGAGCCGGTCGCCGTGTCGGTGCGCCAGGATCCCTACGACCTGCTGATCCTGGACGTCGGCCTGGTCGGCATCGACGGCTTCGAGACGCTGCGCCGCGTGCGCGCCCAGGGCTCCGACCTGCCGGTGCTGATGCTCACCGCGCGCGACGCCATCGAGGACCGCGTGCGCGGCCTGGAGAGCGGCGCCGACGACTACCTCGTCAAGCCTTTCGCGCTGAGCGAGCTGGTGGCGCGTTCGCGCGCGCTGGTGCGGCGCAACCAGGCGCGCGGCGGCAGCGTGCTGAGCCTGGGCAGCCTGCGCATGGATCTCGAGGCGCGCCGCGCCTACATCGGCGAGCAGGAGCTGGCGCTCGCCGGCCGCGAATGGTCGATCCTGCAGTTCATGCTCAGCCGCACCGGCAAGATCGTCGCCAAGGAGCAGATCATCGCGGCCATCTCCAATTGGGACGGCACCACCTCCGACAACGCGATCGAGGTCCACGTCTCGCGCCTGCGCTCCAAGCTGGAGCCGGCCGGCCTGAAGATCCGCACGATCCGGGGCTTCGGCTACCTGCTCGAAGAGGCCTGAGCGCCTTGCGGCGCAGCGGCCCCCGGGCCCTTGCTCGGCTGGGCGATACTGGCGCATGACCCCGCGTGCCGAACGCGACATGCCCGTGACCGCCCCCGCCCTCCCCGATCACGGCCTGCGCGCCTTGTTCCGGATCGACGCCCGCCCCAGCATCCGGCGCTCTCTGGTGCTGTGGCTCGTGCTGCCGCTCGCGCTGCTGGTGCCGGCCACGGCCATCCTGTTCTATCAGCTGGCGCTCGCGCCCGCGCTCGATTCGCTCGACCACTCGCTGGACGGCACGGCGCTCGCGATCGAGCGTCTCGTCAAGGTCGACGCCAGCGGCGCCCCCATGATGCCGCTGTCGCCGGAGCTCGACTACGCGTTGCGCGCCGACCGTTTCGACGAGGTGCACTGGGTGCTGCTGGCGCCTGATGGCCATGTGATCACCGGCGACGCCAAGCTGGCCGATCTCGGCGGCGCGCCGGCGCCGGTGGACTGGCGCTTCACGGACGCGAGCTGGAACGACGACCCGGTGCGCGTGGCGATGCACAGCTGGGTCTGCGTGCCGGCTGCCGCGGGGCGCGCCGAGGGCCGCTGCGAGGCCCGCGTTTCCGAGACGCTCAACAAGCGGCGCAGCGTCGCCAAGCACGTGTCGGCCGCGGCGGCGTCGGCGATGCTGATCGAGGCGCTGATCCTGGCGATGATGGGCTGGTTCGCGATCGCGCGCAGCCTCAAGCCGATGGAGCGCCTCAGCAAGGACATCGAGCAGCGCTCGCCTGAGCACCTCGGGGCCGTCGACCGGCCGGACATCCCGCGCGAGGTCGCGCCGCTGGTGACCGCGCTGAACGGGCTGTTCGCACGCGTGGTCACCGCGTCGGCGGCGGAGAAGGCCTTCATCGCCGACGCCGCGCACCAGCTGCGCACGCCGCTGACCGCGCTGCGCACCGAGACCGAGCTGGCGCTGCTGGAAGCGCACGCGCCGCAGACCGAGGCCCTGCTGCGCCGCCTGCACCTGGCCACCACCCGCGCCGCGCGCCTGGCCAACCAATTGCTGTCGCAGGCGCGTGCGGAGCACGTGCGGCACAACTCGTCGATGGAGCGCTTCGACCTGAAGCAGATCGCCGTCGAGGCCGCCGAGGAATGGGTCACGCGCTCGGTTGACGCCGGCGTCGACCTCGGCTTCGAGCTGGCGAGCGCGCGCGTCGACGGCCACGGCTTCCTGCTGCGCGAGATGCTGGCCAACCTGCTGGACAACGCCATCAACTACGCGGGCCAAGGCGCGCGCATCACGATCCGCACCGGCCCTTCGCGCCAGTCTCCCGGCTGTGCGCAGCTCGAGGTGGAGGACAACGGCCCCGGCATCGCGCCGCACGAGCGCGAGCGCGCGTTCGAGCGTTTCCAGCGCGGCAACGCCGGCGGCACCGGCAGCGGCCTGGGGCTGTCCATCGTGCGCGACATCGCCAGGAACCACGGCGCCGTCGCCGAGTTGCTGGACGGCGAAGGCGGCGTCGGCCTGCGCGTGCGCGTCACGTTCGCGCCGCTGGACGCAGCTCCGCGCGGCGCCCCAGCGGGACGCGCATAGCGGCCGTCTGCTGCCGGCGCTGCCGCTCGCCTGCCCCAGGAGAAGTTCAAGGAAGCGGCGGATCCGGCTCCGCCGGGCCGTTCGCGGCCGGCCCC
>Ga0207675_100005514_pt1 | contig 12103 bp, 7 predicted proteins | sample KBSSwiS42_FD_184305 | JGI IMG/M metagenome (GOLD analysis project Ga0207675, IMG submission 184305) | Switchgrass rhizosphere microbial communities from Kellogg Biological Station, Michigan, USA - KBS Switchgrass S4-2 (SPAdes) (version 2) | ecosystem: Host-associated > Plants > Roots >...
CTGGGGCTGCCCGCGGGCGCGTTCGCCTCGGCGGGCTTCTACGCGCCGCCGACCCCGGACGACCCGAGCGGCCGCCCGTTCGTCACCGGCCGCACCAGCGGTGTCACGGCGTTCTGGTGGACCCTCGCCGAGTTCTGCGTCGGCGAGCTGCTGCCCTACGTCTTCGCCGACGCCGAGGACGAACGCAACCAGTACACGATGGTGATCCACACGGTGGCGGCGCGCCTGCGGCGGGAGGCCACCCCGGTCGGCGACGGCGCGGTGTCGATCGAGGGCCAGATCCTGCGCACGTACGACGCGCTGGTCGAGTTCGTCGCCGAACGCCTCGGCGACGACGAGGCCCGCCGCGACTGGGCGGGCCCGGTCACCGGCACCGGCACCGTCAACGCCTTCCTGCGGCGACTGCGGTCGTCGCTCAAGCCGTTGCGCGGCATCGTGCGCGGTGACCTCCCGGACACCCCGGCGCGGCGGGTGACCACCGCGGGCAGGCAGGTCACGGTCGTCGACCTGCACAACCTCCCCGAGCGCGCCCAGCGCTTCGTGGTGGGCGTCGTGCTCGCGGCCGAGACGGCGCGCAAGGAGGCGGCGGGCGCGAGCGGGCTGCTGTTCACGATGATCGACGAGCTGAACAAGTACGCGCCGCGCGAGGGGTCGAGCCCGATCAAGGAGGTGCTGCTCGACATCGCCGAGCGCGGTCGTTCGCTGGGCATCATCCTCGTCGGCGCGCAGCAGACGGCGTCCGAGGTGGAGCGCCGGATCGTGGCCAACTCGTCGGTCAAGGTGGTCGGCAGGCTGGACCCGGCCGAGGCGGGGCGTCCGGAGTACGGGTTCCTGCCTGCGTCGCAGCGCATCCGCGCCACCCTGGCCAAGCCCGGCACGATGTTCGTCTCGCAGCCGGAGATCCCCGTGCCGCTGGCCGTCGAGTTCCCGTTCCCGGCGTGGGCCACGCGGCTGTCGGAGTCGGCGGGCGAGGCACCCGCCGCCAACGGGTCGTCCCCGCGCGACCCGTTCGCCCGGCTCGGCACCGCGACCGAGGACGACGACGCCCCCTTTTGAGGCTCATCGCAGCCGTGCGGTGCTCGCACCCCCGCCCCGCACGTGCGTCGCACCCGAAACGCCGGTGTGGACGCGCCACGCCGCGGGGCATCCCCGGGTGCGCCACCCGGCCGCTCTACCATGGCCGCGCGATGCGGTTCCTGCACACCGCCGACTGGCACGTCGGCAAAACGCTCAAGGGACGCTCCCGGCTCGCCGAGCAGGAGCAGGTGCTGCGCGAGATCGTCACCATCGCGCGCGCCCACGAGGTGGACGCGGTGCTGGTCGCGGGCGACCTCTACGACACGGCGGCGCCGACCGCCGATGCCCAGAAGCTCGTCAACCGCACGCTGCTCGGGCTGGCCAAGGACGGCGTCGAGGTGATCGCGATCGCGGGCAACCACGACCACGCCGCCACGATCGACGCATACCGCGGGTTCGCGAAGGCCGCCGGGATCACGCTGGTCGGCACGGTCCGCACGGCGGCCAACGGCGGCTTGGTCGAGTTCACCGCCCGTTCGACCGGCGAGCGCGCGACCCTCGCCGTGCTGCCGTTCCTCTCGACGCGCTACGCGGTGCGGGCGGCCGAGCTCCTCGCGGGCACCCCGGCCCAGCACACCAGCGCCTACGACCAGCAGCTGCGCGACATCCTGGGCAAGCTCACCGCGGGATTCCGGGACGACGCGGTGAACCTCGTGATGGCCCACCTCACCGTGCTGGACGGCCGGATGGGCGGCGGCGAGCGGGCCGCGCAGTCGATCTTCGAGTACGCGGTGCCCGCCGGGATCTTCCCGGTCGACGCGCACTACGTCGCGCTGGGCCACCTGCACCGGCGGCAGACCGTGGCGGCGTCGTGCCCCGTCCACTACAGCGGAGCGCCGCTGGCCGTCGACTTCGGCGAGCAGGAGAACACGCCGGTCGTCTGCGTCGTCGACGCCGCACCCGGCACGCCCGCCGCCGTGACCGACGTCCCGATCCAGGCCGGACGGCGGCTGCGCACCTTGCGCGGCACCGTCGCGGAACTGTCGGTGCTCGGTGAGATGGTCGGCGACGACTTCCTCCGGGTCTGGGTGCGCGAGCCCGCCCGGGCCGGGCTGCGGGAGGAGGTCACGGCCTTGCTCCCCAACGCGTTGGAGGTGCGCATCGATCCTGAGTTCGCCGCACCCCTCGCCGCCGCGCGGCCGTCGCCGGAGCCGGGACGCACCCCGGTCGAGCTGTTCGGCGAGTACCTCGGCAGCAGGGGCGTGGCCGATCAGCGGGTGGCGGAGCTGTTCCGCACGTTGCACGAGCGGATCACCGGCTGATGCGCCCCGTGCTGCTGGAGATGGCCGGGTTCGGGTCCTTCCGCGAGCCCACCACCGTCGACTTCGCCGGGGTGGAGTACTTCGCCCTGGTCGGGCCCACCGGCTCGGGCAAGTCCACGGTCATCGACGCGATGACGTTCGCGCTGTACGGGTCGGTACCCCGCTGGGACAACGCGCGCACGGTGGCGCTCGCGCTGGCGCCCACGGTCGCGCGCGGCACGGTGCGGTTCGTGTTCGACGTCGCGGGCCGGGCGGGCGGCACCGAGCGGTACGTGGTCGCCCGCGAGCTGCGACGGGCCGCGAGCGGCGGCGTGTCGGTGCGCACGGCCCGGCTCGAGCGCCTCCGGGATCCGGCGGGTACCGGCGCCGTCGAGGAGGAGACCGAGCCGGTCGCCGAGGGCGCGCCTGCCACCACCAAGGCCGTCGAGGAGCTGCTCGGCCTGCCGTTCGGCGACTTCACCACGTGCGTCGTGCTGCCGCAGGGCGAGTTCGCCGAGTTCCTGCACACCGAGCCCCGCAAACGGCAGGAGACGCTGGTCCGGCTGCTCGGGCTCGGCGTCTACGACACCATCGCGAAGGAGGCCAACGCCGAGGCCCGCAGCCAGGAGCAGCGGGCGCAGGTGCTCACCGAGCAGCTCGGGGGCTACCTCGACGCCACGGCGGCGGCCGAGCGGGCCGCCGAGGAGCGGGTCACGGCGCTCGCCGCGGTGCGGGCGCGGGTCGACGAGGCGATGCCGGTGCTCACCGTCGCCACCGCCGAGCTGGCCGAGGTCGAGGCGACGCTCGAGCGGCTGTCCGCCGAGCGCTCGCGCCTCACCGGCCTGGTCGCACCGCACGGGCTCCCCGCGCTGTCCGAGCGTCGAGACGCTTCCGCGGCCGCCGCGGCGGCGGCCCGGGTCGCGCTCGGCGCCGCCGAGCTCGACGACACCGTGGCGCGCGAGGCGCTCGCCACCGCTCCGGCCCGCGGTCCCCTGGAGGCGGCACGGCGGCACCACGCCGAGCGGGCGGGCATCGCGGCGGAGCTGCCCGGGGCGCGCGAGCGGCAGGCGAAGGCCCGGGAATCCGAGGCGACCGCCGGGGTGGACGCCGCAGCGGCCCGCTCCGCCGTCGAGGAGGCCCGCACGGCACGGGAGGCCGCGGCGGCCGCGCTCGCGGAGTCGCGCGACGTGGGCGGCAGGCTCGCCGCGGAGCGCGACGCCTTCCGGGCGGTCGTCGCTCCCGCGGGGCTCGATGCGCTCGCCGGACGGCTGGCGGGCGCGGTCGCCGCGCGGGATCGGGCGGCGCACGCGCTGGCCGCCGCGGAGCACGCCGACGCCGAGGCGCGCGCCACCCTCGCCGCCGCCCCCGACCGGGCTCCCCTGGAGCAGGCCCAGCGCGATCGTCGCGCGCTCGACGACGCCGTCGCCGCACACCGCGTGGCGGACGAAGCGGTGGACACCGCGGCCGCCGCGCTCGCCGCCGCCACCGCCCGGGCCGAGGACGCGGCCGCGCACGTCGAGCACGCCCGGGCCCAGCGGGCGGCGAGCGTGCGCGCCGATCTCGTCGCCGTGTTGCGGCCGAATCTGGTGGTAGGGGAGGAGTGCCCGGTCTGCGCACAGGCGGTGGCGGTCCTGCCGGAGCGGCTCCCGGAGGGCGACCTGGCGGCCGCCGACCGCGCGCTCGCCGCCGCCGAGGCCGCCCTCGACCGCGGCCGCCGGGCCGAAGCGGTGGCAACCGCCGAGCACGCGCGGGCCGCCGCCGCAGGCACGTCCGCCGCCGACACCGTGGAGCGCCTCACGGCCGCCCTGGCGGGCATCGCGTCGGCGATCACCGAGCTGGCGCCGACCCGGCCCGCCGCTCCCCGCCCCGGCCCGACGATCCCGACGACGGTCGACGCGTCGACGGTGCCGTCAGCCGAGATGATCGAGTCCGCGCTCGCGTACCTCGACCAGCTGGCCACGGCCGCCCGGGCCGCGGATGAACGTCTGCGGCGGGCTCGCGCCGAGCGGGACGCCGCCGCGGCCGAGGTCGAGGCCGTTCGCGCGCGCGCCGCGTCGGCCGCCACCGCGCTGCGGAACGCCCGCGAGCCGCTGGTGGGCTTCGGCGCACCCCCCGTCGACGACAGCGAGCCGTCGGCGGGCTGGGCCGCGCTCGTCGAGTGGGCGGGTCGGGAGGCCGACGCCCGGGAGGCGGCGCTACCCGCGGCCCGCGTGCGCTACCGGGAGGTGCAGGACGTCCACGCCACGGCGGAGCGGGCGCTGCAGTCGGCCGAGGAGGTGGCGGAGCGACGCCGCCGCGAGGAGACGGCGGCCGCGCGGGCCGAACAGGAAGCCAGCGGGTTCGTCGAGCAGCTCGAACGGCGCGACCGCGAGCTCGTCGTCGCCCTTCGGGATGCGCCGGACGACGACACGGCGGCCGCGGCGTTGACGCGGATCGGTGAGCTGGAGGACACGGTCCGGGCCGCCGACGCCGCGCTGCGGACGGCGCGGGCGGCAGCGCGCGCCGCCGAAGACACGGCATCGGCCGTGGAGCGTGAGGTCGCCACCGCGTGGGCCGAGCTGCGCACGGCCCGCGATCCCCTGGTCGCCCTCGACGCCCCCGCCCTCGGTGACGACCTCGTCGACGCGTGGGCGGAGCTCGTGGCCTGGGCGCGGTCCGCGGCAGAAGACCGCGCCGCGCACGCACACCGAGCCACGCAAAGCCGCGCCTCGGTCGCGGCCCGCCGCAGCGCCGTCGTTCGGCGGGTCCTCGACGACCTCGCCGCCCACGACGTCTCGTTGGCGTCCGCTGCACAGCGTCGAACCGGCGGCACCGCGGCGGCCGGTGGCGCCACCGGAGGCGTCAGCGAGGCCGCCGACACCGCTGCAGGCGGCGCCTCGGTCGCCACGGGGGTCGGCGGGTCCGGCGTCGTCGCATCGACCGCACAGGCTGCTGCCGCAGGCGGGGGTGTCGAGTCCGCCGCCACCCGCGGAGCCGCCGCTGGGAACGCCGCAGACCCCGGTGGGGCTGCTGACAGCACCGTTGCCGACGGAGCTGCGGCCGGGATCGCCCCGGCCGCCGAGGCCGAGGTCGTCTCGGGGGCCGCGGCAACGGCCGTCGCGACCGCGCTGGAGCGCGCCCGAGGGGCGCACGCGCGCGTCGTCGAGCGGCGGGCCGCGGCCGCCAGGCTCACCGCCGATCGCGACGCTGCCGTCGAGGCCCAGCAGGTCGCGAAGATGCTCGGCCACCTCCTGCGCTCCGACGGATTCCCCCGATGGCTGGTGGCGTCGGCGCTCGACGCGCTGGTCGCCGACGCGTCGGTCAGCCTGGCCGAGCTCTCGGGCGGCCAGTTCGAGCTCACCCACGAGAACGGGGAGTTCCTCGTGGTCGACCACACCGACGCCGACGCCCGCAGGCCGGTGAAGACCCTCTCCGGCGGGGAGACCTTCCAAGCCAGCCTGGCGCTGGCGTTGGCGCTGTCGGCACAGATGTCGGGGCTCGCCGCCCACGGCGCCGCGCGGCTCGAGTCGATCTTCCTCGACGAGGGGTTCGGCACCCTCGACGAAGCCAACCTGGAGACGGTCGCGGGCACCCTGGAGGCCCTCGCTTCCCGCGGCGACCGGGTGGTCGGCGTGATCACCCACGTGCCCGCCCTCGCCGAACGGGTGCCGGTGCGGTTCGCCGTCTCCCGCGACCAGCGCAGCTCGTCCGTCACCCGGGAGGGCCTGTGAAGTTCTCGATCGACCCGTGGGACCCGGGCTACGGCGGCAGCGTCGACGCCGACCTCGGCGTGTCGACCGCCGAGGTCGTCACCGACGTCGAGGTCCCCGAGGAGCAGTGGGCGCCGGTCCCGACCCAGCCCGGCCTCCAGCCGCCCGCCACCGTGCTGTTCGTCGACGGCGTGCGCCGCGTCGACGCCCAGGTCTGGGTCGACGAGGGCGTCGGCACGGTCGCACCGGGCCTCTGCGCCTCGTACGCGGCGGGCATCGTCTGCTGCTGCGAGCGCGACGGCGCGCACCTGGCGGCGTTCGAGGTGCGGCGCAGCCTCGTCACGGCCGCGCGGGACGCCGAGAAGATCGTCACCTGGGCGGGCACCTACGACGTCGTCGCGGCGGCCGCCCCGCACCGGAGCGGCGTGCCCGCCCAGCTGCTGTCGGCGGCGTTGCAGGTGGACCTGGCCAAGGTCGAGACGAAGGTGGCGGGTCAGGCCCGCGAGGAGGCGAGCGGCCGCGACGACCTGCTCGTGCTGGACGGGCAGCTCAAGGGCCCGCACCCGCTGCCGCGGGCGATCGGGTTCGTGAAGAGCCACGACACGACCTACCTCGACAGCACGCTCGGCGCGGTGGTCGGCGGCCTCGCGGCGGGCGAGCGCACCCCCGTCTTCCGCATCGGGCGTCCCTTCCCCGTGTTCAGCTGGTACCTGCGGTTGCCCGGAGGATCAGCGGCACCGTGGTCGGGGGTCGCGCGGATCGAGTGCGGTGGCGACCTCGCGGCCTCGGCCGCGATCACGTTGGCCGACCTCGCCCAGGTCACGCTCGTCCGCTACGCCTCGGCCGAGTACAAGGACGCCCGCGCCCCGCAGAACCTCTACCCGATCGCGGGCCTGGAGCGGGAGCTCCGGCGGCGTCTCGGCGAGCCCGCCTTGCTCTACCGCGCGCTGCGGGCCGCCGCCGCCTGAACGGGCTTCGTCAACGTCGCCGCCACCCACCGCAGCAGCACCGCGTCGTGGCAGCTCGCCAGCAGCTCGGCCTGCTCGACGGCCTCGGGGCTCCGCCCGATCGCCCGGTGCGCGCTGCGCAGCTCCTCGGGACCGAGCACGGTCTCACCGTCGAACGGCGCGGGGCCTGCCAGGTCGAGGTCGGCGATCATCAGCCGCAACGCCTGGAATCCGACCACGCGCACGCCGCAGGGCAGGGTCGTGGCCCCGTACCCCTCCAGGCTCACGACGCCGCCGTCGAGCACCGCCCACGCCTCGACCGCCGGCACGTGCAGGGCGTGCTGGCGCACGGTCGGGACGTCCTGGATCGACGCCCACGCGAGGACGGTGTAGCGGAAGTCGGTCGCGACGTCGAACACGGCCGCGCCGAGGGGAGAACGGCGGAACGCCGAGGACCAACCGACTGTCATGGTGCGGCGACCGTATGCCCTCGGCGGCCGGTCCGTCACCACCCAACGGGGCTGTCCTACCGTCGATGACCATGACGAGGATCGTGCGCGATGGGATGGAGGCGGACGCGGTCGCGTGCGCGGCGATCTACGCGCCGTACGTCCGCGACACCGCGGTCACCTTCGAGACCGAGCCGCCGGACACCGCCGAGTTCGCCCGGCGCATCGCCGCGGCGACCGCGCGCCACGCCTGGCTCGTGCTCGAGGACGACGGGCGGGTCACCGGGTACGCGTACGGCGGCCCGTTCAAGGAGCGTGCGGCGTACCGGTACGCGTGCGAGGTGAGCGTCTACCTCGAGCACGGGCTCCGGCGCTCGGGCGGTGGTCGCGCGCTGTACTCCGCGTTGCTGGCCCGCCTGGCCGAGCGCGGCTACCGCACGGCGGCGGCCGTGATAGCGCTGCCCAACGACGCCAGCGTTGCCCTGCACAGCGCCTTGGGGTTCACGCCGGTGGGCACGTTCCGGCGCATCGGCTGGAAGCACGACCGCTGGCACGACGTGGCCTGGATGCAACGCGAACTCGGCGTGGGGGACGCCACGTGATCGAGCAGTGCCCCGTCGGCGACAATGAACTGACGACAACGCCGTCGACCGACCGCACGACCCGGTGGGGAGACGACGAGATGACCATGCTGTGCGAGCGCTGCTGCGTTCCCATCGCCGACGGCGAGCCCGTGGTGCGCTACGCCCACATCGACCGCGCCCATCCCGACGGCTCGATCACGTGGAACCACAGCTACGTGCACACGGCCGGGTGCGCCCTACCCCAGAACGCGCCGCAGACCGGCTCCCGCAGCATCGGCGTGCACGGCTCTTAGAGCCCGCTCGCCCGGGCCACCGGTCGCTCGACGGCCGCCCGCACCGACTCCGGCGTGCCCAGGATCCGCACGTGCTCGCGGGCGCGCGTGACCGCCGTGTAGAGCAGCTCGCGGGTGAGCAGCGGCGACTCCGGCGGCGGCAGCACGACCGCCACCCGGCGCACCTGGCTCCCTTGTGCCCGATGCACGGTCATCACGTGCACGCCCGCCACCTCGCCCAGCCGCGACGGCGGGTAGAACGTGGGCGGACCGCCGCGGGCGAACGCCACGCGAGGGCCGTCCGCGGTGGCGACGACGACGCCGGTGTCGCCGTTGAAGAGGCCGGTGTCGTAGTCGTTGGCGGTGACGAGGACCGCCCGGCCCGGGTACCACGGGTCGACGGCGGCGCGGGTGGTGGCGAGCCAGCGGTCGACCTCCGCGCTGAAGCGGGCCACCCCGAACGGCCCGCGCCGGTGCCCGCACAGCGTGCGGTGCTGCTCCAGTGCGGCCAATGCGGCCTCGGCGTCGCCCGCCGCGGCGGCCTCCGCGAGCGCGGACCCGGCCGCTACGACATCGGCCCGGAGGCCGACGAGCGCATCGGGGGGGTCCAGCGTGAGGTCGTCGGCGCCCCGGTGCAGCAGGGCGAGCGCGGCGTCGGCGTCGCCCGCCTGCACGGCCTGCGCGAACGCGGCGATCGTGCCGTCGAAGCGCCAGACGTGCTCGAGCGTGACGACGCCGTTGACCACGCCGGTGGGCAGGCCCACGGCCGCCAGCGCGGTGTCGAGCGCGGGCTCGGGACGCCCGGCGGCGCGCGCGAGGTCGCCCAGCACGGCACCGGCCTCGACCGACGCCAGCTGATCCGGGTCGCCCACCAGTACGAGCCGGGCTTGGGGGCGCACCGCGTCGAGGAGCCGGGCCATCATCGGCAGGGAGACCATCGACGTTTCGTCCACCACCACGACGTCGTAGGGCAGGCGCTCGGCGCGGCCGTAGCGGAACGTGCCGCCGCGCCAGCCCAGGAGCCGGTGCAGGGTGGCGGCGTCGGCCACGCGGGCCCGCGAGCCCGCGGGCAGCTGCGCGGTGACGGCCTCCTGCAGCCGGGCGGCGGCCTTGCCCGTGGGGGCGGCCAACGCGATGCGGGGCAGGGGGCCGGGCTGCTCGGCCAGGAGCGCCAGCAGCCGGGCCACGGTGGTGGTCTTGCCCGTGCCGGGGCCGCCCGCGAGGACCGTGACGTGCCGCAGCGCGCCCACCGCCGCGGCGAGCCGTTGCCGGGCGGCCGCCTGCTCCGGGAAGTGCGTGGCGAGGCTCGCCCGCAGCGCGTCGAGGTCGACGGCGGGCGGCGGGAGGGCGGCGCGCTCGGCCAACGACCGGCGTACCAGCTCCTCCTCACCCCAGAAGCGCTCCAGGTACAGCAGGCCGTCGACGAGCCGCAGCGGCCGCCCGGGCGGAGCCGCGGCACCGTCGGCGACGACGGATCCGGCCCGGCACGCCGCGAGCCATTCCGGCGGTGACGGCCACGGGAGCGCGGAGACGTCCAACGGCTCGTCGCTCTCGCCGAGCACGGTGTGGTGGACGGCGGCGAGGTCGACGCACACCGACCCCAGCCGCGCGGCGCGCACGGCGAGGGCGGCGGCGAGCAGGACCTCCTCGTCGAGCTCGCCGCCGAGCCGACCGACCCGGTTGGCGACGTGGACGTCGGCCGCGTCGAGCACGCCTGCCTGGTTGAACGCGCCGAGCAGGCCTGCGGCGGTGTGGGCGCGTCGGGGATCGCCGAGGTCGGTGATCATCGGGCCGCCCCGTGGAGCAGATCGGACAGCGCGACGGTGAGCGCCGGTCGCGGTGCCCAAGTGAACACGCCGCTCCCCGGGGTGGCGGGCCCGCACATGCCGCGCACGAACAGGTAGAGGGACCCGCCGAGGTGGCGCTCGGGGGAGTAGTCGGACAGCCGCCAGCGCAGGAAGCGGTGCAGCGCCACGCCGTAGAGCAGCGCCTGGAGCGGGTAGTGGGCGTCGGCCATCGCGGCGGCGAGGCGCTCTGGGGTGTAGTGCGCCGAGGTCAGCGGCTCGCCGGACGGGCCGAGCCAGTTGGTCTTGTAGTCGACGACGGCGAAGCGGGGGCCGGGTAGCCGGAGCACGGCGTCGATGCTGCCGGTGAGGTAGCCGCGCAACGGCTGATCGGCGAGGGCCGGGTCGGCCAGGAGATCGGGGTAGCACGCGAGGGGGTCGTCGGCGGGGAGGTGGGCCCGCAGCAGGGGGGCGATCTCGCCGAGCAGTGCGGTGGTGCGGCACGGCTGGTCGCCACCGCTGAGGGGCAGCTCGAATTCCAGTTCGGCGAGCCGGTCGGCGGGGGCGATGTCGACTAGCCGGAGATCGTCCGCGAGCGGGCCGAGGGGGGTGCGGGCCACGGGCGCCAGCGCTTCGGCCAGCGCGTCGGCCGCGACGCCGGGAAGGGGGTTGTGGATGAGCTGTTCGGCGCAGCGGGCGGTGAGCTCGGCGGTGAGGTCGGGAGTGGTGAGATCGGCGACCTCCAGCACGGCGTGCACCAACGTGCCGAACGCGGTGCCGGGCGGCAGCTCGGCCAGCGGCGACGGTACGGCGGCTGCAGCGGGCCCGCGCTGCCCGGGCGTCGTGATGGCGGCCGTGGTCGCGCCATCGGTGGTCGCGTCATCGGTGGTCGCGTCATCGGTGGTCGCGCCACCGGTCGCCACGCCGCCGTCCGCCGTGGCGGCCGCGCCGTCCGGCGGCGCCGACCCGCCGTCGCGAGAATCGGCATTCGCCGTGTCGAAAACGGAGACTCGCGGGGGCGAGTCGTACGACTCGCCGTCATCGGGGGTGGGTTCGTCGACCACGCCGGGGGCCTCGGGCTCGCTCGTGACCCCGGTGGCGTGGCCCGCGCCCGCGGTGAGCGCCGAGTAGGACGTGCGCCGCCAGAGCCGGTCGAGCGAGCGGGTGAACGCGGCCGCCGTGAGCTCGCCGATCGGCGCCGCGTGCGGCGTGTACCGCACCTCCGGGGCGTCCCCGACCCGTTCGACGGCCAGCACCGATGACGCCAGCCCGGCCAGCGCCGCCCACGCCGCCTCGTCGGACGGCACGCGGTAGCTACCGGCGGGCTCCGTGCCCGGCGCGGGTCGCCCGATGAGCAGCCGGTGCACCGGAGACGCGGCGGTGGTGGTGGACGGCACCCACCACAGCACGACCTGGCACTTCGCCCGGGTGAGCGCCACGTAGAACAGCCGGAGGTCCTCGCCCGCCTCCTCGGCCCGGTGCGCCGCACAGCGTTCGCGGAAGCGCTCGCCGTTCTCCCCGCCGACGTCGCGCACCCGCTCGGTGCCGACGTGCAGCAGCGGCACATCCGGATCACGAACGTTGCGGTCCCACCCGAACGGCACGTAGACGACCGGGAACTCCAGGCCCTTGCTGCGGTGGATCGTGATGATCTGCACGGCGGCGGTGTCGGACTCCAGCCGCCTGCTGCGCTCCAGCCCGACGTCGACCCCGGCCTCGGCGATGCGCCGCCGCAGCCACTCCATGAGCGCGCCCGGCCCGAGGTGCGCGTCGACGGCGACGGCGTGCAGCGCCTGCGCGACGTGCCGGAGATCCGTGAGCCACCGCTCGCCGTCGGTGCGGGCCAACAGCCGGGCGGGCAGGCCGGTGTCGGTGGTGACCGCCTCCAGCAGCGCCGCCACCCCCCGCTCGTGCAGCACCCCGGCCCAGGCCCGCACGGTGGCGCCCAGCTCGTCGAGCAGGGCATCCGCCGAAGGCCCGCACAGCTCCTCGACCGTGCGACCGAGGAAGCACGTGAGCGCGGCGGCCCGCAGCCGGGCCAGCCGGGGCTGCTCGAGGGC
>Ga0207675_100005516_pt1 | contig 12102 bp, 8 predicted proteins | sample KBSSwiS42_FD_184305 | JGI IMG/M metagenome (GOLD analysis project Ga0207675, IMG submission 184305) | Switchgrass rhizosphere microbial communities from Kellogg Biological Station, Michigan, USA - KBS Switchgrass S4-2 (SPAdes) (version 2) | ecosystem: Host-associated > Plants > Roots >...
CGAAATACCCGCGCTTCCGCGCGGCCTGACACGCAGTGCTTTGACGCACCGTCGTTCGACGCGCAGAGACAACGCCGCCTTGAAATGCGACGCGCACGCGGCGGACTCGTCGTATACTGGGCGTCGCACGTAATGCGACACCCTCCGCCCAAACTCGCAGCAGTACGTCGGACGGGGTTGACGACGAAAGACCTCGGAGAGATATTGGCTGCGGGCGTTCGGCGTCGGCGTCATCGAGTGGCGTGCTAATGCGGCAACGACAGGGCAAGGGGCGAAGGAAATCAACTCGTCCCGGCAAAGTGGTCCCGGACAAGGTGATCCATGTCGTGTTCGGACCCGGCGGCGGTCGTCTGGATCGACTGTCTGGAGCTGCCGTGGCGGCGACCGCGGCAGTGCAGATCTCGCGCGAGCCGATTACGGACTTGTTCACGCGCAGCGAGATCGCACGCTTGCTGCGGCTCACGCCTACGCGCCTGCGCACGCTCGATCGGGCCGGTGTGGTATCACCATCGGGCCGGCGGCGCGGGCGGCGCGCGTACACGTTCGCGGATGTGATCCAGCTGCGGACGGCGCAAGGGCTGCTCGAGAGCAACGTGCGCTTGCGTGACGTCACGCGCGCGGTCACCGCGCTTCGAAAGTCCTTGCCGAGCGTCACGCGTCCGCTGGCGGAGCTGCGCATCGTGTCTGACGGGCGCAGCGTGGTCGTGCACACGCAGGACGGTTCCTTCGAGCCGCTCACCGGGCAGATGGTCCTGGATTTACAGGTGCGGCGCCTGCGCGACGACGTGGTGCGGGTGCTGCGGCCCTCCGCCGGCCGGGATCGAGCGCGCGCCGCCTACGAGCTGTATCTCAAAGCCAGCCAGCTCGATGAAGACCCGGCCACCATGGACGCGGCCGAACAGCTCTACCGCCGGGCCGTCGAGCTCGATCCCTGGCTCACCATCGCTTACACGAACCTTGGCAACATTCGCTTCCGCCGCCATGACGCGGAGGGTGCCGAGACCCTGTATCGCAAGGCTCTCGAGATCGATCCACGGCAACCCGAGGCCCAGTACAATCTCGGTTACCTGACCCTGGAACGCGGCGAGGCGGAAGAGGCGATCCCGCTGTTCATGGGGGCGCTGGAGGCGGATCCCAAGTTTGCCGACGCCTACTTCAACCTGGCCATGGCGTTCGAGCAGGCGGGTCAGGCCGACAAGGCCCAGCCATACTGGCGGAGCTACGTGGAACTAGAGCCCCACGGGACCTGGTCGGAGATCGCTCGCCGGCATCTGTAAGATCGCAGACCGCCACCCGCGGCTGCTCTCCGGCGAGCAGCCGGTGTGAGATCGCGGCCGGCGGCCGTGACGTGGTGGCTGTGACGTGGTCGGCTTGCCCCGAGCTTCCGGCAATTGAGCCAGCCGTGCGCCGTCGGTTGGGCTGCGAAGAGGACTCGCTCGGCTCGGCTGAGTGGCGACCGGATTAGCTTCGTCTGGACTGCTTTTGCACTAGGAGAATGGGTCGAACCCGCCTAGATTTCCCCCGGTTTTTCCGCGGCCACAGCCCCAAAAGCCAGCTCCTTTTTTGGTCATGAACAGTTCGCAACCTCCCAGCGCTCCGCCCGGCGAAATTCCCGTCAGCATCGGCGACGAGCTCCGCAATTCCTACCTCGACTACGCGATGAGCGTGATCATCGGCCGCGCCATCCCGGACGTCCGCGACGGACTCAAGCCGGTTCACCGCCGCATTCTGTTCGCGATGGAGGGCCTGAACCTGCACGCGGGCTCCGCTTACAAGAAATGCGCGGCGGTGGTCGGTGAGGTGCTCGGCAAGTACCATCCGCACGGGGACGCCAGCGTCTACGACGCGCTGGTCCGCATGGCGCAGGATTTCTCGCTGCGCCATCCCCTGGTGGATGGGCAGGGCAATTTTGGGTCGGTGGATGGGGACCCTCCTGCAGCGTATCGTTACACGGAGTCGCGGCTGTCCAGCATCGCAGCGGAGCTGCTGGCGGACATCGACAAGGACACGGTCGAGTTCAAGGCCACCTTCGACGAGTCGCGCACCGAGCCTGTCGTGCTGCCCGCCCGCTACCCGAACCTGCTCGTCAACGGCTCGGGTGGCATCGCGGTCGGGATGGCGACCAACGTGCCGCCGCACAACCTGCGAGAGGTGCTCGACGCCACGATCCATCTGATCCGCTCGCCCGACGCCACGGTCGCTGATCTGATGCGCTTCGTGCCGGGGCCGGATTTCCCCACTGCGGGGCAGATCTACGGGCGTGCCGGCATCCACCAAGCCTACCATACGGGTCGCGGCAGCATCATGATGCGGGCGCGCCACATCGTCGAAGAGGTGAAGGGGGCCGACCGCGAGCAGCTGGTCTTCATCGAGCTGCCCTACCAAGTCAACAAGGCGCGCCTGTGTGCCAAGATCGGGTCGCTGATCCGCGACAAGCGGGTGGAGGGCATCAAAGAGGTGCGCGACGAGAGCGATCGCGAGGGCATGCGCCTCGTGGTCGAGCTCAAGAAGGACGTCTTCCCGCAGGTCGTGCTGAATCAGCTGTACACGCTGACGGACCTGCAGGCGACCTTCGGCGTGATCAACCTCTCGCTGGTCAACAGTCGGCCAGAGACGCTCAACCTGGTCGATACGCTCGGCCACTTCATCGAGCATCGGCGCGAGGTGGTGAGCCGACGTACCCACTTCGATCTGACCAAGGCGGAGGCGCAGCGCGAGCTGGTGGAAGGCCTCGGCATGGTCACCACCGAGACGGACCTCGTGATCCGGACGATTCGCGAGTCCGATGACCCCGATCAGGCGCGCGAACGCCTGATGAAGCTAGCGCTGCGGGGTCTAGAGGAGTTCGTACTGCGAGCTGGGCAGACGCTGGACCCGGCGCGCAGCGGCGACTACTTCCTGAGCGAACGCCAGGCACGCGCGATTCTGGAGATGCGCCTGTCGCGCCTGACCGGCTTGGAGAAGGAAAAGCTCGCCAAGGAGTATGCGGAGCTGTCTCTGGAGATCACCCGCCTCTCCGCCATCCTCGCAGACGAGGGCAAGCTGATGGACCTGATCATCGAAGAGCTGCTCGCCCTGAGGGAGAAGTACGGGGAGGACCGGCGCACCGAGATCATGGACAACGAGGCCGAGATCCTGCTGGAGGATCTGATCCAGGAAGAGCAGATGGTGATCACCATCTCGCACGGCGGCTACATCAAGCGCACCCCGCTCTCGACCTATCGCGCGCAGAAGCGCGGGGGCAAGGGCAACCGCGGTACCACCGCGCGCGAAGACGACTTCATAACTCAGCTGTTCATCTGCTCGACGCATTCGTTCGTGTTCTTCTTCAGCGATCGCGGCAAGGTGTACGTGAAGAAGGTGTACGAGGTGCCGCCCGCGGCGCGCGGCGGCCAGGGTCGGGCGATCGTCAATTTCGTGGGCATGGAAGCAGACGAGCGCGTCGCCGCCATCACGCCGATCGTGGGTTTCAACGAAGGCCTGTATGTGACCACGCTCACGCGCGGTGGCCAGGTCAAGAAGACCAGCGTCGTCGATTACCAAAACGTGCGCGAGAAGGGCATCATCGGCGTCAAGATCAACGACGATGACCAGCTGCTGGCGGCCGCAGCCACGGACGGCAGTCGAGAGCTCTTGATCGCCACGCGCAAGGGCAAGAGCATCCGCTTCGACGAGCAGGAGGTGCGGCCGATGGGGCGTGCCGCCATGGGCGTCAAGGCCATCGAGCTGGACGAGGACGATGCCGTCGTCGCCCTCGCCATCACTGATCCGGAACGCCAGCAAGTCCTGGCGGTCTGCGAGCGCGGCTACGGAAAGCGCACGCCGCTCTCGGAGTTCCGTCAGCAGAAGCGCGGCGGCAAAGGTATCATTTTGATTGATACCAGCGAGCGCAACGGCCCCGTGGTGGGGCTAGCGCTGGTACGAGATACGGACGAGGTGATGCTGGTCACCGATCGCGGCCAGATGATTCGCACGCGCGTGGCGGAGATCCGCGAGACCGGCCGCAACGCGCAGGGCGTGCGCGTCATGAACGTGGAGTCGGACGAGCGAGTGGTCGCGATCGAACCCGTGGGAGAGAGCGACGACGACGAAGCCGTAGTCGCGCTCGGCGACGCCGGGGCGCCGTCCGACGACGCTCCTGCCGACGCAGCGGGAGGCGAGAGCAACGGCCTGCTCGAGCTGGCAGAGCCAATCGACGATGACGCAGACAGCGCCGACAGCGACGACAGCGACGACAAGGATGCAGCCGGCGACGATTCCGATGGTGACGACTCAGACGAGCCCAGCTGAGCCCAAGAGCGTCTGGACGGCAGCATACGGATCGAGCTCGCCGCGGCTGACCCGCTCGGCGAGCTGGGCGATCTGCGACTCTTGCCGTTCGACCAGCACCGCGCTGAGGCGCTCGCGCAGCAGGGCCACGAGCTCGCGGCGCGAGCGCTCGACCCGGCGCGCCTGCCCGGTCGCACTGGTACTGAGCCAAGAGAAATGCTGCCGGAGCGCCCCGAGCAGCTCCGCGATGCCCTCGTCCCGCTGAGCGACGCAGCTCAACACCGGCACCTCCCAGCCCTCGTTCGACGCTTCGGACATTGTGCTCGGGCGCGCCGCAGCCCCATGCCCGGCGAGCGCGCCGGGCCCGCTCCCGCCAGTCACGCCGGTCAGGGCGAGCATGCCGCGCAAATGCTGGGCGGCGCTGTCCGCACCCGGCAAGTCCGCCTTGTTGACCACGAACACGTCCGCACACTCCAAGAGACCCGCCTTGGCAGCCTGGAGGTCATCCCCCGCGCCCGGGGCCTGGATCACCAGGGTCGTATGCGCCACCTGCATCACCTCGAGCTCGTCCTGGCCGACGCCCACGGTCTCGATCAAGACCACTTCGGCGCCCCACGCCGAGAGCACGCGCGCCACGTCGGCGGTGGTGCGGGACAGGCCCCCGAGCGCGCCGCGTGTCGCCAGCGAGCGAATGAACACTTCCGGATCCGCCCAGTGCGCTTGCATGCGGATCCGGTCTCCGAGCAACGCCCCTCCGCTGAACGGGCTCGATGGATCGACCGCCACGACAGCCACGCGCTGGTCCTGGGCTCGCAGGTGCTGGACGAGGCGGCTCGTCAGCGTACTCTTGCCGACACCCGGGGCGCCCGTGATGCCGATCCACCAGCTGCCTCGGCTGCGCGAGAACAGCGCTGCCAGCAGCTCCAGGTGGCCGGGCCAACGCTCGTCGACCATGCGGCAGGCGCGGGCGACAGCCCGCATGTCGCCCGCCAGCACGCCCGCGAGTACCTCGTTCTCGGCGCTCATCCCGGTTCGGCGATCCTGGCAGGCCACAGCTTCTGAGAGACCGGCTGTCTACGGCGAAAAGACAGCGGTCGAGGGAAAAAGGCTGTTGAGGTAAAGGCCGGCTGTCGAGGTAAAGGACGTCGGTTCAGGGAAAGGACGGCTGTCAAGTAAAGGACGGCTGTCAAGTAAACGACGGCTGCCAAAGGAAACGACGCTGCCAAGTGAGGACGGCTGTCAAGTAAACGACGGCTGTCAAGTGAGGACGGCTGTCAAGGAAAGCCTGCCAGGCGCTGCAGCAGGCCGCGCACGCCCAGCAAGTACGAGACCTCACCGAAGCCGGCGACCTTGCCCACGCAAGCTGGCGCGGTGCGCGAACGCCGCCGAAACGGCTCGCGCGCCTCGGGGTTGGAGAGGTGCACCTCCACGCACGGGACACCCGCGGCGAGCAAGGCGTCGTAGAGCGCGTACGAAGTGTGGGTGTAGGCGCCGGGATTGAAGATAATCCCTGCGAAACCCTGCTCCTGCGCCGAGCCCACCCAGTCCACCAGCTCTCCCTCGTGGTTGGACTGCCGGCACTCGACGGCCGCGCCCAGCGCGGCCGCTTCTTCCCGGATGCGCTCGTGGATTTGCTCCAGAGTGCGGTGGCCGTACACTTCCGGCTGGCGCTTACCCAGCCGGTGCAGATTGGGACCGCTCAAGACGAGCAGCCGCACCGCTTCCGTGCTCGCGACGGGCGACATTATACGAGCTCGTTCGCAAACCGCGGCGCCGCCGTCCGCAGTAGGTACCGGCCTTTGCCCACATTGCCCCCGGGACCCAGCGTCAATGCGACAAAATAGCTATCGTTCACGATCCGGATCAGCGTCGTCATCTGATCGCTCTGAAACGAGATCTCCCGCATTTGGCCCACGTCCAGCATCTCACCGGCGCGCTGGATGGCCTTGACGACGACACTGGCCTCGGCCCCCACTACTTCGATGTCGCAGGCGCTGCCTTCCTTCGAGTAGGCTTCGACCGCGATGCCCTCGAGGTCCATCAACAAGCCCGCTTCGGCCCCTTCGGTGCTCTCCACGAAGTGCCGAATCGACTCCCTGAACATAGGAATAACTCTACGCCGCGCACCGTCTGCCGTGAAGCTCAAAACGTCCACTGAGCATCTTGCCGCCGGCGGCTGGAGCAACGGCGTCCAGACACGGCGTCGAGGCTTGCGCGGCTGCACCTGCGCTGCTCCTTGCGTTTGCGCGGCGCCCTGGGGTTTGCTGGCGTCCCCACCTGCGAGCAGCCCGATGCTTGACCCTTGCGATGCCGAACGGCTAGCTTCGAAGCTGCCGGCGCGCGTTGCTGGCTGATTCCAGCGCGCCACCGCCCTCGACTAGCTCCACCCCAACCAACCGCCGAACCATCACATGCGAGCCAAAGCGGGGGATCCGCCCCGCACCATGCCTCAAAAGATCCTGGTGGGACGCACCGACGATTCCCGCCTGGAGGAAGACATCGTTCGCGTTCGCGTCGATCAAGTCATTCTCGCTCGCGAGCCCAATGACATCCTGCGCGAGGCTGCCGATTGGGGCCTGAAAAAGACCGCGGTCGAAACGGCCGTCGCCTACGACACGCGCTGCGTGACGAGCGGTGGGAACGAGGAGCTCGCCGCTAGAACCCCGCAGCAGGTGTCGCGCTCGTTCATCAACAGCGGTATCGTGATCGCGCGGGCGGGCATCGGTTTCCCGGCTGCGGTACACCTGGAGCGCTTCGCGGCCCCGGCGCGCCTGGCCATCACGGACGATCCTCGGCTGGTAGCGATGGGCGGGGCCGGCATGCTCACGCTGCTCGGTTCGCGCTCCCAGATAGCTGGTGTGCTGCGCGACGGCACCATGATGGTGCGGCCGCCGCGCAGCGTGCAGATCTTGCTGTCCGGAAAATTGCGGCCGTTCGTGTGCGTACGCGATCTCGCGCTCGAGCTGCTGCGCCGCGGTCTGCGCGAGCTGATCGAGGCGATCGACGTGCGGCACGGGGCTCCGGTGGTGCTCGAGTTCGCGGGGCCGAGCGCGCGCTTGATTTCGATCCCCGATCGCGCGCTCCTGTGCTCGCTGGCAGCGCGCCTGGGCGCGATCGCGGGCGTGTTCGTCAGCGACGAGCGGACGGAGGTGTATCTGCGGGATCAGCGCCGTTCCAAGGCCCACCGCCCGCTCGTGCCGGACGCCGGGGCCCCCTGTGACGAGGTGCTCACCATCGATCTCTCCGCGATCGACCCGTTGCTCCAGGACGCCAAGGGCGAGGTGCGCTCGGTACGCGATCTGGACGGCACGCCCGTGCACCAGGCGGTGCTGGGGGGCGATCTCGGCGCACCGCTGCGCGACATGTTGGCGGCGACGGCGCTGCTCAAGAGCAAACGCGTGCCGGCAGAGCTCGAGCTCTTGGTCGCCTGCGCCTCTCGACAGATGCTCGAGGTGATGGCTCAGTCGAGCGCGCTCGTGGATCTGATCGCGACCGGCGCGCGGCTGATCGAGCCCGATTTCCGCGTGCTGAGCGGCCAGCTCTATCCACCGCCCAAGGCCGGCCTGTCGCTGCGCACGTACGACTCCGAGCCGGGGAGCGGCGAGCCCGGCGGCTTCGTCGTCGCCTCGGCAGAGACCCTCGCCTACGCCGTCGCCACCGGGCACATTGGCGACCCGCGACTGTTCAAGCGCCCGGTGCGCATCACCGTCCCGCGCGCACTGCCGACGGAAGACGTGCTGGTCGTGCGCAAGCAACGCAGCAAGAGCAAGAAGGCGGACGGACCAGTGGAATCAGACGCACCCGTGTCCAAGGCTCGGGTCACACCCTGGCTGGGCGAGCTCCCGCTCGGTGTCGTCACGCGACCTGCGGTGCCGACCGGGCCCTGCGCCTTCGTCACAGCCAATCTGGAGGAGCTCGGCTGGTATGCCGGCAGAGCGTCCTCATTCGCACCCGCGCTGCGCGTGGTCGTGGCGCCATTCGTGCCGTCCGGTTGGATCACGCTTTTTTCGGCCTGCGGCGTGCTCTCGCTTCAGGCCGACGAGCAGCAGATGTCGATGCTACGGAAAGCCGATCGTCTGACCGTGACGCACCCCGAACGCTGGCAGGAGCGCGTCCCGGTCACTGTGGACGGACACACGCTGGAGCTGCGCTGGGCCGCGACACCCGAGGAGCGGCAGTGGGCGGTGAGCGGTTCTCCCCTGGGCAGCGCCTGAAGCGAGCCGCAGGCAGGTTTCGTCCCTCTGATGATCCCCCCTCCTTTCCACGTGCTCGGCGTGCAGCAGATCGCGCTTGGCAGTCTGGATCGCCGCGAGCTGGCAAGGCTCTGGGTCGACTGTCTTGGTCTGACGACGCAGAACACCTTCCAGAGCGCCAGCGAAAATGTGGACGAAGCGATCCTCACGCTCGGACGCGGCCTCGGCCGCGTCGAGGTCGACTTGATGCAGCCGCTCGATCCCAGCGCGCGGCCCGCCGTGCACCAGCCAGCGCTGAACCACTTCGGGCTCTGGATCGATGACCTGCGCCTGGCTGTTTGCTGGCTCGTACTGCAGGGCGTGCGCTTCACACGCGGCGGCATCCGGCGGGGTGCCGCCGGACACGACGTGTGTTTCATCCATCCCAAGGCGTCGAGCTACTTTCCCGTGTGCGGTCAGGGCGTGTTGATCGAGCTGGTGCAAGCTCCGGCCGAGCTGGTGCGGGCATATCAGGCGGCGCCGCCCGGCTAGTGAACTAGCGTGCGGCGAAAAACTGCCGGATCAGTTGCTGCACGGCCGCCCCGGCCAGGAGCTCTCCGCCGGCCACCCGCCGCTCGAGCTCAGCCAGCTCACGCGCGCGCTCGCCGTCTCCTACGAACGCTCGCCACAGCTCGCTCTGCAGCCGGCGCTGAAATTCGGCCCGCCGCTGCGCTTGGCGGCGTAGCGCGAGCTGCCCGGAAGCGGCGAGCTCGGCGTAGCGACGTTCGAGCTCGCTCCAGAGCCGATCGACGCCCGTGTTCTCCAGCGCGCTCAACGTCAGCACCGAGGGCGGCGGTTCCGCGGTGCTGCGCCGCGCAGACAGCGCCGCAGCAAACTCCGTCGCGGTGCGCCCGGCCAGCTCCGCGCGCGCCCCATCCGTCTTGTTCACGGCGAGCACGTCTCCCCACTCCGTCAGCCCACGCTTGAGCCCCTGCAGCTCGTCCCCTGCCCCCGGCTCCAGCAGCAGGAGCAGCACGTCGACCACGCTGGTCACCGCTGACTCCGCTTGTCCGACGCCGACGGTCTCGACGAACAGCGGATCGTAACCGGCGACGTCGCACAAGAGCAGCACGTCGCCCGTTGCTCTGGCAATGCCGCCGCTCTGCTCGCCCGAGGGCGACGGGCGCACGAACGCGGCGCTCTGGCGCCCGAGCTCCAGCATGCGCGTTTTGTCGCCGAGGATGCTGCCACCTCCGCGCTGGCTGCTGGGGTCGACGACCAACACCGCAGGCCTGCGTCCGGCCGCGACCAGCAGCATTCCGAGCCGCTCGAGCAGCGAGCTCTTGCCGACTCCCGGCGGTCCTGAGATGCCTACGCGCATGCCGCGACGCTGCCGCGGAAAGAGCTCCGCGAGCAACGCCAGCGCCGGCTCGATATCTTCCGCCCGGCTGCTCTCCACGAGCGTGATGGCGCGCGCGAGCGCGCGCCGATCTCCAGAAACGATGCCGCTGGCGAGGGCAGAGAGCTCGGCGCTCACCGACCCTCGTGCGCGACAGGAGTGCCCGCCACCCCGGCGCTCGACGGCCAGATCTCGCTCAGCAGTCGATCGATGGCGTCCACGATGGGCGTACCCGGACCGAAGATGTCCGCGACCCCGGCGGCTCGCAGCGCGGCGTGGTCGGTCTCCGGGATCACGCCGCCGCAGACCGTCACGATCTCGCCCGCCCCGAGCTCGCGCAAGCGCGCGACCAGCGCCGGCACGAGCGTGAGGTGCGCGCCGGCCTGGGTCGAGATGCCGACGGCGTGGACGTCGTTGTCGACCGCCTGCTGCGCCACCTCGTCCGGCGTCTGAAACAGCGGCCCCACGTCCACATCGAAGCCCGCGTCCGCAAACGCAGAAGCGATCAGACGTGCGCCGCGATCGTGGCCGTCCTGGCCCAGCTTGGCCACCAACAAGCGCGGGCGGCGCCCCACGCGGCGTTCGAAGTCCCCGATTCTGGCGCGCAGCCCGAGCCAGCGCGGCTCCTCGGCGTAGTATTGGCCGTAGCTGCCCGAAAGCTGGCTCGTCGCGTCGCTGTAGCGGCCCCAGGCGCGTTCCAGCGCAGCGGAGATCTCGCCCAGCGTGGCGCGCGCTCGCGCTGCCGGCAGGGCCAGCTCCAGCAGATTGGCCTTGGTGTCGAGCGCGGCGTTCGCGAGCGCATCGAGGCAGCGCGCGACCTCGGCGGCATTGCGCGTCGCCTTGACGCGCGCGAGGCGTTCGAGCTGCTCGGCGCGGACCTGGCGGTTGTCGATCGAGCGTAGCTCTACCGGCGGTTCCGCGCTGGCATCGGCGTGGCGATTGACGCCGACGATCACGTCCAGGCCGCGCTCGATGCGCGCTTGCCGGCGCGTGGCAGCGGCCAGGATGCGCAGCTTCGGCCAGCCCTCGGCCACGGCGCGCGTCATGCCGCCAGCGGCCTCGACCTCGCCGATGATCTGGGCCGCCTTCTCGCTCAGCTGCCGCGTCAACGCCTCGACGTAGTAGGAGCCGCCCAGCGGATCGATGACCTGGTCGAGCCCCGTCTCATGCTGCAGGATCAGCTGTGTATTGCGAGCCAGCGCGCCTGCAAAGTCGCTGGGCAGCGCGAGCGCCTCGTCAAAGCCGTTGGTGTGCAGGCTCTGCGTGCCGCCGAGCACGGCCGCCAGCGCCTGTAGCGTGGTGCGGATGATGTTGTTGTGCGGTTGCTGCGCCGTCAAGCTGATACCCGAGGTCTGGCAGTGCATGCGCAGCTTGAACGAAGCCGGATCCTGGGGCTGAAAATGCTGTTGCATGAGCTCGGCCCAGAGCAGCCGCGCGGCGCGCAGCTTGGCGACCTCGGTGAAGAAGTCGCTTCCGACCGCGAAGAAGAACGACAGGCGCGGCGCAAACGCGTCCACGGCCAGGCCGTGCGCCAGCGCCGTGCGCACGTACTCCAGACCATCCGCCAGCGTGAAGGCCAGCTCGAGCTGCGCGGGGGCCCCCGCCTCGTGCATGTGGTACCCGGAGATCGAGACGGGGTTGAAACGCGGCAGCTGGCGACTGGCGTACGCAATCACGTCGCCGACGATGCGCATCGAGGGCTCCGGCGGATAGATGTACGTGTTGCGCACCATGAACTCTTTGAGAATATCGTTCTGGATGGTGCCGGCCAGGCGCGCGGGTTTCACGCCTTGCTCCTCGGCGGCCACGATGAACATGGCGAACACCGGCAGCACCGCTCCGTTCATGGTCATGGACACACTGGTCTGATCGAGCGGAATGCCCGAGAACAAAAGTGCCATGTCCTCTACCGTGTCGATGGCTACTCCGGCCTTGCCGACGTCCCCGACGACGCGCGGATGATCGCTGTCGAAGCCGCGGTGGGTGGCCAGATCGAACGCGACCGAGAGTCCCGTCTGCCCCGCTGCCAGACAACGCCGGTAGTAGGCGTTCGACTCGCGCGCGGTCGAAAACCCGGCATACTGGCGCAACGTCCAGGGCCGGCCCGTGTACATGCTGGCGCGCACGCCGCGCAGGAAAGGGAAAGCGCCGGGAATGGTGTCGCCCTCTGCCCAGCCTTCGACATCGGCCCGCGTATAGAGCGGCCTGCGCAAGATGCCCTCCGGCATCTCCACGCCGGCCAGCGCTGCTGCACCCGAACCC
>Ga0207675_100005519_pt1 | contig 12099 bp, 23 predicted proteins | sample KBSSwiS42_FD_184305 | JGI IMG/M metagenome (GOLD analysis project Ga0207675, IMG submission 184305) | Switchgrass rhizosphere microbial communities from Kellogg Biological Station, Michigan, USA - KBS Switchgrass S4-2 (SPAdes) (version 2) | ecosystem: Host-associated > Plants > Roots >...
GCTTCCGCCCGACCGTGCGGGGCACGGTCATGAACCCCGTCGACCACCCGATGGGCGGCGGTGAGGGCAAGGGCAAGGGCAATCACCCGATGACGCCATGGGGCAAGCCCACCAAGGGCTACAAGACGCGGCGGGGCGCCCGGCCGTCGGACCGCTACATCGTCACACGCCGGACGAAATAGGAGCCGCCGGGACATGGGACGCTCGCTGAAGAAGGGCCCGTACATCGAGGAGCGGCTCGAGCGCCGCGTCGAGGAGCTGAACCGCGCGCGCCAGAAGAAGGTGCTGAAGACGTGGTCGCGGCGCTCCACGATCCTGCCCGAGTTCGTCGGTCATACGCTTGCCGTCCACAACGGAAGGAAGTTCATCCCCGTGTACGTCACCGAGAACATGGTGGGGCATCGGTTGGGGGAGTTCGCCCTCACGCGCTCGTTCCGGGCGCATGGCTCCTCCGAAAAGGCCTCCACGTCGCCGACGGGAAAGTCGTGAGGCGGCCGTGAGAACTCGAGCGACTGCGCGCTATATCCGGGTGCCGGCCTCCAAGGCCCGGCTCGTGCTCGACCACATCCGGGGCAAGTCGGTGGGAGAGGCGCTTGCCACCCTTCAGTACACGCCGAAGGCGGCGGCGCGGCTGATCGAGAAAGTGCTGCGCTCGGCCATCGCCAATGCCGAGCACAACCACCAGGTTCGGGACCTCGACGAGCTCCGCGTCGTGAAGGCCACGGCGGACGGCGGGCCCTCGGCCAAGCGCGTCTCGCCGCGAGCCATGGGCCGCGCGTACTTCATCAAGCACCGGACCAGCCATCTCACCGTCGAGCTCTCCGACGAGACGCAGGTCGCCAAGCGGGCGGCGCGCGCCACCGCGGCGGCCAAGAGGTAACCATGGGACAGAAGACACATCCGATCGGGTTCCGCCTGGGATCGACGCGCACGTGGAGCTCGCGCTGGTTCGCCACGAAGGGCTACGCCGCCCTCCTGCACGAGGATGTCAAGATCCGCCGCTTCATCAAGTCGTCGCTGTATCACGCGGGAATCTCACGCATCGACATCGAGCGCTCCGCGAACCGCGCCCGCATCTCGATCTACACCGCGCGGCCCGGGATCATCATCGGACGCAAGGGCGCCGAGGTGGAGAAGCTCAAGAACGAGATCCAGAGCCGGACGGCCAAGGAGGTCTACCTCAATATCGAAGAGGTGGTCCATCCCGAGCTCGACGCCCAGCTCGTGGCGGAGAACGTGGCGCTCCAGCTCCAGAAGCGCGTGGCCTTCCGGCGCGCGATGAAGAAGGCGGTTACCTCCGCGCTTCGACTCGGTGCCGATGGCATCCGGATCGCCTGCTCGGGGCGCTTGGGCGGGGCCGAGATCGCGCGACGCGAGTGGTACCGAGAGGGTCGCGTGCCGCTCCACACGATTCGCGCCGATATCGACTACGGACTCGCCGAGGCGCACACCACGTTCGGCGCGATCGGAGTGAAGGTGTGGATCTTCAAGGGCGAGGTGCTCCCCTCTCATCGTGTCGCCGCGGAAGGGTAGTCCGTCATGCTGATGCCGAAGCGCGTCAAGTACCGCAAGACCCAGCGGGGTCGCATGAAGGGCATTGCCCTGCGGGGCTCGACCCTCGCATTCGGTGATTTCGGGCTCAAGGCCCTCGAGCCGGGCTGGGTGACCAACCGCCAGATCGAGGCCGCGCGCGTGACCCTCGCCCGCAGCGTGAAGCGGGGTGGCAAGATCTTCATCCGTATCTTCCCGGACAAGCCGGTGACCAAGAAGCCCGCGGAAACGCGGATGGGCAAAGGCAAGGGCAACCCCGAGTTCTGGGTGGCGGTTGTGAAGCCCGGGCGCATCCTCTACGAGATGGAAGGGGTCGACGAGGTCACCGCCCGCGAGGGGTTCCGACTCGCGGCCCAGAAGATCGGCATCAAGACCAAGTTCGTGTCCCGGACCCGGGCACTCTGAGGCGAGGATGAAGACCGTCAAGTGGCACGACATGTCGACCGACGAGCTCTCCCAGAAGGCGAAGGACCTGACCGAGGAGTTGTTCAATCTGCGGCTGCAGCTCTCGATGGGTATTGCCAAGAATCCCGCGCGCGTGGGGCAGGCCAAGCGAGATCTCGCGCGGGCGAAGACCATGCTCCGCGAGCGCGAACTGAACATCCGCCGGTCGGCGTAGCCGTCCCGCCCGGATACTCGTACCGACGAACAGGAAGACCATGAGAAAGACCCGCGAAGCCCTGGTCGTGAGCGACAAGATGACGAAGACCCGCGTCGTCGTCATCGAGCGCGTGTACCGACATCCTCGCTACGAGCGCGTGATCACGCGGGCGAAGCGACTCAAGGCCCATGACGAGGCCAATGCCAGCAAGGTCGGGGACCGCGTCCTGATCGAGGAGACGCGCCCGCTGTCGAAGGACAAGCGGTGGCAGATCCGCCAAATACTCGGGGCGGGCGCCTCGTAAGGCTTCTGGGACAACGACGATGATCCAGCCGAGATCGATGGTAGACGTGGCCGACAACTCCGGGGCGAAGAAGGCCCAGTGCATCCGCGTGATGGGCGGGGCGAGCAAGCGCTACGCATCGCTGGGCGACATCGTGATCGTCGCCGTGAAGGAAGCGGTGCCCGACGGGACGGTGAAGAAGGGGGAGGTCGCGCGCGCCGTCGTCGTTCGCACCGTGAAGGAGGTCGGGCGCAAGGACGGCTCGTATATCCGCTTCGACAAGAACGCGGTGGTCTTGCTCAAGGCGGACGACAATCCCGTGGGCACCCGCATCTTCGGTCCGGTGGCGCGCGAGCTTCGCGACAAGCAGTTCACGAAGATCATCTCGCTGGCCCCCGAAGTCATCTGAGGTCATCTGAGGACGGCGATGGCAATCGCGCACGTGCGGAAGGGTGACACCGTGGTCGTCGTGGCGGGCAAGGAGCGCGGCAAGCGCGGGCGGGTGCTGCGAGTGATCCCGGACAAGAATCGGGTCGTCGTCGAACGCATCAACATGATCAAGAAGCATCAACGTCCGACGCAGAAGCTCCGCCAGGGCGGCATCATCGAGCGCGAGGGCGCGATTCACCTGTCCAACGTGATGCTGGTGGATCCCACGAGCAGCAAACCGACCCGGATTGGCATGCGCGCGCTGGGCGACGGCAAGAAGGTGCGTGTCGCCCGCAAATCCGGCGAAATCATCGACAAGGCGTGACGGCAATGGCGGACGACAAGAAGGCCGACAAGTCTCCGAAGGCCCCGAAAGGCCCGAAGCCGGCACAGGGCGGCAAGGCTCCTGGCGGCGGCGGGCGTGCCCGAGGCGCGCAGGCGGCGCCGGCCGAGCCGGCGGTGGTCAAGCGCGCCAAGGTCAGCGGCGAGGTCCCGCCGCGGATGCGGGACCGCTTCCGGACCGCGGTGATCCCCGCGCTCATGAAGGAGCGGGAGTACACGAATCCCTTCCAGGTGCCACGGCTGATGAAGGTCGTGATCAACATGGGGGTGGGCGAGGGCAAGGAGAACGCCAAGGTGATCGACTTCGCCACCGCGGACCTCGAGGCCATCGCCGGGCAGAAGCCCGTGGTGACGCGGGCGAGGAAATCGATCGCCAACTTCAAGCTCCGGGAAAATTCGCCGATCGGCTGCAAGGTGACGCTCCGGGGGCCGCGCATGTACGAGTTCCTCGACCGGCTCGTCAACGTGGCCCTGCCGCGTGTGCGAGACTTCAAGGGCGTCCCGCCGAAGGGCTTCGATGGCCGCGGCAACTACAACCTGGGTCTCCGCGAGCAGATCATCTTTCCGGAGATCGTGTACGACAAGGTCGACAAAGTGCGCGGCATGGACATCACGATGGTGACGACGGCGGGCACCGACGAAGAGGCGAAGGCATTGCTGGCCCAGCTCGGCGTGCCCTTCCGGGAGTCATAGAGATGGCGAAAACCTCGCTCATCATGAAGCAACAGGCCGCGCCCAAGTTCAAGTCGCGCGCCTACACTCGATGCAAGCTGTGTGGCCGCCCGCGCGGTTACCTGCGCAAGTTCCAGCTCTGCCGGATCTGCTTCCGCGAGCTCGCCCTCAAGGGCGAGGTCCCGGGCGTGATCAAGGCGAGCTGGTAGGGGGCGCCCGCGATGATGAGCGATCCGATCGCCGATCTGTTGACCCGCATCCGAAACGCGAGCCGGGCCGAGCACGAGAAGGTCGACGTGCCCTCGTCCAAGCTCAAGGTCCGGATCACGGAGGTCCTCAAGGAAGAGGGCTTCGTCAAGAACTTCCGCTTCATCGAGGACGGCAAGCAGGGCACGCTGCGCGTGTACCTGAAATATGGAGCCGGTGGAGAGAAGATCATCTCCGGCCTGGTCCGGGTGTCGAAGCCGGGGCGGCGGGTGTACGTGGCCAAGGACAAAGTGCCGCACATCCTCGGCGGGATGGGGGTGGCGATCCTCTCCACCTCGCGGGGCGTCATGACGGACCGAGAGACGCGGAAGCAGCAGCTCGGCGGCGAAGTCCTCGCCTACGTGTGGTAGGAGACGACGAACATGTCTCGAATCGGCAAGAAGCCAATCCCGGTCCCCCAGGGCGTGAAGATCGCCGTGGAGGGCAACACCGTCCGCGTGGAGGGGCCCAAAGGGCAACTCTCGCAGCGGGTGCCGGACAGCGTCTCAGTCAGGATCGAGTCCAATGTCCTCACGGTGGACCGGAGCTCGGACCACCGCAATGTGCGCGCACTCCACGGGCTCACGCGGTCGTTGCTGGCGAACATGGTGCACGGTGTCAAGGACGGGTTCGAGCGAAAGCTCGAGATCGTCGGCATCGGCTACCGCGCGCAGCTCGCGGGCAAGAACCTCCAGCTCGCGCTGGGGTACTCACACCCGGTGATTTTCCCGTTGCCGGATGGCGTGCAGGCGGAGATCGAACGGCAGGTCTCGATCACGCTCAAGGGGGCCGACAAGGCCTTGCTCGGACAGGTGGCGGCCAAGCTGCGGGCCCTCCGCAAGCCTGATCCGTACAAGGGCAAAGGCATCAAGTACGCGGAGGAACAGATCCGCCGCAAGGTGGGCAAGAAGGCGGGGGCAAAGTAATGCTCACGAGCCACAAGGTCGAGGGCCGCAAGATCCGGCATTTGCGCGTGCGCCGCATCATCAAGGGCACCGCCGAGCGGCCACGCCTGGCCGTGTTCCGAAGCCTGAACCACATCTATGCGCAGTTGATCGACGATGCGGCAGGGCGAACCCTGGTCGCCGTGGACAGCCGGAGCTCGGAGTTCCGCCAGCGCCAGGCGTACGGGGGCAATGTCGCCGCGGCCAAGATCGTGGGTGAGCTGATTGCGGAGCGGGCCAAGGCCCAGGGGATTGGCCAGGCCGTGTTCGATCGGGCCGGGTATCAGTATCACGGGCGCGTCAAGGCGCTCGCGGAGGCGGCGCGGACGGGCGGACTCGGATTCTGACGGGCATTGTCGAGAGAGCTCTTTCCGGAGGAACGATCGGTGTACGGGTCCAGACAGGAGGAGTTGAGTGGCTGAAGCGCGTATCGACGCGAGTGCGCTGGATCTCACGGACCGGGTGGTTGCGATCAACCGGGTCGCGAAGGTGGTCAAGGGCGGTCGGCGGTTTTCCTTCACGGCGCTCGTCGTCGTCGGCGACGGTCACGGCTACGTGGGTGTCGGTCTCGGCAAGGCACGCGAGGTGCCCGAGGCCATCCGCAAGTCGGTAGAGCACGCCAAGAAGGATTTGATCCTCGTCCCGCTGAAGGACACGACCATCGCGTGTGAGATCACCGGCCATTTCGGTGCGGCGCGGGTGTATCTCAAGCCCGCCGCCCAGGGCACTGGCGTCATCGCGGGTGGGGCGGTCCGTCCGGTGCTGGAAGCGGCGGGCGTCCAGGACATCCTGACCAAGACCCTCGGCACGAACAACCCGCACAACGTCCTGAAGGCCACCATCGATGCGTTCCGGCGGCTCAAGCGGCTCCAGGCGTCATACGCGACCCGCCGCAAGGGCATCGAAGACGGGCAGGAGGCGGCCGTTGCCAAAGACGCTTAAGGTCACGCTCGTCAAGAGCATCATCGGGCTCTCGCCGAAGCAGGAGGGGACCGTCAAGGCCCTCGGGCTTCGTCATATTCGCCAGACGGTCGAACACGAGGATAGCCCGACGGTGCGCGGCATGATCAACGCCGTCCCGTTCTGCCTCAGGGTGGAGGAGCAATGAGACTCGAAGATCTGCGTCCGGCGCCGGGTTCCACGCGGGAGCGCAAGCGGATTGGCCGGGGCCGAGGCTCCGGGACCGGGAAGACGTCCGGCAGGGGACACAAAGGTCTCAAGGCGCGCTCCGGTGGAGGGGCTCGCCCCGGCTTCGAGGGCGGGCAGATGCCGCTGTACCGGCGGCTGCCGAAGCGCGGCTTCACTCCCCACGGAGGGAAGACGGAGTTCGCCCTGGTCAATCTCAGGGATCTCGCGGCCCGCTTCCCTGCCGACAGCGTCGTGGACCCGGATGCCCTCGTCGCGAAGGGATTGATCAAGAAAGCGGGGCGCCGCGCGGTGAAGGTCCTGGCCGACGGGGACATCGGCCACGCCCTCGTGGTCAAGACGCACAGGATCAGCGAAGCCGCCCGCGAGAAGCTGGTGGCCGCCGGCGGTCGCGTCGAGGTCATCCCGGCATGATCGAGGGCCTGCAGAGCTTCCAGAACATCGCCAAGGTTCCGGAGCTCAAGCGCCGCGTGCTCGTCACCTTGGGCCTGCTCGCGGCGTATCGGCTCGGGGCCCACGTCCCGACCCCCGGCATCGACGGCGGCGCGCTCGCGGAGTTCTTCGATCAGATGCAGGGCACCCTGCTCGGCATGGTCGACCTCTTCTCAGGCGGGAACCTGCGCCGGCTGACCGTCTTCGCCCTGGGCATCATGCCCTATATCTCGGCCTCCATCATCCTGCAGCTCCTGACGGTGGTCATCCCCACGCTCGAGCGCCTCGCCAAGGAGGGCGAAGCGGGGAAGAAGAAGATCACGCAGTACACGCGCTACGGCACGATCGTGCTGTCACTGATCCAGTCGTTCGGCATCGCGGTGGGGCTCGAGAGCATGCGGAGCGGGAGCGGAGCGGTGCTCGTACCGGATCCGGGCTGGGGGTTCCGCCTCTTGACGATGCTGACCCTCACCACGGGGACGGCGTTGATCATGTGGCTGGGGGAGCAGATCTCGGAAAAGGGGATCGGCAACGGGATCTCGCTCATCATCTTCGCCGGTATCGTCGTGCGCCTGCCCTCGGCGATCGTGTCGTCGTATACGCTCCTTGCCACCGGCGAGCTCAAGCTGTTCGTCCTGCTGGGGCTGCTCGTCATGATGGTCGCGGTCACCGCCGCGGTCATCGTGATGCAAGAAGGACAGCGGAAGATCCCGGTGCAGTATGCCAAGCGCGTGGTCGGCCGGCGCATGTACGGGGGCCAGTCCACACATATCCCGCTCCGAATCAACACCGCGGGCGTGATCCCGGTCATCTTCGCCTCGTCGCTGATCCTGTTCCCGGCGACGCTGACCCGGTTCATCCAGCACCCGTGGATGCAGTACGTGTCGGAAGCGCTGTCGCCCGGGCACCTGACCTACACCGTGCTGTATTGCGCGCTGATCATCTTCTTCGCCTACTTCTACACGGCCATCGTCTTCAACCCGATCGACCTCGCCGACAACATGAAGAAATACGGAGGATTCATCCCCGGGGTGCGGCCGGGCAAGAAGACGGCCGAGTATATCGATCGCACGTTGACCCGCATCACGCTCCCGGGCGCCGTGTTCCTCGCACTCATCTCGGTCCTGCCGGACTTTCTCATTCGCTGGTTCAATACGCCCTTCTACTTCGGGGGCACCAGCCTCCTGATCGTCGTCGGCGTCGCGCTCGATACCGTCCGCCAGATGGAGTCGCACCTGCTCATGCGCAATTACGAGGGCTTCCTCAGAAAGAAGGCGAAGGCGCACGCATGAGCCTTCGCGTCATCTTCCTCGGCCCGCCCGGTGCCGGTAAGGGCACGCAGGCGAGCGCACTCGCCCAGGAATGGGGCATCCCCCACGTCGCGACGGGCGACATGCTCCGGGAAGCGGCTGCCCGAGGGACGCGACTGGGCCTCGAAGCCAAGCGGTACATGGACACGGGGGCGCTCGTCCCGGACGAGGTCGTGATCGGACTCGTGGGAGAGCGGCTCCATGAGCCCGATGCCGCGAAGGGCGCGGTGCTCGACGGCTTTCCTCGGACAGTGGCGCAGGCGGAGGCGCTCGATCGGCTGCTCCGGTCGCAGGGGGCCGAGATCGACCGGGTGGTGTATTTCGATGTGGCCCGGCCCGAGCTCCTGAGACGGCTCACCGGGCGGCGGATCTGCCGGGGTTGCGGCGCCAGCTACCACGTCGTGTTCGTGCCGCCCCGCACGCCGGACGTCTGTGATCGGTGCGGAGGAGAGCTGTATCAGCGCGCGGACGATTCGGAGGCGGCGGTGATGAATCGCTTGGACGTGTATGCGAGCCAGACCGCCCCGCTCCTCGCCTACTATCGGGGCCGGGGCACCCTGGCCGAGGTCCGGGGCGAGGGCGCGGTGGCGGACATCACGGCAGCCATCCGCAAGACGGTGGGCGACAAGGTGATGCGATGATCCTCCTCAAGTCGGCGCGCGAGCTCGAGCGCATGCGACAGGCCGGGAGAATCCTCGCCGAGGTGAAGGACCGCCTCCGGGCGCTGGTCCGGGCCGGCATCACCACCCGGGAGATCGACGTGGACGTGGAGGCGTTCATCATCTCGCGCAACGCGCGATCCGCGTTCAAGGGGTATCGGGGGTTCCCGGCGACCGTGTGTACGTCCATCAACGAAGAGATCGTCCACGGGATTCCCTCGTCCAAGCGCCGCCTCAAAGAGGGGGACATCATCGGGCTCGATCTCGGATGCATCGTGGACGGGTACTACGCGGACTGCGCGATTACCCTGCCCGTCGGTCCGGTGCCCCCCCGCGTCCAGGAGCTGCTCGACGTGACCCGAGAGAGCCTGGACAAGGCCATCGTCCAGTGCCGGGTCGGCAACCGGCTCGGCGATGTCTCCCACGCCATCCAGTCCCACTGCGAGAGCCACGGCTTCTCGGTCGTGCGGGCGTTCGTGGGGCACGGCATCGGCAAGCAGCTCCATGAGGAGCCGCAAGTGCCGAATTTCGGCGAGCCCGGACGCGGACCTCTGCTCAAATCGGGCATGGTACTGGCGATCGAGCCGATGATTACCATGGGGTCGTGGGAAGTCCGAGTGCTCGAGGATCGGTGGACGGCGGTCACCGCCGACGGGAGCCTCGCCGCCCATTTCGAGGACACCATCGCCATCACCGAGGACGGTCCCGACGTATTGACCCGGGCGGCGTAGAATTTTCGGAGAGGGCCTCGACGGCCCCCTCCGAGGCCTCCCCCGAGAAGCGGGTTGCGCCGGCGGAGCCGGCGCTCGAACGAAGGCCAGTCAGAGACGCGGCTGGCGAGACGACGAGGTATCTGGATACATGACGAAGGAAGACGCAATCGAGGTCGAGGGCACGGTCGTAGAGCCGTTACCCAATGCGATGTTCCGTGTCGCGTTGGACAATGGCCATCGAGTATTGGCGCACGTATCGGGCAAGATGCGGATGCACTTCATCCGTATCCTGCCCGGCGACAAGGTCAAGGTCGAACTGTCGCCCTATGACCTGACGCGCGGCCGCATCACGTATCGATTCAAGTAGCTCGAGAAAGGCAGCGATGAAAGTCAGGCCATCCATCAAGGTCCGGTGCGAGCACTGCAAGGTCGTGCGCCGGGAGGGTACCGTGCGCATCATCTGCAAGAACCCGCGCCACAAGCAGCGCCAGGGTTGAGAGGAGTCACGTATGGCACGTATCGCCGGAGTGGATCTGCCGCGGGACAAGCGGGGCGAGATCGCGATTCAGTACATCTACGGGATCGGCACACCGTCAGCCAGGAAGATCTTCGCCGACGCGCGCGTGGATCCCAACAAGCGCGTCAAGGCCTGGAGTGACGACGAGACGTCGCGCGTGCGCGAGATCCTCGAGCGCGAGTACAAGGTCGAGGGCGATCTCCGGCGCGAGGTGTCCATGAGCGTGAAGCGTCTCATGGACATCGGCAGCTACCGGGGCATTCGCCACCGCAAGGGACTGCCCGTCCGGGGGCAACGCACCCACACGAACGCCCGCACCCGGAAAGGTCGCAGCAAGGGGGTCATGGTCAAGAAGAAGGCCGTGGCCGCTTCCGGCGCCACCGCCGGGAAGAAATAAGGAGCCGACGGCATGGCTGAAGCTGCGGAAGAGAAGGCAGAGGGCAAGTCCGCGGCCGCACCCCGCAAAGGGGGCCGCCGGCGCGAGCGGAAGGAGGTCCGCGTGGGAATCGCCCACGTCCAGGCCACCTTCAACAACACCATCGTGACGCTCACGGACAAGATGGGCAACGTGGTCTCGTGGGCGAGCGCGGGGAGCGCGGGCTTCAAAGGCTCGCGCAAGAGCACGCCCTTTGCCGCGCAGACCGCGGCCGAGAATGCCGCCCGCAAGGCCATGGAGCTCGGTCTCAAGCAGGTCGAGGTGTTCGTCCGCGGGCCGGGCTCCGGCCGAGAGGCGGCCATCCGGTCGCTCCAGGCGGTCGGACTCGAGATCACCGCGATCCGCGACGTGACGCCGATCCCGCACAATGGTTGCCGGCCGCCGAAGCGGCGTCGGGTGTAGGGAGGACAGGCGTTGGCACGATACCGAACGGCCGTGTGCCGGCTCTGCCGGCGTGAGGGCATCAAGCTGTTCCTGAAGGGCGCACGCTGTTTCACGGAGAAGTGCGCCATCGAGCGCCGCAACTACCCGCCGGGCCAGCACGGCCTCCGGCGCAGCAAGCCCACGGCGTACGGGATACAGCTCCGCGAGAAGCAGAAGGCCAAGCGAATCTACGGCGTGCTCGAAACGCAGTTTCGCCGGTATTTCGCGTGGGCGGAGGCCGAAAAGGGCGTCACAGGTGAGAACCTCCTGAAGCTGCTCGAGCGGCGCCTGGACAATGTCGTGTTCCGCCTCGGGATGGCGGCATCCCGCCGTGAAGCGCGGCAGATGGTCGCCCACGGCCACATCCAGGTCAACGGGCGCAAGGTGTCGATTCCCTCGTATATCGTCAAGGTCGCCGAGGTGGTTCAGCTGCGCGCGACGTCCAAGATGCAGGAGCGCGTGGCCGACAACCTCGCCGCGGGCCGGCAGCAGACCCCGGCCTGGCTCGAGGTGGATACGAACGAGAAAAAGGGGACGGTCCGCGGCATGCCGATCCGCGAGGACATCCAGATCCCGGTCCAGGAGCAGCTGATCGTCGAGCTGTTCTCGAAGTAGCCGGCCCGGCGCCGGCAGAAGGGGCTTATGGCAAGGATTCCGTTTCAGAAGCCGAAGACGATTCACTGGGAGATCCTCTCGGACCGCTACGGCCGGCTCATGGCCGAGCCCTTCGAGAAGGGATATGGGCAGACGGTCGGACACTCGCTCCGCCGCACGCTGCTGTCGATCATTCCGGGCGCCGCCGTCACCTGGGTCAAGATCAAGGACGTCGCGGACTCCGGCAACCCGATCCCCGGGGTGCAGGAGGGCACCGTCGACGTGCTCCTCAACCTGAAGAAGCTCGCGGTGAACGTGCCGTCGGGGGAGCCGATGGAGACGCGGCTCGAGGCCCAGGGGCCGAGGGAGGTCACGGGCGCCGACGTCTCCGAGGCCACCGGCCTCGAGGTGCTGAACCCCGAGATTCACATCGCGACGCTCGAGGCCGGACACAGTCTGTCCATCGATATCGGGGTCGGCGTGAGCCGCGGCTACGTCGCCGCGGACAAGCATCCCGCGGGCGCTGTCCCCGCCAGGGCCATCCCGATGGATGCCGCCTACTCGCCCATCCAGCGAGTGTCGTATACGGTCGAGAACGCTCGACTCGGGAAGACCATCGACTACGAGAAGCTGATCATCGAGATCTGGACCAACGGCGCGGTGTCCCCCGACGAGGCGCTCGTTCGGGCCGCCACCCACATGCGGGACCACTTCTCTCCGCTTGTGCCCGAAGGGAGCGACGAGAGGGACGAAGAAGTGGAGGTCGCGGGCGAGGCGTATCTTCAAGAAAGCCTCGCAAAG
>Ga0207675_100005522_pt1 | contig 12097 bp, 12 predicted proteins | sample KBSSwiS42_FD_184305 | JGI IMG/M metagenome (GOLD analysis project Ga0207675, IMG submission 184305) | Switchgrass rhizosphere microbial communities from Kellogg Biological Station, Michigan, USA - KBS Switchgrass S4-2 (SPAdes) (version 2) | ecosystem: Host-associated > Plants > Roots >...
CAGCTTCACCGGCGCGTTCTGGTCGAACTCCGCGCCGAACGAATGGTGCGCGAGTGCCGTACCCCCGCTCGCCACCAACACCGTGGCGATCAGGGCGGCTCCCCAGGTCTTCATACGCATTTTGCGGTCACTCCTTCCGGCCCGCCCGGATATGGAATCATGCAGCGGCCAGCCTGTAGCAGCCATGCTGGTGCGACGCTGAGGCAGGGCTGAATGGGCACGTCAGCGCTGGTTCAGCCGCCGTCCTTTGAAGTTGACTCTTTCCGACATCGGCCAATTCCAAGTTGACATTATCCGCTCTGAAACCCACGCGGCTTCTGCATTTTTCGCCTCCGAGCGCGAGGATCGACACGAGAGGGATTCCATGCCGGGACGCATCACGAGACTCGGAACATTCGGCCTCGCGGCGCTGAGCCTGGCGGTGGCCAGCGGCGCTGTCGCCGCGCAGGACAGCAAGCCGATGCCTGCGCCGGCCGCGGGCAACGACGATGCTAGCGCCAAGCGCATCGCGCACGGCCGCGAAATCTTCGCCAATTACTCCTGCGGCAGCTGCCACGCGCTCGCCGACGGTGGCGGCGAAGGCCATGTCGGCCCTGCACTCGACGCCAACCCCAATCTCTCCGAAGCCTTGGTCACCGATCGCGTCAACAATGGATCGGGACCGATGCCGCCGTTCGGGGGCCAGTTGAGCAAGGAAGAGGTCGCCGATCTCGCCTTTTATGTGACGCACGTCGCGAAGAAGCCTTAGGCCGGCTGGCCGGGGGCTTCGGTCGTGAAGCCCTCGAGTTCCGTACGCAGCCGGGGTGCCGCAAAATCGAGGAAACGGCGCGTCTTGAGCGGCAATTGTCCGCGTGCGGCGTGCAGCAGGTGGATCGGCGCCGGATCGGGCTCGAACGCTTCGAGCAGGATGCGGAGTTCCCCTGCCCGCACGGCATCGGCGACCTGATACAGCAGCTGACGCGTCACGCCCACGCCGCGCACCGCTGCGTCGACGGCAGCCTCGGACGTCGAGACCGCCAGCCGCGACGTGCCTGCCCAGGCGGGCGCCGGCATCGGCGTATCGACAGTGACGCGGGGCCAATGCTGCAAATCGGCGGGTGCGTGCGGCGCACCCCGGGCGGCCAGCATGGCCGGACTCGCACAGGTCACCGTGCGCATCGACCCGACGCGCGTCGCCACCATTGCGCTATCGGGCAGACGGCCGATGCGGACCGCCATGTCGATCTGATCGTCGACCAAGTCGATATTGCGATCCGACAGCACCAGCCGCACATCGATTGCCGGAAACTGGGCGAGGAAATCGACGATCAGCGGAAGCACGTGCCGCCGTCCGAAATGGATCGGCGCAGTGACCACCAACCGGCCCTTCGGTTCACTATACTCCCCCGCCGCTTCGCGCTCGGCTTCCTCGACCTGTTCGAGGATCCGCCGCGCCGCGGCGACATAGCCGATGCCGGCGTCGGTGAGCGTCAGCCGCCGCGTGGTGCGCGTAAGCAATCGTGCGCCGAGCCGCGCTTCGAGATCGGAGAGCTTGCGGCTCAGCGTGGCAACCGGGACACCCAGCGCACGCCCCGCCGCGGACAGGCTGCCGTGTTCGACCACGGCGACCAGCAACGACATGGCTTCGAGGCGATCCAAGCTCTTTCCACTTTTCGGTAAGATGCCTTGCGATCCTAGCCGATTATGCGGGGGATCGGGAAACGCTATCTCGCGGTGATCTATCGCGGAGTCGCTTATGTCCTATGGGTTCCTCGACATTGCCGTCACGCCGAGCGTGCGCGCCGCGCAAACCGCGATGGGCGCTGATCGCCTGTGGAGCGACTTCAAGGGACATCGCGCATTCGATCGCTTCACACCGGACGAAGCCGCATTCATCGCCGATCGCGACAGCTTCTACATGGCGACCGTTTCCGAAACCGGCTGGCCCTATGTCCAGCATCGCGGTGGATCGCGCGGTTTCCTCAAGCTGGTCGACGACCGTACGCTCGCCTTCGCGGACTATCGCGGCAACCGGCAATATATCAGCCTCGGCAATCTGACGGCGGACAATCGCGCCGCGCTGATCCTTGTCGATTACGCGCGGCGTGCACGCATGAAACTCTATGCGCATGTCGAAATCGTCGCGCCCGACGCCGATCCGGCACTGACCGAACTGGTCACGGTTCCCGGCTATAAGGCAGTGATCGAGCGCATTTTCGTGCTGCGCCTCGCCGCGTTCGACTGGAATTGCCCGCAGCACATCACGCCGCGCCATAGCGACGAGCAAGTCATCGAAGGCGTGCGCCCGCTGCGCGAACACCTGATCGAACTCGAGGCCGAGAATGCCGCGCTGCGTGCCCGGCTCGCCGAACAGGGAATATGAGATGAAGCGTCCACCATTGCCGCCGTTCACGCTCGAGAGTGCGACCGAGAAGGTCCGCCTGGCCGAGGATGGCTGGAACAGCCGCGATCCGGCGCGCGTCGCGCTGGTCTATACCGAGGACAGCGTCTGGCGGAACCGCGCCGAATTCCTCCAGGGGCGCGACGCGATCATTGCGTTTCTCACGCGCAAATGGGCGCGCGAACTCGACTATCGGCTGATCAAGGAGATCTGGGCGTTCCGCGACAATCGTATTGCCGTGCGCTTCGTCTATGAATGGCACGACGACAGCGGCAACTGGTTCCGCTCCTATGGCAATGAGAATTGGGAATTCGCCGCGAGCGGGCTGATGCAACGCCGGATCGCCAGCATCAACGACGCGCCGATCGGCGAGGAGGAACGCAAGTTTCATTGGCCGTTGGGCAGGCGGCCGGATGGGCATCCGGGGCTGAGCGAACTGGGATTCTAGGATCGCACACGAATTGCCTTCGCGCCCCGGCCGAAGTGCCGGGGTGCGGAAGAGGAAGAGCAAGAGGCTCTAGGGATTCCGTCGCGGATAAGCACTTCGGCCGGGATGACGGCGGAAAATGTCGAGCCGCTCAGGAAACACGAAAATGGGCCGCCCCAATCGGAGCGGCCCGCATTTCCGTCGCAGTGATCCAGGCGTTTAGCCCATGATCTCCTGCTCGAGCTTCTTCGCCATCTCTTCGATGTTCTCCGGCGGCCAGCCCGGGATCTCCATCCCTAGCCGCAGGCCCATCGACGACAGCACTTCCTTGATCTCATTGAGCGACTTGCGGCCGAAGTTCGGCGTGCGCAGCATCTCGGCTTCGGTCTTCTGAACCAGGTCGCCGATATAGATGATGTTGTCGTTCTTGAGGCAGTTGGCCGAGCGCACCGACAGCTCGAGCTCGTCGACCTTCTTGAGCAGGTAGCGATTGATCTGCGCGGTATCGCCCGCTTCGGCCGGAGCCGAAGACGGGGCGGCCATGCCGATCGGTGCCGAGCGCGTGATGGTCGAGTCATCGAAATGGACGAACAGCGCGAGCTGGTCCTGCAGGATGCGCGCGGCATAGGCGAGCGCGTCCTCGGGCGTGACGGTGCCATCGGTCTCGATCGTCAGCGTGAGCTTGTCGTAATCGAGCTCCTGGCCGACACGGGTGTTCTCGACCTTGTACGAGACCTGGCGCACCGGGCTGTACAGCGCGTCGATCGGGATCAGCCCGATCGGCGCATCCGCCGGACGGTTCGACGACGCCGCGACATAGCCCTTTCCGGTGTCGGCAGTCAGCTCCATGTTGAGCGTCGCGCCGTCATCGAGGTGACAGATCACCAGGTTCGGGTTCATCACTTCGATGTCGCCCGTGACCGCGATGTCACCGGCCTTCACTTCGGCAGGACCGGTCGCCGAGAGCTGGAGCCGCTTGGGACCCTCACCCTGCATCTTGAGCGCGATCTGCTTCACGTTGAGCACGATGTCCGTCACGTCTTCGCGCACGCCCGCGAGCGACGAGAATTCGTGCAGGACATTCTCGATCTTGATCGAAGTGACTGCCGCGCCCTGGAGCGACGACAGCAGCACTCGACGCAGCGCATTGCCGAGCGTGAGGCCGAAGCCGCGCTCGAGCGGTTCGGCGACGAACGTCGCACGCTTCACGTCACTGCCCGTCGACTTCTTTTCGAGGCCGTTGGGCTTTTTGAGTTCCTGCCAGTTCTTAGCGTTGACCGACACGGGCTTTCCTCATGTTGTGGCTGGATCGGAGAATCCTGCCGTAAATAGCCGAGCGATGCGCGGACTCGCAGGCGCGAGCCGCGACACCGCGATGGCAAATCAGACGCGGCGACGCTTGGACGGGCGGACGCCATTATGCGGGATCGGCGTCACGTCGCGAATCGACGTGATCTGAAACCCGACTGCCTGGAGTGCGCGGAGCGCGCTCTCGCGGCCCGAGCCCGGGCCCTTCACTTCCACCTCGAGCGTACGCACACCGTGCTCGGCTGCCTTGCGGCCCGCATCCTCGGCGGCAACCTGCGCGGCATAGGGCGTGCTCTTGCGGCTGCCCTTGAAGCCCATCATGCCGGCCGACGACCAGCTGATCGCATTGCCCTGCGCATCAGTGATAGTGATCATGGTGTTGTTGAAGCTGGCGTTCACATGCGCGACGCCGGCGGTGATGTTCTTGCGTTCGCGACGGCGAAGACGCTGCGGTTCACGTGCCATATTGAATTTCCCTGACCTTCTAGCTCGGTCCTCGTGGAGATCTGCCTCCGGCGGAAAAGTAAGGAAATCAGTCCCCCGGACTGATTTCTGACCTTACTTTTTCTTGCCGGCGATCGGCTTGGCCTTGCCCTTGCGAGTGCGCGCATTGGTATGCGTGCGCTGTCCGCGAACCGGCAGGCCCTTGCGATGGCGCAGGCCGCGATAGCAGGCCAGGTCCATCAGCCGCTTGATGTTCATCGCGGTCTCGCGGCGCAGGTCACCTTCGACGGTGTAGCCGGCGTCGATCGCTTCGCGGATCTGGAGCACCTCCTGGTCGCTCAGGTCCTGCACGCGGCGCTCGGGCGTGATGCCCAGCTTGGTGGTGAGTTCCTTCGCCTTGGCCGGGCCAATGCCGTGGATATACTGCAGCGCGATCACCACGCGCTTGTTGGTCGGGATGTTGACGCCCGCAATACGTGCCATGAGTTAGTTTTCTCCCAGCTCCACGGGGGCTGCATGGCGCAGCGGCCCCCATCTCATCGCGTTGATCCGAACGCACAAATTCGGCATGCGCAAACCGCGCTGCCGCCAGTCGTTGTTCGGAAGATGCGCGACATATGCAGCCACGCGGAGACTGTCAAGCGCCGCGGCCACGGATCTGGGTGCAAAGCATATATATCTTGTCGGCTTCGGTGCCAAGTCGATTGCGTTGCGACGAGCACATGCCTGCGCGCTCGGAGTCGTGCGACGGCCTTTCGCGATCCTGGCGGCACCTCGCGCGGTAACGCCGTTCGTTCAGGTGAGGTGCCATTTGGCTCGAAGTTGGGCGACTCCATAGCCTCGCAGCCGATGCAGCTCCGCGTCGACCCGAACTTCCGGGATCCAGAAGGCATCGCCGTCCTGCCAGTCGCCCGCTCCCAGCGGTTCCAGGTCGAGCCGCCGGTCTGTGGCAGGGCCGGTCAGCCGGACCCTGAAACCGCGATAACCCTGCGCTTCCATCGATTCCCGCACGTCCGCCGGCGTGAACCCGGCCTTGGCCAGATGGCTTGCGATCATTTCAACCGCGATTGTCGGTTGTGCGCGAGCAATCGTCTGGGCAAGGCCCGCCAGCACGCGCGGTTCGAAGCCTTCGACATCGATCTTGATGACGCGCGGAGAAAGCGATTCGAGCACGACGTCGGGAACGACGACCGGGCAGGCCACCGTTTCGAGCGCATCCTCGGCGGCGTCGCCTGCGCGGGCAAAGCTGCCACCGCCGGTGTTGATCCCGTGCACGTGCAAATCGAGCGTGCCTGCGGCATCGCTCGCGCCTGCGCCAATGATCTCGACGTTGCTGATGCCGTTCGCGGCAAGATTGCGCTCGAAGATGGTACGCGCGACAGGGTTGGGCTCGAACGCGATCACCTTGCCCTCGGCTCCCACCGTCAGCGACCCGATCAACGAAATCATGCCTTCGTTCGCGCCGATATCGACGAAAACGTCTCCGCGCTCGAGCAGCGCGCCGATCAACAATTGCGTACCGAGGTCGTAATAGCGTCCAAGAAACCAGGTGAGCCGGTTCGACCAGGTGCGGAGATCGAGATTCAGCAGCAGACCGTGGAGCTTGCTGCGCATCACCACCGTTCCGCTACGCTGCCAGCGGACATCTTCGTGCCCGCGGTTGACCAGCTGCATCGCTTTGCCCCAGCCTGGCAGCTCGCGCCATGTATAGGGCCGGACGAACGCATGCGTTGCAAAGTCGTGCAATGTGCTCATGCTCTGTCCTACGCTGCTGTCTGGGTCGGGATTCTCATCTGTCTGTCAGGCCGAGCCTGGTCGAGCGCGCCGCGCGGTCTTGCGCGCGTGACTTGCTTCAGCAGCAACTCCAGCCTTGGACCGGCCAGATAGGCCTGGACGACTTCGAATGCTCGTGCGGCGATCGCCTTGCGCTCTTCCGGATGTGCGAGGAGATGCGCCACTTTCTCTTCCAGATCCGCGAAGTCCCATCGCACCGGGACATAGGTTTCGCCCGGACGGAAGATGCCACAAAAGCAATCGAGGTGGCTCATGCTCGGCTTGATCAGCACACTGCCGACGCTCATCGCTTCGACATCGCGCCAGCAAAGCTCGCCAAAGCCGAATGGGCTGAAGCAAAGCTTCGAATCCGCCAGCTCGGCCATATAGGCCGAAGCAGCTACCTTGCCCTTGGACGCGATCCGGTGACGCTCGCCAAGTGCGTTCACCGAAGCGAGCGCGGCGTTGCGCATGGCAACATACCAGTGGGTATGGACGCCCGCCCGGTCCTGGCCGCCCTGTGCGAGCAACTGATTCGACGCGCTGAAACGCGCGTGGACATCGATCGCGCGGTCACGTTCGAAATCGGGAGCCGAGCCCCCATCGAATGCCGAGAGCAGCCTCGGCGCGGTCACGAACCCCGGCGCGAGAATCAATCGTTCGACGATGTCGGGCCGAACCTGCCAATAGGGTGCCTCTGTGATCAGTCCATATTGTTCGCCGTAAAATTGACAAAGGCGCGTATGCGTCCGCTGCGGCGTGCGATAATAGTCGCGGTCGCGCAGCAGCGCCTTCTTGGCGTAATAGGTTACATGATCCGCCACGCGTTCGGCCAAACGCACATCGGTCGGGGCGAACCAGTCGAAATAGCTGATTGGTGCCGTGGGATTGACCGCTACGATCCGCTCGAGCATCGCTTCGAGCTCGCCAGGCGCCGGAACATAGGGCGACTGCACCAGGATGGCGCTGGCTTCCGCGATCAGTGCTTCGGCGCCCTCAGCCGGATAGGCAATCGTACGAAAAGCGTAGCCGGCATCCGCAAACCGCTCAGCATAATGGAAGAACGGATAGAATTGCGGCCAAGCGATCGGATCGTCGGCATGGATCATTAGGATCCGTTGGTGCGCACCGCGCGGAAAAGGGCGCTTCAGCCGGGCCTCGAGCATTGGCTTGAGCGGGCGATAGCGGCGTCGCCCGTCGTCGAGCAGGGCGACGGCGCGTGCGTCCAGGCGGATCATTGGTTCCCCGCCGGGCGCGCCCCTCGAGGTTTGCTTGGTCGCCCTAAGGCAGCGCTAAGCGAAGATCGACCGCAAGCCATGTATACCATACGCCCCTTCCTACACTGCCTGTCCGGCACTCCGGGATCTTCCGATGCAATCTCAGCGCGTTTGCCGCGCCAGCCTCGCTCTCAATGCCTACTGAATAACTGGGATATCGGGGAACGTCAATTCCCATTGTTTGGCTATGATATTGGCGCTCCGAACGGTATCGGCCCGTGCCATCCCAGATGGCGCACGCTATCGAACTCCCACGGCTTCAATCCGGGCGGCAACCCGCGAGGCTTTTGCCCGGTTCCGCAACTCCGACCCGAAGTCGACGGACGGAGGGGACAGCGCGGCAATCGGATTCCTGCACCTATTTTGCCGTTCGTCGCTGGCGCCGATTGCGGCGAGGCGACAGCATCCCGCCGCTTCTCGCCGCTGAGCCGCCAAGACGGGAGCTGCGACGCGTTAGTCAGCGACAGTGCCGATCGGCCCGCCACAAGCGCCGATGAAGGTGCGAGAGTCCAGAGGTCATTTGGCTTCGGCGGTGGCCTTGAGATGGGCAAATTGTTCGCTGAGCACGCCCTGCACCGGAACTGCCATCGCATCGAGCGAGGGCCGCAAATAGCCACCGGCGACATAGCTATAGCTTAGCTGGGTCCCGTTCGTATCGGCCTTGAGTTCTACCGTCAGCGTCCCCGTGACGGCGCCCTCTTGCAATGGGCCAAGCGCGCCGACCAGCCGTAGCGTCTCATTCGGCTTCAGCAGGACCACGCGCATGTGCTCGACACTGCCTCCGTCTGCGAGTCTCTCGCACCAGCAACCGCCCGCGCGGAGATCGAGCGTAAGATTGGCGGAGGATCCCGAATAGGTGTGATTCTTGCCCCACCAGCGCGCCGGCTGGACCAAAATCGCCCACACTTTCGCCGGTGGCGCGGCGACGAGCAGCCGATCGCTCACAACGAAGCCGGCGCCGTTTGCCGGAACGATATCGGCGCTGGCCGGTGCCGCCGACAACAACGCCGCGGTGAGAATCGCCTGACGTACCATGTCGCCTCCTGTCTTGCGGGCGGCGGCGCCAAAGTGGCGGCGGTCGGCGCAATTATTGCGCTATAGTTGCGTCCGGGGCCTCGCGCGAGCGATGCTGTCACGAAATCACTTCGGTTTCCGGCGCGTTGGGCCGCTGGACGACTGCTCGCCCCTGTCTTCCGAAAGAAAAAAGACAGGAATTTTATGCATACGACGTCCTGGCCCTCAGCACGGCACTGGCGAGCTCGCCTCGAATCGGCTCGACCGCTTGGCGAAGGCCAGGGGTATTTGAAATATTCCTGTTCAAGTCATCCTCATCCCGACCGGGGACAGCCGGAGGGGTGGCGTTCGAGCGGGAAGATGATATCTGAACATCGCGAGCTCGGGAGATTTCGGGGATCTTCTGCAGCGGGCGGGGAGCAAATCAGGTTGCGGCACCACATCGACACCATCATCTATGGTCCGTTGCGTTCAGGCACGACCATGTTCCGGCTGATGCTTAAAAATCATCCGCAAATCTCGAACGCAGGGGAATTCGACTATCTGTTCGACGCGGCGAACGTCACCGGCGGATTTTCATTCGATCGCGAAGTCGCGTTTCATGATCACGGATTCCACAACTTCGGATTCAAGGTCGATGCATCGCTCGATGACGAGGCGCTGTTCGACGCCCTGCTCGCGCAGGTCGTCGCGCTCAAGCCCGGCATCCAGACGTTCAATCTCCACCGCCATCTCGACAAGGCGCTGAAACTGCTGCCGGGCGTGCGCGTCATCAAGCTGCACCGCGATCCGCGCGACGTCGCGCGCAGCAGCTTGCCGATGGGATTTGCCGGGACGCTGTACCACGGCGTCCAGCATTGGATCGATACCGAGCGGAACTGGGACGCCGTCAAGCCACTGCTCGCGCCCGAGAATCGTCTCGAGCTTCGGTTCGAGGATCTCGTCAGCGATCCCGAGGCCGAACTCGCGCGCGTCTGCGCATTCATGGGCGTCGACTATGATCCGGCGATGCTCGACTATGAGGAGTCGTCGACTTACGAGCGCCCCGACGCGCGCGTCGCATTCAAATGGAAACGCACGATGTCACTCGCGGATGTCGCGCTGTGCACTTGCCAGGCACCCGAACTCATCCGCAGCCGCGGATATGACGTGCCCGAAGGTCTGCACGCGCCGACTTCGCTCGGTAAGCTGCGCCTCGAATTCGCCGACAAGCTGGGCAGATGGCAATTCGCGGTACGGCGCTTCGGCGTAGGACTGACGATCGCCGAGAAGAGCACGCGCTGGCTCGGGCTGCGCGCGCAGCACAACCGCATCCGTGACAAGCAAAACGTCATCACGGAAAGATATCTCAAATAGGGTTTTCTGGCGCCGGCCAGACCAGCCGGCCAGATGCTGCATTCGCGCGCTGGCCCATCACGCCCTGGACTGCGCAACCCGCACGGCGTGAACCAAGCCACGGCGAGCCCAGCGCATCGCGACTTGGTATCAGCTGGTGCCGTCGAGAATCGCGTCGATCTCGCCGCCGACCTGGCCGATGTCGGCCATGCCATCGACGCGCCGGACCAGCCCGCGCGCTTCGTAGATCGGCAGGATCGGTGCAGTCTTGGCCCGATATTCGGCCATCCGTGTGTGTACCGTCTCGGCATTGTCGTCGGGCCGGCGCTTGAATTCGGTCGAGCCGCACACGTCGCACACACCGTCGACTGCGGTTCGCTTGAATTTGTCGTGATAGCCCGCGCCGCATTTGACGCACGTGAAGCGACCGACGATGCGCTCGACCAGCGCATCCTCATCGACCACCAGTTCGATCACATAATCGAGCTTGCGACCGCGCTCGGCAAGCAGCTGGTCGAGGGCGTCCGCCTGCGCCGCAGTTCGCGGATAGCCGTCGAAGATGGCGCCCTTGGCCGTATCCGGCATGTCGAGCCGTTCGCCGATGATACCCGAGACGATCGCGTCGGAGACCAGCTCGCCCGCTTCCATCACGGCCTTGGCCTTGACGCCGGTCGGGGTGCCTGCCTTGACCGCCGCGCGCAACATATCGCCAGTCGACAGCTGCACCATGCCGCGCTCGCTTTCGAGCCGGCTGGCCTGCGTGCCCTTGCCGGCCCCCGGCGGGCCCAAGAGAATGATATTCAACGGCTCCTCCCGTTCAACCCCCGCGCCCCTACTCAGCGCGTGCGGGCCCCCTTCAGCTTCGCCTTCTTGATCAGATCGCCATACTGGTGGGCCAGCAGGTGCGACTGGATCTGAGCGACGGTGTCCATGGTTACGTTGACCACGATCAGAAGGCTAGTGCCGCCGAGATAGAAGGGAATCCCCATCGCCGACACGAAATATTCCGGCACGAGACAGATGATCGCCAGGTACGCGGCGCCGATCACCGTGATGCGCGTCAGCACATAGTCGAAATAGACCTCGGTGTTCTTGCCCGGGCGGATGCCGGGAATGAACCCGCCGTAGCGCTTGAGATTGTCCGCCGTCTCTTCCGGATTGAACACCACCGCGGCGTAGAAGAAAGAGAAGAAGATGATCCCGAACCCGTAGAGCGCCATGTACACCGGCGATCCATGGTGCAGATACTGGTTGAGGAAGATCACGAAATCGCCCCACCAGCCACTGCCCTGCTGCATTCCCTGGCCGGCGAACTGCGTGATGGTGAGCGGCAGCAGCAGCAGCGACGAGGCAAAGATCGGCGGAATCACGCCCGCAGTGTTGATCTTGAGCGGCAAATGGCTGCGCTCCGCCTGCACTCCTCGCGCGGTCTGGCGCTTGGGGTATTGGATCAGGATGCGGCGTTGCGCGCGCTCCATGAAACAGATGAACAACACGAGCAGCGCGACGCCGACGATCACACCGATCAGCCGCAGCGGATCGAGCGCGCCGGTACGGCCGCTTTCGAACAACTGGACCAGTGCCACCGGCAGGCGTGCGACGATGCCCGCCATGATGATCAGCGACATACCGTTGCCGATACCGCGCGTCGTGATCTGCTCGCCGAGCCACATCAGGAACATGGTACCGCCGACGAGGCTGATCACCGAAGTGATGTGGAACAGCAAACCGGGCTCGACCGCCGCCGCTTCATACTGGCTCGCGACGAACCAGCCCTGGAACAGCGTCAGACCGACCGTGCCGTAGCGAGTATATTGGTTGAGCCGTTTGCGGCCGCTCTCGCCTTCCTTCTTGATCGCGTTGAGGTGCGGGCTGAGCGAGGTCGCCAGCTGCACCACGATCGAGGCGGTGATATAGGGCATCACGCCCAGCGCGACGATGCTGGCATGGAGCAGCGCGCCGCCCGTGAAGCTGTTGAAGAAATCGACGACGCCGCCCTGGGTGCGCTGTGCGAGCAGATCGAGCTTGGTCGGGTCGACACCGGGCAGCGGCACGTAACAGAGCAGCCGGAAGATGATCAGCGCACCGAGCGTGAACCACAGCCGCTTCTTGAGTTCGGTCGCCTGTCCGAATTTGGAC
>Ga0207675_100005523_pt1 | contig 12096 bp, 10 predicted proteins | sample KBSSwiS42_FD_184305 | JGI IMG/M metagenome (GOLD analysis project Ga0207675, IMG submission 184305) | Switchgrass rhizosphere microbial communities from Kellogg Biological Station, Michigan, USA - KBS Switchgrass S4-2 (SPAdes) (version 2) | ecosystem: Host-associated > Plants > Roots >...
CTCGAGCGCACGCTCGGCGTGCCGATCTTCCAGGAGCAGGTGATGCAGCTCGCGATCGTCGCCGCGGGCTTCACGCCGGGCGAAGCCGACCGTCTGCGCCGCTCGATGGCCGCGTGGAAGCGCAAGGGCGGTTTGCAGATCTTCGAGCAGCGGCTCGTCGACGGCATGGGCGCGCGCGGGTACGCCGAAGCGTTCGCGCGACAGATCTACCAGCAGATCCTCGGGTTCGGCGAGTACGGCTTTCCCGAATCGCATTCGGCGTCGTTCGCGCTGCTGGTCTACATATCGTCATGGCTCAAGCACTACGAGCCGGCCGCGTTTTGCGGCGCGCTGCTGAACTCGCAGCCGATGGGCTTCTACGCACCCGCGCAGCTCGTCGGCGATGCGCGCCGGCACGGTGTGGACGTGCGGCCGCCCGACGTGACGATCAGCGATTGGGATTGCGCGCTCGAGGCCGCCGCCTGCGGCGCGCCGGTTGACGACGGCGTGTCGGCCGATGCACCCGGCAAGCCGGCGCTGCGGCTCGGCCTGCGGCTCGTCGGCGGCTTGACGCAGGCGGGTGCTGCGCGGATCGTCGCCGCGCGCAATGTCCGCGCGTTCGCGAGCGTGCCGGACCTGGCTTACCGCGCGAAGCTCGACCCGCGCGACCTCGCAGCACTCGCCGATGCCGATGCGCTGGCGCAACTCGCCGGCCATCGCCACGAGGCCGTCTGGGACGTTGCCGGCATCGAGCGGATGCCGCCGCTGCTTGGGGGCGCTGAATTCGACGAAGCGCAGCCGGCGCTGCCGGTGCCGACGGAAGGCCAGGATATTGTCGCCGACTATCGCCGCCTCGGACTGACGCTGCGGCGTCATCCGCTTGCGTTGCTGCGCCGTCAGTTGCGCGAGCGACGCCTCGCAACCGCCGCCGAGATCCAGCGCTCGCCGCACGGACGCCTCGTGCGAACGGCCGGCATCGTCATCGGCCGCCAGCGGCCCGATACGGCGAGCGGCGTCGTGTTCGTGACGATCGAGGACGAAACCGGCGCGACCAACGTCATTGTCTGGCGCGACCTCGGCGATCGCCAGCGCCGCGAGCTGCTGGGCTCGCGACTCCTCGGCATCTACGGCAAGGTCGAGCGCGAAGGCACCGTCGTGCATGTGCTGGCCGGTCGCCTCGTCGACCTGACGCCGCTGCTCGGCGCGCTGCCCACCCATTCGCGCGATTTCCACTGAACGACCGCGCGCAATTCGTGCGCCTCGCGCCACGAGAGCGGTGCTCGACACCGGGCGCATCCAATCCCGCCGACGGTCGCCGCGCTTATGAACCGCGCGCGCTGACGATCCTTCCGCGCACGTCACCGAACCCGATGCGGTAGTCCTTGCCCTGCGCCCAGCCGGTGAGAATCACCTCGTCGTCGTCTTCGAGAAACGTGCGTTCGGTCCCGTCCGTCAGCCGCAGCGGCCGCGTGCCGTTCCACGTCAGCTCGAGCAGCGAGCCGCACGAATCCGGCGTGTCGCCGCTGATGGTCCCAGAGCCAATCAGGTCACCCGCGCGAAGATTGCATCCCGACACCGTGTGGTGCGCGACCTGCTGCGCGACGCTCCAGTACATGCGGCTGAAATTCGTCTGCGAGATCGTCGTCGCCTTCTTGCCCTGGGTTGCGAGCGCCGCCTCGAGATGGATGTCGTACCCCTGCGGTCCGCTCGTCGCGAGGTAAGGCAGCGGCGCCGGATCCTGGACGGGCCCTTCGACGCGAAACGGCTGCAGCGCCTCCATCGTCACGACCCACGGCGAGATCGACGTGGCGAACGTCTTGCTGTTGAACGGCCCGAGCGGAATGTATTCCCATTGCTGCAGGTCGCGTGCGCTCCAGTCGTTCAGCAGCACCATGCCGAACAGCCGGCTTGCTGCCGCATCGATCGGAACGGGTTCGCCGATCGCGTTGCCGACGCCGACGATGCAACCGATCTCGAGCTCGAAATCGAGCTTCCGCGAGGGTCCGAATACCGGCTGCTTGGCCGCAGTCGGCTTCGTCTGGCCATTGGGCCGCAGCACCGGCGTGCCCGTGACGACGATCGAGCTCGCGCGCCCGTTGTACGCAATCGGCACGTAGAGCCAGTTGGGCAAGAGCGCGTGCTGCGGATCGCGGAACATCGAGCCGACGTTCGTCGCGTGCTCCTTCGACGAATAGAAATCGGTGTAGCCCGAGACGGCCACGGGCATCAGCATCCGCGCCGCCGACTGCGGCGTGAACGCCCGCGCGCGAAGGCGTGCGTCGTCGCGCAGCCGCGCATTCTTTTCCTGCAGCAACTCGCTGATCGTGTTTCGCGCGCGTCGCCACGCGTCCGGACCACGCTCGATGAACGGGTTCAGCGTCTCGCGATTGAACAGCCGCTCGCCCGGGACGACGTCGAGCAGCTCGGCCTGCTCGAGCACCGAGAGGTCCAGCACCTGGTCGCCGATCGCAACGCCGACGCGCGGCGAATAGTTCGCCGGTGTCGTGAACACGCCGTACGGCAGGTTCTGGATCGGAAAATGCGATTCCCGCGGGACCTGGATGAAAGACTTCAGCTTGGGATCGTTGGGGTCCACGGCAGATCGATCTCGACGATGCGCGTCGTGCAATTCATCGGGTGCCGGTGAAGTGGCTCGCAAGGCCCTGCCAGCACGCCTGGTAGTCCGGTTGCAACTGCGGTGAAGCGAGCGCCTGCGGCGACGGGTGGATCACGTAGCGGCTTTCGAACATGAAGGCCAGCGTCGAATCGAGCCGTTGCGGTGCGAGCGCGGCCTCTGTGGCCCGCTCGAACGTCGCCGCGTCGGGACCATGCCCCGACATCGCATTATGGAGGCTGCCGCCACCCGGCAGGAAGCCTTCGGCCTTGGCATCGTAGACGCCGTGGATCAGCCCCATGTACTCGCTCATGATGTTGCGATGGAACCACGGCGGGCGGAACGTACGCTCCGCTACCATCCACCGCGGCGGAAACACGACGAAGTCGACGTTCGCGGTTCCGGCCGTATCGGAGGGCGACGTCAGCACGGTGAAGATCGACGGATCGGGATGGTCGAAGCTGACCGTGTTGATCGCATTGAAGCGCGCGAGGTCGTATTTGCACGGCGCGTAATTGCCGTGCCACGCGACGACGTCGAGCGGCGAATGGTCGATCGGCGCTCGCCACAGCCGCCCGCCGAACTTGGCGATCAGCTCGAACGCGCCCACGCGATCGCTGTACGCCGCAACCGGCGTCATGAAGTCGCGCGGATTGGCGAGCCCGTTCGCGCCGATCGGGCCGAGCTCGGGGAGCCGGAGCATCGCGCCGTAGTTCTCGCAGATGTAGCCGCGAGCCGGCGCATCCGCCTGCGCAAGCTCGACGGCGAACCGGACGCCGCGCGGCAGAAGTGCGATTTCGCCCGGGCCCACGCCAACGATGCCGAACTCGGTCGCGATGTTCAGCGCACCCAGTTGCGGAACGATGAGGAGCTCACCGTCGGCGTCGTAGCAATAGCGGCCCTCCATCGACCGGTTGCACGCATACACGTGGATCGCGATACCCGCTTGCGACGCGGCGTTGCCGTTGCCCGCGATCGTTGTCAGGCCGTCGATGAAATCGGTCGGGCGCGAAGGCAATGGAAACGGATCCCAGCGCAGCTGATTCGGCGACGTCGCGGTGCCGTCGAACGGCGCGCTGATGAGCGCCGGCTGCGGATATTCGACGAACGATCCGTGCAGCACCGCAGGCCGGATCCGGTACAGCCACGAACGGCGGTTCGCGTGCCGGGGTGCCGTGAATGCCGTGCCGGACAACTGCTCCGCGTAAAGCCCGTACGGTGCACGCTGTGGTGAGTTCTGACCGACCGGCAGCGCGCCTTCGAGCGCCTCCGACGCGAGCTCGCTGCCGAATCCCGATTGATACCGCAGCGGGGCGCCGTCGTGCATCGCCATCAAGCGGCCGTGCTGCAAACGGGCGACTGCTCGATCTGCGCCTTCGCAACCGCGATCGGCGCGACCTGTCGCGGATCGACACCGTTTTTCACGGCGGTGATCTCGGCGAGAATCGAGATCGCGATCTCGGGTGGCGTGCGGCTGCCGATGTACAGACCGATCGGACCATGCAGTCGGGCGATCTGGTCGTCGCTGAGATCGAATTCGCGCAGCCGCTCGCGGCGCTTCGCGTTGTTGGCGCGCGACCCGAGTGCACCGACGTAGAACGCGCGCGACTTGAGCGCCTCCATCAGCGCGAGGTCGTCGAGCTTCGGATCGTGCGTCAGCGCCACGACGGCACAGCGCTCGTCGAGCGCCAACGCGTTCACGGTATCGTCGGGCATCGTCCGCACGAGCGTCACGCCCGGCACGTCCCACGTCTCCATGTATTCCTCGCGCGGATCGCAGACTGTCACCTGGTAGTCGAGCCCCACGGCAATCTGCGCGAGATACTTGGACAGCTGCGATGCGCCGATGACGAGCATCCGATAGCGCGGTCCGTGGATTGTCGTCAGCACTGCACCGTCGAAAACCTGGCCGTCGTTCGCGCGCGCCGGATGCAGTGTCGCGCGACCGGTTGCGAGCTCGAGGCGGCGCGCCGTCAGGTGACCCGCCTCGATTTCGCGCAGCAGCGCGCGAATGCCGGACTCGCGATGAAGCGGCTCGAGCACGAGTCTTATCGTGCCGCCACACGGCAATCCGAACCGTCGCGCCTCGTCGGCGCTGACACCGTAGGTGACAACGTCGCAGCGCGTCTGCTGGAAGCCGTCGTGACGCATTCGCTCGATCAGGTCGTCCTCGATACAGCCGCCCGAAACCGATCCCGCGGCAAGCCCGTCGTCGCGCACGGCGAGCATCGCACCGTCGGGACGCGGCGAGCTGCCCCACGTCTTCACGACCGTGACGAGCAGCGCGCGATGGCCCGCTTCGAGCCACTCGTCGCATTTCTTCAACACATCGAGGTCGACGCTGTCCATGTGGTCCCCTGGCCTGCAGCGCTCAGCGGTATCCGCGAACGTACAGGACGATCAGCACGACGGCGATCGCCACGATCGCCACGTAACGTATCCACGGCGACCCGCCGGCGGGCGCGATCGGGGTGACCGTGTCGTCCGCTGGCACGACGTCCGCTGCAGCAGTGCTGGCGGCAGGACCGGCGGCACGCGTGACGAACCGCGCGAAGAAATCGTCGGCCATCTTCGCCGCGGCGCCATCGACGAGCCGCGAGCCGATCTGCGCGAGTTTGCCGCCGATCTGCGCCTTCGCGACGTACGACATCTCCGTCTGGTCGCCCGGAAGCGGCTTGAGCGTTACGCGCGCATCGCCGCGCGCGAATCCCGCGGCACCGCCTTGCCCGTCGAACTGCAGCGTGTAGGTCTCCGGCTCCTGGATGTCGGCCATCGACATGCGCCCGTTGAAGCGCGCGGAGACGGGCCCGACGCGCGCCGCCATCACGACACGCCAGGCATGCTCGCCGTCCGGCTCCAGCGATTCGCAGCCCGGCAGGCAATCCTTGAGCACTGCCGGGTCGTTCAGTGCCGCCCAGACGACAGGTCGTGGGAGAGGGACGGTTCGGGTATTCGACAGTTCCATGAAAGGCTCGGTTCAGGGTTTGTCAGGCGGCAGGAGCAAGCGGACGGTGGCCGGCCTTGCCGGGTGCAGGCTTGGCGAGCGCATGCGCGAGATCGGTCAGTGTTTCGAGATTGTGCACCGGCAGGAAATCGTCGACATGCGGCAGTAGCGCGCGAATCCCGGCGGGGCGCGCTTCGAAGCCCGCATAGCGCAGCAGCGGATTCAGCCAGACGAGCCGCGCGCACGACTTGGACAGCCGTTCGGCCTCGAACGCAAGTCCATCGCCGGCGTCGGCATCGAGCCCGTCGCTGATCAGCAGCACGACGGCATTCTGCGCCAGCAGCCGCCGCGACCAGATCCGGTTGAAGTCGCCGAGACACTGGCCGATCCGCGTGCCGCCCGCCCAATCCTCGACGGCACCCGCCACACGCTCGAGCGCGACGTCGACGTCGCGGTGGCGCAGGTACCGCGTGATGTTCGTCAGCCGCGTGCCGAACGTCAGCACGTGCACGCGATGGCGGTCGTTGGTGATCGCATGGAGAAAGTGCAGCAGCATCCGCGCATAGCGGTCCATCGAGCCGGAGATGTCGCACAGCACGCACAGCGGCGGTGTACGGCGCAGCCGCGTTCGGAAGCGCAGCGGCGTCAGCGCGCCGCCCGCGCCCACGCTTCGGCGCAGCGTCGCGCGAAGATCGATCCGCTGGCCCCGCGCCGAGGCGACCGTGCGCCTGACCGGAACCTGTGGCAACGGCAGCTTCATCCGGCGCAGCAGCGCCTTGACCTCGGCGAGCTCGTGAACGGACATCGTCGCGAAATCCTTTTTCTGCAGCACTTCGCGCGCCGAAAACGAGAACGCCGCGTCGAGATCGGACTCGTCCTCGACGGATTCGCCGCGTGGAGGCGGCGGCGGCAGCATCGCCTGCGCGAGGCGGGCGGGGAGCTCGTCGGCAACGCCGCCACGGCCCTGTACCTTGGGCAACATTGCAGCGAGCATCTTTTCGAGCAGGCGCGGATTGCGCCAGAAGAGGTCGAACGCCTGCTCGAACAGCACGAGATGCTCGCGCTTGGACACGACGACGGCGGCGAGCGCTTCGCGGAAATCGTCGCGGTTGTCGATGCCGACCGCTTCGACGGCCGCGAGCGCGTCGAGCACCTTGGCGGGGCCTACCGGCAGACCCGCAGCGCGCAGCATCCGGATGAAGTAGACGACGTTGTCGGAGAGGCGTCCGCGCGGCATCGCACCGAGCAGCGACGAAAGCGCCGCCGCGGACGGGGCACCCGCTGCCCCGGTTTCGCGCGGTTGGGTTTCGAAGGGCGGGCGCATCCGCGTGTCACCCACGCGTCAAGCCGCCGCGGACTGTGCCTCGCGCACCAGCTTCGCCGCGACGTCGGGCGTGATCGCACCGATGTCGTCCTGATACTTGAGCAGCGCGCCAAGCGTGTCGGCGACGGTTTGCGGATCGAGCGTGATCCGGTCGAGCGCCACCAGCGCTTCGGCCCAGTCGAGCGTCTCGGCGATTCCGGGCGATTTGAAGAGGTCCAGCGTGCGCAGCCGTTGGGTGAACGCGACGATCTCGCGCGCCAGCGTCTCGGCCACCGCCGGGCACTTGCGCCGGACGATCGCGAGCTCGCGCACCGCATCGGGAAAGTCGACCCAGTGATACAGGCAGCGCCGCTTGATCGCGTCGTGGATCTCGCGCGTGCGGTTCGACGTGATGACGACGATCGGAGGCGTCTCCGCCCGCAAGGTGCCGAGTTCGGGAATCGTCACCTGGTAATCCGACAGCACTTCGAGCAGATACGCCTCGAACGGTTCGTCGGCGCGGTCCAGCTCGTCGATCAGCAGCACCGGCGGTCCGCCTTCGTCGGGTGCGAGCGCCTGCAGCAGCGGCCGGCGCAGCAGGAAGCGTGTGGTGAAGATGTCGTGCGCCAGCTCGGAACGCTCGACGCCGCCCGCGGCCTCGGCGAGGCGGATTTCGATCATCTGCCGCGGGTAGTTCCATTCGTACACTGCGGCGGCCGTGTCGAGGCCTTCGTAGCACTGCAGCCGCACGAGCGGGCGCCCGAGACCTCCGGCGAGCACCTTCGCGATCTCGGTCTTGCCCACGCCCGCCTCCCCTTCGAGGAACAGCGGGCGCCTGAGTTTCAATGCGAGGAAGACCGCGGTGGCGAGCCTGCGCTCGGCCACGTAGCTCTGCTGCTCGAGCAGCGCGAGCGTCGCGTCGACAGTGGCTGGAACCGGTGCTGCCAGCTTAGGCTCCGGCACAGGCAGCAACGGCCCGCGCCGCCATCACGGACACGAGATGCGCGCGATACTCGGCGGAGCCGTGCAGGTCGTTGTTCAATCCGCTCGCACCCACGCGCGTACCTTTCGCCGCGTCGGGCGTGAAGCTCTTACGCAACGCGGCCTCGATTGCCGTCGCGCGGAAGACCGACGACGCCGCACCGGTCACGGCGACGCGAACGTCACCATTGCCGGCCTGCGCAACGAACACACCGACGAGCGCAAAGCGCGACGCCGGATTGGGAAATTTCGCATACGCCGCGCGCGCGGGTAGCGGAAATTCGACGGCCGTGATGATTTCGTCGGGCGCCAACGCCGTCTCGAACATACCCTTGAAGAAATCGTCGGCAGCAATGGCCCGCGCGTTCGTGCGCACCGTTGCGCCGCAACCGAGCACCGCAGCCGGCCAGTCGGCGGCGGGATCGTTGTTGGCGAGCGAGCCGCCGAGCGTGCCCATGTTCCGCACTTGCCGGTCGCCGATGCCTTCGGCGACCTTGGCCAGCGCGGGCAGCGCCCCTTTGACGACGTCGGACGCGGCAACGTCGGCATGCCGCGTCATCGCACCGATGACGAGCCGGTTGCCGTCCTTGCGCACGCCCTTGAGGTCGGGGATCGCGGCAAGGTCGACGAGCGTGCCGGGTTGCGAAAGCCGCAGCTTCATCGCGGCGATGAGGCTCTGCCCGCCGGCGAGTGGTCGTCCGCCGGAAGACTTCAGCGCGGCGGCAGCGGCGTCCAGCGTCTTCGGTTGCTGCACATCGATTGCGTACATGCAATGTCTCCTAGGCGTTCGGGCGAGCTTGCCGGATGGCTTTCCACACGCGATGCGGCGAAGCCGGCATGTCGAGGTGCGTGACGCCGACCGGCGCGAGCGCATCGAGCACGGCATTCATCAAGGCGGCCGGCGAGCCGATGGCGCCGGCTTCGCCGCAGCCCTTGGCACCGAGCGGGTTGTGCGTGCACGGCGTCACCTTCGTATCGACCTGGAACGCCGGCATGTCGTCGGCACGCGGCAACGCGTAGTCCATCATGCTGCCCGTCAGCAATTGGCCGCTCGACGTGTCGTACACGCAGTGCTCGAGCAGCGCCTGGCCGATGCCTTGCGCCACTCCGCCGTGCACCTGTCCTTCGACGATCATCGGGTTGATGATGTTGCCGAAGTCGTCGGAGGCCGTGAACGCGACGACCTGCACGACGCCGGTCTCGGGATCGACCTCGACTTCGCAGATGTGCGTCCCTGCCGGATACGTGAAGTTCGTCGGATCGTAGAACGCCGTCTCGTTGAGCCCGGGCTCGAGCTTGTCGAGCGGATAGTTGTGCGGCACGTAGGCCGTCAGCGCGACCTCGCCGAACGTCTTGCTGCGGTCGGTCCCTGCGACCGTGAACTTGCCGTCGTGGAACTCGATGTCGGACTCGGCGGCCTCGAGCAGGTGCGCTGCGATCTTCTTGCCTTTGGCGATGATCTTGTCCAGCGCCTTGACGATTGCCGTGCCGCCAACCGATAGCGAGCGCGAACCGTAGGTGCCCATGCCGAACGGAACGCGACCCGTGTCGCCGTGGACGACGTCGACGTTGTCCACCGGCACGCCGAGGCGCGCCGCGACGACCTGCGCGAACGTCGTCTCATGACCCTGGCCGTGGCTGTGCGAGCCCGTGAACACCGTGACGCTGCCCGTCGGATGCACGCGCACCTCGCCGGCCTCGAACAATCCCGCGCGCGCCCCGAGTGCGCCGGCGATGTTCGACGGCGCGAGCCCGCAAGCCTCGATGTACGACGCATAGCCCAGACCGCGCAGCTTGCCGCGCTGCTTCGCTTCGGCCTTGCGCGCCGCGAATCCCGCGACGTCGGCCATCTCGTTCGCCGCATCGAGCGTCTGGTCGTAGTTGCCGATGTCGTAATTCAATGCAACGGGCGTCTGATACGGAAACTCGCGGATGAAATTGCGGCGTCGAAGCTCGTCCTGCGCAATGCCGGTTTCAACGGCCGCCTGGTGGACGATTCGCTCGACGACATACGTCGCCTCGGGTCGCCCCGCGCCGCGATAGGCATCGACCGGCGCGGTATTCGTGAACACGGCGGTCACTTCGCAGTGGATCGCCGGCGTCGTGTACTGGCCGGCGAGCAGCGTGGCGTACAGAATCGTCGGGATGCACGATGCGAACGTGGACAGGTACGCGCCCATGTTGGCCGTCGTCTGCACGCGCAGCGCGAGGAACTTGCCGTCCTTGTCGAGCGCGAGCTCCGCATGCGTGACGTGGTCGCGGCCGTGCGCATCCGACAGGAACGATTCGCTGCGCTCGGCTGCCCACTTGATCGGGCGATTGACGCGCTTCGACGCCCACACCATCGCCGTCTCTTCGGGGTACAAATAGATCTTGGAACCGAAGCCGCCGCCGACGTCCGGCGCGATTACGCGCACCTTGTGCTCGGGCAGGCCGAGCACGAACGCCGTCATCAGCAACCGCTCGACGTGCGGGTTCTGGCTCGTCACGTACAGCGTGTAGGCATCATCGGCGCGGTTCCACGACGCGAGCGCTGCACGCGGCTCGATCGCATTGGGCACGAGCCGGTTGTTGACGAGGTCGAGCTTCGTGACGTGCGCGGCCTTGGCGAACGCCGCATCGACAGCCGCCTTGTCGCCCAGCGCCCACGTGTAGCACCTGTTGCCGGGCGCTTGCTCGTGGATCTGTGGCGCGCCGGGTTTCAATGCATCGACGGAACTGACGACCGACGCCAGCACGTCGTAATCCACTTCGATCTGCTCGGCCGCATCCTTCGCCTGGTCGATCGACTCGGCGACGACGATCGCGACGGCATCACCGACATAGCGGACCTTCCCTTGCGCGAGGACCGGATGCGGCGGCTCGTTCATCGGCTTGCCATCGGTGCCGGTGATGAGCCAGCCGCACGGCAAGCCGTTGACGCCGGTCAGGTCGGCGCCGGTGAACACGCCGACCACGCCCGGCGCAGCCTTCGCCTTCTTCACGTCGATCGCGCGGATCGTCGCGTGCGCATGCGGCGAGCGCAGGAAATAGGCGTGCGTCTGCCGCGTCATCGTCACGTCGTCGGTGAACTGACCCGTCCCAGTCAGGAACCGGGCGTCTTCCTTGCGCAGCACCGGTTGGCCGATTGCGCTGGCAATGCCCGTCGAATCGTTGGCACCCATCGTCGTCTCCCTAGCGGCCCATCTCGGCGGCGCCCTGGCGCACGGCCTTGACGATGTTGTGATACCCGGTGCAGCGGCAGATGTTGCCTTCGAGTTCGGCGCGGATCGTCGCCTCGTCGGCGTTCGGATGCCGGTTCACGAGATCGATGGCGCTCATCACCATGCCAGGCGTGCAGAAGCCGCACTGCAGCGCGTGGCACGCTCGAAAGGCCGCCTGCATCGGATGCAGCGCGCCATCTTCAGCGGCCAATCCTTCGATCGTGACGACGGCGCGGCCATTCGCCTGCAGTGCAAGCACGTTGCACGCCTTGACGGCCTGCCCGTCGAGATGCACCGTGCAGGCACCGCACTGCGCGGTGTCGCAGCCGACGTGGGTGCCGGTCAGCGCGAGGTTGTTGCGCAGGAAATCGACGAGCAGCGTGCGCGCGTCGATCTCCGCGCTCACCGGCTTGCCGTTGACATTCAATGCGAGCGAAACGGACACGTTCTCCTCCATCGTCGTTCGGAAATGCGCGCCGGCACGCGACCACCTCGCGCGAGGCGACAAGGATACGCTGCGCCCGTGGGGCGTGGAAGGGCCACGGTTTGCGGCGGTCCCTTCGAATATGTCCTGTTGCGGCGTCAGCCGCGACGGTGCGTGACGACGTCCGTTGCCGAATCGATGTCGTTCAACGCTGCGTTCAACATCGACAGCGCCGCTGCATGGTGACCCGCCGCGAGCTGGTCGCGCACGTCGATGATCACCTGTCGCAGCCTTTGCTCGTATGCTTCGGCCTGCTCGAGCTCGGCGACGAGCCGGTCGACTTCCGCACTGGTTGATTGCGGCTCCATGATCAGTTGAGGTTCGCGATGTACTGAGCGAGGTTCTCGATGTCGTCGTCGGACAGCGTACCGGCGACGCTCGTCATGTTGCCGGCATCGTTGGTGCGCCGCTTCGCCTTGAAGTCGGCGAGCTGCTTCTTGACGTAAGCGTACTGCTGTCCGGCGACGCGCGGAATCTCGTTCTGCCCGGCGAACTCGCCGAGATGACACATCGGGCACAGCACCTCGTCCGTTTTCTTCTTGCCGAGCGCGACCTTGGCGGCGTCGGCCTTGAAGCCCGTCGGAGCAG
>Ga0207675_100005524_pt1 | contig 12093 bp, 7 predicted proteins | sample KBSSwiS42_FD_184305 | JGI IMG/M metagenome (GOLD analysis project Ga0207675, IMG submission 184305) | Switchgrass rhizosphere microbial communities from Kellogg Biological Station, Michigan, USA - KBS Switchgrass S4-2 (SPAdes) (version 2) | ecosystem: Host-associated > Plants > Roots >...
CCCGTGCGGGAGCGCTTCGTCACGGCCCTGCGAGCGGTGGCTCGTGCGCGGGTTGATCAGCCGGAACAGCGCCGTGCTGCGTCGCGACGTACGCGCCAATGAGATTCGCGTGATGCAGTAACGCCTCGTCATCGGTGCCCTTGAGCAGCCCGGCGAGCAGCACGGCGAGGAACGCGTCGCCTGAACCAACCGTGTCTCGGACGTCGACCTCGAATCCCGGGTGCTCGGACCATCGCCCTTCGTGCAAGAGCGCGGCACCGTGCGGCCCACGTGTCACGCACACCGTGTAACAGCGGAACGTCGCCGCGAGAGCGGCCGCGATCCGCGGAAGATCGCCGCGGAGATCGAGCCACGACGCCAGACGCCGCATCTCCTCCTCGTTCAGCTTCACGACGTCCGCGCGTCGGAGCGAGTCGCGGATGATCTCCGGGTCGTCGTACGGCGGTCGCAGGTTCACGTCCAGCACCTTGAGCGCGCGCGTGTCGAGCATGCGTCGCAGCGTGTCGCGCGTTACGGCACTCCGCTGCGCGAGTGTCCCAAAGACGATGGCCTGAGCGTCGTCGGCTCGGTCGAGCAGCGTGCGGGTCGTCTCGAGGTTGTCCCACGCCGCGGGTTCGAGGATGTCGTACGCGGCGTTCCCATCGTCGGCGACGGTAACCCTAACGAATCCCGTCGGCAGGGATGTGTCGACCTGCACCAGGTCGGTACTCACGCCGAAGCGCGCGACGCGCCGCCGAGCCTCGTCGCCGAGCTGGTCGTTGCCAACGCGGGTGACCATGGTGACGGCGGCGCCCGCCGCTCGCAGGTGACAAGCGACGTTGAAGGGCGCACCGCCGAGAAAGAGGCCGGCCGGCAGGGCATCCCAGAGCAGCTCGCCGACACAGAGGATTTCGCCCCTTCTCTCTGGTAGCGACGTAAACGGCATAACAACAATATTGCGCGGCATGACCACTGGCGCGCCGGATCCGTCGGGCCTGAGCGGTCGGATCATCTCGCATTTCCGCGTGCTGGAGCCGTTGGGCGCTGGCGGGATGGGCGTCGTCTATCGTGCCGAAGACGTGCGGCTGAACCGTACGGTCGCGCTGAAGTTCATGCTGCCGGGCTACGCGGTGGACCAGGAGGCCGCGGCGCGCTTTCTCCGCGAAGCGCGGTCGGCCGCTGCGCTCGACCACCCGAACATCTGTACGGTCCACGAGGTGGGGGAGAGCGAGGACGGGCGACTGTTCCTCGCCATGAGCTACTACGCGGGCGAGACGCTGACGGATCGCCTAACGCGGAGCGGGCCATTGCCGCTGGACGAGGCACTCGACATCGCGACCCAGATCGCCCGAGGTCTCGCGTGCGCTCACGCCGCGGGTGTCGTTCACCGGGATTTGAAGCCCGCCAACGTCATGCTGACCGGCAGCGGCGCGGTGAAAATTCTCGACTTCGGGATCGCGAAGGCGCTCGATCAGACGATAACGGTATCGGGTGTCGCCATGGGGACGGTTGCCTACATGTCCCCTGAGCAACTCTTTGGCGAACACGTCGATGGTCGCAGCGACCTGTGGAGTCTCGGGGTGGTGCTCGTCGAGATGGTGACGGGTCGGCATCCGACGGCCCGTGACGATGTGGGGGCGACGTTCGATCGTCAGGTCGAGTCGCACCAGGATCGTCCGTTGAATCCCGAGCTCTCGGGATCGTTGAAAGCCGTGGTGGATCGGCTGCTTCGGAGAAACCCGGAGGAGCGGTATCAGACCGTGGAGGACGTGCTGGCGGACCTCACGACGCTCCGGGACCGCATTGCCACGCGGACCCAGCCCGCTGCCCTGCCCGCCCCATCGGGATCGCCACGCACGGTGCGGCGCAAACTCTTGTTAGGCGCCGTCGCCGCGCTCGGCGTCTTCGCGGTGGCGCTCGGCGTGGCACGTTGGCGAGAGTCATCAGGCACGCAGGCGGCTGTCCGTGCGCCCGCCGGCTCGGCAGCAGAAACGAGGGCCACATCTGTCGCCGTGCTGCCGCTCAAGAACTATTCGAGTCCGGATCAGGAGTACTTCGCCGATGGAATGACTGAAGAAGTAACGACTACGCTGAGCAAGATCGAAGCGCTCCGCGTCATACCGCATCAGTCGGTCGCGCAATTCAAGCGATCGGACCGGCCAGTTCCGGAGATCGCGCGGCTTCTCGATGTGAAGTACGTGGTCGACGGCTCCCTCCGGCAGAATGACGGCCACGTGAGGATCACGGCGAGCTTGATCGACGCGTCGCGCAATTCTTCGGTTTGGAGCGAAACCTTCGAGGGGGATCGCCGGGACGCGATGGAGCTGCAGCGTAAGGTGGCTTTGGCGATCGCCCAGGCGGTCCAGGTGAAGCTCACACCGCAGGATCGCGCCCGATTGGAACCCACGCGCCCGGTCGATCCTGAAGCATTCGATCTGTACATGAGAGGCACGCGTGCGCGGTACGACGCGAACTTTACCGGTGACTTCACCGATGCGACACGATACCTGTCGGCGGCGATCGCGAAGGACTCCGGGTTTGCGGCCGCGTACGCCGGACTCGCGTTCATCGCCGTCTTCGGCGGAGACCAGGCCCGAGCTCGACCTTTGGTTGACAAGGCGCTGGCCCTCGACTCGAAGCTTGCCGAGGGCCACATGGTGCGCGGAATGGTTCGGCAGTTTTTCGATTGGAACTGGAGCGGAGCCGAGAACGACTATCGAGAGGCAATCGCCCTCAACCGCGCGTACGCAGAAGCGCATCACGAGCTCAGCATGCTGCTCATGCGGCAGAAGCGTTTTCCGGAGGCGCTTCGCGAAGGGCGGAGCGCGCTGTCCATCGAGCCCATGTCGGCCCGATTCCTCAACGGGATCGGGGAGGTCGAGGCGTTCAGCGGTCGCCACGCGGAAGCGCTCGCGGTCGCCGATCAGCTCATCGCGGTCGACTCGGCCTTCTTGGGCTCGTATTACATCCAGGGGATTGCGTTCGAGCAGGCCGGCCGGCTCGCGGACGCCGAGCAAGCGTGGCTTCGCACCAATCCCGTCGGGTTCCGTGCCCGGCTCGGTTACATCTATGCGAGAACAGGGCGGCGCAAGCAGGCGCTGCAGGTTCTGGACACGCTGGCAACGGAGCTGCGAAACGCGAAAGACAAGATATCGATCGTGAACAGGTCTCAGGACATCGCGATCGTGCACGTCGGGCTCGGTCACCGGGCCGAGGCGATGACCTGGCTCGAGCGCGCGGCGAGCGAACGCGTAGAGATGCTCTACCTTGGCATCGACCCGCTGTTTCGCTCGTTGCATGACGAGCCGAGGTTCCAGGCGCTCCTCAAGAAGATCGGGCTGCCGACTAGTTAGGCGGTCAGAAGTCGATCCGCGTCACGAGCCGGAATTGGACGCCATCGAGGTCGGAGTTGCTGCTCGACACGGCGATCTTCGACCAGAACACGTCGGCGCCGATCTGGACGTCGCGTCGTCCGGTGTAATAGATCCCGACCTGAGCGGTGCGATATCCGCCCGCGATGTTTCCGGTCTTGCCCGAGCCGCTCTGCCCGCGATAACCGAGCGTCAATCCGAGGGGCACTTCGCTGCGCTTGCCGAAGTCGAAGCCGACGAGCGCACCGTACGTGGTGAGCGACTTGTTCTCGGAATTTTCATGTGCTCCGCCAGGCTCGAGCTCGCCGCTGACACCGACCCACGGCGCGATTCCCCACGCACCTCGGAGACCGACGGACCAGCGGTCCACCGGGTAGCTCCTGAGCAGGGCCCCCGAGTTCGACTCCGGATCGTACGTACTGTCGTCAACCTGCTTGGCGAATCCAAACGGGTCGACGTCGTACTGGGTGTTGCTTCGGTAATCGGCGACGGCCGACACGATGAAGTTTGAGCGATGCACTATCGGGACAGTTGCGCCGAACGCCGCGCCGAACGCCGCGGATACGCCGGTCGCGACCAGCGACGGGATGCTCGTGCCCAGTCGGCCAATGCCGCCAGCGCTGAGACGAAGCGCGAGCCACCTGGCGACCGCCTGTTGATACTCGAAGTCGACGAGCAGGAAGCCGACGCTGCCGTTGATCGTCTTGATCGTATCACCGGCCAGATTGCGCACGGGGATCGAGAGGTTGACGGCCGAGCCTCCGCCAGTCGAGTTCTGGAAGAACGTCGTCGCGAACGGGTCGTCGACGACGCTGGACGGCATGAATCGAAAGCCGTTGAGGCACCGGTGGCACGCTGAGTCGGCCTGGGCCTCGGCCCTGGTCGCGGACAGTGCGACGAGCCCGATGGCGGTCACTGTGAGCTGGTAGCGCATGCGACATGCATCGTGCGTCGCGCGCGTCGAGTCCAGTGTACCTTGGCTTATCGCCGAATTGATGGTGGGTTGACGTTCGGCGGCGCGTCAGGCCCCCGTCCGAATGACACCGAAATACACGAGTTGCGGGGAGAATGGTCGCCCGGTGGGATCCCGGCCCGTGATCTGCGCCCGGTACAGCCCGGCCGCGACCGGTGCGCCGCCGTCAGTCGTTAGGTTCCATTCCAGCGCCCACCCATCGACCGGCGTGAGCGCACGAATCAGTGTCCCGTCCGGCTTCTGGATCTGCACCAGCGATCGCGGCGGCACGTTGAAGATGTGGAGCGATGCGCCCTGCGCGTTCATCTGGATCGCGCGCGCGCCGCGATCACGTACGACGAGCGATTCGAGCGGCGGCGGCACCTGCCTAACGCCCATCACCACGCCGCCGGGAGCGCGCACCCCGAACAGTCGCGACAGCGCCTCGCCCATCGACGGATCGAGGTCGACCGCGCGCCGGAACGCATCCGCCGACGGTCGAGACTGACCGGATTCGAGCAGGACCGCCCCGAGGTTGAACCACCCCGTCGCGAGACTCGGCTGCTCGGCGAGCGCGGCACGATAGCCCTTGATCGCCTCGTCCGGCCGGCCGTGGCCCTGGAGGTAGTCGGCGTAATCCGCGCGCAGCCAGGCGAGCGCCGGCTGGAGGGACAGCGCTCGCTGGTAGAGATGGTCGATCGTCGTCGAGTCGCGACCGGCGCGCTCGTAGGCCTGCGCGAGCGCACGCAACCGATCGGGACGCCCGGAGTCGATGCGGACCGCCCGCTCGAGCGCACGAATGGCCTCGGCCGTCTTGCCGAGCTGCGTGTACGCGACGCCGAGCAGGAAGTGCGCTTCGCCACGCGTGGTGTCGGTGCCTAACGCCTTGTCGAGTGTCGCCGCGGCTGTCGCCAGCGCACCCGTGTTCGTCGCGAGCGTGGCGTAGACGATCCCGCCCATTCCCTGATAGATCCCCGCCTCGGGACCGGTCTTGTCGCGATCGAAGAACGGCTCGATGGGCGAGTTGCCCGTGCGCGCGACCGTCGGTGGGGGAGCGCCGCGGTTCACAACCCGAATCCAGTGGTCAGTGAACGTCCCGTGCGGAACGCCGCGCTCCCCGACTTTCGGCATGTGACAGCTCACGCAATCCGCGTCGGGTGCATGATCGGCCAGCGACGCCGAGCCCGTTAGGCGCTTGGCCAGCGAATCGGGCCGGTGGCAGGTCTGGCACACCAGGCTGCGCGATCCGGCCACCGGCGGCGGCTGGTGAGGATCGTGACACGTGGCGCACTCGAGCGGCCGTGCCATGGTGCGCGTCGCGAGAAAACACGCGCTCTGCCGCAGGCGATCGGCGTGCGAGACGATGTCGATGCTACCGGCTTGCTTGAAGAAGGCCCACTGGTCCCGCAGCGGCTGCGATGGCAGGTAGCTGAACTCGTCCTTCCCTTCCCGCAGCACCGACACGGCCGTGTGCACGTGGCACTGCTCACAGACGTCCATCCGTCGCGCGAGTGGCAGGCGCGCCGGGTTCACGATCGTGTTGTCGTAGGCGCTGTCCGCTTTCACCCCCGCCGTTCTCTCCTTCACGTGAAGGGCTCCGGGGCCGTGGCAGCGCTCGCACCCGATCCCCGGCCGGACTTCCGCGTACTTCCCTTCGGCAAACGGCAGCGCCTTGGGATAGCTCGAGTGACAGGCGATGCATCGGTCGGGCATCACCCGGTCAAAGCGCGCGTTGCTGACTCGATAGCCCGGACTGAAGTCCCAACCGTGCTCGCTGTACCATGTGAGCGGGAGTTGAAAGAGTCTGCCGTTCTCCTCGGTGAAATACGTTCGCGCGACGTTGCCACTGCCCGTCACGTAGTCCATGCGGCGCTTGAGCTCGTGCAGACGCTTCCCATCGGGCGCGGGGAGAAACTCGGTCTGGTAGAGTCGACCGCCTTCGTCCTCCACGGAATACGAGAAGCCGGTCGCGTCGTGAACGACCGGCGCAGCGAGCGGCTTCTCGACGCGCGTTGCAGCCGTCCACCGGTGGAACGTCTGCGACATGGCATGTTGGTGATACGCCGTGGTCTCTCGCGCGTGACAACTCGCGCAGGCCGAGTCGCCGACGTAAGCCGTGAGCGCGGAGACGTTTCGGAATGCGGGCGAAGGCTCGTCAGGCAGTGAGGCGGCGGCCGCGGAGCGTTGGGCTTTCCGCTCGCACGCCGCCAGGAGGATGATCGCCGTCAGCAGGAGAGGCAGCCTGTGCCACAACGGTGTGGGTGTTCGCATCATCGAGAGTGGATGCGCGCACTGCCGGCGTTTGTCCAGACGGAGCGCTGAGACGAGCCTCCCTCTCGAAAAATCACGTGGCTCGCCTAGATTGGCCGGGAAGACCCGGCAGAGGGAGGTGTCGCGTGCAGAACTTCTCGGGATGGGAACGGAGTAAGCTGGAGAAGCTCACGGAACTGCAGTCGCGAACGATCGAGGGCGTTGGGATGCTGCTCTCGACACCCGCTTCACCCGAGGAGAAAGTCGCGGAAGTGGAGGCGCTCGTGCAGCACTTTCAGGAGCTGAAAAGCGCGCTGACCGAGCCGGGAGGCCGGTGACGTGCGAGCAAGGCATCACGACCCCGACGCTTTGAAACCAGGGCGAACGCAGAAAACGCTGACCGCCCGCTACGCGGACGGACGCAGAGGGACGCAGCTTGCTCCGCGTGAGGATGGCGCTCCTCTCACAACGAGCCTGTTTTAAGGGGAACTGCCTCGGTCAGCCCATAGCTTCCCGAGGCTGTTCCCTTTCAAGAACGTCCCGGCGCGATGAAGGGTGGATGTTCGATGCCCCTTCAGCGTCAATCTGCGTCCGGCGCGAAGCGCCGGTCTGCGTTTTCTGCGTTCCCCTGGTTTTGAAGCCAGCCTAACGCGATGCCAGAGTAGCGGACCTCACGTCGCCGGAGCCAGATCCCCGCTCGCGCCCACTTCCTCTCGGGCGAGCCGTTTCTCCACCCGTCGGTTGAACGGATCCAGGTACGTGTAGATCACCGGCGTGATGTAGAGCGTGATGAGCTGAGAAAACAGCAGACCACCGACGACGACGATGCCGAGCGGTCGCCGCGATTCGGCGCCGGCGCCGGTGGCCATGGCCACCGGCAGCGACCCGACGAGCGCCGCCATCGTCGTCATCATGATCGGCCGGAAGCGCACGTGCGCGGCCTGCACGATGGATTCGGAAGCCGGAAGGTGCTCCTTGTGCTCGGCCTCGAGCGCGAAGTCCACCATCATGATCGCGTTCTTCTTCACGATCCCGATGAGGAGAATGATGCCCACGAACGCGAACACGCTGAGCTCCACATGGCAGACGAGGAGCGCGAGCAGAGCGCCGAACGCGGCGAACGGGATGCCCGAGAGAATCGTGAGCGGGTGGATGAAGCTCTCGTAGAGAATGCCTAACACGACATAGATCACGAATACGGCGAGCACGACCAGCACCATGAGGCCGGCCTGCGTTGCCTGAAACACCTGCGCCGTTCCTGAGAAGCCGGTCGTTAGGCTGCTGGGCAGGTTCTCCATGGCGAGCCGCTGCACTTCCGCCGTGCCTTCCCCCAGCGATACGCCGTCGGCGAGGTTGAACGACAGCGTCACCGACGGCAGCTGGCCCGAGTGGTTCACCGCCACCGGACCGGACGACTTCTCGAGCGTCGCGAGTGAGCTCAGTGGCACGAGCTGACCGGTGTTCGACTTCACGAAGAGCAAGCTGAGCGCGGAGATGTCCTGCTGATACTGCGGCATCAGCTCGAGGATGACGAAGTACTCGTTGCTCGGCGTATAGATCGTGGACACCTGCCGCGAGCCGTATGCGTCGTACAGGGACGTCTCGATCTGATCGACGCTCACACCGAACGTGGCCGCTCGCGTTCGGTCGATCTTCACGCTGACCTGAGGGTTGTTGAGCTGCAGGTCGCTCGTCACGTCTTGCAGCCTGGTAGAGCGGTGCGCCGCGTCGATGAGCTTTGCCGCCGCCGGATACAGGGTGGCCACATCGGAGCCCTGCATCGTGAACTGATACTGGCTCTTCGATGTCCGTCCGCCGATCTGAATCGCCGGCGGGATCTGCGGATACGCGGTGATCCCCGGGAGGCGAGCGAGCTTGCGGCGCAGCTCGGTCACGACCTCGTTGACGTCCACGCGCTCGTCGCGCGGCTTGAGCGTCACCTGCAGGCGGCCGGTGTTCGCGGCCGAGTTGCCGCCGCCGGACCCTCCGGCAGTGGACATGAGGGCATCCACGTTGGGGTCCGCCTGCACGATGTCGGCGACCTGCCGCTGCCGCTTCACCATGTCGTCAAACGACGTTCCCTGCGCTGCCTCCGTGGTAATCGTGATCGTGCCGGTGTCCTGCGTCGGGATGAAGCCGGTCGGTACCAGCCTGAGCAGAATCGCGGTGCCCACCAGCACGAGCACCGAGAAGACCATCATGAGCCCCCGGTGCAGCATCGCCCAGTCGAGCGTCCGCTTGTAGATGTCGAGCGTCCAGTCGTACGCGCGCTCGGTCGCGCTGTAGAGCCGTCCGTGCTTCACCTCACCCTGCTCGCGGAGAAACCGGCTCGACAGCATCGGCGTGAACGTGAGGGACACGACACCCGAGACGAGAATCGCCGCCGCGATCGTCATCGCGAACTCGCGGAAGAGTCGTCCGATGATGCCCGGGAGGAAGATGATCGGGATGAAGACAGCCGTGAGCGACAGCGTCATCGACACGATCGTGAATCCCACCTCGCGCGCGCCATCGATCGCCGCCGTCATCGGCGGTTTCCCCATCTCGAGATGCCTGACGATGTTCTCGAGCATCACGATGGCGTCGTCGACGACGAATCCGACCGCCAACGTCAGTGCCATAAGCGACAGGTTATCGAGACTGTACCCGAGCAGCGACATCACGCCGAAGGCGCCGAGGAGGGACATGGGCAGCGCGAGGCTCGGGATGATCGTCGCCCAGAGGTTCCTCAAGAAGAGGAAGATGACCATCACGACCAGCGCGAGCGTGAGCAGCAGCGTGAACTTCACGTCCTGTACGGACTCCTTGATGCCGATCGATCGGTCGAACAGGGTATTGACGTGAATTCCGTTCGGAATCTGCGACTTGAGCCGGTCCATCTCGGCCTGCACCCGCTCCGCGACGGCGACGGTGTTCGTGCCCGGCTGTCGCTGCACGGCGAGTATGACCGAGCGAGCGCCGTTGTACCAGCTCGCGCTCTTGTTGTTCTCGATGTCGTCCAAGACCCTGCCTAACATATCGAGCCGAACGGCAGCGCCGTTGCGGTATACGACGCTCATCTGACGGAATCCGGCCGCGTCATTGAGCTGGCCGTTCGCCTGCAGCGTGTACGCCGTCTTCGGGCCCCACAGCACGCCGGTCGGCTGATTGACGTTCTGCGCGTTGATCGCGTCGGCTACCTCATCGATGCCGATCTTGCGGTACGCGAGCGCGACCGGATCGACCTGCACGCGAACGGCGTACTTCGCGGCGCCGAACACCTGAACCTGCGCCACGCCATCGATCGTGGACAGCCGCTGCGCGATCGTCGTCTCGGCGGTTTCGTCGAGCTGCTGGAGCGGCACCGTGCTGGACGTGAGGGCGAACAGAATGATCGATGCCGCGGCGGGGTTCGTTTTCTGGTACGACGGGGGGATGATGCCCGTGGGCAGCTGGCGCAGCGTTTTCGCGATGGCGGCCTGGACGTCCTGCGCGGCGGCGTCGATGTCGCGATCGAGCGTGAACTGCAGCGTGATCGACACGGAGCCTAACGTCGACGACGACGTCATGTTGTCGATGCCGGCGATGGTCGAGAACTGCTTCTCGAGCGGCGTCGCAACGGCGGCGGCCATGGTCTCCGGGCTCGCGCCGGCGAGGCTCGCGTTGACGTTGATCGTCGGGTAGTCGACGGTTGGCAGGTCGCTGATCGGCAGCGTTCGATAGGCCACGATGCCGAAGACGATGATGCCGACCATGACGAGGATCGTCATGACCGGCCGGCGGATGAAGAGCTCACTCATTGTGGTGTCACAGCTGGAACAGGACTCGCGGACTCGGTCGTGACGGCGCGGGTGCGAGTGGTGTCGCCGCTGTCCCGCAGGACGGAAACGCGCGTGCCCGGTGTGAGCCGGGACTGGCCATCGACCACCACGACATCGCCATCCTTGAGGCCGCGGTCGATGACCGTCATGCCCTGCACGTCGGGTCCGGCCGACACGGTGCGCTGGGCGGCGACGTTGTTGACGATGACGAACACGTAGCTCGAGTCCTGGCCTGGCAGGATGGCGGGCGAGGGCACGGCGAGCACGTGGCGCCGTACATCGATCTGAACGTCCAGAAACAGGAGCTCGCCGGGCCAGAGCCGCCCGCTCTCGTTAGGGAACGTGGCCTTGGCGGTGACGATGCCGGTGAGCGAGTCGACGGCGTTGTCGAGAAACGAGAGCTGGCCCATCTCGGGTGTGTCGGCGCTGTCCTTCGAGGCCGCACGCACGAGTAGGGGATGCGTGGCGACCGCCCGCTGGACGCCCGGGAACTGCTGGTCCGGCACCGGGAACCGCACGAGCACCGGCTTGAGCTGGTTGATGACGACGAGCGGCCCGCCAGTCGGGCTCACGACGTTGCCGGGCCTAACGATAAGGCTGCCCGTGCGGCCGGCGATCGGCGAGCGGATCGTTGCATGCTCGAGGTTGAGCAGCGCCCCGCGAAGTGTGGCGCGATCGGCGTTCACGCTCGCCGCGGTGGCGAGCGCGGTGGCGTGATGCTGGTCGGCATCGGACTGGGTGACGTACCCCTTCCCGGCCAGCGTTTGATAGCGGCCGTCATCGTTGCGCGCCGCAGTGAGCTGCGCCTCGTCGCGCGCCAGGTTCGCCCGCGCCTGATCGACCTCGGCCTCGAGTGGCCGCGGGTCGATGTGGAAGAGCACGTCCCCGGTCTTCACGAAGTCGCCTTCGTGAAAGGCGACGTCGAACAGCACGCCGGTCACCAGCGTCGTGACGGCCACGGTCTGCATGGGTTCGACGACACCGCTGGCGGCGAGTGAGATCGGCGCGTTGATGCGGACAGCCTTGGCAACGCGAACCGGCGTGCTGGCGGGTGGGCGGGCGGCGTTCGACTTGGTGCAGGCGGCGGCTGACAGCGCAGCCAGCCCCGCGAGGAGGTACGGGCGTTTCATCGGTCGTTCGAGCGCTCGGTCGTCAGTGGGATCTGTGTCCGGCCCGTCGTGGTGAGCAGGCCGGTATCGTGCGCGAGCTGGGCGAGGGCCGTTCGCCACTCCCACCGCGCCTGAATGTCTTCAGCGCGCGCCGTGGCGAGCGCGCTGCGGGCGAGCAGCAGGTCGACGATCGTGCCGACGCCTTCGCGGTAGCGGCCTAACGCGACGTCAGCCGACTGTTGTGCGGCCACCAGGAGCTCGCGTGCTGCGCGCACGCGGTCGTTCGCGGTCGTCAGCTCGGAATACGCGGCGAACACCTGCCCGGAAACCTGCTGCCGTGTGGAGGCGAGCCGTGCGAGGCCGGCGTCGTATTGTTCGCGCGCGGCCCGCGTGTCGTACTGGCGCGAGAACCCGTTGAAGATCGGAATCTGGACACCAAGAAAGAGCTGAGCGTTCCGTGGGCTGACGCCGGTCTGTGTGGACTGGATCGAGCTCGTGGTCGAGCTCAGTGTCAACGCGGGATAGCCGGCGGAGCGCGCCACTCGAACGGCGGCGGCGAGCGATGCTGCTTCGGCGTGCACCTCCGCCACCTCCGGACGATTCGCGACCGCGGCGTTGATCAGCGAGTCGAC